>Ga0187892_10005936_pt1 | contig 18649 bp, 20 predicted proteins | sample MA1701073metaG_FD_139345 | JGI IMG/M metagenome (GOLD analysis project Ga0187892, IMG submission 139345) | Bio-ooze microbial communities from a basaltic lava cave in the Kipuka Kanohina Cave System on the Island of Hawaii, USA - MA170107-3 metaG ...
CATCGCCACGCGCCTACGCCGCCGCCGCCACCGACGAGCCCGCGGCGGTGCGCGCGAGGGCGAGGGCGGCCCAGGTGATGGCGCCGAGGATGATGCTGAGCGCGGCGGCCACGGCGATGTTCGCGCGCAGCGTGAACTCGGTGTAGATCGTCATCGGGAGCACCTCGATCTCCGTCGCGAGCGTGAAGGCCGTGCCGAAGGCGCCCATCGAGGTCGCGAAGCAGATCGCCCCGGAGGACAGGATGGCGGGCATCAACGCGGGCACCGTGACATCGCGCACGACCTGCCAGGGCGAGGCGCCGAGCGAGCGCGCCGCCTCCTCGAGCCGCCGATCGAGCTTCTCGGCCGCGGCCATGATCGTCAGGATCACGCGCGGGATGGAGAAGTAGAGATAGCCGGTGAAGAGGCCCGCCATGGAGTACGCGAAGATCGCCTTGTGCCCGAACACGAGCGCGGTGAGATCGCCGATGACGCCCTGGCGGCCGGCCAGCATGATGACCATGAAGCCGACGACGACACCCGGGAACGCGAGCGGGAACGTCAGCATCGCGACCAGCGCGCTCCGGCCGGGAAAGCTGTTACGCTGCAGGAACACGCCGGCGATGCCCGCGATGACCAGCGTGGCGGCGGTGACCAGCACGGACAGGAGCACGGTGGAGATCAGGCTCCGGAAATACCGCGGCTCGGTCAGGATGGCGCCATACGTCGCCACCCCGCTCGGGCCTCCGCCGCCGACCGCGACGAGGCGGGACATCGGCAGGAGGAAGAAAGCCGCGAACAGCGCGACCGCCGGCAGCATGAAGAGGATCAGGTACCGGCGGTCGCGCTGTGCCATGCCGCGGAGGGATCGACTCCCGTCAGCGGACTTCGTCCTGCCAGCGCTTGGTGAACGCGGCCTGGGCGGCGGCCATCTTCTCGTAGTCGATGGCCTTGGCCCGGCTGTACTCGGAGGCCGGCAGGAACTTGGCCTGCGCATCCTTGGACATCGCCGAGGAGCGCACGGGGCGCAGGAACGCGTTGGCCCACACCGCCTGCCCGGTGTCGGACATCAGATGGTCCAGCACCTTCTTGGCCGCGGCCGGGTTCGGGTCGTTCTTGATCAGGCCCATCACGTAGGGAACCACCAGCGTGCCCTCGGCGGGAATCACGAACACGGCGTTGGCCTTGTCCTTGTACTTGGCCCGGTACGCGTTGAAGTCGTAGTCGAACAGGATCGGGATCTCACCCGACAGCACGCGCGCGTATGACGTCTGCTTCGGCACGATCGGGCTGTTCTTCTGGAGCTCCTTGAAGAAGCCGATGCCCGGCGTGAAGTTGTCGAGGGTGCCGCCGAGGGCCTGGTTGACGGCGATGGCGCCCATGTACCCGACGGCGGCGCTCGTCGGATCCAGGTAGCCCATCATGCCCTTGTATTCCGGCTTCAGCAGATCCTTCCAGCTCTTCGGCACGGGCTTGCCGGCCAGCGCGTCCGCATTGACGAACAAGCCCAGCGTCCCGGAGTGGATCGTGAACCAGTGGCCTTCGGCGTCCTTGAGGCCGGCCGGGATCTCGTCCCAGTGCGTGGGCTTGTAGGGCGCGAGCACGCCCTCCTTCTTGGCCTGGATGCCGAACGTCACGCCGAAGTACGCGATGTCCGCGACCGGCCGCGCCTTCTCCGCGATGAGCTGGGAGAGGGTCTGGCCCGAGTTCTTGTTGTCGTGCGGGACGGTGATCCCCAACGCCTCCTTGATGGCCCGTAGCTGACTGGCCCAGTCGGCCCACTCGGGCGGGCAGTTGTAGCAGATCACCGTTTGCGTCTGCGCGGGGGCCGAGCCCACCGCGAGGACGACGAAGGCCACGATCAGGGCGAGGCGTTTCATCGGCGTGTTCCTCCTTGGGGCGCGAGCGCCCGGATGGCGTCCATGACCAGCGCGCGCTTGCGCGCGGGATCCTGCTCGGTCGTGAAGAACTGGAGAAAGGCCGTGTCGAGCCCGGCGTCGAAGTAGCGCTGCACGCGGGCGCGGATGTCCGGCAGCGAGCCGCGGCCGATGAGATCGTCGATCACCTGATCGGGAATCGCCGCGACGGCGCCCTTGCGGTCACCGGCGCTCCAGGCATTCCACATCGGCGTGAGCGCCTCGGTGCGGCCCAGCCACTCCTGGAACGCGCGGTAAACCGGCACGTTCAGGTAGGCGGCGATGTGGCGGCGCACGGCCTCCTCGGCCGCGGGCCCGGGCGGATCGAGATTGATGAACAGGCGCGCGGTCACCTCGAGCGCGTCGGGGTCACGGCCGGCCTCTTTCGCGGCCTCGCGCACGACCGCCACCGATTTCGGCACGTCGTCCGCCGAGCCCCAGTTCAGGATCACGCCGTCGCCGACCTCGCCGGCGACCCGCAGCATGCCCGGGCGCAGCGCGGCGATGTAGATCGGCACCGGCTTCGCCGGCGGCCGGCTCAGGCGGAAGCCATCGACGCTGAGCGTCTGTCCCTTGAACACGACGCGCTCGCCCGCCAGCGCCGCGCGGAGCACCTGCGCCATCTCGCGCACGCGGGTGACCGGCCGGCTGAACTCGATGCCGTTCCACGCCTGCACGATGACCTGCGAGCCCGAGCCGATGCCGAGGATGAACCGTCCGGGCGCCACCTCCGCGACACCCGCCGCCGTGCTCGCGAGCGTGGCGGGGCCGCGCGTGTAGACGTTGGCGATCGCGATCCCGAGGCGCAGGCCGGTGTCGACGCCGAGCAGGGCGAGCGGCGTGAAGCCATCGATGCTGTCCACCTCGAACGACCAGACATCTAGGTAGCCGAGGCCCTCGGCCTCGCGCGCGACGGCGCGGAGCTCGGGCAACGTGAATCCATCGATGGGGACCGACAGGGACCAGCGTTTCGTTCTCATCCGGGCGTGACCTCCGAACGCGCGTTATCTTACCCGATGCGACGGCATCGCGCCCGCCATGTCCAAGGACGAGCTTCGAGCGCGGATCTGGTCACGCCTGACCGAGCGGGGGGGCGCCGCTTTCCCCGACTACATCGTCACGCCCGAGGACACGATCCGCTGCCCCCACCGCCACCCACGCCCCAAGGGCATCCTCTGGCCCGCACTTCCCCCCGACAAGATCGCAGAGATTCCCCTGCTCGCGAAGCTACGGGGTCAGGCTTTGACTTCTTAACAATTCGAGCTGCGGGCTCACCAAACTGTTAAGAAGTAAAAGCCTGACCCCGGGTCCGTGCTGGTCTCCGGCGCGCGGGCGGCCAGCGTTACCCAGAGCTCGCGACAGATCAGATGGCTGTCAGTGATCCACGCGGTATCGAAACCGAGCGCTTCCGCGCGCGCGGGCCGCGATCAGCGCTTCAGCCGATCGAGGGCCTGGGTGGCCTCGGCCGCCAGCTTCGCCTGATCGGGCTTGCCCGCGGCGAGCTCCCGCACCTTCGCCCAGCTCGCGCGCGCCGGCTCCTTCTTGCCGAGCTGCTCCTGTACCAGCGCCAGCTCGTGATACGCGGTCACGTTGTCGGGCGCCATGCCGATCGCGCTTTCCAGGTTCAGCTCGGCACGCTCGAGGCTCGCCCGCGGCACGCCGGTGCCGCCCTCGGGCAACGGCCGCGGCATCAGCGAGACGCGGCCCAGCAGGAGCATCGCCTCCAGGTTCTTCGAGTCGAGCTCGATCACGTGGTTCAGGGCGTCGATGGCCGGGTCGATCTGTCCCATCTCGACCAGCGCCTTGGCGTTCTCGATGTGCGGGCGCGTGACGTAGCGGTCCACCTTCTTCGCCGCCCGGTACGCCTCGATGGCCTTGTCGTACTGCTTGAGCCCGCGGTAGGCGTTGCCAAGCTGCGTGTGGCCCTCGAGCGAGTCCTTGTCGAGCTCGACGGCCTTCCGGAGCTCCGTCACCGCGGCCTCGTACTTGCCCTCGCTGGCGAGCGCGGTGCCCTTGCGCACGTGCTCCTGCGCCCGCTCGGTCGCACTCGGCCCGCACGAGGCGAGCGCGACGGCGATCACGAGCAGGCACACGCGCGCGTTCGAGTGGCTCGGCGGTATCATTGGCCGGTTACGTCGCGAGCGAAGGCCGCGATGCGTCGGGCGATAGCGATCGCTTCCTCCGCCTGGCCGCGCGTGAACACCTCGGCCGGCACGCCACCCGGCAGCCCGTTCGGATATCGGGTCGGCACGTAGTACTGATCGAGCTGCTGCGCGCCCTCCCGGATCTCGCGGATCGCGGCGTGCGTGCCCGAGAGAGCCTCCAGCAACTCGACCAGCGAGTGACCGAGAACCACTCGATCGCCCCGGAGATAGCACAGCGCCTTCAGCGCCTTCTCCCCTGCCTGCTGGCAGATGAAGCAGGTCTGGGCGAAGAAACCTTCGCGGAGCCCGATCTCGGCGAAGGCCAGGTCGCTGTCCGCCTGGGCGAGCCAGCGTCGCGCCTCAGCCTTCGGCTGCTTCATACAGGACCACCCCGTCGGTGATCGCGCTGAGGATCAGCGGATTCTCGTCGGCCAGCATTCGCTCGAATTCCTCGGGCGTGTAGATCAGCAGATCGAGGCGGGGCCACACGTCGTACAGTCCGCTGAAGTCCTTGAAGCGCTCGAAGAAGGGGCGCGGGGTCTCGGCGACGATGACCAGGTCGAGATCGCTCCAGTGGTCGGCTTCACCGCGGGCCACGGACCCGAACGCGATCACTTTTCGCGCTCGGCGGACGTGGGGCGCGATCTGACGCCGCAGCTGGTCGAGGTCGGCGACAATCGGGCGCTGCATCGCCGGCGAGTGTAGCACGGCCGGTTGGACGCCCGGGCAGGCCGTCTCGTGATATGTCTGACGCTGTGACCCGGACGGGCCCGCCGGTCGTCGTGCTCGGAGTCTCGCGGAGCGGGACCAGCCTGCTCCGGCACATGCTCGACCACCACTCCGAGCTCGCGATCCCGCCGGAGTCCTACTTCATTCCGGCGCTCTGGGACCGCTATCGCCGGCGGCGAGACACCGAGGCGTTGCTGACCGACCTCGGCTATTCCGGTCGCTTGTACGAGTGGGCCGTGAGCATGGCGGACGTACGCCGCCAGCTGCCTCGGAGCGCCGGCTTCGCCGACGTGATCACGGCCGTCTACGGAAGCTACGCCCGGGCACGCGGCAAGCACCGCTTCGGCGACAGGACACCGCTCTACATGCAGCATCTGGACGTTCTCGAGGATGCGTTCCCGCACGCACGCTATGTCCATATCATGCGCGATGGTCGGAACGCCGCCCTGTCCTTCCTCGCGATGCGCCACCGGCCACGTCTCAGCTGGGCATGGCCGCGCGGGCTTGGCGACTTTGCTGCGCAATGGCGGCTCGAGGTCGAGGGGGCCCGTCGGTTCGGAGCCACCGTCGCCGCCGGGCGCTACCTCGAGTTGCGCTACGAGGATCTCGTCATCGAGCCCGAGGTGAAGCTGCGCGACGTCTGCGCGTTCCTCGGCCTCGACTTCGAGGCGGCCATGCTCGACTACTACCGCGACGTCGATCCCACCCAGCTCAAGGACCACGCGCGTCTCCGGGAGCCCGCGACGCCGGGCGCGCGGGACTGGCGCCGGCAGATGCGTCCGGCAACTGTTCAGCGTTTCGAAGCGACGGCGGGTGACCTGCTGGCCGCGCTCGGCTACGAGCGCGCGTTCCCGGTGCCTTCGGCCGGTGGGCGCGCGGCGGCCGCGCTCGACCGTCAGGCCTGCCGTGGCCGTCTGCGCTCCGGGCGCCTGGCGGCCTGGCTCGTGCGTCGTACCCCGATCTGGCGCCTCCGACAACGTTACGAACTTCGGCGAGCACGTCACTCGTGAACATCCTCACCTATGCCATCGACTTCGCGCCCAAGATCGGTGGCGAGGCAACCTCCTTGCTCCTGCTTGGCCAGGGCCTGGCTCGACGGTTCGCCCGAACCGAATCGCTAGAGGCGCCGGCGCGCCGCGCGGAGGACAGCGTCACGCTCGTGACGCGCACATCGGCTGGGGCATTCGACGACTCGAAGGTGCCCTTCCGGGTGGTACGTCAGCCCACCCTGCGCGTGCTCTGGCGGCTCTTCGGCGAAGCGGACGTCGTGCAGGTGTCGGGCCCGGTGTTCTTGGCCCTGCTGCTGGGACTCGTGCGCAGAAAGCGCATGAGCGTTCTGCATCACACCTACCACTCGGCGTGTCCGAACGCACGGCTCTTCTTCATCCCCGCCGACAGCGGGGGGCTCGGCGAGGTGGCCGGCCGCGTCGGGCTGAAGTTTCCAGCCGGCGATTTGGACAGTCTCACCGAGCACCTCCGGCAGGTGCTCGACGATCGTTCGTGCGTGGTGCCGTCAAGACCAGATGTCGAGGCGCACTGTCGAATCTACAGCCGCCTGGCGGGCAACTCGCCTTGAGGCACGGCGGCGACGCGCGCCCTACCGACCCGGGCCGACGTCGTGACGGCGGAACAGAGCGCCGGCCAGGCGGCGAACCCAGATCATGCGCGAGCCGATCACCAGCAGCGTGATCGCGAGCAGCACCACCGAGATCGGCCGCGTGAAGAACGGCGTGAGGTCGCCCTCGGTCAGGATCAGCGCCCGGCGCAGGCTCACGTCCAGCATGTCCCCCAGGATCACGCCGAGCACGAGGGGCGCGGCCGGATAGTTGTACTGGCGCATGGCGTAGCCGACGAGCCCGAAGATCAACATCACCCAGAGGTCGAAGATCCGGACGTTGATGGCGTAGGAACCGATCACGCAGAGCACGAACACGATCGGCATCAGGATCGGCCGCGGAATGGCCAGGATCTTGACCTGAAAGCGCACGCCGACCAGGCTGATGAGCAGCGAGGCGCACGCGGCCAGGATCAGCATCGCGCTGATCTCCCAGACGTAGTTCGGGAACTCGATCATCAGCAGCGGCCCCGGCCGGACCCCGTGAAGCCACATGGCGCCCAGCAGGACGGCGGCCGGCGCGCTCCCCGGCACGGCCAGGGCGAGCACCGGGATGATGGCGCCGCCGATGCAGGCGTTGTCGCCGGTCTCCGCGGCCATGAGGCCCTCGCGCGACCCCCGCCCGAACTCTTCCGGGTGCTTGCTGGCGCGCTTGGCCAGGTCGTACGACACCCACGAGGCGACATCCTCGCCGACGCCGGGGATGACGCCGATGATGACGCCGACGATGCCGGAGCGCAGCGTGGTCTTCCAGTGGGCGAGCACCTCGCGGAACCGCGGGACCACGCGGCCCACCTGTTTGGCGAGCTCGACGAGCGCGCGCTCCCGCATGACCACGAGCACCTCCGCCATTCCGTAGAGCCCCACCAGGACCGGAATCAAGGAAAAGCCGCCGCGTATCTGGTCGTAGCCGCCGGTGAAGCGCGCATACCCGGCGATGTTCTCCTGGCCCACCAGCGACAGCAGGAGACCGAAGACGCCGGCGATCCACCCCTTCAGGGGATCGGTGGGCGCCGTGAGGTTGCCGCAGATCACGATCCCGAAGATGGCCAGCCAGAAGAACTCCCACGACTGGAACTGCAGGGCCAGCTGCCCCAGCACGGGCGTGAAGAAGGCCAGGCACAGGATCCCGAACACGGTGCCGATGAACGACGAGGTCGCCGAGAGCCCGATGGCCGGACCGGCCTCGCCCCGCTGGGCCAGCGGAAAGCCGTCGAGGCAGGCGGTTGCGTTCGCCGGCGTGCCGGGGATGTTGAGCAGCACCGACGAGCGGCTGCCGCCCGTGATGGCGCCGACGTAGACGCTGAGCAGGATGATGGTGGCGTACTTGGGGTCCATCCCGAAGGTGAGCCCGGTCAGGAGCGCGATGCCCATCGTCGCCGTGAGGCCGGGTAGCATCCCCACCACGGTGCCGATGAGCGTCGCCCACAACACGTGGAACAGCACGATGGGCGTGGCCAGGTTCCACAGCTCGCCGAGGATGTTGAGCGGCCCGAGGCCCATGCGCGGGTCAGGGCAGCGGAATCAGGAACACGCCGTTGAAGACGAGCGCGACCGCGGCGGCGGTGGCCGCGCTCGCGAGCAGCACCACCCACCACGCGGCCGCGCGGAACAGGAGCATCGTAAGGGCGAGAAAGGCGGTCGTGGTGAGCGTGTACGGCAGCTGCCGGCCGAGCGAGAGCAGGTACGCCACGCAGAGCAGCACCATCACCAGCAGGCGCGCCGTCAGCGGATCCGTGACGTAGCGCCGCGCCTGGGCCAGCGAGATCCCGAGGCCCGCGCCCGGACGGCGAAGCGCGCGCACGATGAGCCCGATCGCCATCCCGAGCAAGCCGAGCCCGAGCAGGCCGGTCACCACGCCGGGCGAGGCGTACGCGGGCCACTTCTGGAGATCCCGCGGCATCCGCCAGCTCTCGACGATGACGTACAGGCTCAGCGCGCAGAGCAGGAGCCCCGCGTAGGCGTCCTGCCGCCGGAACGTGTCGCCCACCCGCCGCGGCCGCGGGCTACTTCTTCGGCTTCGGGATGTTGAACTGGGCGGGCGAGATCTTGGCGGCGCCGTTGTCGAAGAGCGTCCACGTGACCACCGACGCCGCCTCGTCGGCGGTCTTCATGGCCTCCCCTTCCTTCAGGTTGGTGAGGAACACGGCTTTCTCCTCGGCGAACTTGCGGAGCCGGTCGGACCTGGCGGCGGCGTCGAAGGCCTTCGTGATCGCGGCGACCACCTCGCGTGGGGTGTCTTTCGGGACCATGAGACCGAAGTGCGATCCCGTGAGCGGGAAGCCCGCGTACCAGTTGGTCACCGGCGGCACCTCGCCGAAGCCCGAGACGGTCAGCGGCCGGTTGCTGGTGTTGGCCAGCGGCTTGAGCTTCTTCGCCCGGATCATGTCGGCCTCCTCGAGCGAGAGTTGCATGACCGCGTTGGTCTCCCCGGACACCGTGGCCACGACCGCCGGGTTGCCGCCCGCGTACGGCACGTGCCGCACCGAGATGCCGGTCACGGTCTTGAACACCTCGAGCGCGGTGTGGCCCGAGGAGCCCACGCCCGCGGAAGCGACGGACACCTGCCCCGGCTTGTCCTTCATGATCCGGACGAGGTCGGCCAGGTCCTTGGCCGGATACTCCGCGTTGACCGCGACGATGCTCGGCGTGAAGAGCGCGTACCACTGGACCCAATCGCGGTGCGTGGTCTTCATCAGATCCAGCACCGGATAGTTCACGAGCGACGTGTCCGAGTTCGCCGTCCAGGTGTAGCCGTCGCGCGCGGCGTCCCAGGCGTTCTTCATCCCGATGGAGCCGGTGGCGCCCGGCGTGTTCACGACGGCGATCCGCTGCCCGAGCGGCTTCTCCATCTCGGCGGCAAGGATGCGCACGGTGAGGTCGGTGGCGCCGCCGGCGGGCCACGGGACGATGATCGTGATCGGCCTGGTCGGTTTCCAGTCCTGAGCGGTCCCGGCGAGGGGGGCGACGACGAGGGCCAGGATGAGCAGCGGGAGCAGTCTGGCGAGATGCATCATCGGGTTCCTCCTGTTCGATCGCGGGTGGGGCGGTTCTACCATGCGTTAGAAGGCCGAGGGCAACTGCTCCCGCAACTTCTGGAACATCGATTGATACAGGCCATTCGTGAACTCCTGAAACTGAGGGCTGTCGTACGCCGAAACAGCAGGCAGGAAGTTTGCGCTCGAGCTCTCGGCATTCACAACACCCTGCCACACCTGATCGCGCGAGGGGAGACGCAGCGCGCGGAGTCGGAGCGCAGAGGCGCCCCGGAACTTGTAAAAGCCCAATCCGACGTCGAATTCCATGATCTCGACCGTGACCGCGACGTCGGCTCGCTCCACCGGCAGCTCACGGACGTCGTTGGCCCGGTATCCGTGCTCGCGCAGAAGCGCGACAAGATCGCGCCCGATATGGTCCGCGAGCAGCTCCTTGTCCTTGAGGTCCACGGTGCCGGGCTTTCCGAACTGTTTCATCTTGGTGCCGATCTCATGGCCGGCGATACCCTTTCCAGAACTGCCTCTTCGGGAATCCTCCACCTGAACTGTCACCAGTGGACCGACCTCCGGCAATCGAACTCCAGGCCTGACTGGGAGGGTGAAGGTCGACGCCTCGTACCACGATGGATTGCCCGCGCCAAGGCCAATCATGCACCCGCTCGTGAGCGCCGCATACACGATCAACAACACGCACGGCTTGATGGCTACCGGCCAATCGGCATCGACGAGCTTCCTTGGGATCGCCGGCCGAACCTGGGTACGGTCGTTCATCTGTCCTGTAACGCGGAATCTAGCCGTAGTTGATTGCGCCGTCAATCCACGAGCGCTATCCACGAGCGGTATCTGCTCATGAGCAGCGAGGCGTCTCCGCGCGGGCTGGCGCGGTCTCCCCAGCCGGACCGCGGATGACACGGCCGAAGCGGCGCGCCTCGGCGAGGAGCATGCCGGCTGTTGCCGTTCGCGCCGGGTCGATGGGGCAGCCGGCCGCCTGGAGCGCCCGCGCGGTCCAGGTGTTCGAGTTGTCGAGCAGACCGTATCGGCCGGAGGCCTGGTAGAACCAGCCGCGGCCGTAGGGGATCGGCGCGAGGACGATCGGCCGGCCGGTCGGATCGTGGGCATAGGCGTCATGGATGAAGGCGGCCAGCGCCTCCAGCCCCTCGACCGACAGCGTGATCTCGATGATCTCGGAGTCGGCGAAGAATCGGTCGACCGGAGCATCGAAGGCGGCGACGAAGAGGACGCTCCCGCGTGAGCGGAACGCGGCCCGCAGCGCCAGCCCGATGCTGACGCTGGCGGCCGGATAGAAATCCGCATCGCCCCATCCGATTTCCACGTAGGTGAACTCGCTGAAGGCTCGGCTCTCGGGCCACCGGCTCGCCGGCATCTGCCCGCGCTCGACGGCCAGCCCGACGTGCCACCCATGGCCGACCAGCCAGATGTGGTGACCGGAACCAGGAGGCGAGGAGGCCGCGAGCGGCACGATGGGCGCGCACCCGGCGACGAGAAACGCGAGCACGATGACCGCAGCCTCGCGGAGACCCACCGCGCGATGCCGTCGGCGATGACGACCTGACGCAGGCCGCTAGCGCTGGGCCGGCGCCGGCGGCGCCACCGAGACGCCCTGGACGTCGTTCCGCGAGATGACCTGGGCGACGAGGCCCGAGGCCTTCACGTCCTCGACGAACTCGCTGAGATACCGCGCGGCCGCGGGGCGGTCCTTCGGCGTGCCGATAGCCTGCTGGACGGCGGTGAACTGGCCGTCGAGCAGGCGCGCCCCCGGAAGCTTCTGGACGTCGGTCAGGAGCCTGGGCTTGAGGCCCGCCAGCGCCTCCAGCTTCTCGGCCACGAATACCTGGTAGGAGGCATCGATCCCCTGGGCCGTGACCAGCCGGGCGTGCTTGAGGCTCCGGCTGAGGTAGAGGTGGTAGGCGCTCTTGTCCGCCACGGCGATGCGCACGCCCTCGCGGTCCACGTCCGCGATGGACCGGAGCGGCGATCCCGCCGGGACCAGATACGTCGACGGAATCTCGAGGTAGGCCGCGGTGAACGCGATCTCGTTGGCGCGCTGCGGCTCGGCCCCGAGGAATGCCACGTCCCAGGCGCCGGTCCGCACGCCATCCGCCAGCGCGCCGGCAGTGGGGAAACGGACGAACTCGACCGGAACGCCGAGCCGCCGCCCGAGCTCGCGGGCCATATCGGGAGCGGGCCCACGGGCCTCCCCCTGCGCGCCACCGGACGTGACCAGCAGAAAGTTCTGGTAGTTGATCCCGACCCGGAGCTTCCCGGTCGGAGTCAGCTCGGATCGCGCCGCTGGAGAGATTTGAGGTGTCATGGCGCAGGAGCTTAGCACCAGCACGCCCGCCGTGACAGGGGGGTCTCCTGGGCCCTTCGATCCGCCGCTGTCCTTACTGTGCACCGGCAAGCCACGCCCTTCGAATGCCCGGCCACGCCAGAGCTCCGTGTCGCGGGCGATACGGTCGCGATGCTCCTTGCTGCGTCGTTCGCTGCACGCTATAGTCGGCCGCGTCCGTCGCGAAAGGAGCTGGCAGGCATGCCCCTCGCGCGTTTGATCGAACCGAGGGTATACGCAGTCCACGGCCGGGGTCGCTGGGTACTGATGGTCCGCGAGGCATCTGCTCCCGATGCGCCGAAGCCCCGGCGGCTCGACCGCGTGCGGGAGGCCCTGCGCACCCGCCACTACAGCCGCCGCACCGAGGAGGCCTACGTCGCGTGGATCTGGCGCCATATTCTTTAGGGCCGACGGGATACGCGACAGCGTCGGCACAGCCTATCCCGGCGGGAGAGTCGGGCGCTCTACCAGCGCAAAGCATGGCGGCGACGGAGAAATAATCGGACGTAGGCCGAGCTTCGGACCGCTATACGCTGGCAACGCTCGCAGCGTCTGCCGTCTTACGCAGCGGGATACGCAGGTCTGTCGACTTCAAGTTCGCCGCACAGGGGACTGACTGACCGTTGACGGCTTTCATGCGTCGGAGCCGAGTTTGGAGACGCGCAAGGTCCGTACCTTCCGCCGCGTTCCTCGCCGTTGTCGTCGTGCTTCACGTCGTCGTCGCCTTCGTGGCGCCGCTCACCGTCGAGGCCCAGCCGACGGAAAGACCCGCCCGGATAGGCCTCCTGGGCACGGCCTCCCTTTCTGACGCACGAGTCCCGCGGTTGCTTCACGCCTTCCGGCAAGGCTTGCGCGAGCTGGGGTATGTGGAAGGTCAGAACGTCGTGATCGAGCTCCGATTGGCGGAGGGGCAGTACGACCGGCTCCCCGGCCTCGCGGCCGAGTTGGTCCGTCCCAAGGTGGACATCATTGTGGTAGCTGGTCCGCCGGCGATCCAGGCGGCAAAGCGAGCGACCGAGACGATCCCCATCATCATGGCGTCAGTCGGTGATCCAGTGACGACGGGCTTTGTCGCCAGCCTCGCTCGTCCAGGAGGAAACATCACCGGGATCTCCCTGATGCTGCATGAGCTGGTCGCGAAGCAGTTGGAGCTGCTCAAGGAGGTGGTCCCCAAGGTCTCCCGCGTGGCGTGCCTAGGGAATCCGGCCAACCCCGCCTACGCACCGCAGCTGCGACACGCGCAGGATGCGGCCCAAGCATTGGGGGTACGGCTTCAAGTCCTGGAGGCACGGGACCGCGGCGAGATCGACAGCGCCTTCGCAGCAATCACGGCGGAGCGAGCCGGCGCCGTCATCTTTCTCGGGGACACGGTGCTCCTCGACCACCGAACACGAATCGCCGACCACGCGGTCCGGCGCCGCCTGCCGACGGTCTTCCCGCTGAGCGAGTCCGTCGAGGCCGGTGGTCTCCTGGCGTACGGGCCAAGCCTCGCCGACGGATTTCGGCGGGCGGCCCGTTACGTCGACAAGGTTCTCAAGGGCGCCAAGGTCGCCGACCTCCCGATCGAACAGCCCACGACGTTCGAGTTGGTGATCAACCTCAAGACGGCCAAGGCCCTTGGGCTGACGATCCCCCAGGCAGTACTCCAGCGGGCGGACCGGGTCATCCAATGAGTGTCCCGCAATGCCTCCGTTGGCCTGTAGCCCTTCCACTTTGCTATCGACCTCGCGCCGATACCGAGGCGTCGAACTTCACGCTGCAGCGGACCACGGGCTCGCGTTGCTCGCCCTTGGCCGCTGAGCGCGGGCGTTGGGCGGCCCGCGGCGCATGACGGCAATGACCATGCACCGAATTGCTGTAGGATGCGGTGACGTGCGTATAGGGGACGGGCAGTCGTGAGGTTCGTGACTACCCGGCTGGCCACCGCCGTGGTCCTACTCCTCGTTGCTGCACCTCCTGCCAGGGCTCTCGCCCAAGCCCCGGACAAGCTACCTCGGATCGGGGTCCTTGGGCCGCGGACCCATGCCGATGGCGCGCGCTATGATTGGTATCGCCGCGGCGTCCGTCTCTAAGCTACGGTTCAAGGATGAGCCGTGAGCCGCCTAACACTTATAGGTCCCCCGGTTGTCAATAAGCACACATCTCCATGAATGGTCTTCTTCTGTTCCTTCGGTGAGTCCGTTGTTCTTTCCGTTCGTTCTCTGACTTCGTTTCGACGCTTGGGCTCAGGCTTTCAGAAGTCTGCACCAAGCACTTATTGAGGCTCGGTAGCCGTGGCTCCCACGGGATCTTGCGACCCAGCGGGACGGCGCAGCGATAGGAGAAGATCCCGTCGCGGCCTAGAAACGCATTCGTTCCCTCGTACCGTCCCAGCTCGACGGAGTGAACTTTCTCACCGATCCCACGTGGGCGGGGCGCAGCGGTCCCTTCAGCGGGCTGGTGGGCGTCCGTCGCTATACTCCCGCCCCGATCCGGCTCGAAGATCTCCCCCCGATCGACTTCGTCCTGATCTCGCACGATCACTACGATGTCCGACCACGGACAGACCTCGACGCGTCATTTTCCGAGCAAAGCATTGCCCTTGACTGGCTTTTTATCCGCGCTGTAGCATCGGCTTTGCTCCCGGAGAGGGGCCCAGAGGCTGGGAGGGCACGCCCGGCAGCCGCGGGCGCGGGTTCGGCCCGGGGCGGGCGCGGCCGAGTAGGGCTTTTGTATCGCCTACGCTCTTTCGCTGCAGCACCAGAGGAGGGCTGGCCATGACGCACCTCAATCGTCGCGAGTTCCTGGTCGGCGCCGGGGCGGCCGCGGTCGCGATGGGCTCGCCTGCGGCCGGTCAGACACCGAAACGCGGCGGCACGGTGCGGTTCGTCCACTTCACCGATCTGAAGATCCTGGATCCGGTCTGGACAACCGCCTATCCCACCCGTGATCACGGCTACATGATCTGCGACACGCTGTTCGCCACTGACGCGAACTTCCAGATCCGCCCGCAGATGGTGGACAAGTACACGGTCAGCAAGGATTTCATGAAGTACGCCTTTACGTTGCGTGACGGTCTCGTCTTCCACGACGGCCAGCCCGTCACGGCCGAGGACTGTGTCGTTTCTCTGCAGCGCTGGGGCAAGCGCGATTCTCTCGGTCGATTTCTGATGGCGGCGACCGGGCGGCTTCAGGCCGTGGACAAGAAAACCTTCATGCTGGAACTCAAGGAGCCCTTCGGCCAGGTGCTGCAGGCGCTCGGCAAGCCGTCGAGCAACGTGCCCTTCATCATGCCCGCCCGTGTCGCCGCCACGTCCGAGAACGACCAGATCAAGGAGGTGATCGGGTCGGGGCCGTACAAGTTCGTGAAAGAGGAATGGCGGCCCGGCCACGAGGTGGTCTACGTCCGTAACCCGGAGTATGTCCCCCGCAACGAACCGGCGAGCGGCGCGGCCGGCGGCAAGCGTGTGTATGTCGATCGCGTCGTCTGGCGGCAGATCCCCGACGCCGCCACCACGGCGGCGGCGCTGGAAGCAGGCGAGCTGGAGTACTGGCTCCAGCCGCCGCTCGACCTCGTGCCGCGGCTCGAAAAGAACCCCAACCTCACCGTGTTCGTGGCCGATCCCCGCGGCACCCAGGGCTGGCTGCGTCCCAACCACCTCCATCCGCCGTTCAACAACAAGAAGGCCCGCCAGGCGTTGCTCTGGATGGTGGATCAGCCGATGTATCTCCAAGCCGCCATCGGGAACCCCAAGTATTACCGGAGCTGCCCGGGGTACTTCATGTGTGGCGGTATGCCGTACGAAAGCGCAGTCGGGGCCCCCCCGAGGTCGGACCTCGACCGGGCCCGCCAGCTCATGAAAGAATCTGGGTACGACGGCCGGCCGATCGTCCTGATGGATCCCACTGACGTCCCGCTGGCCCACGGCGCAACCCTGGTCACGCGCGACCTCCTCATGCGGATCGGCGTGAATGTCGACCTCCAAGCCAGCGATTGGGCGACGGTGCTGGCCCGCCGAGCCAAGAAGGACCCGCCCGCTCAGGGGGGCTGGAACATCTTCCACACCTGGTGGATCTCGGCTGACGTGATGACGCCTGCCGTCAACGCAGGCATCTCCGGCACCTGCGACCGGGCGTGGTTCGGGTGGTACTGCAGCGAGCAAATGGAGAAGCTCCGGATGGATTGGATGCGCACGAGCGACCCGGCCCGCCACAAGCTGATCGCCGAGCAGATCCAGCTGCTGGCCTACGACGAAGTCCCGTATGTGCCCTGGGGCCAGTACGTGCAGCCGACCGTCCACCGCAGGAGCGTGCGCGGGGTGCTCGAGTTTCCCGCCGTGCTGCTCTGGAACATCTGGCTGGACACCTAGGCCAGCGGCTCGACCCAGACCAGGAGGGACAAGGATGCTGGACATCGTGGTCGCCGGCGGACAGGTGATCGACGGAACGGGGAACCCGTGGTTTCGCGCGGACCTCGGGATCAGCGGGGGGCGGATCGAACGCGTCGGACAGATCGCTCCCGCTGAAGCCGCACGAATCCTCGACGCCCGGGGACTCGCGGTCAGCCCGGGCTTCATCGACATGCATACCCACTCGGACATCGCGTTGCTCGTCGAGCCCGGCGCGGAGGTCAAGATCCGGCAGGGCGTCACGACCGAAGTGCTGGGCGCCGACGGTGTCTCGGTGGCTCCCGTCACCCCCGACACCCGCGACATGTGGCGCGGCCGTCTGGGGGGGTTGATCGGGCATCCCACCAAGGCGTGGTCTTGGCTCACCTTCGACGAATACCTCGGGAGTCTCGAGCGGGCGAGAACGGCCGTGAACGTCGCCGGATTCGTCGGCCATGGGACCGTCCGCATGGCCGTGATGGGACTCGACTCGCGACCGCCCTCCGCGGATGAGCTGCAGCGCATGAGGTGGCTGATCAGGCAGGCGATAGAAGAGGGGGCCTTTGGTCTTTCAGACGCCCTGATCTATGCGCCCGCCTACTACTCCAGCACCTCGGACATCATCTCGCTCGCGAGCGCGGCGGCAGAGTCGGGCGGAATCTACATGACGCACATCCGCTCCGAGAGCGACGACCTCGTCGAGGCTCTCCAGGAAGCGCTCGAAATCGGCGCGAAGGCCAACCTCCCGGTTCATATTTCACACCACAAAGCAGCCGGTCCGCAGAACTGGGGAAAGGTCCAGACCACGCTCGGCCTCATGGACGAGGCCCGCGCGCGAGGGGTCGACATCACCTGCGACGCCTACCCCTATCTCGCCGCCGCCTTCGGATTGGACCTGTTCCTGCCGCAATGGGCCTTCGAGCATGGAACCGATCCGTTGGTCCGGAACCTCCGCGAACCGCAGTTCCGGCAGCGCCTGGCCGCGGACATGGCCCGCCACATTCCCGGCAAGGAGAACCTGTGTCGATGGGGCAACTGGGACGGGGTCCTGGTCGCCGGCGTGGTCACGGACGCCAACAGGAAATGCGAAGGAAAGTCCATCGCCCAGATCGCGCAAGAACGCGGGACGGACGGTGTCAGCGCCGTCTTCGATCTCCTGGCCGACGAGAAACTCGCCGTGGCCGTGACAGCCTTCTGGGGGCGCGAGGAGGACGTGAACGCGGTGCTGCGGCATCGAACCACGATGATCTGCTCCGACGGGGTGTTCGGAGGCCATCCCCACCCCCGGCTGTACGGGACCTTCCCCCGCGTGCTCGGGCCGCTCGTCCGGGACGTGCGGCTGTTCAGCATGGAGGAGGCGGTCCGCAAGATGACGTCGCTCCCGGCTCAGCGCCTCGGGCTCCGGGATCGGGGTCTGATCCGACCGGGAATGTGGGCCGACCTGGTGGTCTTCGATCCCGTCACCGTCACCGACCGGTCGACCTACGCCGATCCTCGGCAGTATCCGATCGGCGTGGAGCACGTCCTCGTCAATGGCGAGATCGTCGTGCATCAAGGGGTGCCGACCGGAGCGCGCCCCGGCAAGGCACTGAGACACGGCATGCCGTCCTGAACTCGACGGGGGGATCGCATGAGAGTGCTGGTGAAGAGCGCGTGGGGTTCGGACGATCCGACGAAGGCCGCGTTCCCCTTTCTGCATGCGAACGCGTTGGCCGAAGGGGGTCACGAAGCCCAGATCTTCCTGCTCGGCGAGGCGGTGTCCCTGATGCGGCCGGCCGTCGCCGCCGCCGTCGTGCCCGTCGGATGGCCCCCGATCGCCGAAACGCTGGACAAGACGATCAAGCTCGGAATCCCCATTCACGTCTGAACCGCGTGCTCGCGGGCCCGGGGGGTCCTCGAGTCGGACCTAGCCTCGAAGAACGCCACGTTCGCGACGCCGCCGGTGCTGGTGGGCCTGATGGAGTGGGCGGACAAGGTGCTGTCGGAATGAACCTCAAGTACTCCTTCTGGAACTACCGAGCCGGATGCCGCCCGCCAGATACGCGTTGACCCGGATCCAGCCACCTGGCAAGCTCGACCCGTGGCCACCAGGCAGCTGATCTTGCCGACATCCCGGCAGTCGGCTCCCGGCATCCGCCGCTGGACACGTGCGGAGTACGATCGTCTGATCGCGCTCGGGATACTCGACGAAGACGAGCCGGTCGAGCTCCTGGGGGGCGAGATGGTCGTCCGGGAGCCACAGGCGGGTCCTCACGCGACCGCAGTGCAGCTCGTCCAGCAGGGCCTGCAGCGAGCGTTCGGAAAAGGTTGGACCGTCCGCTCCCAGCTCCCCGTCGCGCTCGACGACGAGTCCGAGCCGGAGCCCGACGCCTGCGTCGTCCCGGGCGCGCCCCGGGATTATCGCGCCAGCCATCCGACGCGGCCGGTCCTGGTGGTCGAGGTCGCCGAGGAGAGCCTGCTCCGAGACCGTGCGCGCAAGGGGAGCTTGTACGCCCGCGCCGGCATCGGCGACTACTGGATCGTCAACCTGCGCGAGGCTGTCCTCGAGGTGTA
>Ga0187892_10005937_pt1 | contig 18649 bp, 13 predicted proteins | sample MA1701073metaG_FD_139345 | JGI IMG/M metagenome (GOLD analysis project Ga0187892, IMG submission 139345) | Bio-ooze microbial communities from a basaltic lava cave in the Kipuka Kanohina Cave System on the Island of Hawaii, USA - MA170107-3 metaG ...
CATTTCCGCGTCGTAAAACGCGCGCGTCCGACCCGCGCGTTGGAGCTGTTCGTCCGTGGGCGGCGCGGGCAGTGAACCTTGAATCCAGAGGAAGGGTTGCGCGCCAACGCCGGCGTCTCCATCTTTGGCTGGCCCGTCTTTGGCTGAAATGATGGCGTTTTCGCCTGCCGTGCCATCAATATTGATCCCACCGCGCACACGACTGTCGAGCAACCGCACCGTGCCTGCCGCCTGACCACCGCGCGAATGACCGAACACGCCTACGCCGCGCTCGAGGTCGAGCCGTTTTGCGAACGGCCCTTTGCCACGATCCAGCGCGGTGAGTCGGTCAATCACGAAGCTCACGTCGCGCGACCAGTGGACGATGCGTTCCTGATAGAAACGCTGATTCTCTTCGCGATTGCGAGACTGCTGCCAACCACGTTCGGCGGGCGGCAGGTTGCCGAGCACGCGCCCGTCGGGGAAGCGCACGGCGCGCGCGTTGTAGGGCGGATCAACCGCGGCGGCAACCCAGCCGTGACTGGCGAGGTCTTCGAGCAGCGCGTGATAGGTCAGCGCCTTCATCCCGCCGCCGGGCATAAACACGATGACTGGATAACGCGCCTTGCCACGCGGCAATGCGGTATTCTCGCGGCTGTACGCACGTAGCGCCGTGATGCGCGCCAGTTGCGCATCATTCCACGGTGGACGCATCGCATCGGCATCGGGAACGTAGGGAGCGAATGCGCCCGCAGCTTTCGCGTCCGCCGGGTAAAACAGATGCGCCATCAATTCGCGCTGGTCGTCGGAGGCTTTGGTTTCCAACTCAGCGCGCGCGGCATCTTTCCAGTGAAAGCTCATCCGCCCGGTTTTGTGCGGGCCGGTGGGCGCGGGCAGCGTGGCTTCGTTTTGTGCGGTCACGCTACCAGCGGCGTGCAGCAGGATTGCCATTGTGAAGGCGCACTTTACCGTGCCGAGCAAAGTCGGAAGACGTTTCATCTCAAACTCCTTTACGTTGCTGATTTCTTCAAGGGACTGACTGCATCTCGAACAGGCATCAGAGCGCAGGCCAGGAAGAGGTCGGGCAATTGTTTCGGGTGCGTCGCATCACGAAGAGCGGCCTTGCGGGCGAGCGCCACCAACGCCATGGCAACGATTGCGCCAAAAGGACAAACCCAGAACACCTGATCCGCCCGCCCGGTCAAAATCGGAAACACCGCGGAACCCAGCATGCCCCACAACGCGACACGTCCTAACGAGAGAGTGCGAATCGCCTTCCCGTTCTCAGCGAAAGACAAGAGCAGGCCAAAGAGGCTGCCGGAAATAAACCCTACCTGCGCGATAATCGCCAACATCCTGACCGGCCCGACATCACCCCGGATGGGAATGAAAATCGCCGCGATGCCCGCGAGAACCATAAACATCGCCGCATAGACAGGAGCCCAAATCAGGCTAATGCCTGTCACGCCGCGCAGCTTCCGCAAATAAACATTCATAATTCCTCCGCTGGGTGACAATCCTTTTTTGCGAGGTGGAAACAACGCCACCCACGCGCCACCCAATGCGAACCGCCAGCGTGTGAACGGATGTTGCAGTTGCGCCAGTTCCGCCAGCATTGCCGCGCCCCATTCGCGCCGTTCCGCCGGCATCCGGCGCACGGCGGCAGCCAGGATCCGTTCCGGCGCATCAGCCGTCAGTCTCATCACGCCCCCTCCGTTCGTGGTCGCAGCCGGGCACGCTTCGCCCGCACGGCTCGTGCTTTCGCGGCGGCAAACTCCTTCGCTATTTCAAGTCCCGCTTCAGTCAAACGATACAAATGACGCGGCGGTCGCCCTGCTGGAATCTCCGTTTCCCACGTCGTTTCCAGCCAGCCGCGATCCGCCAGCCGAATCAGGATGGGATACATCGAACCCGCTTTGAGTCCCGTCTGCTGGCACAAATCATAGCCGTGACGCCACGCGGTCGGGTCTTCCGCCAGCGCGAGCAGCGCCATCGTGGTTTGTTCCGAAGGTGGTCTGTTCCGTTGCATGGCCTTAACTCTATCTAGGTCGAGCTAAGCTGTCAAGCCCTGTTTTTCAATTTTGCCTGTCGGGTGTAGACAAGCTACAGGCGATGGGTGTACCTTGTCTACATCCTAAACATTTTCGGGAAAGGAACACAGGATGAAACGAGGCTACGAAAACCGCATCGAGTTGTTGCAGGGGACGCTCGATCTGCTGATTTTGCAAACGCTGCAATGGGGGCCGCGCCACGGCTACGGCATCATTCAGGCCATCCGCGCTGGTTCCGGTGAGGTACTGCAAGTGGACACCGGCTCGCTCTATCCGGCGCTGCACCGGCTGGAACGCAAGAAATGGATCAAGGCCGAATGGACGGTGTCGGAAAACAACCAGAAGGTCAAAAGCTATCAACTGACCGCCGCCGGCAAAAAACAACTCGCCGCCGAACGCTCGAACTGGGAGCGGCTGACGGCGGCAATGGCGGGCATCCTGAATTCGCCGGAAGGAGCGTGAGACATGAAATTCTGGCGACAACGAAAAGACGAAGAGCTTGACGCCGAAATCCGCAACCATCTGGACGAAGCCATCCGCGACCGCCTCGCGCGCGGCGAAGCGCCCGACGAATCGCGCGTCAATGCCTTGCGCGAATTTGGCAATGTGGGTTTGGTCAAAGAAGTGACGCGCGCGATGTGGGGCTGGGCAACGCTCGAACGCCTGATGCAGGATTTGCGCTTTGGCATGCGGATGCTGCGGAAGAATCCGGGCTTTTCGTTGATTGCGATTCTGACGTTGGCGCTGGGGATTGGGGCGAACACAGCGATCTTCAGTGTAAGCAATGCACTGCTCCTGCGCTCGCTGCCCGTGCCGCAGCCGGAGCAACTTGTGACAGTCAGCCGGGGCGATGGCAGTGGAGAGCCGCTTTCTTATCCCGACTTCAGGGCGCTGCGCGAGCGCAACGAAGCGCTGTTGGGACTGGCGGCGTCGCATTTCGCGGAAGTGAGTTTCGGCAATGGCATCCGCAGCGAATTGCTGCGTGGCGAACTGGTGTCGAGCGACTATTTCGATGTGTTGCGGGTACGGCTTGCGCTAGGGCGCGGCTTTCTGCTGGAGGAAGAGCGCAGCGCCCAGCCGGTCGTTGTGCTCAGCCACGGGGTTTGGCAAAGCCGTTTCGGTGGAGATGCGCAAATCATCGGCAAGACAATCACCTTGCACCGGCAACGTTACACCGTGATCGGCGTTGCGCCTGCCGGATTCAACGGAATGACAGAGATGTTTCGTACCGATCTCTGGCTGCCGTTGCAGATGCTGCCGCAGGCGCGCCCGCTGTTTCTGACCAGTCTTTCCAATCGGTACGATCAACTCTTTGCCGCAATCGGACGATTGAAAACTGGCGTCACGCTGCCGCAGGCGCAAGCGGCGCTCGAAACGATCAACCGGCAAATCGAGATTGCCGAACCTCCGCCCGCTGAGCGCCAACGAGACCCGAACGAAGACCGTGCGCTGAAACTTACCCATCCGCAAGGAATCAATCTGCCGCATTTTCGGCGGCGGGCGCAACAGGCAACGGCGCTGTTGTTTGTCGTGGTCGGCATTGTGCTGTTGATTGCGTGCGCGAATGTCGCCAATTTGCTGTTGGCGCGCGCGGCAGTGCGGCGCAAAGAGATCGCTGTGCGTCTGGCGCTCGGCGCGAGTCGCTTCCGGCTCGTGCGTCAATTGCTGACCGAAAGCGTGTTGCTCGGCTTGCTGGGGGCGGGCGGCGGATTGTTGCTGGCCTTCTGGATCAATCGTGTGCTGATGGCGCTCAAGCCGCCTATGCCGGAGTCGTGGGGTTTCCGTTTGGATTTGCAGTTGGATGCGACCGTACTGGGATTCACGCTGTTGCTCGCCTTCGCCGTCAGTCTGTTCTTTGGGCTTGTGCCTGCGCTGGCGGCCTCGAAGCCGGATGTCGTGCATGCGCTCAAAGACGAAACGGGCGTGCAAGCGCGGCGCGGACTGTTCCGCCGTTTCAATTTGCGCAGTGTGCTGGTCGTCGCGCAACTCGCTGTGTCGCTGCTGCTGCTGATTGCCGCCGGACTGTTCATTCGCAGCTTACAGCAGATGCAAAAGGTTGATCCCGGTTTTCAGACGGAAAATCGGCTGGCGCTCTCCTTTAATCTGGATCAGGAAGGCTACGACGAAGCCAAAGGGCGCGCGTTTGCGCGGCAACTGCTGGGGCGTATGGGCACATTGCCGGGCGTGCAATCTGCCGCGTTGGCGAATTACCTGCCGCTCGGTTTTATGGCGCTGGCCGAGCCGGTAGCAGTTGACGGGCGCACAACGCCGTCTGATTCCCAACCGCCGATGGCGGCGGCGCAGCGCGTTGGCCCGGATTATTTCCGTACCATCGGCACGCCGCTCGTGCGCGGGCGCGGTTTCTCAGCGGAGGACGCGCCCAACACCCCTGCCGTGGCGATCATCAATGAAACGCTGGCGCATCGTTTCTTTCCGAACGAAGACCCCATTGGTAAACGCCTGCGCATTGGCAATCCTGAGTCCAATCCACTACGGCGCGAGATCATCGGCGTCGTTAAAGACACTATGCTCCGTTCGCTGGGCGAAGAACCCATGGCGGTTACTTATCGCCCGCTCGCGCAGCAACATTCGCAATGGCTGACGCTGGTTGTGCATACCGCCGGAAATCCAAAAGCTCTGCTCCCTGCCATTCGGCGCGAAGTGCAGGCGCTGGACGAGAACCTGCCTGCCCAGGAAATCAAAACGCTCGACGAAATCGTCGCCTTTTCCTTCTGGCCGATGCGCATGGGCGCAGGTTTGGTGGGCGCGTTCGGACTGCTCGGCTTGTTGCTGGCGAGCGTTGGTTTGTACGGCGTGATGTCGTATGCGGTGGCCGCGCGCACGCGCGAAATCGGCGTGCGGATGGCGCTCGGCGCCGAGCGGCGCGCTGTGTTAGCGCTGATTGTGAAGCAAGGTTTGACCTTGTCATTGATCGGCGTGAGCCTGGGCGTGCTGCTCGCGCTGGCCGCGACGCGCATCTTGCAACGTTTCCTCTTCGGCATTGGCGCAAACGATCCAGTCACATTTGTCGGCGTCGGGTTGTTGCTCACGATCATTGCGCTCGTGGCCTGCTGGATACCGGCGCAGCGCGCGGCAAAGGTTGATCCGCTGCTTGCGCTGCGACACGACTGAAGCTGCGATGTTTCGTTTCGGTAGTGATGAAAAAAGGCTCCGTTCGTTTTTGTCGCGGAGCGACAGTTGAATTTAGCCGTGGTTTTCAAACCACGGTAAAGGACGCGGTAAGTTCCGCGTCGCGTCAGCGACGCTTGAATTCAGGCGTCGCTGACGCGACGCGGAATCAATGCCGAACATTCCCGGCGTTGAAACCTTGTCATTACCCAAATCTTTCGCGTTTAGCGATTCGGGCTTTTGGCCCTGAAAGGGCCGTGGATATTAGCCGGTGGTGAAGCGCTTCGCGGAACCACCGGAAAAGGCGCCACCATTTTCGCGCCCTGAAGGGGCGCTAGGACCGAAGCCGATTGACGAATAAATCAGGGTCCGGCGTCCCTACCGGGACGCAAACCCAATAACGACGGGGTTCCGGTGGTTTCACCCATTGGTATCTACACAAGTTATATTTCTTCGCGGCTCCGCCGCCCGATGTGCGGAAGGTCTTCGACCTTCCGCAAGCGCGCTTCTTTTTATGGGGCTATGCCCCCCGCGGTTTGTATTCGGCAAAGACCTTTTGCCGGGCGACGATTGCCAGTTCGTTTTCGATCATGTACGGCGCAATACGTGGGGGGCCTAGCCCCAGGAAATAACCCCGAAACTCCCGGAAGGTCACAGACCTTCCGCACATCAGGCGGCGGAGCCGCGAAAACATTGGCTCGAAAAGTTGTGTAGATGCCCATGGGTGGAACCACCGGCTAATGTCCGTCGCGCCTTCAGCGCGCAACTGAAAAGATTTGGGTCATGACAAGGCGTTGAAACGCCGGGCTAAACTCAGGTCGCCGCTACGCGGCTGCAAAACCGCAGCATTACTATTTCATGATTACCTTCGATTCAATCACTTCGATTCACTATTCAATGCACGCGGCGAAGCGCCGGACGAAGCGCGCGTCAACGCCTTGCGCGAATTCGGCAATGTGGGGTTGGTCAAAGAGGTCACACGCGAGACGTGGGGCTGGGCTTGGCTTGAACGCTTGGGGCAGGACTTGCGGTTTGGCGCGCGAATGTTGCGGAAGCAACCGGGTTTCACCTTGATTGCGGCGCTCTTGCTGGCGTTGGGCATCGGGGCCAACACGGCGCTGTTCAGTGTCGTGGATGCGGTCTTGCTGAAAATGCTGCCGGTCAAAGCGCCGGAGCGGCTCGTCCTGCTCAGTCACACCGGTGGCGGCGCACGAGGCGAGAGCTTCTCCCACGGCAGCTACGAGCATATCCGGGATCACGACCGGACGCTCGCCGGCGTGCTGGCTTACTATCCGCTGCGCTTGACCGTGAGCGTGGATGGGCAGCCGGAACCGGCTACCACCGGGCAACTCGTGACCGGGAGTTACTTTGCGGTGTTGGGCGTCAACGCGGCAGCGGGACGGACGATTGCGCCGGAGGATGATCGCACGCCCGGCGCGCATCCGGTCTGCGTCATCAGCGACGGGTATTGGCAGCGGCGTTTCGGGCGCGCGCCGTCCGTCGTCGGAAAGACTCTTCATCTCAGCGGCTTTCCGTTCACTGTCATCGGCGTGACGCCGCCGGAATTCTTTGGCGCCGAAGTTGGCGCGGCAATGGACATCAGTGTTCCGCTGGCGATGCGAGAGCAGGTGATGCCGGGCATGCGGCCGTTACTGAATGACGCCAGGAATTTGTTCCGCATTATGTTCGGACTGGCGCCGGCGTTTGCGGCGACGCGCGTTGAACTGCAATTCGCGCTCAAGCAGGACGCGCCGGAGATGACCCGGCGCGGCGCGCGGCGGAGCTTCGGCCAGGTCTTCGTCATTGCGCAGGTCGCGCTGTCATTACTCCTGCTGATCGGGGCCGGGCTGTTTGTGCGGAGCCTGCAAAAGTTGCAGCAGGCGCCCACCGGCTTCGAGCGTGAAAACGCGCTGGCGTTGAAGATTGAACCGGCGGGCAGCGACAGCAAATGGCGCGCGCGCTCACGACTCACGACCTTCTACGACGAACTGCTGCGGCGTGTCGAATCATTGCCCGGCGTGCGTTCGGCGAGTCTGGTCGCCTACAGCCCAATGAGTCCGCGCGAGTGGCTGGCGCTGGGGGATGGCCCGGACGCCAGGAGCAGCGTGACCGTGCCCGGCTACACGCCGTTGCCCGGCGAAGAGGAATACACCCACTGGATGCAGGTTTACCCGGGATCGTTTGAATCGCTCGGCATTCCGCTCGTGGCGGGCCGCGACTTCAGCCCGCGCGACGACCAGCAAGCGCCGCGCGTCGCCGTCATCAACGAAAGCATGGCGCGCCATTTCTTCGGGAATGAGAACCCCATAGGCCGGCGCTTCGGCCTGCCCAATGGCGAGGTTGAAATCATCGGCGTGGCCAAAGACGCGAAATACCGCAGTCTGCGCGAACAGGGGCGTCCGATGTTTTACCTCCCCTTCGCGCAGCCCGGCTCCGACCGGGCTCAGATGACGTTGGTGGCTCGCGCGACGGGCGATCCTGTGTCTCTGGCGGCCGCGTTGCAACGCGAAGCGCGGGCGCTCGACCCGGCGATGCCGATGTTTCAAGCCGAAACGCTGGCGGAACAATTGGACGCTTCGCTCGCACAGGAACGCCTGGTCGCTACGTTGTCGAGCGGCTTCGGCCTGCTGGCGCTGCTGCTGGCCTGCATTGGTTTGTACGGCGTGATGGCCTATGACGTGGCGCGCCGCACGCGCGAGATCGGCATCCGGATGGCGCTCGGCGCGCAAACAGGCGCGGCGCTGCGGCTGGCGTTGAAGCAGGGGATGCGGCTGGCGCTGCTGGGCGTGGCGCTCGGATTGGCGGCGGCGGCGGCCTTGACGCGCTGGGTGGCAAGCCTGCTGTTCGGTGTGAGCGCAACCGATCCGCTGACGTTCGGCGGGAGCGCCGTCGTATTGCTGTTCGTGGCCTTGCTGGCGTGCTGGATTCCGGCGCGGCGGGCGGCAAAGGTTGATCCGCTGGTTGCGCTCCGAGCTGAATAGGAGGAAATCATGGCGGAACAGCAACTCAGTGGACGGACGAAGTTCGGACAGAGGCCGTACAGCCAGTGACGACAGCCTCTCCCTCCTTGAAACAAGGCATTGTCAAAAGGCCACGCACATTGCTCGTTTTTGGGAAGCGACGATCCCACCAGCGAACAGCAGCGCCGCACACGTAATTTCTTCTCTGCCGCTAAGTGTGAATTCTCGCTGTGGTTTCCGCACACAGGGAAAGCTGGCACACCATTTGGATATGTAAAACGGACTTGTGCGAAGAGTTACCCACAACGAACGAGGAGAATTGTTGGCGGCTCGAGTCTCGGCGGCCTCAGCGCCGCCTATTGCGCCTTCCGGTATCCGAAAGTATTTGGCGCCGTCCTCTCGCAGTCCGGCGCGTTCTGGCGTTATCCGGGCTGGAAGAGAGACGCGACTGACTCATCTCGCTTTGGATGGTTGACGCGGCAGTTCGTGGCAACACGGAAATTGCCGATCCGATTCTAGCTGGAAGTAGGTCTGTTCGAGGCCGATCCCCACATCAATAGACTGGCTGAGAACCGGCGACTGCGCGATGTGCTGAAAGCCAAAGGCTATCCGATAGTTTATTCGGAGTTTGCCGGAGGACACGAATATCTGAACTGGCGCGGCTCGCTGGCGGATGGCCTGATTGCGCTTGCTGGCCGGGAGAAGTAGGAGGAACTATGCAGACATTGTGGCAAGACCTGCGCTACGGCGCGCGAATGTTATTAAAGAGACCTGGCTTCACGTTGATTGCCGTGCTGACGCTGGCACTGGGTATTGGCGCGAACACGGCGATTTTCAGCGTGGTCAATGCGACACTGTTGCGTCCGCTGCCGTTTCAGCAGCCGGAACGTTTGGCGCTTTTCTGGGGCAGCAAGCCGCGCACGAACATGCCGCAACTGCCGCTCTCGCTGCCAAATTTCAATGACGTACGCGCTCAATGCCAGTCGTGCGAAAGCCTGAGCGCGTGGACCATCGGGCATTCCAATCTGACACAGGCAAATCCGGCGCAGGGCGCTGAGCCGGAGCGCGTGCAGTACGCGATTGTCTCGGCTGATTTCTTTGCCACGCTCGGCGTGCAGCCGCTGCTGGGCCGCTCATTTCGCGCCGAAGAAGACAACCCCGGTAACGCGTCCGCCGTGATCGTCAGCCACAGCCTCTGGCAGCGGCGCTTGGGCGCTGATCCCGCTTTCATCGGCAAGACGATTACGCTCGACGGGCGCGCGCGCGAAGTCTGCGGCGTATTGCCCGAGGGCTTCCGCTTTGCGAGCTTTCCGAAAGAGACCGAAGTCTGGCTGCCCTTCGGTCTCGATCCGTTCAGGGATCGCAAGTACGCGCGCGGGACGAGCGCGCTCGGCGCCATCGCGCGGTTGAAACCGGGCGTGAATCTGGCCGCGGCGCAAACCGAATTGGACGCTATCTCGCGGCGGTTGGAACAGGCCGAGCCGCATTTCAACACGGGCTGGCGGTTGCATGCGGTTGCGCTGCACGAACAGGCCAGCGGGAAGTTGCGGCGCGGGTTGTTCGTGTTGCTCGGCGCGGTCGCGTTCCTGTTGCTGATCGCCTGTGTCAACGTGGCGAATCTGCAACTGGGGCGCGCGGCGGCGCGGCGCCGCGAGCTGGCCATCCGCGCGGCTCTGGGCGCGGGACGCTGGCGCATCGTGCGGCAATTGCTGGTCGAAAGCCTGCTGCTGGCGGTGTTGGGCGGCGGGGCCGGCGTGCTGCTGGCGTGGTGGGGCGTAGACCTGTTTGCCCTGATACCCTACAACGCGCCGAATCTTTTCACGCCGTACACCGTGGCGCCGGAGCAGATCGGGATTGATGGCCGCGTACTCGGCGGCGCCTGTCTGCTCGCGTTGTTGACAGGCGTGCTCTTCGGCCTGGCTCCGGCTTTACAGATGGGGCAGGCGGCGAAGACCAATCTGCCGATGGCGCTCAAAGAGGGCGGCGCACAGGCGGCGCAAGCGATGGGGCGCGGGCGCGGCTTGTTGGTGGTGGCCGAAGTGGCGCTGGCGCTGGTGTTGCTGATCGGCGCGGGGTTGATGATTCGGAGCTTCGCGCGCTTGCAACAAGTCGAGCCGGGCTTCGATCCGCGGAACGTGTTGACCTTCGATATCAACCTGCCGGAATCGAAATACCAGCGGCCGCAAGCCGCGCAATTTTACGAACGTTTGCTCGAACGGCTGGCCGCGGCGCCGGGCGTGGTCGCGGCGGGCGCGGTCGAATATCTGCCATTGAGCGGAATAGACGGCAATACCGGTCTGTTGATTGAAGGCCGCCCTGAACCCGCGCCGAGCGGACGCATCTTCGCGCACAACCGCGTCGTCACGCCGGATTACTTCCGCGCGCTGGGCATGCGGTTGCGCCAAGGGCGCGCTTTCACGGCGGCGGACAACGACAAGGCGCCGCGCGTGGCGGTCATCAACGAGACGCTGGCGCGCCGCTACTGGCCCGGCGAAAACCCCATCGGCAAACGCGCCGCGCTCGATTTCGAGGCGATGCGGTTCTATCCCGACCGCGCGCCTGATTTCGACCTGGCGCTGGGGCTGCGTGAAATCGTCGGCATCGTGGCCGATGTCAAACACAGGGGGCTGGCCGGCGAAACCGTGCCGGAGTTTTATGCGCCGCTCGCGCAGCGTCCGGCGCGCAATCTGACGGTGGTCGTGCGCACGGCGGCTGATCCGGCGGGTTTGCTTGACGTGGCGCGAAATGAAGTGCGGGCGCTCGACAAGGATCAGCCGATTGCCAACGCGAGCACGATGTCGGAATGGCTGGCGGCCTCGGTCGCGCAGCCGCGCTTCAATTTTTTGTTGTTGACGGCCTTCGCCGCCATCGCGCTGCTGCTGGCGGCGCTGGGGATTTACGGCGTCATGGCCTGGACGGTCACGCAGCGCACGCGGGAGATCGGCATCCGCCTTGCGCTGGGCGCGCAATCCGGTGATGTGCTCAGGCTCGTCATCAAACAAGGCATGAAGCTCGCGTTGATGGGCGTCGTGATCGGACTGGCGGCGGCGTTCGCGTTGACGCGATTGATGACGAGCCTGCTCTACGATGTGAGCGCGGCTGATCCGGTGACGTTTGCTGTGATCGCGCTTTTGCTCACTTTGATCGCGCTGCTGGCGTGCTGGATTCCGGCGCGGCGGGCGACGAAGGTTGATCCGCTCGTCGCTCTTCGCCACGAGTAAGCTGGGACGTTTGAAAGCTTTTCACGCTGCTCGGTTCTGATTTTTCAGACACGCCCTGATTGATTATCGATCAACCTGCTAAAGGAGTCGTTCCTGTCATCACGGACGACGCCCTGAAACGATGAAAATTCGTGGGACAAGATGGCATCTTGTCCCACATGTTGGGAGGAGAAAGATATGAAGTATCAACTGCTGATCCTGGTTTTGTTCGGCTTCGCGCTGATACCCGTTGGCGCCGCCGCCAGCGCGATCGACATCTCCGGGACGTGGGTCATCTCTGTGAATTTGGAACGTGGCTCGCCCACCGACCCCATGACCTTTGTCTTCAAACAGGAGGGCGAGAAGTTGACCGGCGCTCAGTCCAACAGGCCAGGCGAGCACATCGTCACGGGCACGGTGAAAGGAAAGAAAGTGGCGTTCGTCGTCGAGGGCAAAAATTCACGCGGGGCGCCATACAAAAGCGCCTGGACAGGCATGATTGCGTCCGCAACCAGGATGTCAGGCACTGCCGAATTTGGGAAAGGGCCGGGCGAGTGGACGGCGGTCAAAAAGGGCAAGAAGGAGTAATGAAACCAACTCTGAAAATCACGCTCTTCTTATGTGAGGTGTGCGCCGATGAAACAGCATCCGCTTCGAGCCGCCAAGTTCAGACTGACAAGCCTGGTCCTGGCGATGACCGTAATGTTGTCTTGTGCTTCTCCTTGCGGCTTCGCCCAGGGGCGAGCAACCGGCAAAGCTGAACGGCAAAAACAGATTCAGTCGCAGGGGGCGTATTTCGACAGCGCGGTGTGGAAGACCGCCTATCGCGCTGATCTCTCGGAAGATGAAAAGGTCGCCGGGTTGAGCAACCTCTGGAGCGAGGTCAAATACAACTTTGCCTATTTCGACCGCCTTCCCGATCTGCCCTGCAACCGGCCCGGCGGCGGAAGATTTCTGCGTGGCCTTCGATTTCCTGAAGCGCGGCAAAATCATCGGTGAGCCAACCGCCGGCAGCACAGGGCAACCGCTGTTCTTCGACCTGCCCGGCGGAGGCCGCGCGCGCGTTTGCACCAAGCGCGACAGCTATCCTGACGGCAAGGAATTTGTCGGTGTTGGGGTGCAACCCGACATGGTAGCGCGTCAGAGCATAGCTGAGCTTCGCGCTGGCCGCGACGCCGTTTTGCAAGCGGCATTGAGGGAACTGAAGGCTTCGTCCGCGAAGTAATTGCGCTGCGAGCCTGTCGGATACCGGCGCAGCGGGCGACGAAGGTTGATCCGCTGATCGCTATGCACAGTGAGTGATTCGATTTCGACAAGGAGAAAATTATGCAAACCCTGTGGCAAGACCTGCGCTTCGGCGCGCGAATGTTGTTGAAGCGGCCCGGCTTCACGTTAATTGCCGTCATCACATTAGCGCTTGGCATCGGCGCGAACCTGACAATCTTCAGCTTCGTGGATGCGTTCTTCTTGCGGCCTATCCCCGCGCGCGAACCCGACAAGTTGATCAATGTGGAGGGCAGTCATCATGGCCGGCCGTACGCGTACTTTGCTTACCCGGCCTACGTGCATTACCGCGATCACAGCAAATCGTTCGAGGCGCTGGCCGCACATTACTCCACCGCGCCGTTGAATGTGGTGACCGAGGGCGATTCGCGTGTGGCGAATGGAGCAGTCGTCTCGGCCAATTATTTTTCGATGCTGGGAATTCAGCCGCGCCTGGGGCGCTTCTTCCTGCCGGAGGAAGACGCCGTGCCTGACCGCAACCCGGTGGTGGTGATTAGCTATGGCATGTGGCAAAGCCGCTTTGGCGGCTATCCGGGCGTGCTGGGCAAAGAACTTCGTCTCAACGGCGTCGCCTGCCAGATCATCGGCGTTGCGCCGCCAGATTTTCCGGGCGTGTTGGCGGGCTTCCCCAACGATTTTTGGCTTCCGACGATGATGTTGCGGTTGGGTTACCGAGGCTGCGACGCCATCACCGATGCGGATTGCGCCCCGCTCTCGTTGCTGGGCAGGCTGGCTCCGGGCCGGAGGTTGACCGACGCGCAGGTCGAATTGAACTTGCTTGCCCGGCAACTCGCGGCGGTCACTCCCACGGAGCAAGAGCGTGTGATTTCGCTGCGTTCCGCGCTCGGTGTCAGGCGGGACGAGCGCGCAGGATTCAGTTATCAAATGCGATTGCTGATGGCCGTGACCGCTCTGCTGCTGCTCGTTGCCTGCGCCAACATTGCCAGCCTGCTGCTGGCGCATGGCGCGGCGCGGCGCAAGGAGATTGCCGTACGCTTGTGCATCGGCGCTGGGCGCTGGCGGTTGACGCGGCAATTCATGACCGAGAGCCTGTTGCTGGCGTTGGCTGGCGGCGCCCTGGGGCTGCTCCTCTCGCTCTGGGGTAAAGACCTGCTGGCAGTCTTCTACACCACGAACTACAGCAGCCTGCAACTTCATTACGATCTAAGCCTGAGTCCGCGAGCGATTAGCTACGCGCTCGCGTTGACGCTTTTCACCGGGCTTTTGTTTGGTCTGCTGCCAGCGCTTCAGGCGACGCGCCACGACCTGGCGCGCGCCTTGAAGGATGAAAGCGGTTCGCAAAGTCCGCGCCACCACCGGTTGCGCAGCGCGCTGGTTATCGGACAGGTGGCGCTGTCGTTCGCGCTGCTGGTTGCGGCCGGCTTGCTCGTCCGCAGCGAATCCCGCATCCGCCAGGGCGCGAACTTCGATCCGCAACACGTCGTGGCGCTGCGCTTGCGACCGGCGTTGGTGAAATACAGTCCGGAGAAAGCTCAGGCCTTCACGCGCGAAGTAGTGCGCCGCCTGGAAGCCACCCCCGGCGTGCAGTCGGTGACGATGGGCAGCGGCAGCGGCCTGGCCTGGCTCAGCACCGGTGATGTTCGAGTCAGGTTGCCCGAACAAGCGTCGCAACGAGCGGAAGATCAACTTCGGGTGGAATATCAACAGGTCGCCCCCCGCTTCTGCGAGACGTTGAAGATCCCCCTCTTGCAAGGACGCGAGTTTGACGAGAGAGACGCGGGAGATGCGCCGCGCGTGGCCGTCATCAACGAAACGCTGGCCCACCGCTTGTGGCCGGAGGGCGCGCCGCTCAAACGCACGTTGATGTTGAATGACCAGCCATATCAGGTGGTGGGCGTCAGCAAGGATGCGCAATTGCGCAGCGTGGTCGAAGGCCAGCTGCCGTTTCTCTACCTGCCGTATTGGCAGAGTCATCCAAAGCCGCAAATAGACGCGCGTCTACTGGTGCGCGTGGCCGGCGATCCGCAGCAGATGCTCCCGCCGCTGCGGCGCGCGATTGTGGCCGTAGACTCGAACGTCCCGATCAGCGAAGACGTGCCCCTCGCTCAGCAGGTGCATGCCGTCTTCCGGTCTGTGCTGCTAACGAGCGCCGTGTTGACCTGGGCCGGGGCGCTGGCCTTCTTTCTGAGCATGCTCGGATTGTATGGCGTGCTGGCGTTTGCGGTAGGCGCCCGCACGCGCGAGATTGGTATTCGTATGGCATTGGGCGCGGAGCGCGGTGATGTGTTACGACTCGTCATCGCGCAGGGGCTGCGGCTGGCGCTGGCGGGCGTGGGCATCGGATTGATGGCTGCGTACGCCGCAACACGCTTGGTGAAGAGCTTGCTGTACGGCGTGAGCGCGACCGATCCGCTGACGTTTGTCTCGATTGCGCCGCTGTTGTTGGGCGTAGCGCTGTTGGCCTGTTGGATTCCGGCGCGGCGAGCGACGAAGGTTGACCCGATGATTGCGCTGCGGAGTGAGTGAAACCAATTCGATAAGGAGAAAAGTTATGCAAACCCTACTCCAAGACCTGCGCTACGGCGCGCGGATATTGTGGAAACAACTTGGCTACACGTTGATTGTCATTCTCGCGCTCAGCCCGGATTCGAGTGCGACGCCAACAGCGCCAACAGCGCCAACAGCGCCAACAGCAATGGATGGCGATTGGGTTGGCGGCTGGCAGCACAAGCAGGCTTGGGTTTCAGTCAAAGCCAACTTCAAAACCGACGCAGATACGCTCAAAGCCACGCTTGATGTGCAGGCGGTCGAAGGGCCGAAGAGTTTTACCGTCCCGGTCATCAAACTGGATCAACAGATCTTTCGTTTGGAGACAGCCAAAGGCGCGGAGGCAATCGTGCTGGAATGGAAAGTGACTGGCGATGTCGTCAAAGATGTTATTCGGGGACACTGGCAACAGGCTGAAGCGCAAGGCGAGTTCGAGTTGTGGCGTGTGGCGAAGGTTGATCCAAAACTTTTCGATCAATACGTTGGCAGCTATAGGCTCGCGGCGGACAATTTCATCGCCATCGGGCGGCAAACGCGCACGGGACAGAATCCGCGCCTCGGCTACGTCGAACGCAAATCGGGGCGGCGCGGCAACCTGACGCCGCTCTCTGACACGACCTTCATCGGCGGCCCGGCGCTCGGCCTTGATTACCCGGCAGATGTGCAAATCACCTTTGTCAAAAACAGCCGTGGCGAGATCGAGGGGGTGGAGTGGCGGCAGGGCCAGGCGAAGGGAATGTTTGCGAAGACGCTCCGGTTGAAAGAAGAAGAAGTGAGGTTCCCAAGCGGCGCGCACACTCTGGCCGGGACGCTGGTGTTGCCGCCGACACGCGGGCCGCATCCGGCGGTTGTGCTGGCGCACGGCTCGACACCGCTGCACCGGCATTATTTCGGCGCCGACCCCTATATGTATCCGGCGCACGGTGTGGCGGTGTTGTTTTACGACAAACGCGGCGTCGGCGCTTCAGCGGGCGCGCGGACGGAGAACATTGAAGAACTCGCGGCTGACCTGTTGGCGGGCGTGGCGTATCTGCAAACGCGCGCCGAAATTGATGCCAAACAAATCGGCCTGTTCGGCCACAGCGAAGGCGGTTGGGTTGTGCCAGAGGCTGCCGCGCGATCAAAAGAACTGGCGTTCATCATCGCCGGGGCCGCCTCCGGGCTGCCGCGCCAAGAGAACATCATCTATGAAATGGAGGGAGACATGCGTTGGGCCGGGTTCGGCGAAACAGAAAGAGCGAAAGCCAGAAAGTTATGGAAACTGCGCAATGAGGCGGTGCGCTCGAACGGGGAAAGCTGGAACACGTGGCGCGTCGAAGTTTTGCAGGCGCAAGCCGAGCCGTGGTTTGCGCGCGCTCGCATGCCGGGCGCAGTGAGCGAGATGAATGACGCCAACCGCGCGCGCCTGATGAACTTCATGGCTGAGGAACGCCGCTGGTGGTATGACCCCGTGCCCGCCTGGGAACGGATCACGATTCCGGCGCTAGTGTACGAAAGCGAATGGGATAAAGACGTGCCTGGTCGAGAAAGCGCGGCCATCATCGAACGCGCGTTACGGAAGGCGGGCAACAAAGCGTACAAGATCAAAATCTTCCCGCAATCGCAGCACGGGCAATGGGCGATGGCCACAGAGAATCCGAATAACCCGCTGTCTTATCGTGTGCATTACGACTTGCTATTCAACTGGTTGTCGCAGCACGTCAAGGTGCGCCAGTAAGTGGACAGCGCGGCGCGCGATGAGGGCGAATCCATTGGTTGCGCTTAGATGTGACTGATTCAAATTCGATAAGGAGAAAATATGCAAACCTTTTGGCAAGACCTGCGCTACGGCGCGCGAATGTTACTCAAGCAACCCGGCTTCACGTTGATCGCGGTGCTGACGCTGGCGCTGGGCATTGGCGCGACGACAGCGATTTTCAGTGTCGTCAATGCAGTGTTGTTGCGTCCGTTGCCCTATCCGCGGTCGGAACAACTCGTCCAACTCTGGCAAGGCAGCCATCGCGGAGAGCCGGGCCGGATGCCGCTTTCGCCGCCGGAACTGATGGATTACCGCGAGCGGCAACAAGTCTTTCAATCGCTCGCGGCGCATACGCTGGCGGATGCGAACCTGAGCGGCGGCGGCGAGCCGGAACGCTTGCGGGCCGCCGTCGTTTCGCAGGATTGGTTCGCTGTGTTGCAAACGCCGCCGCTGGCCGGACGAACCTTCCTGCCCGAAGAGCATCAGCCGGGACAGAACAACGCCGTCGTGTTGAGTTATGGTTTGTGGGCACGCCGCTTCGGCGGCGATACGAGCGTGCTGGGGCGCAGCGTCACGCTCAACGGGCGCGCGCGCGTCATCGCGGGCATTATGCCGGCGGGCTTTCGCTACCCGGCCGAAGCTGACTTGTGGCTGCCGCTGGCTTTCACTCCCGAACAACTCAGTCCGGCCTGGCGTTCGCGCCATTACCTCAACGCTGTCGCGCGCCGCAAGGACGGCGTCACGCAGGCGCAGGCGCAGGAGAATATCCGCGCGATTGCGGCGGGCTTTCCGAACAGCGGGCCGGCGGGGATGCCCGCGCGGCTCGTTGGTTTGCGCGATGAACTTGTCGGAGAAGTCAAAGCGCCGCTTTACGTGCTGCTGGGGGCGGTCGGGTTCGTTCTGCTGATCGCCTGCGCCAACGTCGGCGCCCTATTGCTGGCGCGGGCGAGCGCGCGGCAGCCGGAGCTGGCGATTCGGCAGGCGTTGGGCGCGGGACGCGGCAGGCTGATGCGGCAATTACTGACCGAAAGCGTGTTGCTCTCGCTGATCGGCGGCGCGCTCGGTCTGTTGCTGGCGTGGTGGGGCAAAGACGTGTTGGCGACGACGATGGCCGAGGCGTTGCCGCGCGCCGCTGAAATCAGTCTGGACGCGCGCGTGCTCGCCTTCGCCTGCGCGCTGTCCGCGCTGACCGGCTTGCTGTTCGGCCTCGCGCCCGCCTGGCAATCGTCGCGCGCGAACCCCGGCGAGACGCTCAAACACGGCGCGCAAGGTTTGCTCGGATTCAACCGCCAACGCGCTCGCGGCGCGCTCGTCGTCGCGCAGATCGCGTTGGCGCTGATCTTGCTGGTCGGCGCGGGTTTGTTGTTGCGCAGCTTTCACCGCCTGACGCGGGTCAATCCCGGGTTCAATCCCGCGCAGGCGCTGGCGGCGGATGTGGCGCTGCCGTTTGCGCGTTATGACAACGCGGCGAAGCAGGCGGCTTTCTATCAGCGACTGATCGAACGATTGCAAACTCTGCTCGGCGTGCAGTCCGCCGGCGTCGTCAGCGATTTGCCCTTGAGCGGGATGAACGCGGATCGTTCGTACACGTACGAAGGCGTTCCGCCCGATGAGCAGCGCCGCCGTCCGCCCAACGCCGATTACCGCCATTGCAGTCCCGCGTATTTTCAAGCCATCGGCATCCCGATGCTTCGTTCATACTGCACCTCCAGACGGTGGACTTTGGGATTGTCGGTTCAAACGGATAGTTCAACTCAAGTTGGCGACGATTGCTACTCTACCACGGTTTGATTACCGGGG
>Ga0187892_10005940_pt1 | contig 18642 bp, 11 predicted proteins | sample MA1701073metaG_FD_139345 | JGI IMG/M metagenome (GOLD analysis project Ga0187892, IMG submission 139345) | Bio-ooze microbial communities from a basaltic lava cave in the Kipuka Kanohina Cave System on the Island of Hawaii, USA - MA170107-3 metaG ...
CCGTGCAACTCCTCAACGGCACGCAGACGCTCCAACCCTGGAACGGCGTTTCGCTTCCCGATTGGCCATAGCTGCTGCGAACGGCCGGCTAGCGGGCGAGGACGCCCGCGCTCCGAGCCGGCGTCAGCCTGCCGGCATGGCCGTAGACGCCCCCCAACAGCGGGCGGGGACGCCCGCGCTCTGAGCCGGCGTCAGCGTGCCGGCCTGGCCGTCGCGACGACCAACGACGAGCCCCGACAGGCTTTTCGCCTCATCGAATTCAGCGGTAGCGCGGCAGATTCGGCTGGCGTCCTGAGGTACTACGGCGCGGTCTGTGTAGCGGCCAGGTCGACGGTGCGTTCGATCTTGCCGCCCTTCTGCGATTGATAGGTGAGCACCACAGAACCTGAGCCTTGGACGATCCAGCGGAATAGGCGGAAGCCGTGGCCCGGAATCCCGGCCGCGTGTGGAATGCGCTCCGGCTGGCGCTCGGTCAGGTCGAGCGGTGCGCGATAACGATCGGCCAGCGTGCCCGAAGTCAGCACCGTGATATTGGCCGCGCCGGGACCTGCGGCCAGGTTAGCTCGATCGACGGCGCCGATCTTGCGGTTGCGGGCGACGCCGCTGATGGTCGGGATGGCGCCGTCGTTCTTGACTTCGGCCGTCACGCTCCACACGCCCTGCCCGAGGTCGGCCACATCGACGCGCGAGAACGACAGCTTGGGAATCTGATCGGCGTGGTAGAGCGTGAAGGCGGCGTTGCGGTGGCACATTTCCTCGAGCAGAAACGTCGGCGCGACCCGCTCGGAGTACTTCGTCCAGCCGCCAATCAACACCTCACCATAGATCGGATGGTCATACGGCTTGAGCGGCGTGTAGGCCTGGCCGAACTGCAGCAGATCGCCGAACTTGAAGCGCCGCTCGGTGTTCCGGCCTTCCTCCTTGACGTTCACGTACTGGTCGTTCGACCATTGCTCGTTGGTGAAGCTGAAGATGCCCAGCCCCTCGGCCGTCCAGTTCACGAAGCCGCCGTGTACGTCGTACAGGTCCTTGTGGATGATCATGTAGCGATAGAACGGCAGCATCTGCTCGCCGGTACGGCCGATCTCGTCGTAGACCGCGATGTCTTCGCGCGGATACTCCGACTCGCGGTACTGCTTGCCCGGCCCGCGCAGGATCATACCCCCCGAGTTGTGGTAGGCCTGCACGGCGGCGATGTTGGGATGGTCGAGGATGAACTCGGCGACGGCCCGCGTCTCCGGGAACGAGAGTGGGTACTCGCCGGCGCCGAACTGGATGTGCTCGGGCTGCCAATCGGACGGCCAGTTGCGGTTCATGTCGTAGCCGCCGGGCCCGTCTTCATTCACGTCGCCGTCGCCGTCGTTGTCGATCCCTTCGCTGCCGAGGTTGGTGTAGTCGCCTTTCTCGTCCGGCCCGACGCGCTCAAAGATGCGCGGATCCTTGTTCGAGCGCCGCCAGCGGCCGTTCGGATCGGCCTTCCACATGCTGGTGATCGAGCCGTCGCCGTCGAGATCGTCCGGGCCGTCTTCGTCGTACAGCCCGTCGTGGTCGCTGTCGACCGGCTTCTTGCCGGTCCGCGATGACGAATGGCTATTGGGGTTGTCGAACCAGTGCGCCCGGCCGTCCGGGTTGACCGACGGCAGAATGTAAAACGCCCGCTCATCCATCAGCTTCGTGAGCTTCTCGACCTTGCCGTAACTCTTGGTCAGATACCAGATCGTGTAGATGGCCGTCTCGGCCCCCTGCACCTCGTTGCCGTGAATGTTGGCATCGATGTAAATGGCCGGTTTGTCGCGGTCGGAGCCGGTCTCGCGATTGTTGATCGTCATCAGCCAAAGGTCGCGGCCTTCGACGCTCTTGCCGATCGAACGAAGCATCAGCAGGTCCGGATAGGCGTTATGCAACTGCTTCAGGGCCGACTCGATCTCGGGGTAGTTATAGTAGTGGTTGAACGTCAGCGGCACGCGGCTGGGCAGGTCGGGCTGAGCCAGAGCCGGAAGTTGAGGGATGGCGGTCAGCGCTGCGGCAGCCACTACGATCGACGCGCACGAAACGCGATGCGGTGAATTCATCAGGGCATCATAGCCATTGATGTCGGCCTCGGAAAATACCTGCAGACCCGGCGAAGACCCAAACCTTGGCCAGGTATTCGGCGACGGCCGACGTGCTCGCCGTGGCGTACATCTCGTCACGCGCTCCGATCCGGCGCGCCACACTGGACCGGCAATGTACGCTCGTTCTGTCTCCCGGAGCACAGAAACCGGCGTGAGTACCATTGCCAGTTGTCGCTTGAACTAGAGACGCTTCGTCTGGCGGCCTCGCCGAGCTGGTTCGGTTGGGGGCAGGCGAACACGGCTCGCATTGGACGACACAGATGAGACTTCGATTGCAGAGAATCCTCGCCCTCGTAGCGCTCATGCACGCGCTGGCGGCCGGGTGTACTTCGACGTGGCTCAGCGACGGCAACGCCGGCGGTCCCGAGTCGCGAGTTCCAACCACTCGCGACTTTTCAGACTTTGACGAATTCGAGTTCTCTCAACAGCGCGCACTCGGTTTCTGCCCGCTGCTCGATGCGCCGGCACGAGCCTCCATTCGGCGGCAAGACGGCGCGTACACGTTCGAAATCTCTCTGATCGAAGCCGGTGATCGCTCAGCAGGAGATGCCTGCGAGGATGCATTCGTCCGAAACGTCGACTGTGTGGTCATACGCGATCTGGCGGCGCGCGAGCTTTCTGCCGATGAGGCGCAGCGCGTCCGTGACGCCTTCAGCAGCGTCGCCATCGTCCGTGGCACGCTGCCCAATGGCGTGTGCAACGATCCATGTCGGATCATCCGGGCGAGTTGGGACGGCGTCGGGGCTGCGAGTGACCTGTCGGCATGCGCTACGTCCGGTGATCGGACGTTCGACCAGATCGGTCCCGACCAAGTCGATGCGCTCGTGGACTTGCTCAACGACTTGGCCGGCGCCGCCGCCGCGCCGCCGCCGCCAGCCCTGGAGCCGGCCGATCCAACCTTCCTCGCCAGCGTTGCCGGCGTCTACCATCGTCAGTCCGGGGGCCCCGCGTTCAATCTCGTCCTAGCTCCGGAGGGCGGCGTACTCCAGGAAACCGTGCCCGCATTTGAGCAGGAGACGGGCGAGATCGTGCGAATCGCGGGCCAGCATCATGTGCGCATCGACAGCTTCACCTGCGGTCCTGCCGGAGACAGCACTTTCGGCCCGTGCGATCGACTTGTCGAGGCCGTCGACCCCGACACGATCCGCGTGAACGGCGCGCTGTGGACACGCGGGCGCCTCTGTGCGATGTGCCAATCCAACAGCCAAAACGGCAACTTCTCCCCCCCAATCATCGCCTCATGCGCGGATGACGCCCCAAACACGTTCTGTCCGTAGGGACGGAGCCAGAGCTGCCGATCAACCGCCACGATCTCGGCTGGTTCGACCTCGCTCCGGCCACTATCAGCGACCCGGCCTCGTCTGCTTGAGCCGGCAGCATCGCAGCGCCCCCGACCGCCATCCCGGCGTTGCGTACTGCCGGCTTGCAACCGGCGAGTGACCCTGTGACAGTGCGGCGGCAGACAAGCTGCGCGTCTCGTCCTATAGCCGCTACGTAGCCGCGCCGACCTTAACCTGCACGTACTCGCGCTGGATTCGCTGGGCGTCCTCCGCGTCGGCCACGTTGTCGCTGTGGCAGGCGTGTTTGGCGCCGCGGTGGGCCAGGAACTCGATCTGCTCCTGCGTGAGGCCGGGCGACTTGGCGGCCTTGCGGATGGGCTGGAAGTCGGGGTCTTTGCCGCTGGCGAATTCTTCGATTTCCTTGCTGATGCGCATGCTGCACCAGTCGTGGCCGCACATGGCGCAGAAGTCGGTGTCGACGTCGAGGTCTTCGTCGTGCAGGGCCCGGGCGGTCTCGCCGTCAAAGGCAATTTCAAACATCTTCGGCCAGTTCAGCGCCGCACGGGCCCGAGACATGTCGTCGTCCCAGTCGCGGGCGCCGGGAATCCCTTTGGCGATGTCGGCCGCGTGGGCGGCGATCTTGTAGGCGATGCACCCCGCTTTCACATCGTCGGCCTTGGGCAACCCGACGTGCTCCTTGGGCGTGACGTAGCACAGCATGGCCGCGCCCCAGCGGCCGGCCTCGGTCGCGCCGATGCACGAGGTGATGTGGTCGTAGCCGGGGAAGACATCGGTCACCAGCGGGCCGAGCACGTAGAACGGGGCGTCGTCGCAGATGTCGCGCTCGCGCTCCATGTTCATGCGGATCTGGTCCATCGGGATGTGGCCCGGCCCTTCGACCATGCACTGCACGCCGGCCTCGCGGGCCCGCTGCACCAGCTCGCCCAGCGTCTCGAGCTCGGCGAACTGGGCCGCATCCGACGCGTCGGCCAGGCAGCCCGGCCGCAAGCCATCGCCCAGCGAATAGCTCACGTCATACTCGCGCATGATGGCGCTGATCTCGTCGAACAGCTCGTACATCGGGTTCTGCTTTTTGTGGTGGATCATCCACTTGGCCAGCAGCGACCCGCCGCGCGAGACGATGCCGGTGATCCGGCCGCGGATCAGGTGCAAGTGCTCGAACAGCACGCCCGCGTGAATGGTAAAGTAGTCGACGCCCTGCTGGGCCTGATGCTCGATCTCGCGCAGGATGTCGTCGTAGCTGAGGTCTTCGAGCCGCTTGCCGATGATCATCGAATAGATCGGCACGGTCCCGATCGGGATCGTGGCGTGGTCGATGATGGCCTGGCGGCATTCGTCGAGGTTGCCGCCGGTGGACAGGTCCATGAGCGTGTCGGCCCCCCAGCGCACCGCCCAGTTCAGCTTCTCGACTTCTTCGGCCGTGCCGCTGGAGACGGGCGAAGCCCCGATGTTGGCGTTGATCTTGGTGGTGATGGCCCGTCCGATGCCCATGGGGTCGAGGCGGGCGGGAGCGCGTTCGCCGCCGCACGGCGAGTTCTGAGTCCTGAGTCCTGAGTCCTGAGTTGATTGCCGATTGCCATCCACCTTGCTGGTGCGAGAATCCCTTCTCGCACCCACATCCTCGGGAATTCCTTCCCGCAAGCATCCCCCACCGGCTGGCGCCGTCCCGCTGCTGCCGGCCAGATGCCGCTTGTTGGCCGGGATGATGAGCTTGCCGGCCGCGACCTGGTCGCGGATGAACGCGGCCGTTACGTTATCGCGCTGCGCCACCCGGCGCATTTCTGGCGTGATGTGCCCGGATCGGGCGGATTGCAATTGGGTCATGGCTGACCTCCCTACGCAGGCGGCCGGGCCGACGTTCGCACCGCTCACTCGGCAGGCATCGGCCGATCCGGCTCGTCGCTGATCAGGTTCAAAGGGTCTTGCCGGCCGATCGTGCCGCCGCTCTCATGCCCGCCGCGTGCGGGCCGCCCCTGTCAGTTCGCATTCTAACCCAGGTTGCCACGACAATCGCTAGGCCGAGCCGAAAATCGCCAGGCTGAGACGAGAACCTTCTCGGAGCCATTCCGAGTAACCGAACTTGACGGGCATGATCGGATCGAGCCAACGGACAGCGAAGCTCTCACACCGCGGACTCACCGACGAGCAAGTCCGATCGTGCCCGGAATCCGGATCCGGATTGGCTGGAACCACCCTCGCCGCGCCAGTGGCTGCCTGAGGAAGACCTGGTCGATTCCATTCTGGACGTGGTCAAGGAGCTGGACCTGTCGGCGGTCACCACCCGTACCACCCGCGCAAGATGGTCACGCTATTGTTGTGTGCGTATGGCATGGGCGTGTACTCGTCCCGCCGCGTTGAGATAAAGTGTCAGCGCAACGTGACCTTTCGGGTGATCGCGGGGCCACCTTCACCAGGCCGGACTCGGCCACACAGCCTCAAAACCCGAATAAACAGCCCGTGCAGCGCCGCCAGAGGCTCCTTGCGAAAGTCGCTGATCGACCGGAAGTTCGGCACATGTCGCCGTCGCTGACGTAGATCGGTCGGCCGCCCGCTTGCTGCGCGACGCGGCCGAGGCACGCCCACCCGGCGCGTCCGCGCGACGTCGGCCCCGGGCGTCAACGCACCTTGGGTGCCGTGCCGTTGCTCAGCATCGCCTCGATCTGCTTCTTCTGCGTGTCGTCGGCCGCGAGCCGAACGGCCTTGTCCTTGAGCTCGGCGGCCTCGGCCGCTTGGCCGTTCTTGGTCAGCGCCAGGGCGTAAATGGCGATGATGTCGGCGTCGCGGCCCTCGGAAGCCTCGAACGCCGCCTTGCCCGCCTTGGCGGCCAGGGCGTAGTTCGGCTTGACGATCTTGTCGTTGCTCAAGATCAGCGTGGCGAACTCGTTCATCAGTGCAGCGTCGCTGGCGCCGTCCTCGACGATCTGCTCACCAATCTTGTCGGCCTTCTTCTGGTGGCCCTTGGTGGTCGCGAACTCTTCGAACTTCTTCATCTGCCCGCGGGCCTTGCCGGCCTTCACCGCCAGCTTGATGTCGTACTCGCCCGCCACGATCTGATCGAGCGCTCGATCGAGCCCGCCCATCGGATGGCCGTACCAGGCAATCTTGCCGGCCTTGTCGACGATGAACGCGTGCGGGATGCCGTTGATGCCGAACGCGCGCGAATAGCCGCCGGCCGTGCCGCCCGCCTCGTCAACGGCCACCGTGTAGTTCATCTTGGAGCCCTGCTCTTTGACGAACGACTTGACGGTCGACACTTCTTCATCGCTGACGCCGATGACCACGACGCCCTTGTCCTTGTACTTGGCCTGCAGCTCGGTCAGATGTGGAATGCTCTGCCGGCACGGACCGCACCACGTCGCCCAGAACTCGACCACATAGATGTTCTGGCCCTTGCCTTCGGCCAGGTCGACCTCCTGGCCCTTGACCCACTTGGCAATCTTGAGCGGCTTGGCGTTGTCACCCACTTCGCCCGCCATGGCCGAATGGCCGCACAACGCCACCGCCACGGTCGCCGTCAGGAACCATCGAGACGTGTTCATGATCGCTCCTATCGAAAAGATGCCGAACCGGCCACCCGCCGTTCACGTGGGCGGGCCAACCTGCTCGCCATTTGAACGTCTGACCGTCAAAATGTCAACAACTTTGCATTGCGCCGCGACGCTGCCTTTGCGAGACGACAACTACCTCATCTTGGCCCGGTACTCATCGAGGGTCTTTTGCAACTGCTCGCGCAGCTTGGCATCGGCACACAGATTGACCGCTTGCTCCTGAAACTTGATGGCCTCGGTCCGCTTGCCGGTGTCGAAGAGCGCCCTTGCGTATGTGTCGACGATGGCCGGGTCGCTCCCCTCGCACGCGTCATACGCGCACTTGGCTGCTTTCATGGCCAAGGCAAGGTCTCGCTTTCCATCCTCAATCTGCGGATTGGTCAGGATGGTCCACGAAAAATCGTTCATCAGGAATGCGTCCTTCGCGCCGTTGGTGACGACTTGGTGGCCAATCGTGCTGGCCTTGGCGGGATTGGCGCCGTCGACGAGCGTCTCGAAGTAGTCTTTCATCGCCTTGCGCGCCGCGACCGCCTTGCGTGCGTCCTCCTTGGCGGCGGCGAGGTCATACGTGCCGGCCAGCATCGCGTCGATCGAGCGCTCCATCGAGCCGTCAAACGGGATTCCGTGCCAGGCAACCTGGCCAGCCTTGTTGATGATGAATACGTATGGAATCCCGCCGCCAAGCGCCGACAAATAGGCGTCCTTGGTTGCTCCGCCTTCGTCACACGCCACGGTGAACGCCATCTTGTCGCCTGCAGACTCCACGAATTGCCGGACCTCCGAAGTCGGCTCATCGCTGACGCTGACCAGGATGACGCCCTTGTCCCTGTATTTCGCCTGCACTTCGCTCAGGTGCGGAATGCTGGCCTTGCACGGGCCGCACCAGGTGGCCCAGAACTCGAGCACGACGATGTTCTTGCCCTTGACCGCTGCCAGGTCGACGGGCTGGCCCTTGATCCATTCGGCAATCTTCAACGCCGGCGCCGGATCGCCGAGCTCGATGCTCAGCGCCGGTCCGCCCGACAGCGCCACGGCCAGCACACACGCACCTGCAGCACGAAACTGAAACATCACCGCTCCTTCCGCGACCGAAGTGTCGAGAGGTCCTCGCCCGCCACCGAGCCCGAGAATAGCCCCATTCTAACAGAATCGACGGCTTCAGCCAACCGCTTGACCCCGCTTGTGTCTGAAACTGGTGCGGCAATTCATTGTGACATGCACGGATGCCACGGGGTGGCATGGGCAAGCGATCGTCGCGGTCCCGGCGCGCCGGGACGACGATTGCTTGCCCGTGCTGGTCACGAGAGTGTCGCAGGTCGGTACGGGCAAGCAAACGGCCGCTTGCCCATGCCACCATGCATCGCGGCCTATGCCAACATTCATGGCCACACCCTCCGAAACTGGTGCGGTCGACAGCGTCGTCCAAGCGCACAACAATATGAACCAGCGAGGCCATCGCCAAGTGTAAAAAGCTGTCGGAGTTTGTCGCGTGGGACATGCCCGGTGTGTTCATGCCGTAGCCGCCGTCCTGGCGCTCGCGGCCGCAGGGTCGAGCGGCTGTGGGGGCAGCCGAGCCGTCGTGCCCATCAGCTACGCCATCGATCAGGCCCGCGATTTGCCACCCGGCCTTGAGACCATTGCCGTGCTCGACGCGGAAATGGACAGTCCGGAGGACCAGAAATGGTCGGAACTGGCAGCCAACCGCGTGCAGGCCCAATTCTCCGAACTGAACAGCCGCTACGGGCATCGGCTTCGCCTCGTCGACCGCAAGCACGCCAAACTGCTGGCGGACGAGCGCGACCTGGTTGCGGCCGGAGTGGCCGAAAACCCCGCCGGCGCGCCGCCGCCCGGAATGATGGCCACACAGTTGGGCGTCGATGCCTTCGTTGTCATCCGAATCAACGTCAGTGAGGAAGTCATCGAAGGCCGTGCACGGACTATCTCGGGCATCCATCTCGGCTCGATTACGGAGCAGTTCGGCGGACCATCGTCGCGGCGGCCGGCGCGCGGTGCGCGTGGCCGGCGGCCGCCGCCCCACACATTCGAGCGGCGCAGCACGAGTGGTGCAATCCAGACGCAAGAAGTGCCCACGGTCACGCGCACCATTGCCGTGCGGCCGACGTTTCTGTTGATCGACGCCGTCACCGGACGCACGTGGGACACGTACGCACCGCCGGCCATCATCCGCACCGACGAGGGTGACGTCAGCCCGCTATTCGGCCGCGGCAAGACCGAGGCCGACCTGCGGCCGCGCGACCGCGTGATCGACGAGGCCATCGAGATTTACGCCTCCGAATTCCTGCGGCGCTTCTTCCCGCACGACGTCGGCTACCGCGCCGAGGTGCGGGCCAGCGAGAATGAGTTGTGTCGGCAAGGCGTGCGTTTGTTGAAGGCTCGCGCCTACCCGGAGGCCGTCTCCGTGCTCCAGTCAGCCACCGAGCAGTTCCCCGACGACGACCGGGCTCACTTCGCGCTCGGAATCGCACACGCCGCGACGGGCGAAGTCGACGCGGCCATCGACTGGATCAGCCAGGCCATCGCGCTCAGCCCCGATCCGTATTACGTCAAAGCGCGAACTCGGCTGTCCGCAGACCGCGACTACATTCACGATCCGGCCAGCGGCGCGCATGGCCTGCGCGACGCAGAGCGCGACAGCGACGACGATTGAGCGCAATCGCGTGCGCGGATACACGCGCCGGCCGTGCCGATCAGCCGCGATGAGGCGGGTGCCAGGTAAACGGCGCAGGGCGAACTTCTGAGTCGCAGTCTGGACAGCGCACGCTCTGCCGGACAGGCTTCCACTCGAGGCCGGGCGTGCGAACGGCCGTGGGTGCGGGATGAACGCGGCCCTCGGATTCAGCGAAGCGCACTTCCAATTTGATCCCGCCGTCGGTCGTGCAATAGTACGGGATCAGCGCGTGCGACGGCGCGTTGCACGTGCTGCAGGTGGGCGGCGGAAATTGACCGGTCTCCTTGAACTCATGGCCGTGCGCGCAGCGCCAGGTGAGCGTCGTCTCGCGAAACGTTCGCTGCACGGCCGGCTGCGCCGCGGGACTGGCCGCAGCGAACCAGCCACCGATCATCAGCGCAGCCGCACCGCCAGCCACCGTCAGACTGAGCAGCGCCGCACGCCGTTGACTGGGTTCGGGTAAGATTCGAATCATGGCTAGCCCAGCAACGAGCTCATTCGCCCGCCTGCGTTCGTTTCCAATCGTCACGGCCGCGGGGCCGGCCCGGTCCACCAGTACATGCTGGCGTGTGCAAACGAGTAATGCGCGATCCGCAGGTCGCGGCAGACGGTGCAGCCGCCCGCGTGGCACGCCGGGTACCAGGCCTCCACCGGCGCCCGCATTTGCCGTTCGGTGCGGACAAACGAGACACCTCCGCCGACGGCCAGCATGTGGATGCCGCCCGAGTGACGGCCCGTCAGCCATGAGGCCCGGCCGCGAACGAGCCCCGGCTTGTAGCCATCGTCCAGCAGCAGATGGCCACCCTGTCTAATGTCCGACAGGTCAGGGTTCTCGTCGCCGCTGGTCCCGCCCAACAGCGCCGCGCTCGAGTCTGGCCCCACGTCAGCCAGCAAGATGGTCGCCTGCGGCTGCGGCGGGTTGCGCCCGTCCAGGTTCATCAGGAACGCGCCCGGGCTACCCAGCAGAAAATCGCTCATTCCGTAGCTGGTCGCGTTGGCAAAGTCGGGAGGGTCGGCCGGCGGCAGACCGCTACGAGCGTGCCGGCGAAACGGGTCGGACGGGCATTGCAGCAAGGCCGGATCGGCCACGTAGCGCGGCATCAACTTGGTAAACCAGGCGGTGGCCGGATCGCTGTGATCGCTGGCCGAGAGTGGAACGACGTCGGGCAGCCAGCCGCGGTTGTCCATCCGGTACACGCTGAGCGCGTCGCCGAGCGCGCTCAGGTTGTGCAGACACACCGTTGCTGACGCATGCCGCATCGACCGTCGCACGGCCGGCAGCAGCACCGCGATCAGGATCGAGACCACCAGCACGACCACCAGCAGCTCGACCGCACTGAAGCCCAGTCGCCGGCCCGATCCTGGAATCGGCACGCCCCGCCTCACGCGAAGATTCCCCCTGTGCCCTGCCATTTCGGTCGTACCACCATACCGCCAGGCGGTCGCGCGATCAACCCGTCGGAAGCCCAATCGCTCTACGCCCTCCCGCCCGACGAACGGGTCCGCTCACCGCTGCGGCATTATATCGGTTCAGTCCGGACGCGAAAACACCACGCGACGGTTCAGCCGCCTGCGAATGGCTGGGCACGGAGGACCCAAGGAAAGGGTGCGAGCAGTCATTGCCCACGGCCGACTTCAGCCGCAGGGCGACTGGCGAAGCCCATCGTTCTCGAGGCCAACGCAGCGTTGCAGCCAATGCACACGCGCTCAGTTCCTCCGTCCCTCAGTGCTCCACTCGCTGCCAACTCCAGGCGGAGCGCTACACTTCGATCAGCATCCGTGCCGGCTGTTCGACGCAATCCTTCACGCGGCGAAGAAACGTCACCGCCTCGCGGCCGTCGACGATGCGGTGGTCGTACGTCAGTGCCACGTACATCATCGGAGCGATGACCACTTGGCCGTCACGCGCGACCGGGCGATCCTGGATTGCATGAAGGCCGAGGATTCCGCTCTGCGGCGGATTGATGATCGGCGTGGACAGCAACGAGCCGTAAACTCCGCCGTTGCTGATCGTAAACGTCCCGCCCTGCAACTCTTCGACCGTCAGCTTGTTCTCCTTGGCCCGCCGCCCGAAGTCGCCGATGGCCTTCTCGATCTCGGCGAAGCTCATGCGTTCGGCACTGCGCAGGACGGGCACCACCAGCCCCTTGCCACCGCCCACGGCCACCCCGATGTCGTAGTAATTGCGATAGACGATGTCCGTGCCGCGCACCTCGGCATTGATCTGCGGCACCAGCTTGAGCGCATCGATCGCCGCCTTGACGAAGAACGACATGAACCCGAGTTTGACCTGGTGCTGCTCCTGGTAGCGCTCCTGAAACTCCTTCCGCAGGGCGATCACGGCCGACATGTCGATCTCATTGAACGTCGTCAGCAGCGCTGCCGTCTGCTGAGCATCGACCAGCCGCTGCGCGATCCGCCGGCGAATCATCGTCATCGGCACGACTTCCTCTTCGCGATAGCCGTCAACTAACTCTGGTCTCTGCGCTTTGAGCTCTGAACTCTGAGCCTTGGTCTCTGAACTCTGAACTCGGGTCTCTGAGCTCTGATCTCTGGTCTCTGAGCTCTGATCGCTGGTCTCTGAACTCTGAACTCGGGTCTCTGAGCTCTGATCTCTGGTCTCTGAGCTCTGATCTCTGGTCTCTGAGCTCTGATCTCTGGTCTCTGAGCTCTGAGCTTCAAACTCCGAGTCACCGCCCCGCCCGCTCGCTGACGCCCCACGCTCTGTCCTGACAGGCGCGCCGGACCGGACGTGGCGCTGGACGTCCTCCTTCAGCAATCGTCCGCCCGGCCCGCTGGCCGCGACGTCGTCCGGCTCCAGCCCGTGCTCGGCCAGCTTCCGCCGGGCGGCCGGCATCACTCGCTCGCCGTGCCGCTCCGCTCGTCTTTGCTCCGGCGCCTGTTCCGCGGGCGCCTTCGCGGCCGAAGGCGACGCAGCCGACGGGGCGCGTGTCGGCGCGGCGGCTTCGGACTCGTCGATGACCGCAATGACCTCACCCACGCTGGCCGTCTCGCCCGCCTTCTTGAGCACGCGGGCCAGCCGCCCGCCGACCGGCGCGGGCAGCTCCATCGAGGCTTTGTCGGTTTCGATCTCGGCCACGATTTCGTCGCGCGCCACGACGTCGCCCTCGGCCCGGCGCCACTCGGCGATCTGCACCTCGGTAATCGACTCGCCTGCCTGCGGGATCGTCAGCTCAACGGACATTCGCTCGCTCCTGCCGTCGCGGCGGCTGCCATGCTCGCCGCACCGCACGCCCGAAGATACGCCGATGGTCCGCGCCGAACAATCCTGCCCGCATCCGGGTGCCCGTCAACCCTTGCCGGCTCGGCGGTGGAATGGGTCGCATCGGTGGCGTTGGCAAGCGTCGGGTGGTATGGGTCGGATGGTGGCATGGCCGGCATGCACAAGCGTGGGGTGGCATGGGCAAGCGGCCTTATGCTTGCCCGTGCCGCTGGTGCGAGAATTCCCAAGCTGGTGCGAGAATCCCTTCTCGCACATCCGCTGGTGCGAGAATCCCGCCCGTCCGGGACTCCGTTGTTTCGTGTCCCGGATCTCGCACCCAAACCTCGGGAATCCCTTCCCGACTCCTCCCGGTCACACCGCGTCCAGGATCAGCACATCGACGAGGTCGCCCGATTGCGCCGCCGGTGCGTGCGGCGGGCGCATGATAAGTGCGTTGGCATCGATCAGTCCGAACGGATCGCCCGATCCGTGCCAGACCGTCGGTCGCACGGTCAGCCGCCCGGACTCGTCGGGCGCAAGCCGCGCCGGCCAGTAGCTGCGCCGCTCAGCTGTCGGCTTGATTTGTCCGTCGAGTCGGGCACAAACGGTCGGCTGCACGGCAGCGGGCCGCCGCTCGCGAGCGGCCAAGGCCGGCCGCACCAGCAACCAGAACCCCATGAACGCGCTGACCGGATTGCCCGGCAGCGCGAACACCGCACACTGATGGCCTCCGCCGCCCGTCCCCAACGACGCCCGTTCCGACTCTGGACTCTGAACTCTGGCGTCTGAACTCTGAACTCTCGAGTTTGAACTCTGAACTCTGGACTCTGAACTCTGAACTCTCGAGTTTGAACTCTGAACTCTGGACTCTGAACTCTGAGCTCTCGAGTTTGAACTCTGAACTCTGGACTCTGAACTCTGAGCTCTGAACTCTGAAATCCCAAACAGCGTCGGCCGCCCCGGCTTGATCGCCATCTTGCGAACCGCGATCCGCACACCGCAGCGCTCGAGCACGCGCGGCACCAGGTCGAACGTGCCCATCGAAATGCCGCCCGAGATCAGCAGGAAGTCGCTACGCAACCCATCGCGAACGCGGGCCGCGATCTGCTGCTTGTCGTCCGGCACGATGCCCAGGCGCCTAGGTTCGGCCCCGGCTTGCCGCACGAGCGCCTCGAGCAGGAAGCCGTTGGAATTGCGGATCTGCGCGCCCTGCGGCCGGGCATGAACGTCGACCAGCTCATCGCCGGTCGACAGGATCGCGACCGTCGTGGGCGCGAACACGTCGACCGTCACCGCCCCGGCCGCGGCCGCGACCGCGATCCGCGCCGGCGTTAGCGGCATGCCGGCCCGCAGCAGCGTCTGTCCCGCCGCGGCATGCTTGGCCCGCGGCGTCACGTGCGCCCCGGCGCTGACCGGCTCACGGACGCGCACGCGCGTCCCATCCGGCGTGACGTCGACCTGCTCAATCGGCACGACCGCGTCGGCATCGGCCGGCATGGCTGCCCCGGTGTTGATCCGCACGGCCGTCCCGCTTGCCACGGCCGGCGAGCCGGCCGCTCCGGCCGCAATCTCGCCGACGACGCTCAGCTCACACGGCGCCCGCGCCACATCCGCGGCCCGCACGGCGAACCCATCCATCACCGCCCGGTCGAATGGCGGGTCGTCGATGTCCATCACGACGTCGTCGGCCAGCGTCCGCCCCACCGCCCGCTCCAGCGGCCAGGTCACCACCGGCGCCGGACGAATGGCCGCCAGCACGATCGCCTGCGCCGGCCCAACGTCCACGAACTCCCGAGCGCCATCGCCCCCACCGCCCACGGAACACCCCTCCGCACTGTGCAAGTCCCAACCTCGTTCGCGCTCGCCCACAGCGCAACCGATTCTCGACCAGCCACCCCGCCACGGTCAATGCTGCCCGATCACGCCCCGTGTGCGCGGGAGTGGCCATGGATGTCGAAATGCGCCGCGATGCATCGTGGCACTTTCGTCATCGCGCGAAAATCAACCGAACGACCCGCCGGGCCAAGCCGTACCGACAGGCCTTTTTTTCGTGCTCTGCGCCTCGGCGCCTCTGCGTGAGACTCGTTTTGATGGCTCCTTCGCGAAAGCGACGTCAGCGTCCCGTTCATCGATGATGAACGTTTCGACTGCGTCGTGCTAACGTAGTGCTACGAACGAACCACGAATCGCACCGATCTACGCGGATGGAGAGGTAACCGCTGACCCGGCGATCGAAATGGCGGCAGTTGACCCCGGTGCTCTTCTCTTGGGCGGACCGGCCCGCACCTGGGCTTCAGCCGCCCGGGCATACCGGGACACCGTATCGCGGCCTATTCGGGACAACGGTTCTTGCCCCGGGCGATCGGCCGGTTCGACCCGCCCTTCTCCGCCAACGTGAAAATCGGTTGTTACACTGCCATGTTCAGCTGATCGAACCCTTGCCTCCGCGCGGTGGCGGGTCTACAACTGACAAGTACTAGCGGCCTGTTGGAGTGACGACCCACAGCTCTGCGACGTGCCCTATTCGCGGGCTGCCGTGTATCAGGGGCAAAGACCATCATCGTCACGCGGCACCGTCCTCAGGCGAATCAAATCCACACTCTGGACAACGACGACTCGAACAACCTCGCATATCGTAGTCACACAGTGGGCAAATACCCTGCTTCGCGAGAAGGCGCATTTGGACGGCTCCCCCCCGCAGTGAAATGCCGATGAGAACACGAATCCCCACGCCACAACCTGAAAATGCCAACACGCTGACTAGCGATATGATAAAAAGTGCATAGATCGGGTCGCGTGAATATGGAGCGTGATTGCGCAAGAACACCCATGTCCCAACCGCTGTGAAGGCTCCACCGATGGCGCCAACCAAGCCAAATGTTAGCGCTGGCAGCCACCGCAGGCGCATAATATGTGTCCGCCTTGCGATGTAAAGAGCCCAACGGTGCCAGGCATGAATCAAGTTCAACGCCGCTCAATCAATAAGCAAACACATAATCATCGGTATCCCGATGCCGAGGCCGAGGCCAACACCGCCGCCAATAAGGCCGCCGATAACGGCACCTCCGGGTGTGAATATGGGCGCGCCGGAGCCTGTACCGGTTCCTGCGACGCCGCCAAAAATCGCTCCTGACAAGCCGCCACCAATAACGCCGAATGGAACGGTGACTCTCAAGGAATAGCCCACGCAGCTCCAATACGGACTCAGGGGTGGGGGTGGGGATGGGGACCATGTCGCTACAAAGATCTGATCGATATAGGGGCTATGAAGACCGAGCGGGTCGTTGGCGCCAGTCGGGTTAACTCGCACCGCTAGGTATAAGCTTGGTTCGTAGATACGCACAGCCAAGGTTGCATCGGTCGGAGAACTGCGAGCGTACGCTTCCGCCAAGGGATCCCTCTGCATGAATCTCCTCACGTCGGGCTCATAGATTCTCGCCCTGTTCTGGTAACTCCCCACCCTCCCATCAAGAGGCAAGCCCTCGTGCGCGAACACCTGCCCCAGGCCGCTCACCGCTTGCCCTGGCTTCCGCAAGAGCCGCTGCGCCAGGGCGGCATGCGGTGCCTGGTCGCTGGCGTTCACCGCCGTGCTCTTGTCGACGTCGAGGACACGGCAGGCCGCGCAGGACGAGCTGCTGCAGCCCCTGGCGATGCCGAATTCACGTGCCGCGAGTCCCGTGCGAACGTCTAAGTTAATCGACGCGTCTCGTTGCATGAATGTCCGCTGCTGCGACGACACGACACGATGGCCCTCGGCGACTTCAACGGAGAAATCGGCGAATGTCGCTGCTGCAACCAGCACGATTGTCCAACGAGTGGCGTACATTGCTTTCGGCTCCTCTTGCTAAGGCTTGTCATCAACTGTCACCTTCATCTGCCCACTGTCGCTGAAGATCAACTTCTCAATCGGCTTTCCCTGGTTGGCGCGGTCGCGCTCGTCGATTTGGGCTACGGCCGCCAGCAGGTCATGGCCGGCGTGGGCGAAGTAGTCGTCGAGCTCAGCGCGGTGCTGCCAGGCACGTTCGAGCTCGACCATGGCCAAGGGATGCTTGGGGTCGAGCAGGTTGGCACGGAGTGCGTCCGCCAGGTGCTCGTGGACGTTGCCGCGGCGCGCCCAACAGTGAGCGCGGGCTAGGATCATTTGGGCGAGCATTTGCCGCGGCGTGAGCGATTCCAGGGCGCCGCGGTCCTTGCATCGCTGCGAGACGAAGAACTCCGATTCGTACGCCTCGTCCGACAACTCCCCGCCGTAGCCCGTGGCTTCGATGTTGATCCGATTCACGCCATCGTCCCAGCGCGCGAACAGGTGCGTGGGTACCGAAACGAGTTTGATCGGGTAGCCCAGCCGCCAGCCCAGCGCGACGTAGAGCAGCGGCATGGACACGCACGTGCCGACCTTGCGGTCGACCAGACCGTTCAAGAACAGGTTCTCTGGCCGGGCGGCGTCGAAGTCTTCGAGATCATAGTCGATCTTGAAGACCGCGTTGATGTCGGAGGCCAGCCAGGAGATCTTGTACTCAATCTCACTGTGCTTGAAGTCCTCGGGTTTCTCCACGAACCGGTAGTAGTGCCGTTCGGTGTCGTGCTTGACCTCGGCTGCCCATTCGTCGAGCTGGCGAGCGTAGCGGTCGACGTCGAGACTCGCGAACTCGGGGAGATTGCGAGCTACGGCGAGGTTCAAGATCAGGGGGTCAATGTGTTCAAGTTCGCGATCTGAACGCGCGAGCAGCCAATTCACCGATATGTGACTCTCGACCAGCGAACTTGTTACCAGCGCGCGGTGCAAGTCGCCTTCACTCGTGCTTGCTACCTGAAAGCCGAGGCTTGAACGCCCCAACAGGTAACCTACGGAGCCATAGATCACTACCAAGACGACACGTTTAGTCATGCGATGCCAACATTGAACTACGATGGTAGAGGTCCGCAGGTCCCATTGCCGCAAGGTCATGCCACGGAAAGCGCGGCGGTCCCTCTTCTTCCGCTTCATGAGACAAGCGTCGTTAGAAGATCGCACACTCGACTCCCGATGACCGGGTAGCTCGCCTGTTCCCAGCACTTCCTGCAACCCGGCTATCTGTTTGTCGCAGAGCCCAGATAGCAATACGCGCCGCTCAGTCCGGCTCAGTTGCCTCAACCGTATCGTGGTCTTGCCCTCGACCCAGGACTACGACAGCACAGACCCCGGTCGAGACCGATGCGTACAGCAGCGATGCTACCGCGGAAGCCGGGATCGTTGCAACGAGCGCCCATCGTAGTGCGCGAGTTTGCCTCTCGGCCAGATCGCGGTCGGGGCTTGGCAGCCCCGCTACTCGCACGTCGCGCCAGGTATGCACGAGGTTCTCCATCCACCGCGTACACCAAAGAGCCTGAGCAATCGCATGGGTAATGAGGGTTACAGATCCCAAGACAACGAGCGACCAGATAAGCACGCGGCGCGACGCTCGATGGCGATGACTCATCGCCAGAGCCAAACGCAGGACCTGTGCCAGAACCAGGGCCTGGAGGCAGACCGCTCCAATACGCCCAACAACGTCTCGCGATGACGCACCGAAAGTCGGAATAGGCAAGTTCCACGCAAAGGAGCTCGCCATGAGCACGAAAACAGCGCCAGCGATTAGCGCCTGCCGCCAATACTGAACGCTCATGTCGGTCATCACCCAAATTCCGCCAGTGATTATCAGTTGAAAACCCGCCACCGCCAGGAGGCGAAGGTTCGGCCAGTAGCCTGTTCAGCTTTCCGAAAGGAGCGCTGGCAGGGTGGCCAATC
>Ga0187892_10005942_pt1 | contig 18638 bp, 15 predicted proteins | sample MA1701073metaG_FD_139345 | JGI IMG/M metagenome (GOLD analysis project Ga0187892, IMG submission 139345) | Bio-ooze microbial communities from a basaltic lava cave in the Kipuka Kanohina Cave System on the Island of Hawaii, USA - MA170107-3 metaG ...
CCCGACGTCGCGGTGCAGGGCAACCTCGATCCCGCCGTGCTGCTCGGGCCCGTGGACGAGATCCGGCGCGCGGCCAGGGGGATCCTGGATGCCGTGGGAGGCCGGCCGGGGCACGTCTTCAACCTGGGCCACGGTGTCCACAAGGAGACGCCGGTGGACCACGCGCGGGCGCTGGTCGACGTCGTCCACGAGCTGAGCGAGCGGTGAGCCTCGTCGACGCGGTCCTGCTCGTCGCCTTCGGGGGCCCGGAGAAGCCCGAGGACGTGCGGCCGTTCCTCGAGATCGTCACGGCCGGCCGGCGGATCCCGCCGGAGCGTCTGGAGGCGGTCGCCCACCACTACGAGGAGATCGGTGGGCGCTCGCCGCTCAACGAGCTGACCCGCCGCCAGGCCGAGGCCCTCCGCCTCCGGCTGGCCCGGCTCGGTCGCCCGCTGCCCGTCTTCGTGGGCATGCGCAACTGGCGGCCGTTCCTCTCCGAGACGCTCGCCGAGATGCGGGACCGGGGGTGCCGTCGCGCGGTCGGCGTCATCCTGTCCAGCCTGCAGGTGGAGGCCTCGTGGGAGCGCTACGTGCAGGACGTGGCGGCGGCGCGCGCCCGGCTCGGGCCGGGCGCCCCCGAGGTCGACTTCGCCCCTCCGTGGGCCGGGCACCCGCTCTTCGTCCGCTGCATGCGGGAGCGCGTGGAGGAGGCCCTCGCCCGGCTCCCGGCCGGGCGGCGCGGGGCCGCGCACCTCGTCTTCACCGCGCACAGCGTCCCCCTGGCCATGGCGGCCGGCTCGCCCTACGCCGCCGGCTTCGAGGCCGCCGCGCGAGCCATCGCCACCGGCCTCGGCCGCGAGCGCTGGTCGATCGCCTACCAGAGCCGGAGCGGCTCGCCCCGGGAGCCGTGGCTCGAGCCCGACATCGCCGACGAGCTGCGCCGGCTCGCCCGGGCCGGGACGCGGGACGTGGTGGTGGCGCCCATCGGCTTCGTGAGCGACCACGTGGAGGTGCTCTACGACCTCGACGTCGAGGCGCGGGCGGCGGCGGAGGCGCTCGGGCTCGGCTTCGTCCGCGCGCGGGCCGCCAACGACCATCCGACCTTCGTCGCCATGCTGGCCGACGTCGTGGGCGCCGCGGCGGGACTGCCCGCGGCCGGCGAGCCGGCGGCCGGCGAACGGCGGCGGGGCGCCGACAGATGAGGCTCGCGGTCGTCGGGGGCGGGATCGCCGGCCTGGCGGCTGCCCATCGCGCGACGGAGTGGGCGCGGGAGCGCGGACGGGCCGTGGAGGTCGTGCTGCTCGAGGCCAGCGACCGGCTGGGCGGCACCATCCAGACGGAGCGGCGGGACGGGTTCCTCGTGGAGCTCGGGCCGGACTCGTTCCTGTCCGAGAAGCCCTGGGCGCTGGCGCTGGCCGGCCGGCTCGGGCTCACGCCGTCGCTGGTGAGGACGGCCGACCGCTTCCGCCGCGTCTACGTGGTGCACGGCGGCCGCCTCCACGCCCTGCCCGAGGGCTTCCAGCTCCTGGCGCCGGCCCGGCTCGGGGCGCTGGCCGCCTCGTCGCTCTTCTCGTGGCGGGGCAAGCTCCGGATGGCGCTGGACCTCGTCGTGCCTCGCGGCGGCGACCGCGACGAGAGCCTCGGCAGCTTCGTCAGACGGCGGCTCGGCCGGGAGGCGCTGGAGCGCGTGGCGCAGCCGCTCGTCGCCGGCATCTACACCGCCGATCCCGACGACCTCTCGCTCGCCGCCACCATGCCGCGCTTTCTCGAGATGGAGCGGGAGCACCGAAGCCTGATCCTGGCCCTCCGCCGGGCCGCCCGCCGCGCGCCGGCCGCCGCCGCCGCGACGAGCGGGGCGCGCTGGTCCCTGTTCGTCACCTTCGCCGAGGGCATGGAGACGCTGACGCGTGCGCTCGCCGAGCGGCTGCCCCCGGGGGCGGCGCGGCTCAAGGCGCGCGTGGCGGCCGTCGAGCGCGACGGGCGCGGCTGGCGGGTGGCGCTCCCCGGGGGACCCGCGCGGGCCGCCGACGGCGTGATCGTGGCCGCCGAGGCGCACCAGGCGGCGCGCCTCCTACGGTACGTGGACCCGTCTCTCGCCCACCTGCTGGACGGCATCCCCTACGCGTCGTCGGCCACCGTCACCCTGGCGCTGGCGCGCTCCGACGTCGCCCACCCGCTGGACGGCTTCGGCTTCGTCGTGCCCCACGCCGAGGGCCGGCCGGTCATCGCCTGCACCTTCTCCAGCGTGAAGTACCCCGGCCGCGCCCCGCACGGCCACGTGCTGCTGCGGGTCTTCCTGGGCGGCGCGCTGGACGAGGGCGCCCTCGGGCAGGAGGACGAGTCGCTGGTGGCGACGGCGCGCCGGGAGCTGGCCGCGCTCCTCGGGGCCGGCGGCGAGCCACTGTTCGCCCGGGTGGCCCGCTACCCGCGGGCCATGCCCCAGTACCACGTGGGGCATCTCGGGCGAGTGGAGGCCATCGAGGGCGCCGTCGGGCGCCAGCCCGGGCTCGCCCTGGCGGGCGCCGCCTACCGCGGGGTGGGGATCGCCGATTGCGTGCGCTCGGGGGAGGAGGCGGCCGTCAGCGTGCTGGACGCCCTGGCCGCCCGGTCCGGGTAGGCGCCCGCGCCGTCCCCGCGGCCGAGGGGTCGCGGGCGCCGCCGTCAGCGCTGGGGGCCGAGCGCCGTCCCGTCCACGAGGCTCGACATCCCGGCGACGCCCACGCCCTCGTCGAGCGTGTCGGCCGAGGCAGCCCGGGTCCCGTCGCGGCCGGGCTCGTCCGGCTGGGGGGCGTGGATGGCGAGCACGGAGTCGAGATAGTCGAGCGTGAACGGCTTGGTCAGGTAATCCACGGCGCCGGTGGCCAGGGCCTTGCGCGCGGTGTCCAGGTCCTCGATGGCCGTCACCATGATCACGCGGCTCGCCGGGTGGTTGGCCCGGAGCCGGCGGAGCGTCTCCATCCCGCCGATGCCCGGCATCAGGAGGTCCAGCAGCACGAGGTGGGGACGGAACTCCCCGACCTTCTCCAGCGCCTTCTCGCCGCTCGGGACCGGCATCACGTCCAGCCCCTTGGCGCCGAGATACTCGGCCAGGAGCTCCCGGAACCGCGGCTCGTCGTCCACCAGCATCACGCGCATGGCGCCCGGCCGGCCCGACCCGGACCCGGCCAGGTCGGCGGGCGGCACGACGCCGGCGCGGGCGAGCGTGTCGACGATCTGCTGGGGATCCACCGGCTTGGTGAGGGCGGCCGACACGGTGAGCCCGGCCGACACGACCAGATCCAGGGCCCCGGGCACGTCGCTCAGGAGCACGATGGCCACGTCCGGGCTCATGGAGCGGATGCGCGTGAGGGTGCCGAGGCCGCCCAGGCGCGGCACGAACAGGTCCAGCACCACCGCCCGCGGCGCCCAGCGCTTGACCTGCAGACACGCCTCCACCCCGTTGGTGGCGGTCAGCACGATGAAGCCCTTGAGCGAGAGGTGCTCCTTGAGGAGGTCCAAGACCTCGGTGTCGTCGTCGACACACAGGATGCTCGGCAGCGCGTTGGTCATGGTCACGCCTCGTGTCGACTCAGTTGCGCGCGAAGAAGGTGCGCCGGCCCGGCGGGGCAGGGCCGGCGGCCGTGGCGACGGGCTCGGGGTCGACCGGGGCGGCGGCCGGCGCCGGCGCGACCGGATTCGTGGCCAGCGTGGCGTCGAGGACGTCGAGCGACAGCGGCTTGGTCAGGCAGTCGGCGGCGCCCGCGGCCAGGGCCTTCTTGGCCACGTCGCGGTCGGCGAGGGCGGTGACGATGACGACGGGGGTGTCGGGCCGGGAGGCCCGGAAGCGTCGCAGCGTCTCCATGCCGCCGATGCCGGCCATCATCAGGTCGAGGAAGATCACGTCCGGCTCGAAGTCCGGGGTCCGCATCAGGGCTTCCTCCCCGCTCGCCGCCGCCAGGACGTCGTGGCCGCGGGCGACGAGGTGCTCGCGGATCACCGTCGTGAAGTCGGACTCGTCGTCGACGAGCAGGATGCGCCGGGGCTGGAGCGCGACCTCGGAGGTGTGGGGCGTGGCGCGGCCGAGCGCGTCGTCGGGGGCGGGCGGGCGAGGGTCGGGATCGAGCGGCACGGCGCGCGGCCCCCCGTCGTCGACGGGGGCGGCCGGCCAGGGCGGCGCCGGGTTGGCGCGGCCCAGGCGGGGCAGCACGTGGAGCAGCATGTCCTCGAGCTTGTCCGCGATGAGCTGGGCGGCCTCGCGGCGCTCGCTGGCCAGCGTCGCGTTCTCCGCCCGGAGAGAGCCGTTCTCCGCCCGGAGGCCCGCGCTCTCCGCGTGGAGGGCGGCGTTCTCCTCCTGGAGCGCGTCGAGCTCCTCGCGCAGGCGGCCGCACTCGCGCTCCGCCGCCTCCGCGGACGCGCGCATGGTCTCGAACCCGTCGCAGAGCCGGGAGATCTGGGCGAGCAGGGTCTGTCCTCCCTCCATCCAGTGGGCGAGCTGCTGCCGGGCTCCCGCGCAGTCCATGCCGGCGCTCCCTTCCGGGCGATCCACGCTCAGGCTGGCGGGCATGCCGCCTCCGGCTCCGGCGCGCGCATGGCGGCGGCGTCGATCTGCTCGGCCGGCATGTGGAGAGCCAGCGCCGAGTCGAGGTAGTCGAGGGTGAACGGCTTGACGAGATAGTTCGCGGCGCCGGCGGCCAGCGCCGAGCGCGCGGTCTCGAGGTCCTCGAGGCCCGTCACCACGATCACGCACATGTCGGGGCGGAGCGCCTTGATGCGCCGGAGGGCCTCCAGGCCGCCGATGCCCGGCATCATCATGTCCAGCAGCACGATGTGGGGCTGGAACTGCGAGACCCCGGCCAGCGCCTCCTCGCCCGTGGACGCCACCAGCACGTCGAACCCCTTGTCGCCGAGGTATTCGGCCACGAAGCCCGTGAAGTTCGGCTCGTCGTCGACGAGGAGGACGCGGACGCGGCGGTCGGGGCTGCCGGCCACGCCGGGCACCGCCGGGTCGCCGCCCAGCCGCTTGACCACGCCGTTGGTGAGGCGCGAGAGCCCGCTGGCGATGAGGTCCGCCACCTCGCTGCGGTCGTGCACGAGGGCCGCCACCTCGGCCCGGAGCGCCGCCACCTCCTGGCGCAGCCGCGCGCACTCGACCTCGGCGGCCTCGGCGGCGGCGCGCTGGCGGGCGAGGTCATCGAAGAGCAGGGGCACCAGCTCGGCCAGGGTCCGGCTCTCGTCCAACCACCGGGATACGCGCTGGCGCGTCTCGTCCGTCGCCCACGGGCCCATCCGGGTCCTCCTCGAGCCCACTTCTCCACGGCGGCACGGCCGCCACGGACCACACGCCCGACCGGGATGTGGTCAGCAGGCGTCACTCGGCCAGGGGAGGGGAGCAAGAAGGGTGCCCGAGGCCCTGGAGTCGAGCGGGGGCCACGCGTCACCCAAGGCCGCGTCCCGGCTAGGCGCTCCGACAGGCCAGGCCGCCCGCAACCGGGCTACCATGGTCGTCGTGGTGGTGGGGGTGACGAATTCCGTCAGGCCGGCTCTCCAAGAATGACACGGCGGCACGAGACGGGTCGGCCAGGGCCGAGGCGCCCGCGGCGCCGCCGGGACCCGGGGACCTGAGCCGCGTCGTGGTGGTCGGGGGCGGCCTCTCCGGACTCACCGCCGCCGCCGAGCTCGGACGGCTCGGACACCGGGTCACGGTGCTCGAGGCCGCTCCGGAGCTGGGCGGCGCGGCCCGGAGCGTGGTGGCGGCCGGTGCGCGCGTCGACGTCGGGCCGACCGTGCTCACCGACCTCGAGCCGCTCCGCGCGCTCTTCGCGGGCGCGGGGCAGTCTCTCGAGGCGGCGCTCCCGATGCGGCGAGTCGATCCGGCGCTGGTCGCGACGTTTCCGGAGGGCGATCTGGCGCTCGGCGCCGAGGGGGCCCCGTCGGCGAGGGCGCTCGCGCGCCTCGGGCTCCACGCCGCGAGCGACTGGCAGCGGCTGGCGGAGCTCGGCGCGCAGGCCGAGCGCCTCGCCCGCCACTTCTACGCGCGCGGAGACGTCGGGGGCCCGGCGGATCTCGTCCGCTTCGTCGCGGGTGGGGGCGGACGGTGGCATGAGCTCGCCCCGTTCGTCCGCTACCCCTCCCTCATGGCCCTCGTGCGGGGGACGGTGCGCACGCCGGCCATCGCGCGGCTCGTGGCGCACTTCGCCCGCTTCCTGGGCCTCGACGCCGGTCGGGCGCCCTCCGTGGCCCTGGTCGTCTTCCACCTGGTCGCGACCCGCGGCGTGGTCCACCCCCGCGGAGGCTTCGGCGCCCTCGTCCAGGCGATCGATGGGCTCGGGCGAAAGCACGGGGTGGAGGTGGAGGCGGGCGTTCGGGTCCACGGTCTCGCGCGCCAGGGCGGACGGGTCACCGGGGTGCGGGCGATGCCGGGCGGCGACCGTCCGGCCGGCGCCGTGGTGGCGGCGATGGACGCGGCCGAGACCGCCGGCTGGGTCGAGGGCACCGGCTGGGGTCGTCGGGTCGGTCGGCTCGGCCCCGCGCTCTCGGCGCGGGTGGCCTGGTGGGTCGTGGAGGGGCCGGTGCCGGCGGGTATCCATCACGCGCTCCACTTCGGCCCGGAGCCCGGCGAGGAGCCCCTCTACCTGGCCGTGCCCACCGTCACCGACCCGGGCCTGGCGCCGCCCGGGGTCAGCGTGCTTCACGCGCTCCTGCACGGACCGGCCGGCGCTCCCGCCACCGACGCCCTCGGCCCGGCCATCGAGACGCGGCTCCGGGCCCTCGGCCGGTGGCCGCGCGGCTCCGTGCTGGCCCACGGCGTGACGGGCGGCGCGCGCTCGTGCTACGGTTACGCGATCCGCCCGGGGCTCTTCGGCAGCTTCCGTCCGTCGCAGCGCGTCCCCGGCGTGGACAACCTGGTGGCGGCGGGCGGCAGCGTCTTTCCGGGTCCGGGTGTGGCCAACGTGGTCCGGTCGGGACTCCGCGCGGCCGCGCTCTGCCACGCGGCGATCGAGGGCCGCCGGCCGTGATCCCGGCCCGCCCCTCGCCGCTCGTGCAGCGCTTCTTCGACCGGTACGTCCCGCGCCACCTCGGGCGCTGGTTCCACCGCGTGTGGCTCCGCGGCTCCCCGGCCGACGTCCCGCGCCCGACGGGGACGCCCGTGATCTACGCCATGAGCCACGCCGCATGGTGGGACGTGCTGGTGGGGTACCACATGGCCCGCCACGTCGTCCGGCTGCCGAGCTACGCCCCCATGGACGAGGCTCAGCTCCGGCGCTATCGCATCCTCTCGCGGGTGGGGCTCTACTCCGTGGACCGCTTCTCGCGCCGGGGCATGCGCGAGTTCCTCGCCTACACCCAGGACCGGCTCGAGGAGCCGGCCGCCGTCTGGCTCACGCCCCAGGGCGAGATCGGGCCGGGCCGGCGGCGGCCGGTGCGCTTCCAGACCGGCGTGGGGCACCTCGTGCGGCGGCTGCCCGAGGTGATCGTGGTGCCCGTGGCCATCGCCTACGAGTTCGTCGAGGAGCCGCGGCCCGAGATCTTCGTGAGCTTCGGCGCCCCCCAGGCGTTCCGGCGTCCGCAGGAGGACGCGGCGACGCTCACCGGCCGGCTCGCCGCCGCGCTCGAGCGCGAGCTGGACGGGATCGAGGCCGCGCTGCTCGCGCGCGACTTCCGGGGCTTCACCGTGCTCCTGGCCGGCGCCACCTCCAGCAGTCGCGTCTACGACCTCGTGCGCCGGGCGCGGGCGCTGCTCACGGGGCGGCCCGACCCGGCCCGCCACGGCGACGTGCTGTCCGACCCGCGTCGGGGGCCCCGGGCGTGAGCGACTGGCTCGGCGTGGTGGTGCTGGCGGGCGTCGTCCTCGTCGTCGCGCTCGCCGCGTGGAACCTCACCCTGTTCCGGCTCGCCCCGGCCGCCGTCCCCGCCTCGACCGCGGTCTCCATCCTGATCCCCGCCCGCGACGAGGCCGCCGGCATCGAGGCGGCCGTGCGCGCCGCCTGCGCCCAGCGCCTGGTCCCGGTGCAGGTGCTGGTGCTGGACGACGGCTCCACGGACGACACGCCGGCCATCCTGGCGGGCCTGGCCCGCGAGCTGCCGGCGCTGCGCGTGATCGCGGGCGCCCCGCTGCCGCCCGGCTGGACCGGCAAGGCCTGGGCGTGCTGGCAGCTCGCCGCCGAGCACGCGCGGAGCCCGTTGCTCTGCTTCGTGGACGCCGACGTCCGGCTGGCCGACGACGCCGTGGCCCGGGCCCTGGCCCGCGCCGGGGAGACCGGAGCCCACTTCGTGTCGGCGTTCCCCCGCGAGGTCGTGGGCACGGTCGGCGAGGCGCTCCTGGTCCCCCTCATCCACCTGGTCCTGCTCTCGTACCTCCCGCTCGCGCGGCTGCGCCGGGACCCGCGGCCCGCCCTGTCGGCGGGCTGCGGCCAGTTCATGCTGGTCCCCCGCGCGGCCTACCTCGCCGCCGACGGGCATCGCGCGCTGCGCCGCTCGCTGCACGACGGGATCCAGCTGGCCCGCCGGCTCAAGGCCCGCGGCCATCCCATCGACGTCTTCGACGGCTCCGACCTCGCCACCTGCCGGATGTACCGGGGCTTCGCGGCGTCGTGGCGGGGCTTCGGGCGGAACGCGTACGAGGCCCTGGGCTCGCCGCTGGCCCTGGCCACGATGACCGTGCTCAACGCGGGGCTCTTCATCGCGCCCTTCGTGGGGGCGCCCGTCGGTCTCGTCCGGGGCGAGCCGGGCGGGCTCGCGCTCGCGGTGGCGGCGGCGCTCGTGGTGGGGCTCCGGCTCCGGCTGGCGACCCGGTTCGGCCATCCGCGCTGGATCGCCCTCGCCACGCCCGTGGCCGTCGCGCTGATGATCGCGCTGCAGGCCTGGTCGTTCTGGAACCATCTGACCGGCCGGGCCGTGGTGTGGCGGGCGCGCGCGTACCCAGGCCGCGCCGCCGGGCGCGACGGCTAGATGGGACGCCCGCGCCGGGGGACGGCGGCGGGCGGGTCGGCGCGCCGCGCGGTGGCCGCAGCGCCGGGCCGTCGGTCCTCGAGCCGCGCCGTGGGGCTGGCGGCCGCTCTCGCCGCCCTCCTGGCGCTGGCCGGCCCGCCCGCGCTGGCCGGCGCGCCGGCGGAGACGCGCGTTCCGCCCGAGGTGCTGCCCGCGCTCGGCTTCGAGGACCAGGTCGGGCTCCGGCTGGACCTCGGCGCGCTGCGCGGGCGGGTGGTCGTCATCGTGTACGGCGGGCGGGCCGGCCTCGACCACCACGTGAGCTGGGGCAAGCGGATCGACCGGGACCTCCAGTCCCGGGGCGTGTACGCGTCGGCCGACCACGTCGGGGCCCGGCCGGTGCGGATCCTGGCCCTCGCCCAGATGGGCGGCGTCCCCGAGCTCATCCGTCCCGCCGTTCGCGAGGCGCTGCGCCGGCACGTGGAGGCGGGCTTCTCCCTCTGGCTCGACTGGGACGACCGCATGAGCGCGCTCTTCGGAGCCCGGGAGCCGCACTCCACGGTGGTGGTGGCGGACCGGGCGGGACAGGTGCGGCTCGTGGCGTGGGGGCCGCCCGAGGGCGCCGCCTGGCTGGCGGTGAGCGAGGCCCTGAAGCGCCTGCTGTGATCCGACCCCTCGCGCTCGCGCTGGCGGCCGTGCTCGGGGCGGCCGGGTCGGGGTGGGCCGATCCCGCCGCCCTCTACACGCGCTGGTGCGCCGTCTGTCACGGGCCGGCGGGGCAGGGCGACGGGCCGGCGGCCGCCCTCCTCTCGCCCCCACCCCGCGACTTCACCGCGGGGATCTACAAGCTCCGGTCCACCCCGAGCGGCAGCTTGCCGACGCCCGCGGACGTGGCGGCCAGCATCGCGCGCGGCCTGCCCGGCACGAGCATGCCGGCCTACGGGGACCTCCTGGCGGCCGACGAGATCGAGACGCTGGCCCGTCACGTCCTCGGGCTGGCGCCGCCCGACGTGCCGGTGGGCCGAGCCATAGACCTCGGCAACCCGCTCCCGGACGACGCCGCCGCGCGCCGGCGGGGGGCGCGGCTCTACGCCGACCTGGGCTGCGGCGCCTGCCACGGCGAGGCCGGCCGTGGCGTGGACTGGACGCCGCCGCGGGAGGGCCCCGGCGGGCCGGCCCCGCCGACCGTGCTGGCCGAGCCCTGGACCTTCCGCGGCGGCGCCGCGCCGGCCGCCATCGCGCGGCGCATCCTGACCGGCCTCGACGGCTCGCCGATGCCGGGCTACGCGGGACAGATCGCGCCCGGCGACGCGTGGGCGCTCGCCTGGCACGTGCTCGGCCTCGCCCGCCGCCCCGCCTGGGAGGAGACGGCGCCCGCCGCCATCCGCGACGCGGGCGTGGCGACCGATTCCCTGGCCCGCGGCCGCTACCTCGTGAACGCCATGCTGTGCCCGCTCTGCCACACGCCCATCAGCCCGGACGCCGGTGTCTACGACACGCGCTTCTTCCTCGCCGGCGGCATGCGCGTGGTGGCCTATCCGTGGGGCGTCTGGTACAGCCGGAACCTCACCCCGGACGTGGAGACCGGCCTCGGCGGCTGGAGCGAGCGCGACGTGGTGCGCGCCCTCCGGCGGGGAGAGACGCCCGACGGCCGGCGGCTCGATCCGTTCGCGATGCCGTGGCCGTGGTTCGCGCGGCTGACAGACGCGGACGCGCGCGCCATCGCCGCTTATCTGGCGAGCCTCGAGCCGGTCAGGAACCCCGTGCCCGCGCCCATCCGCGTCGTCGCCGTGGAGGCGGTGGGCGCCAAGCTCCTGGCGCTCCTCGGCGCCGAGGCGTCCGTGGACTTCTGGGGGGGCAACGCGGCGACGGAGACGGCCCTCCGCGCTTTGCCGCCCGCGCCGGCCGGACGTCGCCAGGCGGCCTGGGCGGTCGGCGCGGCCGGGCTCGCGCTCGCCCTCGGGCTGGTCGTCGCGGGAGGCCTCCGCCGGCGCCGGTGGTGGCTGGCGGCGGGGCTCGTGGCGCTCGGGAGCTGGGGGCTCCTGGCCGTCTGGCCGCCGGTCGGCCTCCTGCCGCCCGCGCTCACCGTCCGCTGGCTCTTCCTCGGCGCTCCCGCGCTCCCCGGCGCGCTCTCGGCCCCGGACCGGGCCCTCGCCGAGCGAGGGGCGTACGTGGCCGGCATCGCGCCGTGCGGGCTCTGCCACACGCCGACCGGCGCCTTCGCGGGCTTCTGGACGGGACGGGCGCTGGCGGGCGGGATGGAGGCCCGCTGGCGCGTGTACGGCAGCGCCGTGTCCACGAACCTCACCCCGCACCCGGAGGGCATCGCCGGCGTGTCCGACGCCCTGCTGCTCCGGGCGATCCGGAGCGGGATCGGGCGGGATGGACGCGCGATGCACTGGCAGGCCATGCCCTGGGACATCGGCTCGCGCTGGTCGCCGGAGGACCTGCGCGCCCTCGTCGCCTACCTGCGGGCGCTGCCGCCGGTGGCGGGGCGGGTGCCGCCCCCCCGCGGGCCGCGTCCGGGCGACCCGCCGGCGGACAGCTTCCTCTTCGGCGACGCCGCCATCCGCCGGTAGACACCGCCGGCAAAGTTGCCGGCGAAGCATGAAACACCATTGACACGTCGGATTTACCTGGCCGACAATGCCTGCTCGTGACCCCAAACGCGGCTGCCTTCGCCACCGACAAGCTGGTCGAGCCACTGGTCAGGGCGGGGATGCGATTCGGCGACAAGGGCACCCATACGAGCCGCACCCTCATGCTCGCGGAGATCACTGACCTCCTTGACGCAGCTCCCGCCGGCGCCCCCAGGGGCATCTACGAGGCAGCGGCGGTACAGGACAACGCCATCGGCAAGTCGACCAGCGCCACTCGACGCCTGTCTTTCCAGCGTCTGCGCGAGCTGTATGGGCTCGATGCCCGCATACCCCTCTTCCGGGTCTTTCGCCGTCTATGGGCCGTGGACGAGGCAGGGCGTCCCCTACTCGCGCTTCTCTCCGCGCTCGCCCGGGACCCCCTCCTCCGCCTGACCGCGCCGGCCGTGCTCGGTCTCCAGGTGGGCGCCGAGCTGGTCCGCGGGCCCTTGCTCGTCGCCCTCCGCGAGGCGGTGGGCGACCGTCTCAACGACGCCGTCCTCGACAAGGCGGCGCGCAACGCGGCGAGCTCGTGGTCGCAGTCCGGCCATCTGCAAGGGCGCATGCGCAAGATCCGGCGCCGTGTGGAACCGACACCCGGAGCGCTGGCCCTCGCGCTGTGGATTGGCGCGCTCGAGGGACTCGCGGGCGAGGCGCTCCTGGAGAGCCGCTGGGCGCGCGTTCTCGACCGCACCGGCCGCGAGCTGATCCCGGTGGCGCTGCGCGCGAAGCAGCTCGGGTTGATCCACGCGCGGACCGGTGGCGGTGTCGTCGAGCTCGACGCCAGCCGCCTCGACGCGGTGCTGCGGTCGGCCTGAGCATGGGGCGGGTCGAGGAGCTGGCCGCCGTTTACCAGCACCACCTGGGGGTGCCGTGGCAGCGGACCCTTTCGGGGGCGCAGCGCGTGGTGCTCGTCGTGTACGAGAAGGAGATGGAGCGGGTGCTGCGCGCGCGCATCGGCGAGTTCGAGCAGGCCACGCGGCGCGGTGGCCGGGGGTGGAAGCTGGTCGACTGCACGACCTGGTTCGCGGAGTGGATGGCGAACAGCGACTATCGGGACGCCTACTTCGAGGATCCCGCCCTTCTCGGAATGAAGCTCGACGGAGAGTTCCGGCCGGCTGTGATCCGCCGCCTGACCGCCGAGCTGGAGGGCGCCGGCGAGAACACGGTGGTGGCGTTGCTCGGCGTGGCCGCGCTCTTCGGGCTGGTGCGCGTGTCCGAGCTGATCCGCCAGGTGGAGCAGTCCATCCGCGGGCGGCTCGTCGTCTTCTTCCCGGGCACGAAGAACGAGAACAACTACCGCCTGCTCGACGCGCGTGACGGGTGGAACTACCTGGCCAGCGGCATCACGCTCCACGGCGGAGGGACCAGCGCGTGAAGATCCACGAGCTGCTCGATCGCGACCCGAGAACCGGCCGCCTCGCGAACAATGGTCAGGCGCGGATCATCGACAGCCCCGACGACCGGGCCCGGACGGAGCTGCGTGGCGAGCTCGAAACATTCGTCTGCGACGGCCGCTTCGGCGACGCGCTCCAGCGGATCCTCGACCGGTACCTTGCCGGCCTGGGGACGCCCAGGCAGGACTCGGCCTGGGTGAGCGGCTTCTTCGGCAGCGGCAAGTCGCACCTGCTCAAGATGCTGGTCCACCTGTGGGTGAACACGAGCTTCCCCGACGGCTCCACGGCGCGGGGGCTGGTCCGTGGGCTGCCCGAAGAAGTGGAGGCGCAGCTCCGGGAGCTGGACACGCACGCGCGGCGGGCGGGGAAGCCGGCGGTGGCCGCTGCCGGCACGCTGCTCGGCGGCAGCGTGGACCACGTCCGCCACACCGTGCTGGCGATCCTCCTTGGGGCCTGCGGGTGGCCCGCGCAGTATCCACAGGCGATGTTCTGCTTCTGGTTGCGCGAGCAGGGGCTGCTGGATGCCGTGCGCGCCGCCGTCCAGGCCGCCGGCCGGGACTGGATCCGCGAGCTGAACGACCTGTACGTGAGCCCGGTCATCGCGCGCGCCCTCATCCAGGCGGTGCCGGACTTCGCGGCCGACGAGCGGGCGGCCCGGCAGGTGCTGATCCGCCAGTACCCGCAGCTCGTGACCGACATCTCGACCCGGGAGTTCATCGAGGCGGCCCGGAAGGCGCTCGCCCCGGACGGCGCGCTCCCGCTCACGCTGCTCGCCCTGGACGAGGTGCAGCAGTACATCAACGAGTCGGCGGACCGGGCGGCCGCCATCACGGAAGTGGCGGAAGCGCTCCAGACGCAGTTCGACAGCCGGGTGATGCTGGTCGCCGCGGGCCAGTCGGCACTGTCCGCCGGGACGCCGGCCCTCATGTGGCTCCGGGACCGGTTCCGCATCACGGTCGAGCTGACGGACGCCGACGTGGAGGCGGTGACGCGAAAGGTCCTGCTGGCGAAGAGGCCGGGAGCTATTCCGGGTCTCGAGCAGCTCTTCGACACCCACGCCGGGGAGGTCGCCCGGCACCTCCAGGGAACCCGGATCGGCCAGCGGCCGGAAGACAGGCGGGACCGCATCTCGGACTACCCGCTCCTCCCCGCCCGCCGGCGCTTCTGGGAGGCGTGCTTCCACGCGGTCGATGCTGCCGGCTCCCACAGCCAGCTCCGCTCCCAGCTCCGGATCCTGCACGATTCGCTGCACGACGTGGCCGAGCGGGACCTTGGCGCTGCCATCCCGGCCAGCGACCTGTTCGACGCGCTGGCCGCGAGCCTCGTCAATAGCGGCGTCCTCCTGAACGAAATCCATACGCGCATCCTGAAGCTGGACGACGGCACCGAGGCGGGGCGCCTGCGGCGCGACCTCTGCGGCCTGGTCTTCCTGATCGGCAAGCTGCCCCGCCAGGAGGGCGTGGACTTGGGCGTCAGGGCTGAGGCCCAGCCCCTGGCCGACCTGCTGGTGGCCGACGTCACCGCCGACTCCGGCCCCTTCCGCCGGCGCGTGGCGGACACCCTCGCCGCCCTCGCGGCCGAGGGCGTCCTCATGAAGGTGGGCGAGGAGTACCGGCTCCAGACCACGGAGGGTGCCGAGTGGGACCGGGCGTTCCGCGAGCGGCAGACGGCGCTCCGCCAGAATGAAGTGGAGATCGCCGCCCGGCGCGATCAGCTCTTCGGCCAGGCTCTACAGGCCATCCTGTCCGGCATCAGGCTCTCCCACGGCGAGTCGAAGCTCCGCCGCAGCCTGGACCTGCACGCTGGCGCGGAGGCCCCAGCCCCGGGCGGCGACCAGGTGACGGTGTGGGCGCGCGACGAGTGGTCGTGCGCTCTGCGGGAGGTGGAGCGTGAGGCCCGGCGCCGCGGCTCCGAGGATCCGGTGCTCCACGTGCACCTGCCCAGGCGGAGCGCCGACGAGCTGAAAGACCGCATCATCGACGCCGAGGCGGCGCAGCAGGTGCTGCATCTCAAGGGGGTGCCCGCCTCACGGGAGGGGGAGGAGGCGCGCGAAAGCATGGAGAGCCGCCGCCGCGCCGCCGAGAGCGCCCGCGACGGCATCGTCCGCGACGTGATCCGCGCCGCGCGCGTGTTCCAGGGTGGCGGCGGCGAGGTGTTCGGGGAAGGCCTGGCCGAGAAGATCGCTACCGGCGCTCAGGCCTCCCTCGCCCGGCTCTTCCCCCGCTTCGACGAGGCGGACCACCGCGCCTGGGAGGCGGCGGTCCGCCGCGCCCGCGATGGCTCCGACCAGCCCTTCAAGGTGGTGGGCTGGGACGGGTCCACCGAGGAGCATGCCGTCAGCCGGGAGGTGCTCGCGCGCGCTGGCGCCGGCGCGAGGGGAACGGATCTCCACAAGGCGCTCAAGTCAACGCCCTACGGCTGGCCGCAGGACGCCATCGACGCGGCGCTGATCGCCCTTCATCGCAGCGGCCACCTTCGCGCCACGCGCAACGGCCAGCCGGTGACTCCCGGAAGCCTGGACCAGGCCGCTGTGAAGAGCGCCGAGTTCCGGGCCGAGCGGGTCCGGCTGACCATCAGTCAGCGCATCGCGCTACGCGGGCTCTTCGGCCAGGTCGGCGTCGTGACCCGTGGCGGCGAGGAGGAAGTCCGCGCCCCCGCGTTCCTCGAGGCCCTGGCCTCCCTCGCCTCCCGGGCGGGGGGCGAGCCGCCCCTTCCGCCGGCGCCCGACACACGACCCATCGAGGAGCTGAAGCGCCTGGCCGGAACCGAGCAACTCGGCGCCATCCTCGACAGGCAGGAGGCGCTCGTCGAGAACATCAGCGTATGGAGCAAGCTCGCCGAGCGGGCCGAAGCCCGCCGCCCCTCCTGGGCTCTGGCCGTCGCGCTAGGGCGCCACGCGGAGGGGCTGCCCGTGGTGGCCGAGGTGGGCGTCCAGCTCGACGCCGTCGCCGTCCAGCGGTCGCTGCTCGACGACACCGATCACGTGAGACCGCTGCTATCGGCCCTCTCTGCTGCTCTCCGGGAGCGACTCACCGCGTCTCACGCGGTGCTGACCGAGGCCATCCGTCGGGCCGACACCGCGCTGGCCGCGGACGCCACGTGGGCCAGGCTCGACCCGGCCAGCCAGGCGGCGACCTGCCGCGAGGTGGGCCTCGTCACGCCGCCCGCGCTCCAGATCGGCACCGACGAGGCCCTCCGCCAGGCCCTGGATGCGCGGCCCCTCTCGGCCTGGCGCGACAACCTCGACGCCGTGCCCCAGCGCATCGCCCGAGCGCTGGAACAGGCCGCCGCTCGACTGTCCGCTGGCGGCCCACGCCCGGCCACCACGGTCGCCATCCGCCGGGGAACGCTCGTCGACGAGGCGGCGGTGCGGGCCTGGCTGATCGAGCACGAGCAGAAGCTCATCGAGGCGGCCCGCCAGGGCCCCGTCATCGTGAGCTAGGACAGCCGTTGAGCGATGAGCCCGTGGATACGAACCAACGAGCAAGAGGAAGCGGTGGCCGCCCTGGAGGCGTTCACTCGCTTTCTCCCTGGCGTCAAGACCGATCCGTTCGAGTGGCGATGGGCGATCCTCAGCCTCCACATCGCGCTGCAGGGATTCATGGTCGTGGCGATCCGCGACAGCGCGGGATTGTCACCCCTTCCGGACGACGTCGCGGCCAAAAGGTTGGATGCACACAGAGGCGGAGGACCCAAGCCAAAAGAACGCCTCGACACGTACCCGAACCTTTACGAGAAGATCAAGAAGGCGAACGTTGCAGCGCTCGTCCAGGGCCGTCCATTCGTGCCCTCGGGAACGCAGGGGCGGAGCGTCAAGTTACTGAATCAAGCACGGAATCAGTTCGTACATTTCCTTCCGGCGGTGTGGTCGCTCGAGATAACCGGCCTTCCCCACCTGTGCCTTGATTGCCTGGCCATCATCGAATACCTCGCCCGCGATTACCGTGACCTCCTGTGGCACCGGGAGGCATATCTTCAGCGCATCGACACTGCAGCCGCCAACGCCCGCGCGCTTCTAGACGGCCTGCAGCGCGAGTACGAAGGCGGAGCGCCTGAAATGCTGGCCGAGCAGACGGGCAGCATTCTCGGCTCGATCGGCCATCGAGGCCAGTAAGGACACGACTTTGGCCGAGCTGTCCGACGACCTCCGCAAGCTGTTGGCGACCGCGATCCGCGACGCCCGGCGCGTGGCCGAGCCCGGCGCGCAGCAGGCTCTTGAGTCGCTCGCCGTTCACCGACCCCAGTTCCACGACTCGATGAGTCCGGAGGATCGGGCGCTGCGCAACCGCCTGCGCGCGCACGGCCGCCAGCTCGGCGACACGCGCGAGCGCACGGGCGCGCAGGAGGTCATCAGGCTCGCCCACGAGGTCGCGTACGAGCACTGGCACCGCATGCTCTTCGCGCGGTTCCTGGCTGAGAACCATTTGCTGATCGAACCAGAGTCCGGCGTACCGATCTCCATGGCCGAGTGCGAGGAGCTGGCCCGCGATCGAGGCACGCATTTGTGGTCGCTAGCAGCTCGCTTCGCCCAGCGGATGCTGCCGCGAATCTTCCGCCCCGACGACCCCGCGCTGGCAGTTGCCCTCGCCCCGGAGACGCGCCAGGCGCTGGAGCGACTCCTCGCCTCGCTCCCAGCGGCTGTCTTCACGGCCGACGACGCCCTCGGCTGGACCTACCAGTTCTGGCAGGCGGAGAAGAAGGAGCAGATCAATGCGAACGGCGTCAAGATCGGCGCCGACGAGCTACCCGCCGTCACCCAACTCTTCACCGAGCCCTACATGGTGCTGTTCTTGCTTCACAACACCATTGGCGCCTGGCGGGCGAGGCGCATCCTCACGGAACGCCCCGAACTGGCGCAGGGCGCGGGGAGCGAGGGGGTGCTGCGCGACGCAGTTCGACTGGCTGCCGCTGGAGGTTACGACTTCACGTACCTCCGTTTCGTGCGGACGCCGCTCCCAGGGGACGAGGAGGGCAACCCCTCCGGACCTTGGGGGCCGGCCGCCGGGCCGTTCCCGGGTTGGCCAAAACTGGCGGCCGAGCTACGTGTCCTGGATCCCTGCTGCGGCAGCGGTCACTTCCTTGTAGAAGGGCTGGAACTGCTCACACGTCTGCGCATGGAAGAGGAAGGGCTCGAAGTCGAGGCCGCGCTCCGCGCGGTCCTGGCCGAGAACCTCTTTGGAATCGAGATCGACCCCCGCTGCACCCAGATCGCTGCCTTCAGCGTGGCCCTCACCGCCTGGAGGCTTGCCGCCCGCCCTGTCGAGTTGCCACAGGTCAACATCGCTTGCTCAGGCCTTGCCGTCGCAGCCACGAAGAGCGAGTGGCTTACGCTAGCCGACGACGACCAGCGGCTCCGCGGCGGCTTGGAGCGTATCCACGAGCTCTTCGAGAAGGCGCCAATTCTTGGATCCCTCATCAATCCGGTACGGCTTCTTAAGGAGGCTAGTGCACGGGATCTCTATCTGGCGGATTTTGGCGAGATCCTACCGATCTTGGACCCTATGTGCGACCGAGCGCAAGCGGGCGAGGAACGGGTCGAGCAGGCCGTGGCCGCGCACGGCATGGTGCGAGCGGCACGGTTGCTCGGAGGTGAGTACAGCCTCGTTATCACAAATGTCCCCTACCTAGTGTCCTGTCTCTGAAATAGATTGACAATGAGTCTGAGTCAGACTATCGTGGCTCATCATGTGGGAACCTGCGCCGGCATTGCGTGTGAGCA
>Ga0187892_10005943_pt1 | contig 18637 bp, 16 predicted proteins | sample MA1701073metaG_FD_139345 | JGI IMG/M metagenome (GOLD analysis project Ga0187892, IMG submission 139345) | Bio-ooze microbial communities from a basaltic lava cave in the Kipuka Kanohina Cave System on the Island of Hawaii, USA - MA170107-3 metaG ...
GCGGTACTTCTCAAAACTCGCTGCGGCAAACGTCTCCTGCTTCGGGCGCATCGATCAATCTCCCGTACTCAACAGATGCTGCATTTTAATCCGCAACGTGCGAATAAATCAGAGTTTCCTTAGACAGTTTTCGCGGTCGGGATGAGTCGGACTCCGCGGTTCAGGCTGCCGCCGCGAGCGGCAGGGATTTGAAGTACACGGCATCCGGGGTCTGCCGGTCAAGCGACCGATGCGGACGGCGTGAGTTGGAGAATGTCACGTAGCGGCCGATGCCGGCTTTGGCCTCCGACACCGATTCGTGCGCATGCAGATAGACCTCCTCGTACTTAATTGATTTACACAGCCGTTCGACGAACACGTTGTCGCGCCAGGCGCCGCGGCCATCCCTGCTGATGCGGATCCGGTGCGGGTTCAGCACCTCGATGAACCCGGCGGCGGTTGATTGCGAACCTTGATCGCTGTTAAAGATCTGCAGGGCGCCATGGCGCGCGCGGGCGTCCTCGAGCGCCTCGTTGCAGAAGTCGGCGGTCAGCGTATTGGAGATCCGCCAGGCGAGGATCTTGCGACTGCTCCAGTCGAGCACTGCGACCAGATAGACGAAGCCACGCGCCATCGGGAGGTAGGTGATGTCGGCTGCCCACACCTGGTTGGGCCGTTCGATCGGCAGATTGCGCAGCAGTTACGGATAGATCGGATGCGCCGGATGCCGGCGGCTGGTGTTGGCCCGCCGGTAAATGGCGCTGATGTGCTCTAGCTACGACTTGATCTGACATTATCCTAGTGCGTAGTGGTACGCAGGAGAAGTCAGATGACGCAAGATCAGAAGATCATCAAGAACAAGCTCGGGTTGCTGAAGCTGGCGCATACGCTAGGCAGCGTGTCCGAAGCCTGCAAGGTGATGGGCTTCAGCCGCGACAGTTTCTATCGGTTCAAGGAACTGCATGAAACGGGCGGCGAGGCGGCGTTGGCGGAGATCTCTAAGGCCGGCCGCTGTAGATAGCGAGTGTCGCACCGGTAGCGCGCCTCAGTCCCGCTATGTACTCTTTCTCCCGTGCAGTGGGGACGCCAGTGGCACCGTTTGAGTTCAGTTATCGGGACAAGAAGCTCGGCGATGCTGCGGCGATCACCGTCGCCACCGCGCCCAACGTGTTCCATCCCACCTCCACGACCGTTCTATTGCTGCGGGCGGCCCGCGGTGCGTTGGGCCAGCCATGTCAGTCAGTGCTCGATCTCGGATGCGGTAGCGGGGTCGTCGCGGTTGTGCTGGCGCGGCTGCTGCCATCGGGCACGTCCGTGTGCGCTTCCGATCTGAGTCCCGAAGCCGTCCGGTTGACGAGTGCCAACGCCGAGCGGAACGGCGTCCGTGTTGATTGCCGGCGCGGCAGCACGTTCGACCCGTGGGAGGGGCAACGGTTTGATCTCATTGTCGACGACGTGTCGGGAGTCGCGGAGCCGCTCGATCGCCTCTCGGGATGGTACCCGCCGGGCGTTCCCAGCGACGCCGGGCGCGACGGCGCGCGGTGGATCCTCGAAATTCTGAACCGGGCCCCCGATTACCTCTCGCCGGGCGGCCGGTTTGTCTTTCCAGTATTAACCCTCTCACGCGAGGACCGAATTCTGGACCGTGCTCGCGCTCGATTCGCCGTCGTTACGCAGGTCGAGGAGCAGTGGTACCCCTTCAGCGAGGCACTGGCGGCGCACTTCTCGCTCATCGAGGAGCTGGCACGAGAAGGAAACGTTTCGCTGGAGAAGCGAGGGAGCCGGTGGTGCTGGGCGACGAAGATCTACCTGGCCGAGGGGCCGTTACACACCTGATTCCATCACCCATCACATCCACAGTCAGCCTCGTCCTATGGGTCTGGTGCGCGGTTCTACGGCGCGACATGGATGCAGCAAGATGGTCTTCCGGCCGGCAGCACAGCAAGTGGCCGCTCGGCGTGGCTGCGCCGAGCGACCGTCTGGAGCGGATCACCCCAACGTCACTTTTCGACGATGTCGCTCTTCATGGGTTCGAGCACGGCCAACAGTTCGCTCTTCTCCTGTTCCGGAACCGAAAACTTGTCGAGCGCCTTCACCAGATCTTCGACCAGGGCGTTGAATGCCGGCTCGTCGATCCCCATGCCGGCATGTGCGGTCTTCATGTCACGACCGGTGTATTGCTGAGGTCCGCCGCTGGCCTCCCCGATCTGGTTCACCAGGTGCCCTTTGAGCCGGTCGAGATTGGCGTTCGCGAAGTACTTGTTGATCCGGGTATCCGCGCCCACGTTGGCGACGAACTCGTCCACGACCGCCTTGATGGACGCTTCACCACCCAGGCGTTCATAAAGCGATTTCTGGGGTGCGACGACCTCGGGCTGAGCCGACGCCTCGGGTTGCGCGGCCGGCGTGGCGGTCGCGGCGTCCTTGTACCCATTGCAGCCGATGGTCGCCGCGATCGGCAATGCCAACAGCATGGCTGCGAAGATTTTTTTTCATTTCTTGCTCCCTCTAGCAGATATTACATGCTGCTTGAATGTTACGACGATTTGGAAGCGAGCGGGGGCCCTGCTCCGTTGCGGCGGGGTATTGAGACGGATGACAACGCGAACGATTCCGCTACAGGCAATGGTGCTGTCGTGACTTCGCATCGAGGAAGCCCCGGCCCCGCGCCGGGGTTTGTGTTACCGCCTTCAGGCCGACCACTCTCCGAGCTGGTCGTTGCACCGTCAGATGCAGGTACAACTGCGATCAAGGATCCGTTCACGAGCGCGGAAACCATAAAATAGTGCCATTTTCGTACTGGATCTCTGCCTTTCCGCATTTCCAATGTCTCCCATATTGATTCTTGTTGTTGGGCTGTGAGATTCCGACCGTGGGCAGTAGGGCCGCATAAGCAATCGATCAGCCACATTCGCGCAATGCCGATCTCCTGCGTCGAGGAAAGTCACTCTTATCTGCATTTTCGACTCACGATACCGGGCAACGAGGCTGGTTCGCATCCCGAGGAAGCTGCGTTATGGAAAACGACAAATTGTCCATCGACTACGAATTGAAGACACCAAGCACCGCGCCGCAAGGCGCCATGAGGACAGTGCATCCTGGTGTCAATCGACCTGCTGTAGAAAACGCAAGATGACGCTGCTTGACTCGGATCCGCGACCCTTACACGATTGGTGCGTCAATCGGGCATTGTTTTTCGTAGAACAAGCGGGATCTCACGCGGCTCCCTGCGGCAATGAAGTTCAAATGAGAACGTCGACCGGTTTGTGGGTCGTCTCTGCGCTGATGATTGGCCTGCTCGCCGCTACCGCGGTCGTAGCCCAGGACATCGCGCCGCAGAGCGACGGCCGCTACCTGGTGAAGTTCCGGATCTTCAAGGACGCTGCGAACGCGGTGACCGCGGCCGGGGGCCGTGTCGCCCGCGAACTGGGACGAGAGAAAATCGTTGCCGTTTACCTGACCGAGCAAGCCGCGCACGGCCTGCGGAACAACCCAAACGTTGAGTCTGTGGAAGTCGATCAGCGGCGCTATCCAATGGCGCAGAGCAAGCCCTATGGCATCGGTATGGTGCAGGCCGACAATGCAGTCTTGACCACGAGTGGCGCCTCGGTCGGGAGCACCGTGTGCATCATCGATTCGGGCTACTACCAGGCGCACGAAGACCTGCAGGACACTAACGTCACGGGCACGAACGACTCGGGGACGGGCAATTGGTATGAGGATAGCTGCGGTCACGGCACGCACGTGGCAGGTACCGTCTCGGCGCTCGACAATGCAGTCGGGGTCGTTGGCGTCAACAGCAACGGCCTGCTCCAGATTCACATCGAGAAGGTGTTCAACGGCTCGAGTTGCGGCTGGGCCTACTCGTCGGACCTCATCACGGCACTCAACCGCTGCCAGGATGCGGTAGCCGGCACGGGCCAGAAGCTCGTGGTCAGCATGAGCCTCAGCGGTTCGGCGCCGAGTGCCGCGGAGGAGAGCGCGTTCCAGAGCGCCTACAACGCCGGCGTTCTATCGGTCGCAGCCGCTGGCAATGGCGGTAGTACCGCGACTTCTTATCCCGCCGGGTACGCCTCGGTGGTATCGGTGGCGGCGGTCGATAGCGCTGGCACGGTGGCGAGCTTTTCTCAGAAGAATGCCGACGTCGAGTTGGCGGCGCCCGGCGTCGGCGTGGTCTCGACGACCCCGTTCAATGCTTCGAGTCTGAGTGCAGGCGGCAACATCTGGCCCGGCGCAAACATTGACGGATCGGCGCGCATCGACGTGTCAGGCACACTGGTCAGCGGCGGGCTCTGCGACAGCGTTGGCTCCTGGAACGGAAACGTTGTCCTGTGCCAGCGCGGCACGATCACATTCGCCCAAAAGGTGAGCAACGTGACATCGGGCGGCGGCGTTGGCGTGGCGATTTACAACAATGTCGCGGGCGGCTTTACCGGGACACTGAACGGCACCAGCACCATCCCGGCCATCAGCCTGAGCATGGAGGACGGCCAGGCCGCGCTCGCTCAGGTCAACAGTGAATCCTCGCTCGTCAATTCGGCGGGGTTTGGCAACGGCTACGAATCGTACAATGGCACCTCAATGGCGACCCCACACGTCTCGGGCGTCGCGGCGCTGGTATGGAGTCTCTACTCATCAAAGACAAACGCTGAAGTCCGCGACGCGCTGCAGAAGACGGCGCTCGACAAGGGCGCCACCGGCAGGGACAACGCGTATGGCTACGGCATCGTGCAGGCCAAGGCCGCCTACGACTATCTGGGCGGGATCGCGCCGCCGCCACCGCCACCACCACCTCCGGTGGCCATTAGCCTGACGGTGACCAAGTTCAAATCGGGCGGCAAGAGATACGCGAGGCTCCGATGGAGCGGCGCGACCGGCAGCAGCGTCAACTACTACCGCAACACGACGAAGTTCAAGACTCCCAATGACGGCACCCAGCGGGATGGCCCGCTGGCGCTTGGAACCTATACCTACAAAGTCTGTAACCTCAATACGACGACCTGCTCCAGCAACGTGACCATTACGTACTGAGAAAGGATCGGATGGCCACACCGAAGGCCCCGGCCCCCCGAAGGGGACCGGGGTCTTGAGCCAACTATCCTTGTGGCGTCGTCCGCGGAGTCAGTCGGTCGAACGACTACGCTTCTGGCACTACCAGCCGACCGTCCTCAAACACGCTGCAAGCCGCCGCGGTGTTGGCGGGGAGCTTCTGCAGGACGATAGGCGCCCGCAGAGCGAACTGAAGGAAGATTGGGAAGTAGCCAACATCGACCTCGGCCCTGATGTTGCATAGCCAATAAGCCGGGGTCGCACTGGTCTGAGGCGAAGTGCATTCGAGCGTGAGTGGACCCACGGCGAAGTCAAGATTTTCAGTACTCACATTAGTCCCAGGAGCCGTCCGCAGGAACTGCACATCGATCCCCATGTGCGCGCCGGGCGCGTCTGGCGACCAGGCACCTGCCAGCAGCTTCCCAGTGATGATCGTCCCATCGACTGTGGTCATGAGGCGCACTTGCTGTAGATCGTTGCTTGGCTCAGTGCAGTTGGCGGGGCCGACGGCGTCGCAGCGGTCATCGAACAGGACCGTGGCCTTGCCGACCAGGCTGTAGGCTTGCTGTTTCAGGTGCCCGAATAGCCTCGCCTCCGTGTCAGTGTTGATGCTTCCTACGTTCACTGGAATGTAGCGCAGGACAATCGGTGGACCCCCGTCGACAGTTTCGACACCCGCAAAATCGGTAAAGGCGTAACAGGTGCCGGTAGCCAGCGCGGTCGCGGGCGATGCGAGACCGGCCAATGCGGTCAAGCAACCCGCGACCAGCGCTTTCGGTTGCGATTTCATATTGAAGTTCCCCTAAAGACCTTTGTAATCGTCGTTCTGCGAACCGTCCGCGAGTTCCCTCTCAGGGGCAATTTCTAAGAGGAGCTCCTACCTGCCAGGTTTCCCCACGGTTGCACGGCGGAGTGTAATCCTCGCGTGTTACAAGTTGTGTCAAATTCTTTGACACATTATGGTAAGCCGTCGACTCGAGATGATCGGCGGACGCGTACATCAAGAAGGAATCACTGAAGTTACGACGAGAAAATTACGGTGAAACTCGCATACCGGGCGGAGTACAACGCCTGCGGCCGGAACGAGTGTGAGAAATGAAAGGTGCAGCGCTGATTCGATTCCTGGATGCAACCGGGTCAGGCGCCGACTCCGTCTGCAGTTGAAACAGAGGGGCCGGAACTCCACCCCCATCTTGGCAAACAGGTAGCCCCTTGCGGCTCGTCCTCGATCTCTACCGACCAGACTCTTAAGGTCGCCACACGAGTCGATGCTGATCGCCTCGCGGTGGCGGCGCGGCCGTTACTTCCAAACCGAACCTGCCGAAATCGTCTGGTTGCCGCTTTTGTCGATCGCCAGCACCTCGAATCCATGCTCTCCCGGCTCGAGCGACTCGACGAATTCGGGCGGTACGGTCACGCGCATCCGCGAGTTGCTTGCCGGCAAAGTGAGTTCGAAGGATCCGACAATGACTTGGTATTCCACGACCTTGATTTTCCGATCCGGAAAGACGCCACCCGCAGGGTCCACTGCCTTGTCGACCACTGGGTCCCAGCAGATGCGCACGTGATTGTCGACTACGTTGCGCGTGCAGGACACATCGGGTCCTGCAGGTACGGCGTGCGACAGCCTTCCCTGGCCGGTAATCGCGCCGCCTTCCGCCAGGGTCCCTATAAATCGGTACTTCCCTTCCGGGAACAGCGCCAGAAGTTTGCCGAGTGGCACATCGAACAGAGACGGCTCTGCGCCTTCGGTGAAAAGCTCCGTCAATCCAAACTTACCGTAGCCCGATTTGCCCTCGACATCGAAGATCACACGGCCGTTCGGCGCGATGATCCGGAGTGCTCTCCAGTCTTCTCCGTCCAGGAATACGTGAAAGCCGAGATCGTTATCGCTGGAGTTGTACTCGATGAAAATACGAGACTCTGCGAGCGTGGTGCCGTCGCCCGTGGCCGACGCTGTTGGGCTCGCGATCAACAGGCCCAGAGCGCCCGCCCCGAGGCATGAGCGGACATAGGACTTCATTGCCCTTGTGTGTTCCGCTGATGTTTTCATGATTGGTCCCCTATTTTCGCGAATGAGATGACTATGCGCGCCGAAAGTGACCCGCACGCGCACCTGACCAACAGCCCTGTAGCTGGTCAGGCGTTACGGATCTTTCATTGGCCTTAGACGGTCGGCTCGAGGCAATCCTTCGAACGCTTGGCTTGGTCGTTTCAGAAATCCCGACAGACGGGTTCCGGACGTCATCCTGCGGGTGGCAATCCCGGACGGCGACAATAAGCGGATACGCCTTCGCCTGTCTGGCAGTCTGCGACGGCGTTCTCACGCCAATTTGCAGCAATAGGAGAGTACGCGCCGACTGCCATCGGCTCACGACTCCATATCGTGACGCGAATAAGAATCAAGGAATGGATTCCGAGGGCGTGGCTCACCGAATGGTGAGAATTCTGCCGTCAATCTGCCGCGTATCTTCTCGCGAGTTGCACTTACTGCGGAAGGCTTCGGCGACTGTTGGCTGGTCATGGAGTGCATCCAACAGGAGGTCACTCGAATGAACCATTCAATCAAAATCGTTTCACGGACGATTCGGAAACGCGTAACAGCGCAAGCCGGGGTGCTGGCGATTTGCTTCCTGGTATTTGGCGTGGCAGCCTTGCTTGCGCCTACGGCTAGCGGAACAGGAAATGATGCTGACGATTTCGACGTTCGCAAACTGGCAGGCGATTGGTGGAATTGGGCTTAGGCGGGCCTGACCCGGTCGTGCGTCGCTGCAGAATCCCGCCCGACAAGGCGCTCTTGATCCCCCTGTTCAACAACCTTTGGTGGACACCTGAGGACGGAAACACTGTTAGACAGATTCGGGCACTGGCGAACTTCAATTTGACCGATTCCACGGCAGGGAGATCGTGAGACTCAAATTGAAACTCGATGGTGTGCCAATTCGTGATCCATTCGCTTACCGAGCTCAGTCTCCGCCAGGGGGATTCCGGTTTGTGTCTTTGCCAGGCTCAGCGGCCGAATTGCTATTCGGAATCACGCCGGGACCACGCGATCCAGCGGTAGCGGATGGCTACTGGGTGTTGTTGGAACCATTAACGCCGGGACATCACACGATTCGTATCGAGGCGTCGGTCAGTGGCTTTCCTTTTCCATTCGTGATTGACGTAACCTACAAGCTAACTGTCGCAGCGCACTAGTCGTATAGCCAAACAGCCACAGTCCAATTCTGGCAATGAACTAGGCAACCCCGGCCGAGTGCCGGGGTTTCTTTTTTTTGCTACGAACACCGAGCGTGGGGGAGGGTGACTATTACATGCGCATGGTGCCGGTCAGTCGCTTGAGCGACCAACAGGCATTGACGACATCGACAGGCGCGGCTACCGAGCTGCCTCAGCCGGGGGGACACCTTTTTCGAAGTAGTCGCGGAAGTAATCTATAAACGCTTTCACGACCGAGTCTACCGCCTCCTCCGCTGAACCACCGAAGAAGCTCATGCTGAGTTCCCCGTCGAAATTGGCCTTGAGTACTTCCGCACCCGTCGCTTTGTCCGCAAATGTTGCTTGAATCGTGCAGAACGCCTTGCCGGCCCCGAAGCCGAGGAAATAGCGCTTCGCCCGACTTCCCTTCTCGAAGCTGATAACCTTGCCGTCGAGCCGAAGCACCTGATCCGAGCGATCCGTCGCACGAACGACTTCGCTGAAGATGCTTTTGCCGGGATTCTTCTTCCGATCCTCGAGCACGGCCGCGTGCAGTTGATTGGCAAATCGACCTGCCAGGTCCTGGGAGTCCTTGTCGGTCAACGCGCTTGAGAAATCCCTGATCTCGAGCACCTCAAAGTTGGCGACAGGCTGCTTGGGCGCTTCGACAACCGTGTATCTGGACGACCCGCAGCCGCTGATCGTCAGAGCAATCAATGCCATGAGCAGTGACGGAACGACAGACCTTAGAGCAATGATTGAATTCGTCATGAAACTTCCCCCCAAAGTTTTGCGTCTGGCGCGTCAAGCCTAACCGCAGCCTAGGCTCGAGGAGTCTTGAGTGGCTCCTGAGCAGCGCACATGCCACCGATTATGCGCCAACGGTCGCCGGCCTTCATCCAGGTGTGCGTAAATTTCCGCCAGATTCCCGCACCGCTTTTGGTGCCGTCGCCGTAGTCATACACGTACTCGGCAGCGTAATACACGATGACGACTTCGCCGAAGGATTTCACGGCGAACGGCTTGAGCGCATAGTTCAATTTCCAATTATTTTCGCGAATGTCCCTGACCCATTTGCCGCCGCCGTCCTTGCCGCTCGGGGTCCATTCGAAACAGGGCCAGCCGACAAAATGGTCATGCCACAACTTCTTTGTAGGCGCCGACATCGCCTGCCTTCACGAACTGCCAGTACGCTTCTTCCAGCTCCCAGACGGCACGTTCATCGACAGTCATTTCGATCCCGTATGACGAAGGGGCAAGGAAGAATCCAGCGATCGCCACCAAGAGCGTTGTTCGCATCACGATCCCCTGTCGGCGCTGCCTCAGAATATTATGTCGTATGTCGGAAAAAAAATGCGGCGCCGAGGCGAGTATCGTTGGGTTGTCGCCCAGCATGATCAGACGAGAAGTCGTGCGACATTGTTAGGGGAAATCCTGGTTTCGACAATTGCGAGCGCTTGCGCACGCGCATGTGTCGAGGGCGTGCAAGACCATTAACGAGCATAGGGAAGGTGGAGGAACATGAGAATTCAAGGCAAGCATCTGTCATTGGCAGGCGTGGCCGCGGTGGCCCTGCAGTCTTTCATCGCAGGAACGGCCCTGGCGCATTTTCCCACGATCTCGGCTGTTGCCGTGTGCGACGAAAGTAACGAACTCGTGATCGAGTACACGTCCACGGCGTGGGTTCCTGCGGTCCCAACTATACCGAAGCGAACGAATCCGCAGATTGACATCCTCGTGAACAACGTGGTGGTCGATACGGGTGCATACAACGTCGGAAACAACTTCTCGTTCTCAGGGACCGTTCCAGCGCCTCCGGGAACCTCGGCGACGGTGAGTGCCCTAGCTGTGGCGATTTGGGGCGACGGCTTTCCAGCGGGACAGTCACGTTCGGTCACGGTAATCTATCCGACAGAGCCCTGCACCGCGCCGAGCCTCGGTCGCTTCACGGGCGGCGGTCATCAGATCCGGATCACCGATCAAGCTCGCATAACCCGTGGCCTGACCATCCATTGCGACCTGCTGCTGTCGAATAACCTCCAGGTCAACTGGCTGGGGAACAAGTTCCATATGACCGAGCACCTCCAGACCGTGGCGTGCACAGACGACCCGGACATCATTCAAGCCCCACCCCCGGCACCGCTGGATACATTGATTGGCGTCGGCACCGGGCGATATAACGGCGTCGCCGGCTTCACGATCGAGTTCACGCTGGTGGATCAGGGCGAGCCTGGCGGAGGGTCTGATCAGGCAGCGCTAAAGATCTTCCAGACGTCGAATCCGGGCAATGTGGTGCTGAACATTCCACTGCAGCAGATTACCGGCGGCAACCTGCAAGCTCACTTCGATCAGCCGCACAAGTAGTCGATTCGCAAAATTGCTTGCACGACCCCGGCCCTGTGCCGGGGTTTCTTTTTGTCGAGCAGGCCGACGAGTAAGGTTGTCTGCCGAGTCGTGATCTCTCAGACGGAACTGGATGTGGTTGGCCTGATGGAAGTCGAAGAAAATGAAAATGGCGAAAGCACGGAGGCCATGGAAGTCACTCCCGTCAGCGCGAAATCGGTCTCCGTCCCGCGCGCGCTCTGGAATCAGTGGCAGCAGATTCGCTACTGAGGTGATTCCACCTCGATGCTTGAAAGAACCCCCGGCCGCGTGCCGGGGTTTCTGTTTTCGCAGCCGCTGCAAGCGCGGTGGATCAAGCCCGCAGACGACGCCTCGCAAGCAGAGCGGCGAGGCCCAGGAGCAGCTCGACTACGCCGGTCGCGCCGCCGCCGCCGCCGCCTCCACCGCCACTGTCTGCACGCGTCGTCGTCGTGAACGTGCCCGACACGCCGCCAATGTTCAGCGTCGTCACCTTCGAGGTGGAGAACGCCGAGGAAGACGTGTGCCGTACGCACACAGTCTGATTGTTGGCGATCGTGCCGTCGGCGCCCGTAAAGGTGCTGGAGTCGCCGCAACCGATCGAGTACTGACCCGTCGTAATGCTAATCGGTGCCGGCGCCTCAAGGCCCGTGATGTTTAGCGTGTTGGACCGCAGGCTGGTGTTCGGCTCGACGCCGGCCTGGCTGGTGAAGCTGAAGGCATCCGGGATGGTGTCGCATTCCCTGCGCGTGAAGGTGGCACTGCCCGACCCGTGTGCTCCCACCGTGACCGCGAGCGTATGCTCAGCGCAATCGTTGATGGAAGACGCGAACGTCAGCAGATATTCGTTGGAGAGCAGGAACTGGATCGTGGCATAGGCATCCTGAATGTCCTGGTCGCTCGGCGCGAGTATAAACTCGCCGCCAGTCTGGGACGCGAGGTTGCCCATCAGATCGAGCGCCTCCTGATCCGGGGCACCAATGCCGACCGCGAAAATCGGAATGCTGCTGTCATTGGCGACGCTAATGACTTCGCCCGCGGTTGCAGTGGAGTGCGTTTCGATGCCGTCGGTGACCAGGATCACCGCCTTCGGCCCGGAGAGCGTCGGATCGGGATGCGCCGCAAACTGTTCGACCGCCACCTGGGTCGCGTCGAGAATGTTGGAGCCGTCACCGGTGAAGTCCGCCATCACGGCAGCCACGAGAGCCTGATCGTTCACTCCGCCATCGTCGATCACAGTGAACGGCTGGACGACCACGGCGCCGCTGTCGTTGTTGAATTTGATGATCGCCGCATAATCGCCCGCGTTCATCGCATCGATGAATGCGATAACGGCCTGCTGCATGGGCACCAGGAATTGATCGGTGATGCTCGAGCTGTAGTCCATCGCGAAGACGACGGACACCTTTTGATTGGCGGGATCCTGAGAGGGGGGCAGCGTGAAGTCGAGGTCCTGGGTCGGCACCACGTCGCCATCCAGCGTCACCACGAAATCGGCGGCTGTAAGTCCGGTTACCGGACCATTCGCGTCAGTGACAGTAATGAACGCTTCGATCGGATCAGCGATTGGCCGCGCCTCGACCCGCAACTCCACGGTTGCCTGCGCCGGGACCGTGACGAACGCGGCGGCCAACAGCAGCAACACGGCGGGTCCCACGTCACGAATCGACATGGAGCGGCGACAGAATCGAATGGTCATGCATTTCCCCTAACTTATCGGGTCAATTTACCGGGTTCCGGCCCCGGGCATAGTCCCAATTATTCAATAATATACAGGGGAAACCTGAGCCGCGAGAAATGTGAGTTATGTCACAGTATTTAGGCCCCGTCCGAACAGATCGGCTTCAGGCGCCAGCTTTCGATCTTGCGCACATCGACGCCTTCGATCAGGAAATCCTGATCCGTGTAAGACTTCTTGATTGGTCGTATTAGCAGCGGACGCGCGCGTTCTTCAACCGAGCCCTTCCTCATCAGCGTCTGCAATGAATGAACTGCCGAAAAGCGCAGATCGGTCAGCACTTTTCTCAGGCGCTCGTCGACACCATAACTGAATACTGACAGTGTCTTGAAGTTCCTGCTTGCGCAGACATAACTCAATATTTCGCGCACTGCGCCGTCACTGCATTCACCATAATCGAGAATCTCGCCGCTGAGATTGTTGGCCGTGACATCCATCACGACAAATCCGCGAGTGGTATCGCCATCGAGCAGAAAAAAGAACACATAGTTTTGCGCGGGATTTCTGAATCTCCACGCAAAAAAAGTCTGATCCTGGTGAGGCCTCAATACGGCGTTCGCATGCCCCTGCGACGCGATAATCGACGCCATCTCTGCCGGCAGCGGTGAATCGGTGATCAGGATGTTGCCGAACCGCCCAAGCCTCATTCCGCCTTCCCGCAATGGACGCACCACGCGCGATTGACGTTTCGACCAATAGGACTGGACCCATCGAAGTGGGCTTCGGCTATGTTGTATCAAACGGATCTTCTTTGCCAAAGGTTGAAAACCCATTGCCAGATAGCCCGGCAAGGAATTCTTGCTGCAGCTCATGTTCAGGAAGAGTCGATATTTGGAAGTGTTGTATTGCATCGCCAGGTTGCCCATGGCGACTGACAGGCCTTTGTTGCGATGGCTAGGATCTACGCAAGTGTCACCAGGATGCAGGACGCCAATGTTGTTGTTGTGCCCAACGAGGACGAATCGATTCGCAAAGTAGCCGCGAAAGCCAACCACACGGCCTTTGTGTAGTGCAACAATTCCCAAGGGACCATCTGCGTAAGGGTTCTCCAGATGTTTCCATCGAAAAAGCTTTACGCGAGTATTGTGATCGTACTTCCATAGATCCGATACCACCTCCAATACTTGCGGTTCATGCTCAGGTCGGAAGTGGGCAATTTCGTATCCTGCAGCAATCATGTAAGACCGCCGGCGTTACGATTTGTTTCGAGATGCGCATCCACGAGCGCCACGACGTCGTCCAATGCTTCGAGTCGAGTGCCTTTTTGCGCCGCCAACGATTGCACCAGCCGATCGACGCGCTCGATATGTGCTGCGCCGCCAAATAGTGCCCTAGCTGCGGACGAGGGAACCGTGAGCGCAGCCGCGGCCGCCGCGTATCTTTCAAAGGGCACGAAGTCATTCCGCTCGGCGCCAAGCAATCTACACAGTCCGAGAACCCATTCGTACACCGATTGCGACGCCGCGAGATCGGTGTAGACGGTGGCGTCGATTGTGCGCATGCCGTCGCGTGTGATGCAGCGATAATTGCCGGCTATCAACATCGGCCACTTCGACAGCGGAACGAAGATCGAGTCGTGCACTCTGAGCTTGACCGGCAATTCGATCCTGCCGGCCGTTGTGTCGAAACGAGCCATTTCGATATCTGCGGCAAGCCTTCGAAGCATTTCGGTGTGAGTTTCAGACGCGAATCGCGCCGCCCTGAAATTGGTTGGCAAACGCACCTGGATGACGTTTGTCGGCCGATCGACAACGTGTGACGCCTGCGGGTCCGCGCTGCAATGCGTGATCAGCGATGGATCCAGCTCATCCCAAACCGATGCATCCGTATAAGACGCTCGGCAGGGTTCGATCTTGATGCCGGAGATGCGTGCGAGATAAGGCAACGGCGGCATGTTCATGATCGACAAGCAAGGGACTCTGGCGGCGGCCACCGCGGCCAGGAGCTTGCGCAAGTCCGGGGAGGAATATTGCGGGTCCTGCATTGCCAGAACCACCAGATCATATGCATCGGGGTCAACGGCACCCGGGACGTCGGCAGAAAGCTTGCCGGGCAAGGTCCGCGAATCGATTTCCAAGAGCCCTCCATTCCAACCCTTGACGGGAAGATTGACGCGCGTTCCCTCCTCATTGATGAGATCGGCCGCAGCTGCCGGACAGACGAGCTTCACGGTGTGGGCCGCGAGCAGCAGCTTCGTCGCGAATAGCGAGCCGTAGGATGCGCCCAGAATCAGGATTCGATAGCCGACATGCATGGCGCGAGTGTACTTGCAGTCCTCGACCGACAAACAGCTCCATAGTGCCGTAGGCAAGATGAGCAGGGGGTCAGCGCGCGAAGTCGAGCATGGAGGGTCAATGGCCGCGGTCAGTTCCGGTGCCGATGCCCGCAGAATCGAAGAAGACTGGAAAAAGTTCGGCGGACGCGACATCCATTACCGGTAGTATCGGCGTCCATCATGCTTCCGACTCTGGCCGAAATCCGGCAGGCGCGCACACGCATGGCCGGCTCCGCGATACGCACGCCGCTCGTGCGGCTCAATGCGATCGACGCGCCGGCGGAAATCTGGCTCAAGCTCGAGACGTTGCAGCCAATCGGCTCGTTCAAGATTCGCGGCGCCGCGAATGCGATGGCGAGCATTGCGCCGGAGCGACTGGCTCATGGTGTGCTGACCGCGTCGGCCGGCAACATGGCGCAGGGTGTCGCGTGGTGCGCGCGCGAGCGCGGCATTCCCTGCACCGTCGTCGCGCCGGACACGGCGCCCGCGACCAAGCTTCGGGCGATCGAGCAACTGGGCGGGCGTGTCATCAAGGCGCCATTCGAACGCTGGTGGCAGACATTTCACGATCGCGCGTATCCCGGCGTGGACGGGACATTCATTCACGCCTTCGATGATCCGCACGTCATGGCCGGCAATGGAACGATCGGACTCGAAATCCTGGAGGATCTGCCGGACGCGGAGGCGATCGTCATCCCCTGGGGCGGCGGCGGACTCACTTGCGGCATCGGATCTGCGGTGCGGGCCATGTCACCGGGTTGCCGGTTGATTGCGGCAGAAGCCATGAGCGGCGCGCCGCTTGCCGCGTCGCTCGCCGCTGGGTCGCCTCAACTCGTCGACTACCGCCCATCGTTCGTCGACGGCATCGGCAGCAGGAGCGTGTTTCCGCAGATGTTCGAGCGCGCGCGGACGCTGGTTGATGGCGCATTGGTCGCGACGCTCGAGGAAATCGCGTCTGCGCTTGCGCTGATGGCCGAGCGCAATCATGTCATCGCGGAAGGCGCAGGCGCCTGTCCGGTCGCTTGCGCGCTTTCCGGTCGCGCCGGCAGCGGCAAGATCGTCTGCGTGGTTTCGGGTGGCAACATCGATGTCAACAAGCTGGTCGAGCTGCTGCGGGCTGCGGTTGTCTGACGGGGATCAAACACATGTCGTCATTCGTCCGGTCGGGAATTCTGATCATTGCGATGGCGTTGGTGTCCGTTCCGGCGATCGCCGGGCCGCGATTCCGCATTTCGTTTTCACCGGAGATGAGCGGCGAGCCGTTGACGGGTCGCCTGCTGCTCATTTTTTCTCCGGGCGGAGAACAGGAGCCTCGCCAGCAGGTGATCTGGGACGGCGATGCGATTCCGTTTTTCGGCGTGGATGTCGAAGACTGGGAGCCGGGCAAGAAGCAGGTGATCGACGGCCGCACCTTCGGATTTCCGATTCGTTCGCTGGACGACTTGCCGGCCGGGGATTACCGCGTTCAAGCGGTGTTGAACCGCTACGAGACCTTTAGCCGTATCGACGGCTGGACGCTCAGCCTTCCGCCCGACCACGGGGAAGGGCAGGTCTGGAGCCGTAAGCCCGGCAATCTGTATTCGAAATCACAGCCGATACGCATCGAGCGCCGGCGCGGCGGCCGCATCTCCATCGTGCTCGACCAGAAGATTCCGCCGGTGGAGCCATTCGAGAAGAAGGAAAACGAGTTCGCCCGTTATCTGCGCATCCGCAGCGAGCGCTTGTCGAAGTTCTGGGGCCGGGACATGTACCTGGGGGCCTGGGTGCGGCTGCCCTGGGGATTCACGCAGCACCCGGATGCGCGCTATCCACTCGTCATCGCCCACGGGCATTTTCCAGCGGAGCCATTCGGCTTTCGCGACACGCCGCCGGATCCAGAACTGAAGCCCGAGTACAGCAAGCGTTTCCGGCTCGAGGGCTACAACCGGATACAGCAGGAGTACGCCTGGCAGTCGCACCAGGACTGGATGACGGCGGGCTTCCCGCGCGTGCTGCTCGTGGAGATCCAGCACCCGACACCTTATTACGACGATTCGTATGCGGTGAACTCGGCGAACAACGGCCCTTACGGCGACGCCATCCAGTACGAGCTGATTCCGGCGATCGAAAAACGCTTCCGAGGTCTCGGCACCGGCTGGTCGCGTTTCGTCTACGGCGGCTCGACTGGCGGCTGGGAAGCGATGGCCGTTCAGATGTTCTATCCCGACGAATACAACGGCGCCTGGGTCGCCTGCCCGGACCCTATCGACTTCCAGCACTACGTGCTGGTTGACATCTACAAAGACAAGAACGCCTATTTCACGCAAAACACGTACAAGCGGACGCCGCGCCCCGCGCATCGCAACTGGCTCGGACAGATTGACACGACCATCGAAGAGCAGAACCTCTACGAACTCACGCTCGGCACGCGCGGTCGTTCCGGGGATCAATGGGACGCCTGGGAATCCGTGTACTCACCGGTCGGCCCGGACGGCTATCCGCGCCGCATCTGGGACCGCCTGACAGGCGAGATCGACCCGGTCACCGCGGCCTACTGGCGCGAGCACTACGATCTCGCCCACATCCTGCGTCGCGACTGGGCGACTCTCGGGCCGAAACTCCGCGGGAAGCTGCGAATCTATACCGGTGACATGGACAACTATTACCTGAACAACGCGGTCTATGGCGTCGAGGAATTCCTGAAGGGCGCGGATCCGCCGGCGGACGCCGTGGTTGAGTATGGCGATCGTCAAGAACATTGCTGGAATGGCGACCACACCCGCGCGAACGCTTACTCACGGCTGCGTTATCCGCAGATGGTCCTGCCCTGGGTTGTCGAGCCCATTCTCGATACCGCGCCGCCGGACGCGGATGTGGACAGTTGGAGGTACTGAAATGAAACACTCAACGCTGCGATGGCTGCTGATCGTCGCTCTGGCCGCTTCGATTGCTGCCTGCGCAACGAATCCGGTTACCGGCGAAAAGGAGCTGATGCTCATCGGCGAGGGCACGGAACTCTCGATCGGCCAGAAGAACTATGCGCCGATGCGGCAGGCCGAGGGCGGTGATTACATCATGGATCCGAAACTGACGACCTACGTTCAGCAGGTCGGCGGACGCCTGGCGGCCGTCAGCGATCGCGAGCTGCCGTATGAGTTCGTGGTGTTGAATAACTCGATTCCGAATGCCTGGGCGCTGCCCGGCGGCAAGATCGCGGTGAATCGCGGCCTTGTGACTCAGTTGAAGTCCGAATCGGAACTAACGGCAGTCCTCGGCCATGAAATCGTCCACGCGGCGGCAAGACACTCGGCTCAGCAGATGAGCCGCGGCATGTTGTTGCAGGGCGGCCTGCTCGCAGCTCAAGTCGCGAGCAGCGACAGTGATTACGGAAATCTCTACATGGCAGGCGCCGGGCTTGCGGCGCAACTCATGTTGCAGCGCTATGGCCGGGAGGCGGAGCTCGAGGCTGATCGCTATGGCATGGAATACATGAAGCGCGCCGGCTATGACGCCCAGGGAGCGGTTACGCTCCAGGAAACTTTTGTGCGCATGAACGAGCGCAAGGACAGCGGCTGGCTCGCCGGCCTGTTTGCCAGCCATCCACCTTCGCAGGAGCGCCTCGACGCTAACCGAACAAGGGCCGCGTCCATGCCGCCGGGCGGAGAGTCGGGCGTCGAAAGTTACCAGGCGGCGATGGCGCGCACGATGAGCGCCAAACCTGCCTACGATGCCTACGACGAAGGCCGCAAAGCACTCGCGAAGAAGCAGGCCGACACGGCGCTCGCGAAGGCCGAACAGGCGATCAAGCTATTGCCCGGCGAGGCGCATTTCCACGCGTTGAAAGGCGACGCCTACCTGGTGCAAAAACAGTATCCCGCGGCGACGCAGGCCTACACGGATGCGATCTCGCGAAACGACGGGTTCTTCTATTACCACCTGCAACGCGGCCTGATCGCAGAGCGCGAACGCAACGACGCCGCAGCGCGCGGCGATCTCGAGACGAGCATCAAGCTGTTGCCCACAGGGGCCGCTTATTACGCCCTCGGCAACATCGCGAC
>Ga0187892_10005944_pt1 | contig 18627 bp, 21 predicted proteins | sample MA1701073metaG_FD_139345 | JGI IMG/M metagenome (GOLD analysis project Ga0187892, IMG submission 139345) | Bio-ooze microbial communities from a basaltic lava cave in the Kipuka Kanohina Cave System on the Island of Hawaii, USA - MA170107-3 metaG ...
CGGCCTCGCAACGGCTGTTATAGGCACGGTGCTGCTCGCGGCCGCGGCGTTCGTGTTGCTGCCGTTGAAACAACAACCGTGGTTCATTGCGGCGACGCCCTGGATCGTCGCCGGCATGGCGGCCATCCTGGTGTTCGGCGTCGCCAATCACATCCTGCGCATGGCCTACCAGGCTTTGCGCCGCGGCATTCTGAACCAGCACGTGCTGCTCGAGATTGGCGCGTTTGCGGGCATCGCCGGCGGGATCGTCGGATTCATTCTCGACACTCCCGGCTACCCGACGGCGGCGTTCTTCGCCGTCAGCGTGATGGTGACGACGTACCACGTCTTCTCCGAGTGGCTGTCGCTCATCGTGAAGACGCGCAGCTCGCAGGCAGTAAAACGGCTGCTCGACCTCCAGCCCGACACGGCACGCGTTGTGCGCGGAGCCGAGGAGCTCGAGCTGCCGATCGAGCAAGTGTCGGTCGGCGATCTGGTCCGCATCAGGCCCGGCGAGCGCATCCCCGTCGATGGGGAAGTGGTGAGCGGCCATTCCGCCGTGGATCAGTCGCTCGTTACCGGCGAGCCCGTTCCGGTTGAGAAGTCGAAAGGCGACAAGGTGATCGGCGGGTCGATCAACGGAATGGGTACGCTGCTGATTCGCGTCACCGCGGTCGGAGAAGGCAGCTTCCTGAGCCAGATCATCCGCGAGGTCGAGGACGCGCGCGCGCTCAAGCCGGGACTCCTGCACCTCGTCGACCGCGTTCTTCGCGTGTACACGCCTGCAGTGCTGGTCATTTCGGGGCTCGCCGTCGTCGCTTGGTCGTTCGGCTCATGGTTTATGACCGGCCAGGTCGATATCGAGCGCGCGGTGTTCGCAGGGCTGAGCGTGCTCGTCATGGGCTATCCGTGCGCCGTCGGCATTTCCGCGCCGCTTTCCGTCGTGCGCGGCGCGGGCGAGGCGGCCGAGCGGGGCATCCTCATGCGCACCGGCGAGGCGTTCCAGGGCTACCGCCTGGTGAAGACCATCGTCCTGGACAAGACCGGCACGCTGACCGAAGGGCATCCGGCCGTCCGCGAGATCGAAGTCATCGAGGGCGGCGAGAAGGAGCTGCTCGAAATCGCCGCCGCCGCCGAGTCCTCCTCGGAGCATCCGCTCGCGCAGGCCGTGGTCGACGCGGCCTTCGAGCGCGGGGCGGTGCCGCCGGAAGTGCGTTCTTTTGAAGCGATCGCCGGGAAGGGCGTCATGGCGCAAACCGAAAAGGGCGAGGTGCTCGTCGGCAGCCCCAGCTTCCTCGCGAGCCGTGGGATCGACCTCTCGCGCCTTGCCGAGCGCATCGACCGCCTGGAGGCCGCCGGCCGCACCGTCATTGCCGTGGGACACCGCGGGCGCGCCCTCGGCGCGATCGCCTTGGGCGACGCGCTGCGCCCGGATGCAGCAAGCGCGGTGGCGGCATTGCGCAGGGCGGGTCTGCGCACGGTGCTGCTCACCGGCGACAACGAGCGCGCCGCGCGGCGCATCTCAGCCGAGGCCGGCATCGACGAGGTCCACGCCGCAGTGCTCCCGGACCGCAAGGCCCAGATCATCCGCAGCCTGCAGAAGGAGGCGCGCGTGGCGATGGTGGGCGACGGCATCAACGACGCGCCTTCGCTCATGCAGGCCGACGTCGGCATCGCCATGGGCGGCGGCACCGACATCGCCATCGAATCGGCCGACATCATCATCCTGTCGAACCGCCTGGCGGCGCTGCCGGTCGCGCGCGAGATCAGCCGGGAGAGCTACCGCAGGATGCTGCAGAACGTGACGCTGGCGTTTCTCTTCAACGGCATCGGCATTCCGGCAGCGGCGACCGGTTTGGTCTACCCGGTCTGGGCGATGGCCGCCATGGCGGTGAGCGTGACGGCGATCTTCCTGAATTCCCTGTGGGGCCGGCCGCGGCTGTTCATCGATGCCATCCTGAGCGTCGGGCGCCCGGCGGGATCGGCGACGTGAGCGCTATCGGCCGCGGGCTCACCAACCCTTTCAGGAACAAGGCAAGAGCGGTGGTGGTCGTCGCGCTGCTGTCCTTCGTGACCGGATTACTCGCGCTGATGGTGCAAGCCACGCTCGCCAGCCGCAACCAGGTCGCGGCCATGGAAGGACGCGTGCGCACGCTGATCGAGCTGCGCGAGGCGGGCGCCTTCGGCACCGGGGGATTCGGCGGCGACAAGCCGGTCGGCCACGACCGCTTCACGACCGACACGCTCGACAAGGCGAGGCAGATCCCGAGCGCACGCAATCTCGCGCGGGTCGACGAATACGTCTACACGCCGCAGGTCGATCCGTCGAAGAAGAACGCCTACGCGATGGTGATCGGCCTGCATCCGGGCGCGTCGTTGCGCGCGATCGGTGAAGTGGACTACGAGAACGCCCGCATCGTCGCCGGACGCAGCTTCCAGGCAGACGATGCGAGCGCGGACGTTGCCGTCGTCGGGCGCCTTTACGCGGAACAGCGGCTGGCGGACAGGCAGATCGTGCTTGACGGTCGAACCTTCAAGGTGATCGGCATCTACGCCACCGCCAACGATTTCGGCGACAACCATGTGTTCGTCCCGATCAAGGCATTTCGTGCCGCCTTCAACCCCGGCAAGCGCCTCTCCAAGATCTTCGTCACGGTGGACTCGGTGTCCAACGTCGAGCGGGTGGTCGCCGAGCTGAAGGAGCGCCTGGTCGACGAGGCGGACGTCGTCACGGCGCCGGAGGCGGTCTCGACCGCTCGCACCACCCTCGGCACGCTCGCGGTATCGAGCGCCTATGCGGCCGTGCTGCTGTTCGCGATCGGGGCGGTGGTGACCGTGTTCGTCATGGTGCTGAGCACCCGCGAGCGCATCCGCGAGATCGGCACGCTTAAAGCCATCGGCGCATCGAACCGCGAAGTCGTGCTGCAGTTTCTCTCCGAGGCCTTCGGCATGAGCGCTTTGGCGGCGATTGCTGCATTGCTGCTCGCGCTGCTCCTGGCACCGCTGATCGGCCGCATCCTCGGGGTGCCGATCGCGTTTGACGCGAGCATCGTGCTGTTCGTCCTCGGCGCCTCGGCAATCTTTGCCGCGCTCGGCAGCCTGTACCCCGTGATCCGGGGCGTGCGGCTAAGTCCCGTCGAGGCGATGCGGAGGACGGCATGACGATGCTGCGCCTCGGAGTGCGCAACCTGTGGCGCAGCAAGCTGCGCCTTGTGCTCGTGGCGGCGCTCATCGGCGCGCCGTTTTTCCTGCTGCTCGTGATGCAGTCGATCGGCGACGCCGTCGAGCGCCAGACCGAGACCTTGAAGCAGAATGTCAACAACACGCTGCAGCTGCGAGCGCGCGGCTCGATGGGCCACGTCAACATGGTCGGCAACGAGAACATCCTTCCCCAGGACGCGCTCGCGAAGGTGAAGGGCGTGCAGCATGTCGCAAGGGTGGAGCCGTATCTCCTCGCCATGACGCCGACCGAGGGCCACAATTTCGCGATGGTGGTGGGCGTCGACCCGGGCGATACCCGCCGGCTCGAGTCGCACGGCGAGGCGGGGAACCCCAAAATCGTTGCCGGGCGCGACCTCACCGATGAAGACCGGGGCAAGCGCATCGCGATCGTCGGCCAGGGCGTCGCGAAATGGGCAGGGATCAAGCGGGAAGACCTTGGCAGGGCCACCCTGACGCTCGAGCTCAAGCGCACCCATCCGGTGATCTTCGCGCTCGAGCGCCCGGCCGTCACTTTCACGGTCGTCGGCATTTACGCGAGCGGGTACGTCTTCGGCGACATGCAGCTCTTCACGCCGCTCGACACGTTCCGCGAGGCCTACGGCGTGCCGCAGGGCATTTCATGGCTTTACGTCCGGGCCGATTCCGCCGACAACCTGCCGGCAGTGGAAAAGCAACTGCGAGGCATGCTCGGCGACATGGCGGACATCATTTCGCCGACGACCGTTGCCGAATTCCAAAGCACCGCGACCGCCGCGGTGCAGCGTCTCGCGGCGGGCGGGATTGCGCTCTCCGCGATCCTGATGGTGATCGTCGTTTTCTTCGTGATGCTGCTCGTGGTGCGCGAGCGTGCCTGGGAGATCGGTACCCTCAAGGCGCTCGGCGCGTCCGACTCGGGAATCGTGGCGAGCTTCCTTACCGAGGCCGTGCTCCTATGTACGATCGGTGCCCTGGCGGGGGCAATCCTTTTCGGAATCTGGGGCGGCCCGCTCGCCCGGCTTGTCTTCGGCCTGGGGGTCAGTCCTTTCCTGCCTGCGCACTACGCCGGCCTCGCGGCTACGCTGTCGCTCGCCCCGCAATTCGGCGCGGCGACGCTGGCGGCTCTGGTGAGCGCGAGCGTGGTCGCGGCGCTCGCGGGCAGCGCATGGGGCATCCGCCAGATCGTCAAGCTGTCTCCGGTAGAAGCGCTTCGGAATGAATAGCGCACTGATCGAGTTGCGCAACGTAAGCAAGATCTACAAGCGCGGCGGCCAGGTGGTGAAGGCGCTCGACGGCATCGACCTGTCGCTCGCCGAGCGCGGCATGGTGGCGATCGTCGGCCCGAGCGGCAGCGGCAAGTCCTCGCTCCTCCATGTCGTGGGCGCGATGGACCGCCCCAGCTCTGGCGAGGTCGTCGTCGCCGGGCAGCAGCTCGACGCGCTGCCCGAATCCGCGCTCACCGCCTTCCGGCGCAACACGGTCGGCTTCGTGTTCCAGGGGTTCAACCTGATCCCGAACCTGAGCGCGCTCGAGAACGTGATGCTGCCGATGGAGTTCGCCGGCCTCCCCGAGCCCGAGCGTAAAGAGCGGGGCTCGCGCCTCCTCGAACGCCTGGCCCTCGCGCCGCGGGCGTGCCATCGCCCGGGCGAGCTTTCGGGCGGCGAGCAGCAGCGCGTCGCCATCGCCCGCGCGCTCGCCAACGACCCGCCGCTCGTCCTCGCCGACGAGCCGACCGGAAACCTGGACTCGAAGACCGGGCAGGTCATCTACGCGCTGCTGAAGGAGATCGCCCTGGAGCGCACGGTTCTCGTCGTCACCCACGCCGAGGCGCTGGCGAAGCTCGCCGACCGCGTGCTCCATATCAACGATGGAAAGCTGGAAAGGAGTTCCCATGCCTAAACGATTGCAAGTCCGTTTCTCCGTGGCCGCCGCCATCCTTGCCCTACATGCGCCGTTCGCGCTTGCGCAGCAGAAGCTCGAGGGCACGGTGCTTGACACGAAGCTCACCGCCTGCGGCGTGGTGGCCGGCAAGCCCGGAAAATGCGAGGGCACTTTCGTGCTCGAGGCGAACGGCAAACGCACCACCATCCAGGTGACGCGCGACACGCTGCTCAAGAAGGGCAGCGAGCAGCCGTTTCTCTTCCAGCTAAAAGGAGCGCCGGTCAGCGTCACGCTGGGGCGCGACAACGTGGCGCAATCGGTCGAGGTGAAGAAGTAATGCCGCGGCTGCTCAGGCTGATCGCGTTGCTCGCGCTCATCGCGCCGGCACATGCCGCCGAGCCTCGGGTCGCGGTGCTGGAGGTTTCGGGCATGGTGTGCCCGCTCTGCCCGATCACGGTGCGCAAGGCGCTCGAGCGCGTGCCCGCCGGCTTCCCGGCGAAGGTCATGCGCTCGTACGCGCCTTCGGGCTCGCGGTAGCTCGCGAGCAGGAGCGCCGCGGCGAGCAGCGCGAGCGCCCAGCCGTACGCGAACAGCCGCGCGGGACGCAGCCCGACGACCTGCGCCGCGCGCAGCAGCGCGGCGGCGATGAGCACGATGCCGAGGTAGCGATGCACGGTCTGCGCCCAGGTGACGGCCGCTTCGGCTCCGTGCTGCAGGTGAATGAGGAACAGCGCGCCGATCGCCGCGAGCGCCGCCGGCCAGGCGAGGCGCCAGGCAAGCGCGCGCAGCGCACCGCCGCGCGCCGCGAGCTCGGCCGCGCCGGCCACGAGAAGAAGCGCGGCCATCGTCAGGTGCTGCTGCTGCTGCATGTCCTGGAGCACGAGCCTCCAGGTCTTGTCGATTTGCGCCAGCCCGTGATGCAGGAACAGATAGGGGGCGAGAAACAGGCCCGCAACGAGGATGAGGCTTGGCCAGAGGTAGCGCCCCGGGGACGCGCGCAGCCGTCCCGCGGCCTCGGCGAGCGCAGCGAGCGCCACCGCGCCGAGGATCCCGCCCTCGATCCAGTGCGCGAGGTCGGAGAGAAAGCGCATCTCCTGCGGGCTGTGCAGCAGCTCCATTCGCGCAATCCCGAGGGCTCGCCCCGTGGGAGAGTCAAGCCCGGGCGCTAGCCGCCGGGATGGCAGGCACAGGCCTCGCCGTGCGCGGCGTGGATCAGCTCCTCCAAGATGCCGCAGTCGGCGACGCGGTGGCCGCTGGCGCATTGCGCGCTCAGCGTCGCTAGCTGCCGCTCCAAGCTTTGCAAGGCGATGCGCTTCGTGCGCACGCGCTCGAGGTGCGCGCGCACCAGCGCGTCCACCTGCTCGCACGACACGCGCTGGTCGCGCGACAGCTCGATCAGCCGCCGGATCTCGGCGAGCGGCATGTCGAGCGAGCGGCAGTGGCGCACAAAGTTGAGCCGCTCCAGGTGCTGCGGGCCGTACGCGCGATAGCCCGAGCCGGTGCGCGCGGGCGCCTCGAGCAGCCCTGCGCGCTCGTAGTAGCGCACCGTCTGGACGTCCACTCCCGCCTTGCGGGCCAGCTCTCCGATACGCATGAAGTTGACCTTGTAGCCGCTACAGGGTTTCGAATGGCGGCATGAGCGACGCCTGCTGCAACGTGCCTCAGCCACCGACCGGCATATCCTACCGCGGGGTGCTGTGGATCGCCCTCGTCGCAAACGTGGTGATGTTCCTGATCGAGGTCGTGGCCGCGGTCTGGTCCGGTTCCTCGGCGCTCGCCGCCGACGCCGCCGACTTCCTCGGGGATTCGGCCAACTATGCACTGAGCCTTGGCGCGATCGCCCTCGGCGGAGCGTGGATCCCGCGCGTCGCCCTGCTGAAAGGCATGGCGATGTCCGTCTACGGCGTAGCGGTGCTGGCGTATGCGGGATGGCGAGCCTGGCTCGGCGCGCCGCCGGAGGCGATCACTATGGGCGTGGTCGGCCTGCTCGCGTTGGCGGTCAACTTCGCCGTCGCGGTGATGCTCTACCGCTTCCGCGAAGGCGACGCCAACATGCGCTCGGTGTGGCTTTGCACGCGCAACGACGTGATCGCCAATCTACTCGTGCTCGTCGCCGCGGCCGGGGTCTTCGGCACCGCCACCGTCTGGCCCGATGTCGGCGTGGCAGCCATTCTCGCCGTCCTCGGACTGTCCTCGGGACGAATCGTCGTGCGGCAGGCACGCGCCGAGCTGAGTTCCTGACGATGCACGTCGAAAGGGCGCCGGCCTCTTCGCGCCTGACGAGAAGCGCCTTCGAAATCCCCCGGATGGATTGCGCGGCGGAGGAACGCCTGGTGCGCATCGCGCTCAGGAACGGCGCGCGCGCCGAGGGATCGATGTAGAGCTCCAGCGCCTTGATGCCGGTTTCGGCGAAGAACTTGCGCACGATCTCGGCGCCCTGCTGATCGATCGAGAGCGCGAGCACCTGGAAATCGGCGCCGCCGAGCTTCGTCTGCAGGCGGTCGAGCGCCGGCATCTCCATGCGGCACGGCGCGCACCAGGTCGCCCAGACGTTGAGCAGCACCGTCCGGCCGCGGAATTCCGAGAGCGACCGCGGCCGCGCCGCACTGTCGAGAAATTGCAGCTCGGGCACCTGGCGCTGCTTTGCCCCGGGCGCGAATGCAAGGTACGCGCCGAGCCCCGTCGCCGCGATGACGGCAATGGCTGCGACCGCGGCTGTGCGAGGTTTCACGCGAGTACAATTATTCCATGCATCGCCGGCGAACATTGGTTGTCGCTCTCGCGCTCTCGCCGCTGCTCGCGCGGGCGCACCACGAAGGCGGCGCGCAGTTCACCGAGCTCAAGCCCGAGCAGCCGGTCGAGTCCGGCGACAGGATCGAGGTCATCGAGTTCTTCTGGTACGGCTGCCCGCACTGCTACGCGCTCGAGCCGGTGCTGGAGAAGTGGCTGCCGAAGCTGCCGGCGGACGTGGCCTTCCGCAGGGTGCCCGCGATTCTCAATCAGCGATGGGCGCACGACGCGGGAATCTTCCATGCGCTGGACGCGCTCGGGGTCGTGGACAAGCTCCACCGGCCGCTCTTCGACGCCATCCATCGCGATCGGTTGCGCACCGACGAGTCCAAGGCTCTCGGCGACTGGCTGCGCACAAGAGGCGTAGACCCCGCCCGCTTCGAACAGACCCTCAAATCCTTCGGCGTGCAGGCGAAGGTTCGCCGCGCGGCGCAGCTTTCCGCCTCCTACAAGATCGACGGCGTGCCCGCGCTGGCGGTGCACGGCCGCTACCTGATCGGGGCGCGCGGCTTCGAGGAGATGCTGGGCATCGCCGACCGGCTGATCGCGGCGACGCGCAAGACGCTGGCCGCGAAGCGCTAGTAGCCTTCGCCGGGAAACCAGACGGTTCTGCTGCTGTCTGATCCTGGGCGGGCTCGATCGTGCTCGCAGTCACTTTTTCCAGGAGATGGTTCCATGACCCACCAGCATTTCAAAGTCCTGCATCGCCGCCTGCAATGATTGTGCCCTCGCCTGCGATCACTGCGCGGTATCGTGCCTGACGGAGCAGGACGTCGCCAAAATGACGCGCTGCATCAGGCTCGACATCGACTGCGCCGAGATCTGCCGCCTCGCGGTCGCCTACATGGCGCGCGGCAGCGAGCTGTCGGCCGACGCCTGCGAGCTGTGCGCGAGCATCTGCGAGGCGTGCGCCCAGGAGTGCGACCGGCATCCGATGGCCCACTGCAAGGACTGCGCGAAGGCATGCCGGCGCTGCGCCGAGGAATGCCGCCGCATGGCGACTGATCAGATGCGCAAGCAGTCGGGACAGAGGCCTGCCGCCTCCGCACACTGAGATGTTCAAATGATGGAGATGGATTCGATGATGGGCTGGATGATGGGCCTTGGGTTGCTCGGCTGGGTACTGGTCGTCGCCCTGCTGATCGCCATTCTCGTCGTGCTGATCCGCATCATGAATTGGGGCGCTCGCGCCGAGCGGCCCGAGAAGCCCGGCGAAATGCCCCGGTAGGAGCTTGCCGATGACCGTGGGAACCCGAACGAAGGACGCGCCGCAGCTTTCGCTCGCGCAGACCGTCCGGGCGCTGTTGCGCCACTACCTGACCAATCGCAAGGTGCTCGGCGTGATCGCCGTAGCGGTGGTCGGTGCCGGCATCGCGCTCAACTGGAGCTGGCTCGCCGCCGCCGGCATCGCGCCGATCCTGCTCGCGCTCGCGCCCTGCGCCGCGATGTGCGCGCTCGGCCGGTGCATGAAAGGGTCGGACGGCAAATCCTGCTCCGCCGGGAAGACCGGCGGCGTACCGGACAGCAAAGACAAGGAGCCACAGTGAGCCGCATGAGACTCGTTTTCGCTATTGCCGCGCCAGCCGCCCGGCGAGCGCATGCCGGGGATGATGATGCAAGGGTCCGGCATGATGGAGATGCACGGCATGATGATGGGCGACGCCGCCGGCCGCGAGCGCCCGCAGCTCACCCTCGCGCTGCGGCACCGCGCCGAGCTGGCGCTCACCGAATCCCAGGTGAAGACGCTTGAAGGCCTGACCGAGCGCTTTCGCGGCGCCGCGGAGCGGCGCGTGCGCGAGATCGAGGCGGGCGAAAGCGAGCTCGCCGCGCTCCTCAAGCAGGATGCTTCGGCGGGCGCGCAGGTCGAAGCGAAGGTGCGCGCCATCGAGAAGCTGCGCGCGGACCTGCGGCTGGAACGCATCCGCACCATCGCCGAGGGCCGCGCGGCGCTCGCCCCCGAGCAGCGCGCGAAGCTCGATCAGCTCGCTCAAGCCTCCGGCGGCATGCGGGGCATGGAAGGCATGGACCACGGCGGCCAGGGCGAATCGGGCCGCCCGCAGCCCAAGCAGTGACATCTCCTCCGTAAGGATTCGCTGCGAGCGTGCGACTATAGGGGAACCATGCTCGTCAAGAAACCCGGCGATATCGCCCCATCGGAAATCACGCCGCGCGGCATCTACCAGCGCCGCCGCGACCTGATCAAGCTGGCGAGCGCCGGTGCGATTCTCGGCGCCGCGGCGCCGTTCGTCGGGGCGCAAACCGCCGGGTTGCAGAAGCTCGAGGCGGCGAAGAACGCGCGCTACGGCACGACCGAGGCGCCGACGGCCTACAAGCACGTCACCGGCTACATCAACTACTACGAGTTCGGCACGGAAAAGGAGGACCCGCCGCAGTTCGCGAAGCGCCTGCGCGTGCGGCCGTGGACGGTGGCGGTCGAGGGCGAGGTGGCGAAGCCGCGCACCTTCGGCATCGAGGAGCTGCTCAAGTTTCCGCTGGAGGAGCGCGTCTACCGATTGCGCTGCGTCGAGGCCTGGTCGATGGTGATTCCCTGGATCGGGTTCGAATTCAACCGGCTGGCGAAGCTCGTCGAGCCCACCTCCAAGGCGAAGTTCGTCGAGTTCGTCACCGCGCTGCAGCCCGACACGATGCCCGGGCTGCGGCTGCCGGTGCTCGACTGGCCCTACGTCGAGGGCCTGCGCATCGACGAGGCGATGCATCCGCTCACCATCCTCGCGCTGGGCCTCTACGGCGAGGTGCTGCCCAACCAGAACGGCGCGCCGGTCCGCCTGGTGGTGCCGTGGAAGTACGGCTTCAAGTCCGGCAAGTCGATCGTGCGCATCCGCTTCGTCGAAAGGCAACCGCAGACCGCCTGGGAGAAGGCCAATCCGTCCGAGTACGGTTTTTACTCGAATGTCAATCCCAACCGCGACCACCCGCGCTGGTCGCAGAAGCGCGAGCGGCGCATCCCGGACTTCTTCGCGCGGCGCGAGACGCTGATGTTCAACGGCTACGGCGAGCAGGTGGCGGGCCTCTACGCCGGCATGGACCTGAAGAAGCTCTACTGATGCAGCCCTCGTCGAGGCAGATTGCCGCCTCGAAGGCGATCGTATTCGCCGTCGCGCTCGTCCCGTTCGGGTGGCTCGTCACGGGCGTGCTCCTCTTCCCCGACTGGCTGACCGCGAACCCGGGCGAATTCATCGACCGCGAAACCGGCCGCTGGACGCTGCGCTTTCTGCTCATCACGCTCGCGGTGACGCCGCTTCGCATGCTCACCGGGTGGCACTGGCTGCTCAAATTCCGGCGCCTGCTCGGTCTTTTCGCGTTTTTCTACGGCGTGATGCATCTTTCGAGCTACGTCTCGTTCCGCCGCGTGTTCGACCTGGAGGAGATCGCCAAGGACATCGTCGAGCGGCCGTTCATGACGGCGGGGTTCGTCGCGCTGCTGCTCATGATCCCGCTCGCCGTGACCTCGACCAACGCCATGGTGCGGCGCCTGGGCGCGCGGCGCTGGCAGCTATTGCACCGGCTGGTCTACGTGATCGCGGCGCTCGGGGTGCTGCATTACTGGTTCATGGTGAAGCGCGACATCACCCAGCCCGCGATCTACGCCGCGATCCTCGCGCTGCTGCTCGGCTGGCGCCTGGTCGCTCGGTTCAAGGCGCGCCAGCGCGCGATGGTGCCCCGGCCTTCCTGACTTAGTTCGCCCGGCACGGGCGGCAGTGGTAACGTGACTCATGCCCGGCGCCGGCCTGACAGGGCTTTTCCTCTGCGCGTCCCTGGTCTGGGCGCTCGCGGCCGCGGCTGCTTCGGATCCCGCTTCGCTCCTGCGGCAGGCGATCGCCGCCGCCTGCGTGAATCCGCAGGCCGAGTCTGAACCACTCGGCATTCAGCGCCAACCGCTGCCCGGCGGCGCGGCGCTCGAGCTGACGCGCATCGCGCCCGGCGGCCGCCTGCGCGAGCTGCGCGCGGCCTACGAAGCGCCGGCAGGAAGCGGCACGCGGCCCGAGATACTCGCCATCGCCGGGCCCGATTGCGCGATCCGCTACGGGCGCAGCCTCGAGTACGCGGCCGACGGCCGCGTGCGCGCGATCGGGTTCCTGCGCGCCGACCTCTCGCCGAGCGGCGCGGGCGAGCTGCTCGACGCTCCGGTGCCCGCGGCGCCCGACCCCGGCGGCGTTGCGGTCGCGCACGTCGATTCCGGCGTCAACTACCTGCTGCCCGCCATCGCATCGCGCCTCGCGCGCGACGCCGACGGCGCGGCGCTCGGCTACGACTGGTGGGACATGGACGCGCGGCCCTTCGACCAGAATCCGGCGCGCTCGCCGTTCTTCCCGCAGCGCCACGGCACCGCCACGGCGAGCCTGCTGCTGGAGGAGGCGCCGTTCGCGCGCCTCGTTCCCTACCGCTACCCGCGCCCGGACATGTCGCGCATGGCGGCGCTCGTCGACGCCGCCGCGAAAGCCGGCGCGAGGATCGTGGTGCTCGCGATGGGAAGCAACGAGCGCGCGCAGTGGGAGGCGTACGCGCAGGCGGCGCGCCGGCACCCCGAGATGCTCTTCGTCGTCTCCGCCGGCAACGACGGCCGCGACCTCGACCGCGAGCCGGTCTATCCGGCCGCGCTCGGGCTCGCCAATCAGCTCAGCGTGACTTCGGCCGAGGACGACGGCTCGCTCGCGCGCGGCTCGAGCTGGGGCCGCCGCTCGGTCGATCTGCTCGTTCCGGCGGAGCGGATCCTCGTGACGGCGTTCGATGGCCGGCGCGTCTTCGCCTCCGGCGCGAGCTACGCGGCCGCGCGCGTGGCCGCTCTCGCCGCGTGCCTGCTCGCCGCGCAGCCGCAGTGGCAGGCGCAGGAGCTGCGCGCGGCGATCCTCGCGCGCGCACGCCCCGCGCGCGCGGAAGGCTGGAGCGCGCACGGCTTCCTTCCCGATCCGGTCGCGGCCGAGCGCGGCGCCTGCGCCGCGGCGCAGACCGAGGTCACGGAGCGCGGGTCGGACGTGTTTTCCCCATCCGGTCAGCCCGGCGGGGCGGCGCTCGAGCTGAGCGTGATCAACGTCATGGGCTCGGGCTGGGAGCCGCCGGCCGTGCGCGCCATGCTGCGCGGTGCCGCGGCGATCCTCGGGCAATGCGGCATCGCCTTGCGCAAGGCGTCGGTGCACGAGGTGTCCGGCCCCGAGCGCCTGCGCTACTTCACCGCCGAGACCGCGCAGGCGCTGGTCGCGGCGCGTCCTTACGCAAGGCCGGCCGCTTACCTCGTCGCCGACACGCGGCGGCCGGACCCCTTCGACGCCGAGGCATTCGCTCCGGCCAACTCCGCCGCGACGCCCTCGCTCGTCGACACCATCTGGATCGTGCGCGGCACGCCGTACCCGGGGATCGCGCTCGCGCACGAGCTGGTCCATCTGCTGACGAACGAGGGCGAGCATTCCGAGCTGGCGCGCAACCTCATGCGCGAGGAGACCGCGGCGGAGAATACGCGCCTCGCGCCGGAGCAATGCCGGCGCATCCTGCAGAGCGGGCGCGCGCGCGGCTTGCTAGGGAAAGCGGGCTAGTACCAGATGCGCAGGCCGGCGACGAAGCCGTACTGCGTCGCCTCCTCGCCGCGAGCGCGCGCGAGCTCCGCGGTATCGCCGAGCTTGCGCGTCCAGCTGAAGCCGATGTACGGCGCGAGCTCGCGCCGGATCTCGTAGCGCAGGCGCAGGCCGAGCTCGATGTCGTTGATCCCCCTGCCGATGCCGCGCGCGGGATCGGCCGAGCCGGCAAGATTCGCCTCGATGCGCGGCTCGAGGATCAGCCGCTGCGTGAGCAGCAGATCGTGCTCGGCCTCCAGGCGCCCCGACAGCTCGCCCGCGCGCAGGAAGAGGCTCGCCTCGACTTCGAACCAGTAGGGCGCGAGCCCCTGCAGCGCGAGCACGCCGTGGTTCTGCGCCGGCTCGGGCCGCGCCTCGTGGCGAACGCCCGCCTGCAGGTGCCAGAACGGCGTGATGCGGCGCGCATAGAGCGCCTGCAGCTCGGCATCTTCGGTGTGCCCGCCCGCCCGTTCGCCCTCGGATTTGAGCCACAGCTTGTTCATGTCGCCGCCCCACCAGCCCTGCGCGTCCCAGACGGTCGCGTTGTCGCCCTTCTGCCAGCGGTACTCGAGCCGGTCGAGCAGGAGGAAGGTGAAGCGCTCGGTGTCCATGACCGGCTTCGGCCAGTCCTTCGGCGGCAGCGGAAACGGATCCTGCTGGGCGAAAGCCCCGGTCGCGCTGAACGCCAGCGCGGCAAGCGCGCTGCGGAAGCCCTTCATGGCATTTTCCATTGCGGCCGGCCGGAGACGTTGAAGAAGCGGAACATGCCCATCTCCATGTGGTAGAGCACGTGGCAGTGAAAGGCGAAGTTGCCCGGCTCGTCGTAGGTGAAGTCGAACGACAGCCGCTCGGCGGGCTTGACGTTGATCGTGTGCTTGCGCGGCTGGTGCGCCGCGGCTGCGCCGTTCACCATCTCCATGAACACTCCGTGCAGGTGCATCGGGTGCTCCATCATCGTGTCGTTCACCAGCGTGACGCGCACGCGCTCGCCGACGCGCACTTTCGGCTGCTCGCCCGACTCCGAGAATTTGAGCCCGTCCATGCCCCAGACGAAGGCCTCCATGTTGCCGGTGAGGTGGATCTCGATCTCGCGCTCGGGCGGCCGCGGGTCGAACGAGGGCTCGAGCGCCTTCAGGTCCTTGTAGACCAGCACGTCGTGCTCGACCGTCTCCAGCCCGACGCCGCGCTCGCCGAGCCGGTTGCGCTGCTCCATGGCGACCATCTGGTTGTTCGGCCCGTGCGTATCGGGCCCGTGCTTGCCGGTGACCGGGCTGTCCATGCCCGGCATGCCGGGATGGTCCATCCCTTCCATCTTCATTCCCGGCATGTCCATCTTCATGCCCGGCATGCTCATGCCTTCCATCTCCATGCCCATGTCGGTCATGCTGCGCAGCGGCCGCTCGCGCAGGGCGGGCACCGCCGCCGCCATGCCCGGGCGCGGCGCGAGCGTGCCGCGCGCGTAGCCGCTGCGGTCGATCGCCTCGGCGAACACGGTGTGCGCCTCGTCCTTCTCCGGGCGCACGATGACGTCGTAGGTCTCGGCGATCGCGATCTGGAACTCGTCCACCACCAGCGGCTCGACGTTCTGCCCGTCGGCCTGCACCACCGTCATGGAAAGGCCGGGGATGCGCACGTTGAAGAGGGTCGCGGCCGCCGAGTTGATGAAGCGCAGGCGCACGCGCTCGCCGGGGCGGAAAAGGCCGGTCCAGTTCGCGTCCGGCGGCAGGCCGTTCACCAGATAGGTGTAGGCTGCGCCGGTGACGTCGAGGATGTCGGTGGGGTTCATGCGCATCTGGCCCCACATTTCGCGCTCCTTGAGCGTGTCGCGGAACCCGTTCTGTCTTGCCTCGCGGAAGAAATCGCCGAGCGTGCGCTGCTGGAAGTTGAAGTAGCCGCCCTGCTTCTTCATCACCGCGAGCACGCGGTGCGGGTCGCGGAAGCTCCAGTCGGAGAGCACGACGACGTGCTCGCGGTCGTAGGCCACCGGGTCGCGCTTCGCCGGCTCCATGATGATCGGCGCGTACATGCCCTGCTGCTCCTGAAGGGAGGAGTGGCTGTGGTACCAGTAGGTGCCGTTCTGGCGCACCACGAAGCGGTAGGTGAAGGTCTCGCCTGGGCGGATGCCGGGAAAGCTCACGCCGGGCACGCCGTCCATCTCCGAGGGCAGGAGGATGCCGTGCCAGTGGATCGAGGTGTCCTCGGCGAGGCGGTTGGTGACGCGCAGCGTCGCGGTCTCGCCTTCGCGGAAGCGCAGGATCGGGCCCGGCACGGTGCCGTTGATCGTCACCGCCATGCCCTGCCGGCCGCCGTAGCCGAACGGCGTGCGCGCGATCACCAGATCCGCGATCCGGTCGCCGCCGACGCGCAACTCGCCGCCGGGCCCCGGAACGCCCTGCGCGTAGGCCGGCGCGATGCCGCGGAACGCCTCGAGCAGGCCGAGCGCTGCGGTGGACTGGACGAAGCGCCGCCGCGCGGCCGACGTGGTTTTCATATTTCCCCTTTTGAGCGACCGGATGCGGTTCAGACAGGCACGGCGTGGCGAGGTTTCATCATGAGGTAACGGTATACATGGCCACCGGCTCGGATGTGCTGCAGCGCGCAGAGCGTCCAGGCGACCACCCCCGCGCTCGCCATGCGCGCGTAATAGCGCAGCGCGAGCCGGCGGATCGGCGCCCGGGCGTTGGAGCGGCCGCCTACGCCCGCGCCGGCGGCGTCTTGTCGCGCCATTGCGTCCCCCGCCGAGATAGATACAGGGCGAGCGGCGGCACCACGAGCCACTGCGCGAGCGGCGTGAGGCCGAGCTCGAACCCACCGAGGTCCAGCCTGGGCATCGACTCGGCATAGGTCCAGCTGCGAAAGAGCGTGATGTTCATCCATTCGCTGAACACCGTGTAGGCCGTGCCGATGAGCGCGGTCAGCACGCCGATCCGCGGCCAGCGCCAACGCGCCGGCGCGCCCTCGCGGCCGGCGATCAATGCGACGAATAGCGCCGCCGCGCCGATCAGCACGTCGCCGAGCGTGCAATGCAGGACCGAGAATGCGATATAGCTGGAAGGCTCTTCGGTCCAGAGCGTATAGAGGCGCACGTGCGCCGCTTCCCAAGCGAGGTTGAGGCCGGCGAGCCAGGGCAGGCAGCCGAACGCGATCAGCCGCCACGCGTTGCGGTCTCGAAACCAGAGCGTCGTCGTCACTTCGCCGTGCCGCGATCGGCGATCTGCTTCCAGCTCTGCCCGCCGTCCTGCGAGAGGTACACGCTGCGCTCGAAGGTGGCGATCGCGTACTCGAGCTTGCGAGCAGGGTTCTGGGCGATGTAGGCGACCGCATCGTCCGCGAGCGGAGGCAGGGAGACCTCCGCCGCTTGCCCGCCCTTGAGAGGCAGACGCCAGAGCGTCGGCCGGCCCGAAAGGGCGGCATACCAGATCTCCTTGCCGCCGAGATCGAAGAACGCCGCAAGGCCTTCGCCGTTCCCGGCGGCCCTGGCGAAGCGCTCGCCCGAATCGGTCGAGAGGTAGAGGCCTTCGGATGTCGCGACCGCAACGGTTGCGGCGTCGTCCGGATGAACCGCGAGTGCGCGCGGCTCGCCAACGAGCCCACTGGCACGCGCGGGTTTCCACGTGAAGCCGTCGTTCAGGGTGTAGTGCAGCCCGGGCCGTTTCAGCCGCGAGCTGGGCGCCGGATTCCAGACGTAGATCGCGTTGGTGTTCCAGCCGGTTGCGAGCAAATGGAAGTCGGTCTCGCCTTCCAGGCCGAGCTTGTCCCAGGTCTTGCCGCCGTCCTTGCTTCGGATCAGGCCGAAGGGATTCACCAGGCCCGAGCCGGCCGCGGGATGGCCGCTGCTGTAGAGATGCTTCGCCGTGGCCGAGAACCCCATGTAGTCGTGCTGCGGCCCGGGCGCCTTCGACCATTTGCCGTTCTGGTAGATGGCCAAGCCGTGGTGGCTCGGGATCATGAGCCGCTTGCCATCGCCGCTGTATGCGAAGCCGTGGATGTGATGGAGCGTCACGCCGGACTGGGCGGACACGACGCCGCCCCAGGCGAGCAAAACGACTGCGAACAAGCGTGCGTTCATCGCTTCTCCATGTTGCGAATCATTTCGGCGCGAGCCGAGAGCAGGTCGGGCGAGGTCCAGTGGCCATTCAGGTAGGCGAGCACGGCCCAGATCTCATTGTCGGTCAGCGTGCCTGCGAACGCCGGCATGTCGCTTTCGTAGCCCTTGGGCGCGTAGGGCGGCACCAGACCGTTCTTGGTGATGCCGAAGAGCACCTGATCGGTGTGATGCCAGGTATGGCCGCTCTCATCGTGCGGCGGCGCCGGCATGCGGCCGTTCGGCAATCTTGCCTGCCAGTTCGGCTGGCCTTCGAGCTTCATTCCGTGGCAGGTGGCGCAGTGCTGCACATAAATCTTCTTGCCGCGCGCGATCTGCTCCGGGTCCGGACGCGGTTCGCCACAGCCTGCGAGGGCAGCGCTAATGCCGATGGCGGTGATGCAGGTCCGGGAAATGCGCATGGCGGTGGCGCAGCGGCGCGTGATGGTGCGGGTGCGAATGCGGCTCGGGTCCCTCGTCGCCGTTATGCGCGTGCTGGTGGTGAGCATCGTGGACGTGGCGATGCTCGTGGTCCAGCGTCTCGTGCCCATGCTCGTGCCTGTGCCGCTCGGTCAGGACGAGCCAGGTGCCGGCCGCAGTCAGCGCGAACGCCGCAGCGAGGGCCGGAGTGAGCGGCTCGGCCAGGAGCGCGATGGCGAGCACGGTGCCGAAGAAGGGCGCTGTGCCAAAGTGCGCGGCAGTTCGCGCCGCACCGAGGTGGCGCAGCGCCAGAACATACAGCACGAGGCTCGCGCCGTAACCCAGAGCGCCTATACCGAGCACCGCAAGCGAGGACGCGCCGGGAAGGGCCGGCGCAAGCGCAAGACCGATCGCCGTGTTCACGCCGCCGGCGACGAGCCCCTTCCACATCGCAATAGCGAAAGGGTCGGCCAGGGAGATGCGGCTCGTCAGATTGTTGTCGAGTCCCCAAAGCAGGCAGGCCGCGAGCACCGCGAGCGCATGCAGCGATACCGGGACCGACAGGCCCGGTGCCCATGCGAGCAGGACAGCCGCCGCCACGATGAGAACCGCCGCGATCCAGACCCGAGTCGCCACCGCTTCGCGAAACAGGACGGCGGCGAGCAGCATGGTGAGCACCGCCTCCGCTGCCAGCAGAAGCGAGGCCGC
>Ga0187892_10005945_pt1 | contig 18623 bp, 20 predicted proteins | sample MA1701073metaG_FD_139345 | JGI IMG/M metagenome (GOLD analysis project Ga0187892, IMG submission 139345) | Bio-ooze microbial communities from a basaltic lava cave in the Kipuka Kanohina Cave System on the Island of Hawaii, USA - MA170107-3 metaG ...
GTCAATTGTTGGAAACATCACACATGCCTCTTTTTCATTTAAAACCAGAACTACTTTGACATTCTTTTTCATCTTTCTTTCAATAAGACCTTTGTCGATGAGTTTTTTGAGGCCAAGCTTTTCGAGGATCTGCTTTCTCTCTTTAGTAACTATGACAGATTCGGATAAGATTGAATTTACTTTTACACCATTATTTACTTTCTTTACTAGTGGTTCTACAAGATCCAAAGTATAAGGTACTTCCGATAAAATGTTACAGATATATTCATCGGAATTTTTGTGAATGTCTTTCCATTGTTCGAGTACTTTTACAAATCCTTTTACATATTGACCTTTTTCCAGCGCGCCTATTCTTTGAATGAATTTTTGTGGAATGTCACCAAAGTCATGATTTCTAAAATATTTTCTATTCTGTGAGACAAAACGCAGTGACGGAACTAGCGCACATATTGTCTTGCCATAGGTAGTAAGTTCGTAATAACCATCCGCATCTTTCATAACTAGATTTGCCTTCATGAGCCGCTCGAAATTTCTGTATACCTCAGGTACAGTTGCGCTCATCTCTTTTGCAATAATAGAGATTTTTGATTTTTCTTCAAGAAGCTTCAGTAGTATGCCCAGTCGTTGTTCACTAGCAAGCTCTAAAAAGTCATTTGCCGCGCTTTCGTATTGATAATTCACATGTTAATCTAAAAGTCTGTGAATCTAAATCTTACTGTAAGAAACTCGCTTGCTAATCAGCTTAGAAAAGTCATTGAATCGATACGTGATCTTGGAATTGAACGCGCCTTGGCAATAGCATATACTTAAAGAATAGACAAAAATTACTCCGAATTACAAAAGGATAATCTTGATCTTAGAGGAATTATCGATAGCCTATCACTACAATTAAGGAATCTCCAAAAAGGGATAAACAGATTATGATTCTGGCCAGTTATTGCCGCAGCAAGTACAGATTCCCCTGAAACCTTTGTACCTTGGCTCCCAAAGTATGAATCCTTTGGAACCGCATCCAACACATTCAACAACTTTGTAGCATTCACTCATGGGGATTTAATAACGACATAACAGCATATAGCAACAACTTAGCTAAATTATCAAGAATTTGCTGTTTTAGCTAACCAGATCTTATGTGCATTAATGACTAAGTAATTTTCGAAGATGAGTCTGATATTTAAAAATCCAGATTTACTGGAAAAGAACAAACCCTCAGATAAATACGCTGATCTTTATTCCCAGCTAAATATTGACATTGATTACCTAATATCATTTTCTAATAAGTGTCAGAATTTTGGTGTATGCATTGTAGATATTGTAAACTCTACTCACACCACAGCTACGTTGACAAATGGAAGAGCGTGTATGTATTATAGCATTTTTCTTAACTCCATGAATGCTATAATTCGAAGATTTGGAGGAAAAGTAGTAAAAAATGTAGGAGATAGTCTGCTGTACTATTTCCCCAATACATCAAGCTTTAACAGCAAGCAAGCTTTCATTGATCTTCTTGATTGCGGCTCAGCTATGCTAGGAGCTCATGAGATTATTAATAAAAAGCTACTTGAGGTTCATCTGCCCCCACTAAATTATAAAATTAGTGCAGATTACGGAAGTGTAATGATAGCTCATTCAGTAGGTTCAGCTGACGATGATCTTTTTGGCTGTCCAGTAAACATGTGTGCGAAAATAAATTCATTTACACCACCAAATAGTATGGTCATAGGGCATGACTTGTACCAAATTATGAAGTCCATTGGGAAATACCACTTCAAAGAATTGCAAGGATGCTCTATAGGCTTTAAAAATCGATATCCTGTGTTCTTAGCATCTTAAGCTAGTCATATTTGATAAAAATGATATCTCCGTTAAGTTAAAACGAGTCGCAGACGGGATAAATGCGTGATGCAATAACCTATGGGAAACTTGGATATAATTGCATTTGGAACCTGGTCTGCAATTAGCACAATTTTTTTTGTAGTGATAATATTAGTTTATAGAAAATTTTCTAGGCAAAAACATGATGAATCACTTGCACATTGAAAAAAAAGGACTACGTGGACTTGCCATAGCAGAAAGTTTCAGAGAGGAAGATAAGACCTCTACACTTGCTGGTGTTGTGATGCGGCGAGATTTTATAATAGATGGCATTGTTTTTGGTCATACCACAATAGAGGGAAACGATGCTACTGATTCCATACTAGAAATGCATCAACAATTAAAACGTGACGACATTAGCTTTGTAATGATTTCTGGATTAATTTTATCGATGTACAATATAGTGGATATAAAAAAAATCTGGGATAATCTAAGAATTCCAGTCATTGGGGTAACATACAATGACTCAAAAGGAATTGAAGATGCCATAAAATACCACTTTCCTGATTCATATCAATCTAAAATAGAAGAATATCATAAGCTTGGTCAGAGAACAAAGATTAAACTTCATACAGGACACGATTTGTATATGAGAATAGAAGGCTGTACCATGCAAGAGACAAAAAACCTCTTAGACACATTTACACTTCAGGGAGCTATGCCGGAGCCACTTCGTGTTGCACATATGCTTGCAAGAACATGGCTGAAGTCATGATGAATGTCAGAAAACAGCTATGCGAATTATTTTCGTTCCTCTAACTTTACTACCCACTTGCTACCTGTTAGTCTTGAAGAGGAAAACTCAATGTGCCCTATCACCCTGTCGCCTTTTCTAACCATGGCATAATCGGTTTTGTCAAGCTTTAGCATTATTTCCTTTGCCTTGTAACTTCCTTCTATTACTTTGATCTTGAATCGTTTGCTTGCTTTTATGAGAAGACTTCGTGCTGCCTTGCTATCCCCAACCCATGAAAACATCTCAAATGATCCAAAATTTTTTGTATCTATCTTATAATTGTAAAGTCTTGATTCAAACTTTAATCCTAATTTTTTGGCTTCTTCGTTCATCCACTGGACTGCTACCTCACCATATCCTTTTTCTACTCCAAAAGTTTCAGAATCTCCCATGTTGTGTCTTTTCAGATATTATACATGAATTTAACTACGCGTCTTATCTGATGCAATAACTCTAAGATAATGCTTGTTGCCCTTATAGATGGTCAATTAGATCCCAATTTGACTAGAAGAGTTCATATTTTTTGTTTCTTCTTCCACCTTTTGCCTGTACCTTTACGAGACGTATTCCTCTTCATGACTTGTTTGTCGATGAGTCATGGGTTTTACTGATATTGCATGGAGATGAACTGAAATATGATAACATCTACTTAGCTATGGTTGTAAATGGTTGACAAAATTGATACACCAGACTAATCTATATCGAGATATTATAATCTGACATGTCTTGTCAAAAATCAGAACATGTTGACTGTGGCACTATTGGGGGACCAGATCCAAAATAAATAATATCAGACAAACACAGTCTGATATTTTATTTCCCATACGTGTGCTAAAAGTATAATAGGTAACCTTGAATAGGTGAAAAGAAATACTAAATCATCTTGGCACTACACGTTAATCATAAGACGAAAAACACCAAGAGAAGAGAAAATACAAAACTTAAGGAAATTGCAGAAATTATGGCGCTGATAGTAGAGAGACAACGAGATAAAGAATGGATACTTCAAGAGATACGAAAACACAAGATTAGCATCTCTATAAAAAATACTATGACAGTTCTAGAGATACTAAACGCATGCCCTAAAGACTTCACCTCATATATCTCTCATACTTTAAAAGAAGGTAGTTTTGCGAACGTAAAAATTCCTGTGTTGACAAGAACATACCATTGGTTCTATACTGATGTTGTTGGTTCTGCTAATCCGTCCATATTGACTAAAGATCAAGCTAGAAAAATTTGGGTATTAAACGAACTAATAGGAAGAACTGATACATTCAGGCAAAGAGATCCAAAATCAGATGTAATGACAATAACAGGAGATGGTATGGTTATTGGTTTTAGAGATTATCCAGAAAAACCATTGCGGCTTGCAATAGAACTGATTAAGAGCGTTTTGTTGTACAACCGTAGCAGTGAAAAGAAAGACAGAATATACATAAGAGTAGGGATTCACACCGGACCAGTATATTTTATCAAAGACTTGACAGGAAAAGACAACTTTTGGGGTCCTGGCATAATCATGGCAAAACGAATCATGGATCTTGCTAGGCCAATGCAGATACTTGCATCCGAAAGAATAGCAAATGACATAAGAAAGCTGAATCCTGAAAATAAATCAGTAATACATAACGCAGGATTGTACGAATTAAAACACCTTGAAAAAATTGAAATTTTTAATATCTACGGGAAAGTTTGGGGAAACAAACGCGACCCAAGAAATAAGATAGATGAGGAAGATAGTCAGCCATCTAGCAAATTCTTGTTTCCAAAAGTTGAGGTAGGAATAGAGGTAACAGATCCTGACATCATGATGGTACATCATACATGGATTTGGCATGCTGTCAACATAGGAGAAAAACCAATCGAACAAGTGTCGTATTATCTTAATGGAGATGTACCAAGAGATTTCTCTGATCTAAATGTAAGTATAAAAGATGAGAACAACAAAAAATTAGAGCTTATGGGTATGAATGTGAACAAGCCACAAGATAAAGAATTCATCGTAAAGATGACCCGTCCACTGAAACCCAATCAAAAGAAAAAACTAAAACTAGAATATGATTGGGAAGAGCCAGAAAGAAAATACTTTTACACTTTATCTACTGACTGCAAAAAATTCAAGTATATGTTTACTGCCCCAAAAAGTCTAGAGGTAAAGCCGAGGATTTTAAAAGTTGACATAGGTACAAGAGCAAAAATGCATGCGTCACCTCCACCAAAAATAAAATACTCAAGTAGCAAAACAGAGGTCATCTGGCAGGTATCTAATCTACACGCAAGTGATGCGTTCCAGTTTGAGTGGTAATTTTTTGTAATGTACTATGGAGATAACCACATTCAGAAGCATCTCCTATGCCCCATATAGTTCAAAAACCAAGTATGTTCAGCTGAATCACAACTTAGGCATTATAATCCTCTTAAATAGAGGATAACGGCAGTTTAGATGATAAATAAGGTTGTATTATACAAGTTAGCTAAGCATTTGTACTTTTAGCTACATATAAATTATCAGTACCATTGACCATTTTAGATTAATGATATGTATATTTTATTTAAAACTGGTTTGCAGCAGAAAAGCTGCAACCGGTAAATTATAGAATAAGTATAGATTATGGCATGGTAATGATTACAAAGTCACTTAATTCAGCCAACAACGCGATGAGAAATATACGCATAGTGAAAATGCATAAGGAACTAAAAATATTCATTGTACCGCTTCTAATATTAGCATCTGCTTCAATTGCACTGGCTCCAATTTCAATACATGCAACAAGTCCACCAACTGTAGAATTTCAATTTGATATGTACGATTACAATGATCCTCCGGCGATCATTACCGTAACACATGCTGCAGACAACGTTGATCCTACCGCAAGGGATACAATAATGGTAACAGTGACCTCAACTACCGATCCTGTTGGCATTTTACTACAACTTTTAGAAACTACTGATACTAGTGGCATCTTTCAAAACACTGCACTAGTTTTCATGGATGACAACAACCTATTTTCTGTGGGCAGCACCATAACCGTCAACTATGATGATCCAAACTTCAACTTTGATCCTACATCTCAGGATATGGTAAACTTGCAAATACGTTCTACGACAGATCTCGTTGGACTTGACCCGTTTACGCTTACAGAAACTGATGCAGATACAAGCCAGTTTGAGGGTCAGATAACTTTCTCATCAGATCCAACATCTGGTAGCTCACTCCAAGCATCACCAGGAGATATTATTAATGCATTTTTTCCTTGTGAAACTTCAAATGGTCTTATAACTCCAAACCCAGATCCAACCGTTGGAGCTATTAGGGCAGCTGTAGATGATACTGTTACAGTTTCATACATGGGTTCTAGTGATAGCATAACCATATTTTCAGAAGGAGGCTGTGGTGGTGGAGGAGGTGGTCTAGTAATTAGTACCGTTGTACTTGCTACGGGGGGTGGTGGAAAGGACGGAGATCTTTCTCCCCCATCACTTACTCTAAATAGATTCTCAGCAGTAGTACTCTCATTACCTCAGGAGATACTTGCTACTATAATGGAAGCAGATCCCTTCAAACCACTAATGCCAATCAAGGACACCGCACTTGACTTGCCCCTGCAAATCAATGACGAAGGATTTGCAATATCACAGTATGCAAATACAATTCAAACCTATAATGCCGAAACAGGAGAGCCTCTAAAATTAAGACTGATTTTGAATGATGAAACAGGGGTAGAACACATAGGATTGTATACAAACCTTCGTGGGCATGAAAGAGAAGTCCACAACAGTGATACCTTCATAGTTTTTGATGAACATAGACCGCTTGAAATAAGTGATCCAAATGGTCATTTTTCAAAAGTAGACTTTACAGTAGAAGAAGAAGGCCAACGGTATGTAGCTGTATATGAGATCACCTTTGCAAAACCAATGGATACATCAGACATTATATTTAGAATATGGGATGAAAGAAAAAATTCCGGAGATACTAAGATCTTTAATGCATTAAAAGTAACAGGTACGCCACTAGTAGATGAAACGGTTGAGATAGAAAAGTCAAACATGCTTATACCATCACTCCCTGTGACAAAGTTTTACATACCGATTGCAGATTCATCTGGAAACTTGGTCTATCATAATCCATTTGGAGAATTAGAACAAAAACGTACTAATCCATATCATGAACCATTTTATTATCCATCTGACATAGGAAAGGCAGAAAGACACGATGATGGGTTCAACAAAGCAGTACTCTTAGAAAAAATTAAAGCAGAAATTATAATGAAATCGTTGATTATAAACCCACTAAAACCTGTGAAAGACAGACCAGCATGTGAAATGTTTGTTTATCCTGATAACATAGGAAAACTGGATAGGGAAAACATTGATGCCTTGAAGGCTACCATGATACTAGAACAGCATAAGGCAACAAATCACCTTAGCACAACATGAATTCATCATGGCGTTAAAACTATTCTCAACTATTTCATGACTGTCAAACACTCAATATAAAAATTATACAAAAATTTACAACTTATTCAAATAATGAGATATTCTAAAAATTCCAGAACGATATTCTTATTTATACTATCAAAGAACATGGCGTATTGAAGATTAAAGAAATTCTTCTCGGTTTGCTTTTAGTATTTGTGATTTCGGTTATAGCAATTGATTACACCCATGAGGCAAATGCAACCCATCATGGTGCCGATTACAGCTTTCCATCACCAGACAATCCTGGTTATATTGATAGTAGTGTTCCAAACATAGATTGTAATGCCATAGGTGCAGATCCTGTAGATGGTGGTAATCTTGGGGGGGACACAGATCTAGATGGTATATGCAATGATTGGGAACCATCAACAGGCAGTGATCTCACCATTCGTTTTAAATACCCATATACTACCGGTACAGTTTATCAATACACTTACGATTGTAATTGCGCAGATCCTAACAAGAGGGATGTCTTCGTTGAGCTTGACTGGTTGTTATACCATGCGCCATCGGCTGGTGTAATAACAGATGTAATAAACGCGTTTAGCAACGCACCAACACCAATTAATTTACATATTCAGTATGGTGAAACAGCCAGCTCAGGTGAGATAAATTTCCACAAAGATTTACTGAAGACTTTTTCTTCAAGCTCTACAAATCCAGGCTTTTACAGATTAAAACAGTATTGGTTTGGCACACAATCTGAAAGAGAACCAAACACTGGCTCGCCTGATTTTTGGACAACTGATACTTTAGGTGATGTAAAAAAGAAACTGACAGCAAAAAGGCAAGTATTCCATTATGGAATGTTTATTCATAAACAATACGAAAATGCTGCTTCTTCAGGATGGGCAGAAATTACTGGAAATGACTTTGTAGTATCTCTTGGTAGCTTTACAAATGAAGTAGGTAGTGTTGACCAGCAGGAAGGAACTTTCATGCATGAACTGGGACACAACCTAGGCTTACGTCACGGAGGAAATCAGGACTTCAACTGCAAACCAAACTATCTTAGCATAATGAACTATGCCTTCCAATTCAAGGAATCTCATGATGTCAACAGGCCACTAGATTATTCCAGAGTTCAATTTTTTGATTCACTTAATGAAAATTCATTGATAAGCGAGAGTCCGCCAAACATCGATCCTGCATATACTTACAATGACGGAACCCCTCGTAAAACAGTATGGTCACTACCTGTCTCACCATACAAAGTCTATGGCTACATAACACAAGGAGCCAATTGGAACAACGTTAGTCCAACAAATGAAGCTGGATATGCACAAAATGTAAACAGTCTGTCAGGATGTGCTAATACTGCATTAACAAATTCTCTTACCCCATTTAACGACTGGAACAATTTAGCGTATGAATTTGCTACTAGTGGGAACTTTGCTTCAGGTGCAAGCTCTGATGAATATCCTGATGGTCCAACTGAAAAAGAAACTGTTACGCTTGATACAATGCCAGAAGATGCCAGTGGAGCTGAGTATGAAATCTTGACTTATGCTGGCGGTGCGTCAGAAATAACAATGGACATTGTTAGAGACTATCGACACCAGCGTCTAATATTCTTGGGAGATGTAACCCAAAAACTACCTGATAATGCATTCAGAAATCCAGAAAAAGACAAAGAAACACTAGACAAGTTTGTTACTGAAGCAATGAGACACATACAAAATGATGACTTGGGAAATGCCAAAGTAACTCTTGAAGGAATCAAGAATCAAGTTAACATGCTAATCAACGAAGATTATGAAGAAGAAAGAAAACAAATTCTTGAATTTTTAGATGACAACATCTTGGCGTTTAATATAGCATCAGATGTTGGGAAAAGACCTCCGGACGAAGTAGTAAAGCCTTGCAGAGAAAATTTTGTGCCGTTAATAAAGAATAGTGATTCTTCTCTAGTTTGTATAAAACCAACTAGTGTAGACAAGTTAGTAAGGTGGGGTTTTGGTCATGTGCAAGCTGACGTAGATGCTGGTACAGTAAATGGCAATACAATTATGGTCCCCCCTTAAGAATCCAAGTTTTACACAATTAATATGACTTCAAGCTAATGCATGATAATTATACAAGATTATTAGCTAGATTCTGATATTGATTGTCTATTGAACAGAACTGCAACAGAAATTAGAAAGGCAATAGAATCAAACTGGAAAGAATATCTCTCAAAGTATGGCAACCTCTTTTCTTCAAATTTCATAAGCGGGTCGAGTCCCCCATCTGTCTTTGTAGGCTCTTATGGTTATCCAAAAGTTTTGGTGGGTCCTATGTTGCCACCTGTGCATGGTAATACCATGATATTGGATTTGCCAGAACAGTGGCTAGGCAAAAGTCTTGAAGAAATTGTAAACTATAGACTAAGTCTTGTGAGGGGAATACAGAGTGTTTCGGTATCAAAGCCGCAAAGAAAGTACATTGAAAGCCTGCAGGAAGTAGCAATGTCGTCAAGATCAATTGATTCTGATATTGAATTTTTAAAAAACACTGTTCCAGTTACATCAATTGATGGCGAAAGTGCGCCATTTGGACCAATTGGAGAGATAAAGAGTGTTAGATTTTCAAACTCATCTTCGGACAAAAACATACAGAAAGTTTACTATGATAAAGATCTGCTAGCACAAGATTCAGTACTTGAGCTTTACAATAGAGGCATCGAGATAACAAGAATTCAGAAATGCTTTAGCATAGGAATGCTTGGTAAAAACAGAAAACTTGTCCCTACTCGATGGAGCATAACTGCCACCGACGACATAATTTCAAAATCGTTGATATCAGAAATAATGGAATTTGATCTTATGGACAGCTATCAAGTATTTTCTTACAGTCACATTGGAAACTATTTTTCTGTTATTATTTTCCCAAGTAGATGGATGTTTGAGATGCAAGAAGCATGGTATGATCAGCAAGGAAACATTGGATTTGGTTCTGACTTTGAAGATGCAAGAGGCCTTGATCACTACCCTGCTACTGCAGGTGCACACTTTGCGGCAAGACTTGGGGTGGCAGAATATCTTTTTAAAAATAAAATTCAAGCTGCAGCTATGGTATTAAGGGAGATAAGACCAGAATATGCTGTCCCTGTTGGTGTGTGGCAGGTACGTGAGGGAATACGTATGGCAATGAAACAAAGACCACATCTGGCATCAAGCTTTGAAGAAGGACTTGATCTTGCATGCAGAAGTCTTAGTATAGACAAAAAAGAATGGCTTGCAAAAAGTAAACTACAAAAGGCAAGAAGCCAAAAATCGATCTCAGACTATTTTTAACTCCTACGTTTTTATTTGTCCAATATAGCTGGTTAGATGATGCAAAACAAAAGTACAATTTTTACAATCTTATTAATTGCAAGCCCAATCATATTTGCACTTGTTGCCTTCCCTGATTCGTTTAGCTTAAGCTGGAATCAAGGAAGAGGTGGGTTCCTTTTTGCATTGGCATTTGTTGTAGCAGAGCTTGTTGGAATAAAGCTTGCCATATCAAAAAAAAGACTACTTGCAGTGATACCGCTTGCGGCTCTTACAATGGCATATCTTGTTAGTCTCGAGTTTGGATTACGTGATTACATTATTTCGGTAGCTCCAAACTACAATGTTCAGCTAATATTTTCTTGGACATGGATGTGGGATTTTATAGTCTTGGCTATCTTTCTTGTTGCCACTATGAGCATATTGTTTGGGAAAAAATGGGTAAGAATATCTCCAGCAGGGCCTATCTTCATAGCTGGTAGCGCTGTCATTTTATCACTTGATGCCTTCTTTCCATATGACACTCTCGGACCGTTACAGTATGTAGTACCATATCTCCTGCAGACAAATGCATGGCTGATAACTACTTTAGACCTAGGAATTGCAAGTGCGCGCGATAATATCATGTTTTTGAGAGGTGATCATGGTCCATTTGCATTGCAAGTGTTCTGGCCCTCCGCTGGAGTACACAGTGTAATAATCTACTCACTTGTTATGATGGCTTTCTTGTTTAAGATGAACATTCCACCAAAAAGAAAGGTGGCATATTTCGTATTAGGTATAATAGGTACAATTGGCGTCAACATGATTAGAATATTTTCATTGTCGATTTTTGCGTTAAAGATATCAACAAATGTGGCAGAATTTGAAGAGTTTCATTCAGTAGCAGGCGAAATAATGTTTCTGCCTTGGCTTTTTATTTTCCTACTTATTGTAACATATGTAGAAACAAGGCGAATAAAAAGACTAGAAATTGCCAAAAAAGAATATGATCAAAATAAATAGAGAGATAAAACCTGGAACCTACACTCTTAACGAGATATTTGACGGATTAAAACAAGCTACAATTCTTATGGACGTTTTTAAAACAAAAAAAGAGATTGATAATGTATTTTCAAAAACAAACGTTATCGTTGAAAAAAATGATCATTACATGTTTGTAAAAAATGATGATGCTTCAATAGTAATTGGGCTTGAGCATTTACAAAAATCAGATCCAAAAATCCTGTATCTTGATATTGTTCATGAACTTGTTCATGTAAAACAACAAAGACAAGGTCTTGATCTGTATGATAAATCATATTCCTATGTTGATAGGCCCACAGAAATTGAAGCATATGAAATAGCTGTTAAAGAAGCAAAACGCCTTGGTCTGAACAACAGGGAAATTTTGGATTATCTGCATGTAGAGTGGATAACTCTAGAAGAATACAAAAGATTGGCCTCTCGTATGGGAATTACTACCTAGAAGTATCTTGTAATGCTATCTTGACCAGATACTTGGGAAAGCTCCGAGACTTTGACTCCAATTCTACGTACTAGCATACTTTGATCCTCTAATGATTCACGAAGAAGTTGTAGTGCGGTCTTTTTTAGCTCATCAAGGCTTGAGGTTGAATTTTTTAGCGTCTTGGATCTGGTCTTATTTGAAAGATCAGATTGAACAAACTGTATGCCAACCGATTTGAAAAGCATATTGTCCTTTAGTATCATGGCATGCACATCTTCACAGAGTCTTTCAAGGTCCTTTGCCAAAAAGTCATAGTCCTTTGAATCCTCTTTTAATGTGGTTATTCTGCTGTATTGAGTTGCCTCCTGTCTTTGCGAAACTGGCTCATTGTCTATGCCTCTTGCCGCATTGTAGATGTATGCGCCAGTTTTTCTTCCAAACATACTGTTGAGAGAAAATACATCAAGTTTTTTTAGCTCAGAAATTGTTTCAAATCCCATTTCTGTAAATTTTTCCTCGGTTTTTTTGCCTATTCCGGGAATGACTCTTATTGGCAGCGGATCCAAAAAAGCCTCTATCCTTTCTGGTGGAACTATAGTTAACCCATCTGGTTTTTTAAAATCTGATGCAATCTTTGATACAAGTTTGTTAATTGATACCCCTATGGTACAAGAAAGTTTTGTAGAATTGCGTACGGCGTTTTTTAGCTGTTGAGCTAGGTGGTTAGCGTTTACAAAACTACCGTCAGTTCTCTTTGAAACATCTAGGTATGCTTCGTCTTTTCCAACGTATTCAAAGATGTCTGCATATTGTTTTATTGTGTCCATGACCTTTTGTGATATCTCAGAATAATAATCAAAATCAGTAGGCAGAAAGACTGCTTCTGGTATTTCCTCCAGTCTTTTTTTGGCAAATTTTATAGGCATGCCAGATTTGACACCATACTTTCTTGCGACATAGTTTGCAGTTGCTATTGCGCCACTGTCTCCACCACGATCTGAAAAAACACAAACTGCAACAGGTTTTGTTTTCAGCTCTGGGTTGCGCAGCTCTTCACACTGAGCATAAAAGTAATCAAAATCAACATGAAATACAATTCTCTGTTCCATCTTATTTTAAGACTAAAAATTGCTTATTACATTATCGAATCCAACAATCTAAATATCTTCTAAGACTAAGCTAGTTGTGGATTATCCTGTTACTGCAGAACCAGAAGGAGTAAAGATAAAGCCAGAAAAGATGGTGACTGACAAACTCTATTATTGCATATACAAAGACAAAGTCATGCTTTTTTACAAAGACGGTCAGGATCTTCTAAATTGTTACGAAATTGAAGAAAAAGAGCTTGTGGATTCAATAAAACAATCTTCGTCACCAGCTACCATTGAAAACATATTGCAGAAATTTATAGAAAAAGAAAATCTTAACCATTAAATAAAACACGACTGGAGAAGGCTTTTGTGAGCCGCCCTACAAACATCGTTTTCATCGGTAAAAAACCCATACTGACTTACGTTAACGCAACTCTAACTTTACTATCAAACGAGCCTACAGTTACTGTCAAGGCTAGAGGAAAAAACATAACGATTGCTGTAGATGTCTCTCAAATGATAGTAAAAAGGATGAATGCTGTGGGTTACCGCGTAAGTAATGTGAGAATATTTTCAGAGAGATTGACCTCATTGGATGGAAAGGAAAGAAACGTTTCTGTAATGGAAATAGACGTTTCACGCACCTAAACATGACGAGCACATTTGTCAAATATGTGATGATAGGTCTTGCAGGGCTTGTTTTAATCGTGGTTTTGTATGGTACTGGTCTTGTGGACAGCTGTTCAATAAAACATGTTGGCGTTGTAAGTGATTTAAAAAAATATGAAGAAACCTTGGATGCGGAGCTTTGTGAAGACCTTGTCAATAGAATAATTGAGCTTGATGATCAGTGCGGAATAGAAATTGAGATTATTGATTGTGGTTAGCCTACTGCTTCTAGGGCAAATACAATTCCAAAGTATACTAAAACTCCGCTTATTGCCATCATAAAGATGCCATAGTTTTTGCTTGAAAGTATTGCCTTGCCCTTTGAGGAAAGAAAGCCCACGGTGCAAAGCCATGCATAATCCATCCATATGTGGAATGCAAACATGATTCCTATTCCTGCAAATGATGCAAGAACAAGCGAGTCAGAAATTAGCTTAAACCCTATGGTAAACCACCAAATGAGAAAGAATGGATTCAACGCACTAAGAATTATTCCTGCGATAAAAGGACCATGTCTTCCTTCAAAAACAGATGATGGTTTTTTTAAAACAGACTTTATTTGCATTCCAGCAAAAACAAAAAGACTAATTGCACCAAGGAGTGCTACTGCTTCCCTAAATTGTGGTATCGATTCAAGTGAAAGTGCCCCAACGCCAAGCAAAATTACAAGGGGCAATTCTACAATGGTATGTCCATATGCCATCTTCAGGCCTGCTTTTGCACCACCTTTCAGCCCATATGCAACGTTGGCTGCAAAAAGCGGACCTGGCGACATGACTCCAGAAACTGAAATAGTGATTACAGCTACTGCAAATTCAAAGAGCTGTACCATCTAAAGCTAGAGATAGATTTTTGATATAAGCGTTAATACGAAAATATTTTGCAGGTGTTATCCATTTTGTCTTTTAAAAAATCAAGAACCTCTGCTGGGCTATTATGATAGATAAATTCTTCCTTTTCCTGTCTGGATATGTTGGTGCAGTATCTTTTAGCTGATTTATTTACAAAGATCATATACGATCTGTTTTCTATTCTGATCCCCTCATCTAGATCAAGAACTTGTACAAGTTTTGCAAGATGATCTTTTGATACTTCTCTTTCTTGGTATGTCATCTGTACATTGCATCTTTTATTGGCTCGGCGTCTTCTTCTGCCTGTTTTATGTCATGTTCGACTATTTCAGCTTCGTGCAAAAGCGTACGTAGGTCACAGGCTGCACCTGGTACAAGTTTTGACATTGCCATGCAAATTTCTGCGCCAGATCTAAAATCAGGTCCCTTTTCCATAGCATTAAACAAAAGTACGATTACGTTAGTGTTTGACACAAGTCCCTCGTTTAGTAAAATGCCTGGAATGCCTGGAACCGTTCCATGAGATAAGGTGGGTATTTCCGCGTCTTTTAGCTTCTTTTTAGCTTCGGCAGTACTGCCTACACCAATGACAAATGGTTTTTCATCTTCTGACTTGATTGCAGAACTGCTGACAACTAGAGAACATTTGTGTTTGTTTGCCCATTCTAGCATAGTTTTTGCGACATGTCTGTGAAGAGATTCATGAGGTGTAAGATAGGACGAAAATACTGCTACTTTGAGCTCCTTATTTACAAATATCCTTGCTGGAAAATTTGGAACACCGTCTTTGATTATGCTGATTGGTGGGAAAAGATCGGAATCAAGAACCCCAACCATCTCAAACTGTATGGTGTTTATCATGGATTCGGTTGCTATTGCATTAGCAAGCCCAGCATAAGGAAAACCATCAATTAGATAACCTCCTTCTACATCGATCGGCTTTAGTTCTCTTACTGTGATTTCAGAGCCCATAATTTTTGTTACGAATAACGCCTATTTAATCATGGATATCATTTTATGTGGTAATAATAAATGCCGTCTATGGAAACCTTATACATACTCATTAACTGTGACTTGGGTTCTGAGGTCGATATAATAAATGAGCTTATGAAAATCCCAGAAGTAAAAGAAGTAAGGGGAACATATGGAGTGTATGACATATTTGTCAAGCTACAGGGTGAAACAAAAGAGACTATGGAGCATGTTGTAACTCACAAAATTCGCAGAATCCCAAAGATTCGTTCCACAGTTACGCTGACTCCAATTCTTGCGCAAGGCGGACGATAGGTCCAAAAGATGCTAAAGCTGTTCAATACCTTTTCTTTGAAAAAAGAAGATTTTGAACCATTTGATAAACCCAATGTAAAAATATTCATCTGCGGCCCGACACTATACGATTTTACGCATCTTGGCCACGCAAGAATATTTCTTACATACGATCTACTGTGTAGGTATCTGAAAAGTCAAGGTTACACACCAGATGTTCTTGTAAACATGACTGACATAAATCAAAACGTCTTTAACAAAGCCATCGAACAAGAAACTGATTATGTTACATTAACGCGATTCTACTCTGCTGAATTTATAAAAGATCTTGTTTTATTAAACATCTCAAGTATTACAAGACTTGCCCATGTTTCTGATTATGTCAGAAGTATAGCCAAACACATTGCTTTTTTAATTGAACATAAAAATGCATATTCTGCACATGGAAATATCTATTTTGATACCACAACAGTAAAAAATTATGGCATAATTTCAAAGCAATCCAGACAGCAGCTAAACTTGCACAGAATGGATATTGGCCCAAACAAGAAAAACCAAGAAGACTTTATGCTATGGAATTGTTCAGAAGATTTTGGCTTTTCATGGAGTAGTGATTTTGGAAACGGCATTCCTTGGTGGCATATACAAGATAGTGCAGTAGCCGCAGAAAATTTTGGCTTACATTATGACATACATGGTGGCGCGATGGAGCTATCATATCCACACCACGAGGCCCATCTGGCTCAATACAAAGTACTAACTGATACGGAAAACCCAGTTAAACTTTGGATGCATGTGGGTCTGCTATTGTCAAAAGGCGAAAAAATGTCAAAATCACTTGGAAACATGATACTAGCCCGTGATCTGGTTAGTAAGTATGGGCATAACTTGTTACGGCTATATCTATTTTCTACTCATTACAGAGAAGAAATTGATTACACAGAAAATGATCTGATAAGTAAAAAAATACTTTTGGAAAAAATTTACAAAGCTAATCACTTGACATCTGACCAAACATCTGAAAATATTTCCAATCTGATGACACGATTTTTCACTTCATTTGAAGATGATTTGAATTCGCCTAAGGCACTAGATACCTTAGACAAAATATGTTCGGCTATTTTGGAAAATGATAACGTTAGCACCGCTGATTTTACGAAAATCATTAGCGTATTAGGTTTGTCTATATGATCTCAAAAATGGAAGAAAATGAGGTGGGGTTTACAGGAATATGGAGTGAGATGACTGCACTAGAATGTGGGGTTCTTTTTTTAAACCCACATCTTCCAAATGACATATTCTTTGACAAGCTAGCTAGCATTACCTGCTTGAGCGAAAAGATGATCGACGAAGCACTATATCTTTTTCAGAGACACAATATGCGTCCATTTATTTATGTTCTAAATAACCCTGCACTTGAAGAATTACTTCGAAAAAAGGGTTTTACGTTTTATGATACTCAACATGTTTTAAAAAAATCAGCCAGTAATAATTTAGAAAATTTTCCAATACATCACATTGCAAGAAAAGACTCTTTGCTGTGGGCAGATATTTTTTGTAAATCCTATGATTGTCCTGAATGGATCGACGAAGTAAACTCCATTGTAAGAAAATCAGTTTCTGAAGTAGAATACGTAGTAGATTCTGACCACAATGCATCGTGTGTAGCACTTTATGAGAAAAATTCTGTTTTGGGACTGTACTGTCTTGGAACAGTACTAGAAAAAAGAAGAAAGGGACTTGCCAAATTGTTAATTGCCTATGCACTAAACCAAGTAAAAACAAAAAAGTTGGATTTTCTTATGCTTGAAACATATCAAAGGGATGCTTTGCTAGAATTTTACCTAAAGCTAGGCTTTGAGAAAATCTATGAAAAAAAGATCTATACTATTTGATTTTTGCAAGTAGTGCAGAATAGAGAAACGGCAGTATGGTTGTGGCTTCCGCATGTATGGTTATCTGCTTTGCTTTTTGGGTAACCTTTCCCCAAGATATTGCCTCTCTTACAGGGGCGCCGCTTAGGCTTCCATCAAACTCCTGTGCGGTTGTGATATAGACTGCATAGTCTAATCCATCGCGGTATTGATTCCACCACAAAGTATGGTGCTTTGATATGCCACCACCAATCATGAGAGCGCCAGACTTTTTTGCTTTGAATATCAAGCCAGATAAGAGATCACTATCTGTAGCCACGTTTATCTTAAAGTCACTGTGTTTTTGTGTGAAAAACCAAATTTGACTTCCTACCGCACCATCCATTATGCCAGGAACTATGACTGGAATGTTGTTTTTGTATGCCCAATACAGAAAAGAACCCTCGCCAAGATTTTCACCTATCATGCGTGTGATTTCAAAGGTAGACATTTCTTTTTTTCCACTTTTGTAAACCTTTTCTAAAAAGGCCTGCATCTTTTCCTCAATTAAAGGACCGTAGCTTTCCATTGGAACAAGTACATTGCCTAGTCTATGGATTTTTTTTTCTACAAGTTCATTGTCATCAAGTGTAAACGAGCCCTCTAGATAGTTTGAAAAATATCTGGCAATGTCGTGATCAAGTGCACCACAGGTAGTAATTACAACATCAAACATCTTGTTTTTTATCATGTCACGTATTATTCCACGAAGACCAGTTGATGTAATAGCAGCAACAAAGGAGAGAAACTTTAGGCATGCTTTGTCTTGGATCATTGCATACAAAATATCAAGTCCCTCAGCCAGATTCCTTGATTCAAATCCACCAGATTCTGACATGGCATCAAATATGCTTTGTATGCTGTCATCTTTTTTTATTGAAATATCTTTTACTGGTCGGCCTGGCTTTATCACAGAACTTGAATCAATGTAGGGTTATAAAATCCTCTGCACACAAGATTCTGCACAATTGCAAACACAAGTAATTAATATGATGTGATAATTTGCGTAAATATCGATATAGTTTGGGAAAAA
>Ga0187892_10005946_pt1 | contig 18622 bp, 18 predicted proteins | sample MA1701073metaG_FD_139345 | JGI IMG/M metagenome (GOLD analysis project Ga0187892, IMG submission 139345) | Bio-ooze microbial communities from a basaltic lava cave in the Kipuka Kanohina Cave System on the Island of Hawaii, USA - MA170107-3 metaG ...
GAACGCCGTGCGGCCTGCGTGGCCGAACGCCGTGCCGACTGCGTGGCCGAACGCCGTGCCGACTGCGTGGCCGAACGCCGTGCCGACTGCGTGGCCGAACGCCGTGGTAGGGCAGCATGGTGGGCATCGACGAGCATGCTACGGCCCTGGCCGAGGCCATCGAAGCCGCCCTCCCGGTGTGGGTCGAGCGGTCGGTACGGTCGCGCCTGGCGGCCGCCGGGACCAGCGGCCAGGTCACGGAGGCGACGGCCGAGGCGGGACGGCGGGCGGCGGCCGAGGTGGGCGGTGCCGTGCGCCGGCTGCTGGCGGTCGACGTCGACGAGCAGCCGACGACTCCCCTGGCCCTGCTGCGGGGTGCGGTGCGCTACCCGACCGAGGTGCTGCGGGCGGCGGGGGTGCCCCCCGCCCGGCGCGACCGGGTGCAGGAGCAGCTGTTCCCCGACGACGTCTACGACCTGTCCCCGGCCTCGTTCGCCGACGTCGACCCGTCCCTGTTCGAGCCGGGGCTGCGGTGGGGGGCGGCCAAGGCGTTCGTCCACAAGCAACGACACGGAGGAGGTGCCCCAGCCATGCCTGCGGCCAGGAAGAAGAAGGTGGTGGCCTACGTGCCGGACCTGATGGACCGGTCCAAGGTCTCCTCGGCCCCGGCCGACGTCACGTTCGTCAACCGGCCGAGCGACCTGGCCGCCACGGCGGCCGAGGCCGGGGCCGACCTCGTCGTGGTCGACCTGACCAGGCCGGGGGTGGTCGAGCAGCTCGCCGGCGTCGGTGCTCCCGTCATCGGCTTCGCCAACCACACCAACCGGGACGCCATGGAGGCGGCGGCGGCCGCCGGGGCCCGCCAGGTGATGGCCCGCTCCGCCTTCTTCGCCCGCCTCGACGACCTGCTGGGCGGCGCCTGACGATGGGGGAGCCCGCCCCCGTCTCCGCCGGCGACATGCTGCGCTGGAGCGAGGCCCTCTCCGGCATCGCCCGCACCGCCCTGGGCTTCACCGACAACCTCTATGAGCGGGAGCGGTTCGAAGAGGTGCTGCGGGTGGCGGCCGACATCCGCATCGCCGCCGGCGAGGCCCGGGTGGCCGACAGTGAGGCGGTGGCGGAGGCGTGGCTGCACGACGTGGGCGAGGGGGTGGCCGGCTACGTCACGCCCAAGGTCGCGGTCGGGGCGGTGGTCGGCGACATCGAGGACCGGATCCTGCTCGTGCAGCGGGCCGACTCAGGTGTGTGGCTGTACCCCACGGGATGGGCCGACGTGGGCTACTCGGCTTCGGAGGTGGCGGTGAAGGAGGTCCACGAGGAGACCGGGATCGAGGTGGAACCCGTCCGGCTCATCGCCCTGTACGACGGGATGCGCCTCGGGTTCACCCGCGTCCCGCTCTACTCGCTCGTCTTCCACTGCCGGATGGTGGGGGGATCGCTGCTCGCCCACCCCCTCGAATGCCGCGACGTGGGCTGGTTCCCCGAGGACGCCCTGCCTTCGCCCCTCGCCGGAGGGGGGCGGGGGGAGCGGTGGGTGCCGCAGGCGTTCCGGGCCATCCGGGGCGAGCCTCTGGAGCCTCTGTTCGACCCGCCCAGGACCCCTCCGTGGCGGAGGAAGAACTAACGCTTGCGGCGACGGATCGACGATCGTCGATAGCAAGCGCCTCAGACCGCGCCAGCGCCAGCGAGCCGGGCGGGATGGGGAGCACGGCGAAGCCGTGCGTCGGGGGCGCAGCCCTCGGGGCAACTAGGGTTTCGCCCGTGCTGTTCTCGAAGAAGCGGACGGGCGAGGACCCGATGTCGGTCGTCATCCGGTTCGTGGAGGCCTGCAACCGCCACGACGTGGAGGCGATCTACTCGACCGTCCACCCCAACTTCGACTCGATCCAGCCCTGCTTCCCGTCCCGCAACTTCACCGGGGCCGACCAGGTGCGGAAGAACTGGCGGGCCATCTTCGAGAGCGAGCCCGGGTTCCGGTTGACGGTGCTGCGCTCCGCTCGGGCCGGCAACACGGTGTGGGTCGAGCTGCACGGGGCGGGCAACGCCGCCCAGGTCGCAGGGATCTTCGTCCTCGGCGTGGAGGACGACAAGATCCGCTGGGCCCGGGTCTACAGCGGTCCCGTCGAGCAGATCGGCGAGGAGGCCGACGCCGCCCACCGCCAGATGCAGCCGTCCTAGCCCACGCTCAGCCCGACCGGAGCTGGTCGAGCAGGGCGGCCACGATCGACGCGCCGCCGCCGGAGCGCTCCCACTCGTCGCCGATCCGATCGTGGTCGGCCACGCCGGCGGCGTCGGGGGGCAGGCTCAGGGCCTCGCCGGCGGCGGAGGCGAGGATGGCGGGCTCGACCTCGTCCCCGTAGGCGGCAAACGCCTCCAGCCCATCCCACAGCCGCTCGAGGGGGGCGGGCGGTTCGCCGCCGGTGGCGAGGGCGTCGGCGGCAGCCTCGAACACTTCGTAGGTGCCCACCGCCGGCGGCCGTTCGTACCCGGCCACGGGGTGGAGCCGCCACTCGATCGTCATCCCGCCCGGGCCGTCGTCGCGCAGCCACACCTGCGAGCCGTTGACGTAGGCGTCGTGGGGCGGGCCGAACCGCTCGTCGAGGGCCAGGACCAGCTCGGGCGACGCTCGCCAGACGCAGATGGGAACCAGGCGACCCATCGGGCCACCTTACGGCTGCGACCATAAGGGACGTGACCCGTCGCCCTGCCGCTGTCGTGTTTGCCCTCGCCCTGGTGGCCACCGCCTGCAGCTCCGGCGGCGACGACCGCTCGGCGGCCGGCCTGGGCGAGCGTTCCACGTCGACGGATGCGGCGGGCGACGCCGGCGGGCCCACCATGACGGTGGCGCCCCTGCCGGCCGTCCCGCCGGCGGCCACCTCGCCCACGTGCCCGGCCACACCCCGGCGGGCGGAGGCCGACCCCAACCGGCCCCGCTACCGCCTGACCGTCGACGTCCGCCTCGACGAGAACGTGGTGCGGGGGACCACCGAGGTCCGCTTCACCCCGGACATGGAGACCGACCGGCTCGTGTTCCGCCTGTGGGCCAACAGCCCCCGGCCCACCCAGGCGGGTGGGTCGATCGAGGCAGGCGAGGCCACCGTCGACGGCCGGGCGGCCCGGGTGGAGGGGAACAGCGATCCGACGGTGCTCGACGTTCGGCCCGGCCGGTCCCTGGTTGCGGGCCGGTCCGTCGAGGCCCGGGTGCCGTGGGCCCTCACCCTGCCCGCCACCAGCAACGACCGCATCTCCCGCAGCGGCGACGCCGTGCGCCTGGGCTCGATCTTCCCCATCCTGGGGTGGGAGCCGGGTGTGGGCTGGCGGACCGAGCCGCCCACCGGTGCCTTCGCCGAGGCCTCCACCGCCCCCGTCGCCGACTTCGACGTCACCGTGACCGTGCCCGACGGGCTCAGCGTGCTGGGCAGCGGCACCAGCGACCGCCCCGGGCACTGGACGGCGACCGCCATGCGGGACGTCGCCTTCTCCGTCGGCCGCTTCACCACCGCCTCGGGCACCGCCATGGCTCCCGGCCCGGTCCAGGTCACGGTGGGCGTCCACCAGGGCATCCCCGAGACGCCCCAGCGGTACCTCGACAAGGTCGTCGCCGTCCTCGAGGACTTCGGGGGCCGCTTCGGTCCTTACCCGTGGCCCGCCTACACCCTGGCCATCACCCCCGGCTTGGGCGGCGGCATCGAGTACCCCGGCCACGTCATGCAGGGTCCCGGCACCGCCGGGCGGACCACGTCGCACGAGGTCGGGCACATGTGGTTCTACGGGCTGGTCGGCAACAACCAGGGCCGCGACCCCTGGCTCGACGAGGGCCTGGCCAGCTGGGCCGAGGCCCGCTACGAGGATGCCCTGGCCGAGTTCGGCTCCGTCCCCCAGCCTCCCGCCGCCCGGGCCCGCATGGGGGAGCCCATGACCTACTGGGCCACCGCCCTGAACGCCTACTACGCGGGCGTGTACGTCCAGGGCGTGCAGGCCCTGGCCGCCCTCGGCCCCGCCGACCTCGTCGACTGCGCCCTGCGCACCTACGCGGCCGTGTTCGCCCACCGCATCGCCACGCCGGCCGATCTCGTCGCCGCCCTGCGGTCGTCTTTCCCCGAGGCCGAGACCGTGCTGGCCCGCTATGGCATCTCGCCCTGACCGGCCGCTGCGTTGGGCGCCGAGGCGGGGTTCGGCGGGCTGGCTTCAGCGGAGCGACCGGCGGGCCCGGGCGCTGACCAGATCGATCAGCACCGATACGGCGACGAGAGCGAGGACCGTCCCGAGCATCCCGCCGAAGTCGAACGCAGCTCGCTGCTGTTCGAGCAACCGTCCGAGGCCCCCTGCTCCGACGACGCCCACGACCACCGTCTCGCGCACTGCCACCTCCCAGCGGTAGAGGCCGTAGGCGGCGAAGCGGCTCATGGAGAGCGGCAGGGTGCCGTAGGCGAACGCGCTGACCCCGTTGGCCCCGGCCGACACGAGCGCTTGGCGCGGTCGCCCGTCGAGGTTCTCGACCACCTCGGCCATCAGGCGGCCGAGGATGCCGAAGTTGTAGATGCCCAGTGCGACCGCCCCGGGCAACGGTCCGGGGAACACGACGAACAGCACCAGGAGCGCCCACACCGGCGGGGGGATGGCTCGGGTGAGCAGGAGCAGGAGCCTTGCCCCGGCCGCCGCCGCCCGCCGGCCAGGTGATCCTCCGCCCGGGCGGGCGGCGACGAAGGCGGTAAGAGTGGCGAGCGCGCCACCGAAGGCGATGGCGAGCAGTGACATCTGCACCGTCTCGATCGACCGCTGCACGAGCCCGGCGAAGCCGTCGGCCGGGAGTGACGGCGGCCACGACGCGGCCAGGACGTCGCCGAGCAGCCTGCGGGTCTGGGACGCCACGAGCCGGCCCAGGTCGGGTCCGAGGCGGACCGTGCTGGCGACGACCAGGGCGAGGCCGACCCACAGCGACCGCCTCGCGTGCCGCGGCGTCCCCCGTTGGCGCAGCCGGCTTCCCCAGAGGTCGGCCAGCGCGCTCACTCCGACCAGGGCGTAGATCAGCGTCCACATCTCGCCGTAGTTGAGGGACCGGAAGCTGAGGTCGAGCTGGAATCCCAGCCCACCTGCGCCGATCATCCCGAGGATGACGGCGGAGCGGATCGAACACTCCAGGCGGTAAAAGCCGTAGGAGACGAGTTGGGCCAGCGTGGCCGGTAGGACGCCGTAGGCCACGGCCGCCATCCGGCCCGCGCCCCCGGCGCGGAGGGCGTCGTACGGCCCCTGGGCCGTCTCGTCGATCAGCTCGGCGTACACCTTGGCCGTGACCGCCCCGAAGGGGATGGCGATGGCCAGCACGCCCACCAGCGGGTCCCGACCGAGGATGTTGACCAGGAACAGGCCCCACACCGCCTCGTGCACACCGCGAGGCAGCCCGCAGGCGCCGCGCCCCACGAACCAGCCCGCCCGCAACCGGCTGGTACGGCCACCGGCAGGCGGGCGGGACCGCCGCCACCAGGTTTCGCTCGTGAGGACGCCTCCGACGATGCCGACGGCGACAGCCAGCGCCGTGCCCACGACGGCGAAGGCGACCGTGGTGACCGTGGCGTCGAGGGTGGTCCGGAGGAAGGTGGCCGACAGGTCGGGACGGGCGGCGGCCTGCCAGAACCGGCCGACGAGCGTCCAGCCCCCGGGGTTGATCACCTCGGTCCGGCCGAGGCCGGCGTCCCACAGGCTCCAGGCCAGGGCGGCGGCCAGCGCGACCAGCCACCACCGCCTGGCCCTCCCGCTCCGCCGTGGCCCGCGGTGGCGCGCGCCTTGCGGCCTGGTGAACAGGCCGAACTCGTGGGCAGTGAGGCCGGTGAGATCCTGGGTGGCGGTCATCCCGTCTGGATGCGGTACAAAGACGTGCGGACATCGTCGGTGGCGGCTCCGGCGTCGAGATCGAACACGACCCTGCCATCACGGAGGCCCACGATCCGGTCGCACCGGCGGCGCGCCAGATCGAAGTCGTGGAGGCTGACGACGAGCGTCTTGGCGCCGGCGACGCCCGCCAGCAAGTCCATGACGTCATCGGCCCGGGCCGGATCGAGGCTCGACACCGGCTCGTCGGCCAGGATCAGGTCAGGGTCCGCCACCAGCACCCGCGCCAGTGCCACCCGCTGCTGTTCGCCGCCCGACAGGCGGTCGGTGCGCTCGAGCAGCTTGGCGGCGATGCCCATGCGGTCGAGGGCCTGGCGGGCGGTGCCGACCTCGACGGGTCGGACGAGCGATCGTAAGGCCCGGCACGTCCGCCACTGGCCGAGACGCCCGGCGTTCACGTTGTGGACGACGCGCAGGGGGCCGACCAGGTCGAGCTGCTGATGGACCGAGCCGATGCGCCGGCGGACGGCCTGCACCTCGCGGTCGGAGGCCGTGGCCAGGTTCGTGCCCAGCACCCGGACCGTCCCGGCGTCAGCGGTGAGGCCGCCTGTACACAGTCGCAGCAGGGTCGTCTTGCCCGCGCCACTGGGGCCGACCAGCGCCACTCGCTGGCCCGGCGGGACGTCGAGGGTGACGCCGTCCAGGGCGGCCTGACCGCCGAAGGCCACCCGCACGTCGCGCAGCTCGACGGCGAGCGGCCGGCTCATGTGACCAGCTTCAGCTTCCGGCCGATCGACTCGATCTGGGCGTAGTAGCTCGCCTCGGTGGCGATGAACCGCTTGGCCCCGTAGAGGTCGAGCAGCCTGGCCTGGTCGGCGTCGGTGTAGTCGAGGGCGAGGAGGGCGGCGGTGAGCTTGTCGGTGAACCCGGCGCCGAAGCGGCGGTTGGTCTGCGGGCCCGCCATCCAGTGGTAGTCGCGATAGGTCGGCGTCACGAAGACCTCCCGCACCTTGGCCAGGTCGACCGTGCCGGCGTCAATGCGGCGCTTCCACACCTGGACGTTGAGCGCCCCGCCGTCGTAGGAGCCGGCCTCGACCAGCTCGACGGTCTTGTCGTGCGATCCCGAATACCCGGGCGGGCCGTTGAAGTCCTTGTCGCTCGACAGGCCGGCCTGGTCGAGGAAGTACTCGGGCATGAGCCGCCCGGACGTGGACGTCTCCGCCCCGAAGGTGAACCGCTTGCCCTTGTAGGCGGCCAGTCCGGAAACGCCGGTCACCGGGTTGACGCCGCTGCCGGCGTTGGCGATGAACACCGACTGGAAGGCGTCGTCGATGTCGCGCTGGGCGAGAAGGGTCGAGCCCGGCGTCTGCGTGCGAGCCTGCACTCCGGTGAGGCCGCCGAAGAACACCATGTCGATGTCGCCGGTCTTGAACAGGCTGACCGAGGCGGCGTAGTCGCTGACGGGCACGTAGTCGACCGTGACGCCCAGCGCCGCGGCCAGGTAGTCGGCCATGGCGCGGTTGATCTGCGTGAGCTTGGCGGGATCCTGGTCGGGGATGGCGCTGATCTTCAGCGTGCGGTCAGGGGCGGCGCCGGCACTCGGAGCCGGCTGGGACGTGCTGGTGGCCTCGTCCCCACCGCAGGCGGCGGTGGCCGTCGCCAGCGCGACGACGAGGACGAGGGCGGCGCGCGAGCGCCGGAGGTGGAAACGCATGTCGATCCTCCGAAGGGTTGTTCTCGATCACGGGAGCAACCGCAGCGGAGGCGTTCGTCAGGGAACGGGTGTGCCGCTGCGGATGTCAGCGCCCGACCGGGCGCCCACGTCGCGCCGTCAGCGGCGCACGAGCAGCAGCATCGTCCCCTCCTTTCCTGCCACGTCGGGCAACGTAGCGCCATCGGCATGCGTTCGCATGCGCCGGCGTCCAGCCCTCCGGACGTGGCGACCGGCGCTCACTCCTGTTCCCGGAGGAACTTCTGGAACTCGGCGGCCAGTTCCTCGCCCGACGTGAGCTCCAGTCCTTCGGAGTCTACGGTTTCTTCCAGCCGACTGACGTAGGCGGCCACGTCCTCGTCGCCGGCCACGACCTCGTTGACCTGGCGTTCGTAGTCGACGGCCTGCTGGGCCAGGTCGGCGCTCACCACGGGGATGCTCAGCAGCTCGGAGGCCTGCTCGACCAGGGCGAGGGCGGCCTTGGGGGAGGGGGTGGCGGCCACGTAGTGGGGCACGGCGGCCCACAGCGAGGCCGAGGGCAGCCCGGCCCGGTTCAGGGCGTCGTGCAGGACGCCGACGATGCCGGTGGGCCCCTCGTAGCGTGACCGGTGCAACCCCAACTTGGCCACCAGATCGGCGTCGACGGCGGAGCCGGTGACCCGTACGGGCCGGGTGTGGGCCACGTCGGCGAGCAGGGCCCCGAGGATCACGACCAGCTCGACGTCCAGTGCGGTGGCCACGGAGACGATCTCGGCGCAGAACGTCCGCCAGCGCAGCTGCGGCTCGGACCCGACGAGCAGGACCACGTCCCGGCCGGCCTCGGTGACGGTGGCCCTGAAGAACTGGTTGGACGGCCACACGATCTCCCGGGTCAACCCCTCCCGCAGCTTCACGTGGGGGCGGGTGGCGCTGAAGTCGAAGAACTCCTCGGGGTCGATGGACGCGAACGGGCGGGCGCCCCAGCGGTCGCGGATGTAGCGGACGGCGGTGCTGGCCGCCTCGGCGGCGTCGTTCCAACCCTCGAAGGCGGCGATGAGGACGGGGCGGCGCATGCGCGGCCGCTCGTCCCACCGCACGTTCTCCATCCCGCCACCGTACCGGCATGCCAGCCCGGGTCAGCCCGCCTGCCGCACCCCTGGGCCCGCGAACGCCCCCCACAGGGCGGCGTAGCGGCCGCCCCGGGCCAGCAGCTCGTCGTGGGCGCCCACCTCCGCGATCTCGCCCCGGTCGACCACCACGATGCGGTCGGCGCCGCGGGCGGTCTGGAGGCGGTGGGCGATGAGCAGGGTCGTTCGCCCCGCCGACAGCACGCCCATGGCGGACACGACCCGGGCCTCGGTAGCGAGGTCGAGGGTGGCGGTGGCCTCGTCGAGCAGGAGGACGGCGGGGTCGACGAGCTGGGCCCGGGCCAGGGCGATCAGCTGGCGCTGGCCGGCCGACAGCGACCGCCCCCGCTCGGTCACGGCGTGGCGGTACCCGTCCCGCAGGCGGGCGACGAAGTCGTGCGCTCCCACCGCCCGGGCCGCCGCCTCGACCTCGGCGTCGGTGGCGCCGGGGCGGCCGTAGGCGATGTTGTCCCGCACCGTCCCCGAGAAGAGGAACGCCTCCTGGGGGACGTAGCCGAGCTGGTGCCGGTAGGCGGGCAGGTCGAGCGTGCGCAGGTCGTGGCCGTCGGCCACCACCCGGCCATCCACGGGGTCGTAGAAGCGGGCCGCCAGCTTCACGATGGTGGACTTGCCCGCTCCCGTCTCGCCCACCAGGGCCACTGTCTCGCCCGGGCGGATGTCGAGGTCGACCCCGGCCAGGGCGTCGTCGACCGCCCCCGGGTAGCGGAAGCGCACGCCCTCGAACCGCATCCCGCCCCGGAGCGGCCCGGGGTCGACGGCCACGGCGGAGTCGGCTTCCGGCGCGGAGGGCGGCGTGGCCAGCAGCTCGGCGATCTTGCCCAACGAGATGCGGGCCTGCTGGTACTGGTCGAACACCTGCGACAGTTGCTGGATGGGCGAGAACAGCAGATTGAGGTACAGCAGGAAGGCGACCAGCTCGCCGGGGGTGAGGTCGCCCGCCCCGGCCAAGCGGTAGCCCACGCCCAGCACGACTGCCGCGGCCAGCACCGACAGCAGCTCCACGAACGGGAAGTAGGTGGCCACCAGCCGCTGGGCGTCCATGCGGGCGTCGAGGTGATCACGGGCGACGCGGCGGAAGCCGTCGATGTTGCGGTCCTCCCGCACGTAGGCCTGAGCCACCCGCACGCCCGTCACGCTCTCCTGCAGGTTGGCGTTGACCACCGCCACCCGGTCGCGCGCGGTGCCGTAGGCCCGGTCCGACCGCCGCCGGAACCAGGCGGTGGCCACGATCAGGGGGATGAGGGTGGAGAGGGTGGCCAGCGACAGCGCCACGTTCATCACCAGCAGCACCGCCGCCACCCCGACCAGCGTGAGCAGGCTGACCACAGCGTTGACCAGGCCGGTCTGGAGCAGCTGCGAGAGGGCCTCCACGTCGGTGGTCATCCGCGTCATGATCCGTCCGCCCGACTCCCGGTCGTAGAAGTCGAGGCCGAGGCGCTGGAGGTGGGCGAACGTGCGCACCCGCAGGGCGAACAGGAGGCGCTCGGCGGTGCGGCCGGTGTGGCGCTGCTGGGCCCACACCACCGCCCAGTCGGCCAGGATCACGGCCAGGAAGACGCCGGCGGCGCCCCACAGCACGCTCGACGACCCCTCGACCACCCCGCCGTCGAGCCCGTGGCGGATCAGGGCGGGCCCGGCCAGCGAAGCGACGGCGTCGAGGACGACCAGGCCCAGGCTGGCGGCCAGGGCCCGGCGGTAGGGGCGGAGGAACCGGGGGAGGCTGAACCGGGGGTCGGGCCTGCTCTCGGCGGCCACATCGACGTCGGGCCCTCCGTCGACCGGCGGCAGGGCGGCCACCCGAGCCCGCAGCTCGGGCGTCTCGGAGACGAGGGCCAGCCGGGCCGACGGGTTGCCACCCACCCCCATCGCCCCCGGCCCCATGCCCCCGCCGCCGACCCCGAAGGCCCGCATTCCCAGCATGCCGTCGCCCGGCGGCGGACCGGCCGAGGCCCGGGCCCGGGGCGCGTCCTCCTCCAGCGCCGGCCACGTCCCAGCCGTGGGCCGCCCGTCCCACCCCGCACCGTTGGACGACACGGCGGCGGCGTCGTCGGCCGTCACCCCAACCTCCTCCACGCCCTCGCCCGGCCCGGCCAGCAACTGGCGGTAGAGGGCGCACGTGCCGGCCAGCTCGTCGTGCGAACCGGTGGCGACGACCCGGCCCTGGTCGACGACGGCGATGCGGTCGGCCAGGCCGAGGGTGGAGCGGCGGTGGGCGACGAGCAGGGTGGACCGGTCGCCGTCGGCCATGAGCCGGCGCAGGGTGGCGTGGATCTCCTCCTCGACCCGGGAATCGATGGCCGACGTGGCGTCGTCGAGCACCAGGACTCGGGGGTCGGTGAGCAGGGCCCGGGCCAGGGCGATGCGCTGGCGCTGGCCGCCCGACAGCGTGTAGCCGCCCTCGCCCAGGCGGGTGCCGTAGCCCCCGGGGAGGGCGGCGATGAAGTCGTGGGCCTCGGCCGCCCGGGCCGCCGCCTCCACCTCGGCGTCGGTGGCGTCGGGGCGGCCGTAGGCCAGGTTGGCCCGCACCGTGTCGGAGAACAGGAACGTCTCCTCGAAGACCACGCCGATCTGGTGGCGAAGCGAGTCGAGGGTGACGTCGCGCACGTCGATGCCGTCGATCAGCACCCGGCCCGCCTGCACGTCGTAGAAGCGGGGCAGCAGGAGCGACACGGTCGACTTGCCCGAGCCCGACGGCCCGACCAGGGCGACCGTCTCGCCCGGGGCCACCGTCAGGCTGAACCCGTCGAGCACGGGTTCGGAGCGGAGGTAGCCGAAGCGGACATCGTCGAAGCGCAGCTCGCCCCGCACCGGCGGCAGGTCGGCCGCATCCGCCCGCTGTTCGACCAGCGGGGTGGAGTCGAGCACCTCGAACACCCGCTCCGCCCCGGCCCGGGCCTGCTGGGCGATCACGGTGAGGGTGGACAGCATTCGCACCGGCGACACCAGTTGGAGCAGGTAGGACGAGAAGGCGAGGAGCGTCCCGATGCTGATGCGGCCCCGCAGGGCCAGCCAGCCGCCGAAGGCCAGCACCGCCACCTGGCCGAGGGCGGGCACGGCCTGGAGGCCGGACGTGAACCCGGCCTGGATGCGCACCGCCCGCAGCCGGGACCGGAACAGGTCGGTGGCGGCGCCGGTGAGGCGGTCGAGCTCCTGGCGCTCCTGGCCGAACCCCTTCACCACCCGCACACCCGACACCGCTTCCTCCACCACGCCCGCCACCTCCGCCGCCACCTGCTGGGCGTGCCAGGCGGCGGGGAAGACGGTCGTGCGCAGGCGCAGGGCCACCAGGGTCACCACCGGCACCACGACCAGGGCCACCACCGTGAGCAGCGGCGACAGGATCGTCATGATCGTGAGCGAGGCCACCAGCAGCACGACGTTGCCGGTGAACAGGGGGAGGAAGGCGAGCAGGCCCTGCACGAGAGCCACGTCGGAGATGGCCCGGGACACGAGCTGGCCGGTCTGGAACTCGTCGTGGCGGGCGAAGTCGAGACGCTGGAGGCGGGCATAGACGTCGTTGCGCAGGTCGTACTGCACGCCGAGGGCCACCCGGCCGCCGACGTACCGCCGCACATGGGCCGCACCGAACCGGAACAGGCCGGCCCCGACCAGCAGGGCCAGCCACGGCCACAGCGGCCTCGACCGGGCCAGGATGGCGTCGTCGATCACGACCTTCTGGATGACAGGGGTGAGGGCGGTCACCGTCAGCCCGGCCAGGGCGGCCGCAAACGACAGGACCACGTCCCGCTGGTGGGCCCGGATGTAGGGCGTGAGGCGGCGCAGCCAGCCGTCGCGGGTCGGCGCGGTCAACGGGCCATGGCCCCGTCGAGGGCGGGGGCGAGCTGGGCCAGGGCGGCCACGATCCCATGGGGATCGTCGACCCCGGCCAGCACGGCCGCCAGGCGGGTGGTGGCGGCGGCGTCAGCCGCGGCCAGGGCCTCCGTGCCGGCGGGGGTGAGGGCGATGCGCAGCGACCGGCGGTCGCCCACCACCGGCTCCCGCGAGAGCAGGCCCCGCTCGACCATGCCGTCGACGGCGGCGGTGACGGTGGGCTTGGCCAGGGCCAGGCCATGGGCCAGATGGGTGGCTCGCTCGCCGCCTGCGTCCACCGCCGCCAGCACCCGGTACTGGGCCGCGGTGAGCCCGTCGAGCGAGCACTCCAACACCCGGGCCAGGCGGGCCACCGCCCGCACCGCCCGCACCTCTTCCGTGGTCATGGGCCCATGATAGTTCGAGCACCAAACAGTTCGGACAGCGCGCTACTCATCGGTCGGGAAAACGCGACTACGCTTGGCTCCCGCTAGTGGACGACGAAACTCTCCTCAGGGAGCTGGCACCGGCCGCCGAGCGCCTCCTCGAACGGCACCTCTCGACGGCGCGCGAGTGGATGCCCCACGACTACGTGCCGTGGAGCGAGGGGCGGGACTACGAACCGGGCTACCGCTGGGTCGAAACGGAGAACTCGCTGCCGCCGGCGGTGCGCAGCGCCCTGTTCGTCAACCTCCTCACCGAGGACAACCTGCCCTACTACTCGTCCACCATCGACCGCATGTTCGGCGCCGACCACCCGTGGCGGGAGTGGACCCGCCGGTGGACGGCGGAGGAGATGCGCCACGCCATGGTCATCCGTGACTACGTGGTCGTCACCCGCTGCATCGACCCGCTCGGGCTGGAGCGGGCCCGGATGGCCCAGGTGAGCCTGGGCGAGGTGCCCGAGCCGCCTACCGCCGCCGCCGGCATGGTCTACGTGACTCTCCAGGAGCTGGCCACCCGCATCGCCCACCGCAACACCGGCAAGCACCTGGCCGAGCCCCGGGGCTATGACCTGCTGGCCCGGGTGGCGGCCGACGAGAACCTCCATCACCTCTTCTACCGGGACCTGACCAGCGCCGCCATCGAGGTCGATGCCTCGACCGTCGTGGAGGCGATGGCCGGCGAGGTCATCCACTTCGAGATGCCGGGCACGGGCATCCCCGACTTCAACGCCCACGCCCGGGTGATCGCCAAGGCCGGCATCTACGACCTGGGCATGCTGCTGGAGCAGGTCCTGGTCCCCGTCGTCCGCAACCACTGGCGCCTCGAGTCGCTCGAAGGCCTGCGGCCCGAGGCCGAGAAGGCCCGGGAGCGCATCGTCCGCCACCTCGAACGCCTGGCCAAGATCGTGGCCCGCCACCGCACCCGCCAGGCGGAGATGGCCGACGCCCTTACCGCCTGATATATACCGTCCCGGTCGGTAGATATATTTGGGGTCGATGACGAAGCGACTGATCGACGTGGACGACGAGGCACTGGCCGCAGCGCGGGCCCAACTGGGGACGGAGACGCTCAAGGACACGGTGAATCAGGCTCTGCGCCAGGTGGCAGCGACCCGTCGTTCACAGCTGGGCGAGGCGCTCGACGTGCTGGCCGGCCATGACCTCGACGATCGCGCCGATGCGTGGCGGTGAGGTATCTGGTGGACGCCAGCGGCCTCACCCGGTTGCACACGCCAGCGGTCCGAGCCCGGGTGGAGAGCCTTGATGCCGGAGGGCTCGCCCGTTGCTCGATGACCGACCTCGAGGTGGGGTTCTCCGCCCGATCGGGGGCGGCATGGCACGAGCTGACGACGGCATTGGAGGCCTTCGCGCTCGTCGAGATCGACGCCGGCCACTTCGCCCGGGCCCGGCAGGTGCAACGGCTTCTGGCCGACCGGGGCCTCAAGGGCCGAAAGGTTCCAGACCTGCTCATCGCGGCCGCCGCGGAGGCGAGCGGGCGGACCGTGCTCCACTACGACGCCGACTTCGACCACATCGCGACCGTCACCGGCCAGGCAACCGAGTGGGTGGTCCCGAGGGGATCCATCTCCTAGTACTCCGGAACTCGACCGGCACTGTTGGCCACGCCCCGCATGACTGTCGCGCCTTCTGTCCTCGGGTCAAGGTGGTGACCATGGCTCGGAAGAAGACAACCGTCTACACCGATGAGACTGCTCAGGGCGGCCAAGATCGCCGCCGCTCGTGACGGCACGCGCGAGTACGAGGTGTTCGAGGAGGCTTTGCGAGAGCACCTGGGTCTCGGTGGCGCGCTTCAGCGCATCTGGGCGGGGATCGCGCCCGGCGATGCGCTGGGCGCGATGCGGGCCGAGCGTCCTCCACGTTAGGCGGGCTGATCGCTGCAGGAGCCGCTGCGGGCTGTGATCGACCCTACGCCGTGATGACCGAGCACCTGCTCGACGGAGCTGGCAGGGTCCTGCGACGGCCACGGCCACGGCCACGGTTCCGGAGATACGTGTGCGACATTGCGGTCCAGAGGACTGAGCCCCGGCCGCCGGCCGGGCCGGTGGGTACTGTGCCCGGCCATGGCGGGCTACCTGGGGCTGTTCGCGGCGGGGTTCCGCCGGCAGTCGGCGTACCGGTGGGCGCTGGCCAGCGGCATGGCCGCCAACGTGTTCTTCGGCGTGTTCCGCACCGCCGCCTTCCTGGCCCTGTACCGCCAAGTCGAGCGGGCCGGCGGCCTCGACGTGGCCGACGCCCTGACCTACGTGTGGATCCTGCAGGCGGTGTTCGGGGTGGCGTTCGCCCCCTGGCAGATGGAGTTCCCCGAGTCGGTGCGATCGGGCGACTTCGTCGTCGACCTGCTGCGACCGGGAGACCCACTGGCCCGGCTGGCGGCCAACGACCTGGGGCGGTCGACGTTCTTCCTCCTGGCCCGGGGCGTGCCCCAGATCCTCGTGCCCGGCCTGTTCCTCGACCTCCGGCTGCCGACCGCGCCGCCCGGGATCGCCCTGCTCGCCCTCAGCCTGTTCCTGGCCGCCGCGGCCGCCTTCGAGATCCGCTTCCTGCTCAGCGCCCCCGCCTTCTGGACCGCCGACTACCGGGGCTGGATGGCGATGCTCTTCTTGGCGTTGTGGCTGGTGGGTGGGTTCATCCTGCCCGTCGAGTACTTCCCCGGCGCCCTGCGGTGGATCGCCGAGAACGGCCCCCTGGCCGCCCTGCTGGCCGTGCCCGTGCGGGTGGCCACCGGGCGGGACGCCCTCGCCGCCCTGGCCCTGCAACTCGTCTGGGTTGCCGTCCTCGCCACCGCCTGCCGGGCGGTGATGACCGGGGCCCTCCGCCGCCTGGTCGCGCACGGTGGCTAGCGCCAGTCCCTACATGGCCGTGGCCGCGGCCAGCGTGCGCTCGCTGGCCGGCAACCGGCGCATGTTCGCCATGCGCATGGTGGCCGACGTGGGGATCGTCCTCGTCGAGACGCTCCTCCCCGTCTTCCTGGTGGACCGCTTCGGGTCGGTGGCGGGGTGGACGGGGCCCGAGATGGCCCTGCTCATCGGGACCATCCGAGCCGGCGAGGGCCTGTCGTCGCTGGCCGGGCGCACCGTCGATCCCTTCCGCTTCGCCACCGTCGTGCGGCAGGGGACGTTCGACCAGGTTCTCACCCGGCCCGTCTCCCCGCTGGCCTGGATGCTGACCTCGGGCCTGGAGCCCCGCTTCGCCTTCCGGGCCGTGGCCGGTGCGGGCGTGATGGCGTGGGCCTCGGTTGCGTCGGGCGTCCCCCTCACCGTCGCCAACGTGGCCGTGCTGGCCGGCGCCGCCCTGGCTGCGGCCGTGCTGATCCTGTCCATCCTCGTCATGGGCGCCTCGCTCACGTTCCTGACCGTGGAGGGGTCGGACGTGGCCAATGTGTTCGCCAACGGGGCGGTCGGGCTCTCGAGCTTCCCCCTCGACGTGTACGGCAGCGCCCTGCGCCTGACCTTCACGTTCGTCGTGCCCATCGGCCTGTGCGTGTATGTCCCCGTGCTGTTCGTGCTGGGCCGGGACGGACCGGGCATCGTCGGGCCCGGCCTCCTCCCCGCCCTGCCCGTCGTGCTGGCGACCGTGGTCGGGCTGGCCGGGCTGGCGTGGCGGGCCGGCCTGCGCCGCTACACCAGCACGGGCTCATGATCGCCGCCCGGAAGCTCACCAAGCGGTTCCGTGCCCGGCGGGGCGAGGTCACCGCCGTCGACGGGGTGGACTTCGACATCGGCACTGGCGAGTTCGTCGGCTACGTCGGTCCCAACGGTGCCGGCAAGTCCACCACCATCAAGATGATGTGCGGGGTGCTGGTGCCGACGTCGGGGGATGTGCGGGTCGACGGCCTCGACCCCTCGACCGACCGCCGCCGCCTCACCTCCCGCATGGGCGTGGTGTTCGGCCAGCGCAGCTCGCTGTGGTGGGACCTCCCCCTGCGGGACTCCTTCGACCTGGTCGGACGCCTCTACCGCATGCCCCGAGGGGAGCTGGCCCGCCGCCTCGACGACCTCACCGGCCTGCTCGACCTCGGCCCCCTGCTCGATGTGCCGGTGCGCGCTCTCTCCCTCGGCCAGCGCATGCGGGGCGAGCTGGCGGCCGCCATCCTGCCCCGGCCCGTGGTGCTGGTCCTCGACGAGCCCACCATCGGTCTCGACGTGGAGGCCAAGGCGGCGGTGCGGACGTTCCTGGCCGAGATGAACCGGGCCGAGGGCACGACCGTCGTCCTCACCACCCATGACCTGGGCGACATCGTCCAACTGTGCCGGCGCATCCTCATCATCGACAAGGGCAGGGTCATCTACGACGGCACGGTGGACGGCCTCAAGGAGCGGCTGGGGGTGGGCCGGGCGGTGGTGGTCGACCTGCTGGCCGACGGTGGCGTCGACGTGGACGGGGCGACCGTCGTCCGCTCCGAGGGCCGCCGCCACTGGCTGCAGGTCCCCCGGGACCAGCGGGTGCCCGACGTGGTGGGCCGCCTGCTGGACGCCTACGAGGTGGAGGATCTGACCGTCGAGGAGCCCGACATCGAGGACGTCATCCGCCGCATCTACCGGGAGGGGGCGGTGGCCGATGGCCGGTGAGCAGCTCACGGCCCGCCAGCTCAACCGGGCCGTGCTCGGCCGCCAGTTGCTGCTGGAGCGGGCCGCCATGCCCCTCCCCCGGGCCCTGGAGCGCATGGCCGGGCTCCAGGCTCAGTACGCGCCGTCGATGTACGTCGGGCTGTGGGCGAGGGTGGCGGGCTTCGAACGGGCCGACCTGACCGCCGCCCTGGAGCGGCGGGAGGTGGTGCAGGCGACCCTCCTGCGCATGACGATCCACCTCGTCTCGGCCGGGGACTACTGGCCGATGGCGCTGGCCGTGCGCGATGCCCGCCGCACCCTGTGGCTGCGGGCCGCCCGCCACCGGCCCGCGGCGGCGGTCATCGAGGCGGCCGCCACCCGCCTGGCCGACCACCTCCGCACGCACGGGACGGTCACCCGCAAGGATCTCGACGCCATCGTGGGCGAGGCCCGGCCCGCCGGGGTGGGGGCGTGGCTCGACCTGGTGCGGGTACCGCCGTCGGGCACGTGGGAGCGCCGCCGGGCCGACCTGTTCGCCCTGGCCGAGGACTGGCTCGGCCCCCCTCCGGCCGGCCTCACGCCCGAGGACGGCAAGCGGCTGCTGGTCGAGCGCTACCTGGGCGGGTTCGGCCCCGGTACCCCCGCCGAGATCGCCGGCTGGGCGGGCCTGCCCGTGAAGGACGTCGCGCCCGCCCTCGATGGCGTGGGCTTCGTACGCCACGGCGCCCTCGTCGACCTGCCCGGCCGGCCCCTGCCTCCGCCCGACGTTGCCGCCCCCGTCCGCTTCCTGCCCACGTGGGATGCCACCCTTCTCGTCCACGCCCGCCGCAGCGGCATCCTCCCCGAGGACTACCGGCCCCGCATCTTCAACACCAAGATGCCGCAGTCGGTCGGGACATTCCTGGTGGACGGGGAGGTGGCGGGCACGTGGCGGTGGGTCGGGGACGGCGTGGCGTGGGAGCCGTTCACCCCGCTGGGCAAGGCGGCCGCAGGCGGGGTGGCGGCCGAGGCGAACCGCCTGGCCGACTTCGCCCGCCCGTAGGCCACCCGCCTGATAACTGCCCGCCATCCCGAGGTCACCGTCTCCTGCTGTCCACCTACCGGGCCGAGGACGTGGTGTCAGATCAGGTCAGAGGCGGCCTCGTCCGGCTA
>Ga0187892_10005947_pt1 | contig 18621 bp, 13 predicted proteins | sample MA1701073metaG_FD_139345 | JGI IMG/M metagenome (GOLD analysis project Ga0187892, IMG submission 139345) | Bio-ooze microbial communities from a basaltic lava cave in the Kipuka Kanohina Cave System on the Island of Hawaii, USA - MA170107-3 metaG ...
GATCGGCGCGTAGCGCTTGCGGTCCTCGCCGCCCTCGCCGGTGTTCGAGCGCCCGCCGATGCGGTTCATGGCGACCGCGAGCACGGTGTGCGCCTCGGTCGAGATCGAGCCGAGCGACATCGCGCCGGTGGAGAAGCGCTTGACGATTTCCGATGCGGGCTCCACTTCTTCGAGAGGAACTGGAGATCCAAAGCGGAAGTCGAACAGGCCGCGGAAGGTGAGGTGGCGCTTCGCCTGGTCGTTGATCAGCGCGGCGTATTCCTTGTAGGTCTGGAGCGAGTTCGCGCGCGAGGCGTGCTGCAGCTTGGCGATCGCGTCGGGCGTCCAGGTGTGGTCCTCGCCGCGCACGCGCCAGGCGTACTCGCCGCCGGCGTCGAGCATGTCAGTGAGCAGCGGGTCCTTGTCGCCGAACGCGGCGCGGTGGATGCGGATCGCCTCCTCGGCCACCTGGAACAGGTTGATGCCCTCGACGTTCGAAGCGGTGCCGGTGAAGTACTTGTCGATCAGCGATTTCGCCAGGCCCACGGCTTCGAACTGCTGCGCGCCGGTATAGGACATGTAGGTCGAGATGCCCATCTTGGACATCACCTTTTTGAGCCCCTTGCCGATCGCCTTGACGTAGTTCTTGACGGCCTTGGTCTTGTCCTCTGAAGAACTCAAAATCGTTTCCAGCGCGAGATACGGGTGCACCGCCTCGGCACCGTAGGCGCCGAGGAGCGCGAACTGATGCACCTCGCGCGCCGAGCCGGTCTCGGCCACCAGGCCGGTCGAGGTGCGCAGGCCCTTGTTCACCAGATGCTGGTGGATCGCGGAAAGGGCGAGAAGCGCGGGAATGGCCACGCGGCTGCGGTCGACCAGGCGGTCGGAGACCACGATGATCGAGTAGCCCGAGCGCACCGCGTCCTCGGCCTGCGCGGCGAGCGAGGCGAGGCGCGCCTCGACCGCCTGGGCTCCCCAGGCGACCGGGTAGGTGATGTCGAGCTCGCAGGACTTGAACTTGCCGCCGGTGTAGCGCTCGATGTGGCGGATCTTCTCCATCTCGTAGAAGTCGAGCACCGGCTGGCTCACCTCGAGCCGCAGCGGCGGATTCAGCTCGTCGATGCCGAGCAGGTTGGGCTTGGGCCCGATGAAGCTGACCAGCGAAGTGACCAGCTCCTCGCGGATCGGGTCGATCGCGGGATTGGTGACCTGCGCGAACAGCTGCTTGAAGTAGTGGTAGAGGGTCTTGTCGCGCGCCGAGAGCACCGCGAGCGAGGCGTCGTTGCCCATCGAGCCGACCGGCTCCTCGCCCGCCTGCGCCATCGGCTGGAGCTGGAACTTGAGGTCTTCCTGGGTATAGGCGAACGCCTGCTGGCGGTCGAGCAGCGGCACCCCGGACTTGAGGGGGCGCGTCTTCTCCGACTCGACCTCGTCGAGCTTGACGCGGATGCGCTCGATCCACTCGGCGTAGGGCCGCGCCCCGGCAAGGGTGTCCTTGAGCTCCCTGTCGTCGATGATGCGGCCTTTCTCGAGGTCGACGAGGAACATCTTGCCGGGCTGCAGGCGCCACTTCTTGACGATGCGCTCTTCGGGCACCGGCAGGCAGCCGCACTCCGAGCCCATGATCACCAGGTCCTCGTCGGTGACGATGTAGCGCGAGGGGCGCAGGCCGTTGCGGTCGAGCGTGGCGCCGATCTGCCGCCCGTCAGTGAACGCGATCGACGCCGGGCCGTCCCAGGGCTCCATCATCGCCGCGTGGTACTCGTAGAACGCGCGCCGCGCCGGGTCCATCAGCGTGTGGTTTTCCCACGCCTCCGGGATCATCATCATCATCGCGTGCGCCACCGAGTAGCCGCCCATCACCAGCAGCTCGAGCGCGTTGTCGAACGAGGCCGAGTCCGACTGGCCGGCGTAGATCAGCGGCCAGATCTTCGCCAGGTCGTCGCCGAGGATCGGGGATGAGATCGCGCCCTGGCGCGCGCGGATCCAGTTGACGTTGCCGCGCAGCGTGTTGATCTCGCCGTTGTGGCAGATCATGCGGAACGGGTGCGCCAGGTCCCACGACGGGAAGGTGTTGGTCGAGAAGCGCTGGTGCACCAGCGCGAGCGCCGACTCGACGCGCGCGTCCTTCAAGTCCAGGTAGTACTCGCCCACCTGGTAGGCGAGCAGCATGCCCTTGTAGCACACGGTGCGCGCCGACATCGACGGTACGTAGAACTGCTTGCCGTGCTGGAGCTTCAACGACTGGATGGCGTGGCCCGAGCTCTTGCGGATGATGTAGAGCTTGCGCTCGAGCGCGTCGGTCACGGTGACGCGCCGGCCGCGCCCGATGAACACCTGGCGGATCACCGGCTCGAGCTGCACCGCCGGCGCGGCCAGGTCACTGTTGTCCACCGGCACGTCGCGCCAGCCGAGCAGCACCTGGCCTTCGTCCTTGATCGCGCGCTCGATCTCGTACTCGCAGGCGATGCGCGAGGCGGGATCGCGCGGCAGGAACACCATCCCGACGCCGTACTGGCCTGCGGAGGGCAGCTTGACGCCCTGCCTGGCCATCTCCTCGCGGTAGAAGCAGTCCGGGATCTGGATCAGGCAGCCCGCGCCGTCGGAGAGCTTCGGGTCCCAGCCCACCGCGCCCCGATGGCTGAGGTTCTTCAAGACCGACAACCCCTGCTCGACGATGGCGTGCGATTTCCTGCCCTTGATATGCGCGACAAAGCCGACGCCGCAGGCGTCGTGCTCGTACGAGGGGTGGTAGAGACCTTGCGCTGCCAAGCTCATGACCGGACTACTGAATATACAGTTACTGCGGTGCAGCGACAATGGCTCGGCGCACCGCCGTTGCGTCGACGTCACTCGCGAGCGCGGCGCGGCCGATCGACTCGAGCACGACGAAGCGGGTGCGGCCTTTCGCCGCCTTCTTGTCGAGCGCCATCAGCTCCATGAGCCGCTCCGGGGCAAGCGCGGGGCCCGCCACCGGCAGCCCGGCGCGCTTGAGCAGCGCGCGCACGCGGCTCACTTCATTTTTTTTCAAGTGCCCCATTAGCAAGGACAGCTCCGCGGCCATCACCATGCCCGCGGCGATCGCCTCGCCATGCAGCCACGCGCCGTAGCCGGTGCCCGCCTCGATGGCGTGGCCGAAGGTGTGGCCGAAGTTGAGCAGCGCGCGCGCGCCCGACTCGCGCTCGTCCTCGGCCACGATGCGCGCCTTTAGTTCACAACTTCTGCGGACAGCGTGCACCATCGCGTCCCGGTCGCGGGAAAGAAGCCTTTCGATGTTCTTTTCAAGCCAGTCGACAAACGCGGCGTCGAGCGCAAGACCGTGCTTGATGACCTCGGCGAGACCCGAGCGCAGCTCGCGCTCGGGAAGCGTATCGAGCGTCGCCACGTCCGAGATCACCGCCTTCGGCTGGTGGAAGGCGCCGATCATGTTCTTTCCGGCCGCATGGTTGATGGCGGTCTTGCCGCCGACCGAGGAATCGACCTGGGCGAGCAGCGTGGTCGGCACCTGCACATAGGGCACGCCACGCTGGTAGACCGCGGCCGCAAAGCCGGCGAGATCGCCGATTACCCCGCCGCCGAGGGCGACGATGAGCGTGTCACGCCCGCAGTGCGCCTTGAGCAGATCGTCGAAGACGCGGTTGAGCGGTTGCCAGGTCTTTGTCTGCTCCCCGTCCGGCACGACGATTTCGGTGACCCGTGCCTCAGCCAAGGCTTGCTTGACTCTGGAAAGATAAAGCGGCCCCACAACTTCATTGGTAACGATCGCGGCGCTGCCCCCGACGAGATAGGGCCGGTAGAGGTCGGCGCGATCGATCAGCCCCGCGCCGACGTGGATCGGATAGGAGCGGCTGCCGAGGGCTACGCTGAGGCTTTCCATCGGGCTCCGAGCTCGCCGAGCAGGCGGCGCGCCAGCGCCTGCACGCTCTGCCGGCCGGTGTCGACCACCAGGTCCGCGATCGAGCGGTACAGCGGATCGCGCTCGGCGTACAGGCTGCGCAGCCGCCCGAGCGGGTCGCCGGTCGCGAGCAGCGGCCGGTTGCGGTCCTGGCGCACCCGCTCGTACAGGTGCTCGGGCGTGGCGCGCAGGTAGACCACCGTGCCGCGCGCCGCGAGCAGACGGCGGTTCTCCTCGAGCAGCACGACCCCACCGCCGGTCGCGAGCACGATGCCGTCCAGGCGCGTGAGCTCGGCGATCGCCTGCGCCTCGCGCGCGCGGAAGCCGGCCTCGCCCTCGATGTCGAACACCACCGGGATCTTCACGCCGCAGCGCGCCTCGATCTCGTGGTCCGAGTCGATGAAGCGCAGCTTGAGGCGGCGCGCGAGCGCCTTGCCGACCGTGGTCTTGCCGGCGCCCATCATGCCCACGAGGTACAGGTTTCCTGCCTGCTGCATGGCCTCATTGTAGGAACAAAAACGGCCGGGAGGACCCGGCCGTCGCACGCTGGACGAAGAAGAGGCGGGCGGCTCTAGCGAATGGTCAGGCGCTCGTTGACGATGCGCGGCGTGATGAACACCAGGAGCTCGGTCTTGGAGCTGGTCGTGGTGGTGTTCTTGAACAGCCAGCCGATCCACGGCAGGTCGCCGAAGAACGGGATCTTGGTGATGTCGCTGCGGTCGTTCTGCTCGAAGATGCCGCCGATCACCACCGTGCCGCCGTTCTCCACCAGCACCTCGGTCTTGACGTGCTTGGTGCTGATCTGCACGCCGGCGGGCGTGACGGCCCCGGGCTGGTCCTTGTTGACGTCGAGCGTCATGATGACGTTGCCGTCGGGGGTGATCTGCGGCTTGACCTTGAGCGCCAGGTTCGCCTTGCGGAAGGTGACGGCGGTGGCGCCCGACGCGGTCGCCTGCTGGTACGGGATCTCGGTGCCCTGCTCGATCAGCGCCTCGACCTGGTCGGCGGTGAGCACGCGCGGGCTGGCGATGATCTTGCCCTTGCCGTCGGCCTCCAGCGCCGAGATCTCGAGGTTCAGGAACCGGGTCGCGGCGCTGTTGAACAGGATGAAGGAGAACTGGCCGGCGTTGAACGCGTTCAGGCCCGCCGCCGGCAGGTTCACGCTGCTCGCGTTGCCGAAGAAGTCGGGCGTGGTGATGATCTGGCCGGTCTGGAAGCCGGTGGCCGCGAGGCCGCCGCCGGCGATGAAGCGCGGGCTGTTCTGGCCGAGGATCCGGTGCCCGGTGCCCTGCACGTCGTTGAGCGCGAGGCGCGCGCCGAGGTTGCGGCTGAAGGCGTCGTTCGCCTCGACGATGCGCGCCTCGATCATCACCTGGCGCACCGCGACGTCGATCTTGGCGATCAGGCGGCGCACTTCCTCCAGGCGGCTGGGCGTGTCCTGCACGAACAGCGTGTTGGTGCGCGAGTCGACCACCGCGCTGCCGCGCTTGGACAGGATGCGCTGCGTCGGATCCGACAGCAGCTTCTGCACGTCGGCCGCCTTCTGGTAGTTCATCTGGAACGACTCGGTGCGCGTCTGCTCCAGGTCGCTGATCTGGTTGGCCGCCTCGAGCGCGAGCTTCTCGCGCGTCGCGAGCTCGTCGCGCGGCGCGATCCAGATTACGTTGCCGCTGCGTCGGCTGTCGAGGCCGCGCGTCTGCAGGATGATCTCGAGCGCCTGGTCCCAGGGCACGTCCTTCAGGCGCAGCGTGATGTTGCCGGCCACGGTGTCGCTGGTGATGATGTTGAGGTCGGTGAAGTCGGCGATCACGTTCAGCACCGCGCGCACCTCCACGTTCTGGAAGTTGAGCGAGAGGCGCTCCCCGGTGTAGCGCCCGCGCTGCGCCGCCGAGCGCGCCGGGTCGGCCACCACCGGCTTCACCTCGAGCACGAACTGCGTGTCGGACTGGTAGGCGTTATGCTCCCACTGGCCTTTCGGCTCGATCACCATGCGCACGTTCTCGCCCTGCTGGAAGGTGGCGACGGTGTTGACCGGGGTGCCGAAGTCCACCACGTCGAGGCGCCGGCGCAGGTTGTCGGGCAGCGAGGTCTTGAGGAAGTCGATGACGATGTTCTGTCCCTGCACGCGGATGTCGATGCCGGTGGTGGTGTCCGACAGGTCGACGATCACGCGGCCTTCGCCGGCGCGGCCGCGGCGGAAGTCGATGTCGCGCACCGCGTGCTTGACGTCGGGCTTGCCCTCGGCGAAGTGCGCCACCCCGGGGCTCGCGGCGGCGGCGGGCTGCGCGGCTGCGAGGGTGATGACCAGCGAGCGGCCGTCGAGCACGGCTTCGTGCCCCACCGGGCGGCGCAGGTTGAGCACCACGCGCGTGCGCTCGGCGCCCTGCACCACGTTCATGCTGCGCAGCTCGCCCTGCCCGATGTCCTGGCTCGAGCGGCCGAGCGAGTTCACGGTGTTCGGGAAATCGAAGGCGATGCGCGCCGGGGCCGCGACCGCGAAGTTCGGCGGCACGCTCCTCAGCGGCTCCTTGGTGGTGATGCGCACCACCACCCGGCCGGCCTCCTGGATGACGTCGAAGGCGTCGATGCTGTTTTCCTGAGCAAGCGCGGCGTTCAAGCCGAGCAACCACGGGAAAGTGAGAAACAGGATGGCCTTGGCTTTGGTATTCATCGTTTTGCCTCCACCAGTTGCAGCGCGCTCGTGCGCTCGACCCAGTCGCCGGTCGAGTCCTGCACCAGCTCCTTCAGGCTGATCTGGGCTTCGTCGATCGCGATGATCACGCCGAAGTTCTGGCCCATGTAGTTGCCCTTCTTCACCCGGTACAGGTTCGCGCCGGCCTTCACCAGCGCGAAGGTTTCCTTGTTCTGGGTGATGGTGCCGAGCATGGTGATCGACTCGAGCGGGAACGCCTCCAGCGGCTCGGGCGGGCGCTTCTTCTGCTCCTCGATCAGCGCGGTCGATGCGGTCGCCTGGCCGCGCGCGGCAGCGACTTCGATCCGCTCGGGCCTGAACGGGTCGATCATGCCCTCGGTTTCGGTGCTGTACGGGACCGGCTCGTAGGGCACCACCGGGGGGAGTGGGGCGACCCTGCCCTCCAGGTTCTTGCTGAGCTCCTTCAGCTCCTGATCGATGCTGGATTGCTCGTCGGCGCAGCCGGCAGCCACGACCGCGGCGGTCGCGATCACTGCCATCCGCAGGCCGGCGCGGATCATTTGGCGCCCGGCTTCTTCGCCGCGGCCTTGCGCTGCTGCTGCACCTCGGCGTCGTCGAGATAGCGGAAAGTGCGCGCCACCGCGTCCATCGTCAGGTTGCCGTCCTTGCTCGCGACGATGGCGACGTTGTTCAGCGTCACGATGCGCGAGAGCTGGCCGACCTCGCTCGCGAACGCGCCCATGTCGTGGTAGGAGCCGGTGACCTTCACGTCGATCGGCAGCTCGGCGTAGAAGTCGCGCCGGATCTCGGCCGCCGCGGGCTTGAACAGCTCGAATTGCAGCCCGCGCCGCAGCCCGGCCTGGTTGATGTCGACCAGCAGCGCCTCCATCTCCGACTTGTTGGGCAGCTGCTTGAGCAGCGCGCCGAACTGGACGTTGATCTCGCGCAGCTGCTGGCGGTGCAGCTCGAGGTTGACCGCCTGCTTTTTCTTGTCGACGTAATCCTTCTTCAGGCCCTCTTCCTTCTTCTGCCCCAGCTCGAGCTCCTCGATCTGCGCCTGGTTGAAGGCGAAGAACCCGCCGACCGGAACGCCGATCAGGATCGCGAGCAGCACCACGATCTTGGGCGCCGCGTGCCAGGTGCCTGCGTCCTTCCAGTTGGTGCGCTTGAATTCCTCGACCAGCGCGTTGAAGTTGACCGCCATGGCCTAGCCCTTCCTCATTTCGGCGCGGGCGCGGCGGCCGGCTTGGCGTCCTTGGCCGGATCTTTCGCCGCGGCGCGCTTCAGCGTCACGTACATGTTGAATTCCGAGACCCGCTTCTTGTCCACGCTGGTCGCCTTGACCTCGACCAGCTCGGGCTTCTCGAGCCAGCGCGAGGCGTCCACGTTGCGCATCAGGGTGGAGACGCGCGCGCTCGCCTGCGCGTAGCCGACGATGTGGATGCGCTGGCCGGTCTGGCGCAGCGATTTCAGGTATACGCCCTCGGGCATGCGGTGCACCATCTGCTCGATCAGGTGCACGGTCTGCGCGCGGTCGGCCTGCAGCGTCTCGATGATCCGCTTGCGCGCGAGCAGCGCGTCGATCTGGCTGCGCAGCTCGTTGATTTCCTGGATCTCCTTCTCGAGACCCTTGATCTGGGCCGTGATGTAGCTGTTGCGGCCGTTCTGCACGTCGATCAGGCGGCCGTAGTACTGGTACACCAGGAAGGCGAGCGCCGCGCCGACGCCGAATGTGCCGACTGCGACGGTGATGAAGTGCTGGCGCGCGCGCTTGCGGCTTTCCGCGCGGTGCGGCAGCAGGTTGATGCGCGCGTTCATTGCGGGTCGAACCTCCTTATCGCCAGGCCGCAGGCGACGATCAGCGAGGGCGCGTCGACCATCAGGCGCTTGAGCTGCACGCGCGGCGAAGCCTGCATCAGGGCGAAGGGGTTGGCGACGCTGGTCGCGACCTGGGTGCGGGTGTTCACCACCGCGTCCAGGCCCGGGATCACCGCCGAGCCGCCGGCGAGCAGGATATGGTCGACCGCGTGGTACTGGGTCGAGGTGAAGAAGAACTGCAGCGCGCGTTGCACCTCCATGGAGAGGTTCTCCATGAAGGGGCGCATCACCTCGGCCTCGAAGTCCTCGGGCAGCCCGCCCGAGCGCTTGGCGTTCTCGGCTTCCTCCGCGCTCATGCCGTAACGGCTGACGATGTCCTGCGTGAGCTGGTTGCCGCCGAACGCCTGCTCGCGCGTGTAGATCGACTGGTCGTTGCGCAGCACGCTGACGTTCATCACGTTGGCGCCTACGTCGACCACGGCGACGTTCTGGTCCTTGCCGCCGCCGGGCAGCGCCTGCACCACCAGGGAGAGCGCGGTCTGCTGGGCGAAGGACTCGACGTCCATCACCAGCGCCTTGAGCCCGGCGGAGTCGGCGACCGCGACACGGTCCTCAACCTTCTCCTTGCGCGTCGCGGCGATCAGGACTTCCTGTTCCTCGGGGTTGGTCGGCGAGGGGCCGAGCACCTGGAAGTCGAGGTTCACTTCCTCGAGGGCGAACGGGATGTACTGGTTCGCCTCGCTCTCCACCTGGATCTCGAGGTCGTCCTCGCGCAGCGCCGCCGAGACGATGATCTTCTTGCTGATGACCGCGCCGGTCGGCACCGCCATCGCGACGTGCTTGGTGCGCGTGCCCAGGCGCTTGTGCGCCCGGCGCACCGATTCGGTGACCGCCTCGAGGTTGTTGATGTTGCCGTCGACCACGGAATCGCGCGGCAGCGGCTCGATCGCGTAGCGCTCGACGCGGTAGGCGCCCTTGCCGCCGTCGACGATCTCAAGCATCTTGACCGAGGACGAGCTGATATCCAGCCCGAACAACGGCGGCGCCTTCGGCTTGAACAGGTCGAATCCCATTAGCCCCTTCCCTGCTTTTTTCCTTTTGCGTACCGGCTCTTAGGCGCGATACGCAGAAATCGCATGAAATGCTAGCAACAACCCCTGCGACTGTCTACTGAATTCTCCACAGAGGCAAGCGGGTATGATGCCGCCGTTGCGGCACCCCTTGCAACAACGCCCGTTCCAACGGCTCTAAGCACCCAGAAGATGTGGCTCCGGTTCGTCGCTTTCCCCCTGGCCGTGCTGGCAGGCTTGGCCTTGGCCGCCGTCTTGGCGGCCGGCCTGGTCGTAGTTCTCGCCTACCCCCAGCTGCCCTCGCTCGAGGCGCTCACCGCCTACCAGCCGAAGATCCCGCTGCGCATCTACACCGCCGAGGGGGTGCTGATCGGCGAGTTCGGCGAGGAGCGCCGCTCCTTCATCTCGATCAACGAGGTGCCGCAGCAACTGAAGAGCGCCATCATCGCCGCCGAAGACGAGCGCTTCTACGAGCACCCCGGCATCGACTATGTGGGCGTGCTGCGCGCGGCCTGGGCCAACCTCTCGGCGGGCAGAAGCCGCCAGGGCGCGAGCACCATCACCATGCAGGTGGCGCGCAACTTCTTCCTGTCCTCCGAGAAAACGCTCACGCGCAAGCTGTACGAGGCGCTGCTCGCCTTCAAGATCGAGCACAGCCTGGCGAAGGACCAGATCCTCGAGCTCTACGTCAACCAGATCTTCCTCGGCCAGCGCGCGTACGGCTTCGCCGCCGCGTCGCAGGCCTACTACGGCAAGGCGCTCGGCCAGCTCTCGCTGGCGGAGACCGCGATGCTCGCCGGCCTGCCCAAGGCGCCCTCGCAGAACCCGATCTCCAACCCCCAGCGCGCCAAGCAGCGCCAGCAGTACGTGCTGCGCCGCATGACCGAGCTCGGCTACATTGATGCAACGCAATATGAAGACGCCCTGAAGGCGCCGTTGCGCACCCGGCGCGAGGTTACCGAGTACCCGGTGCACGCCGAGTTCGCCGCCGAGATGGTGCGCCAGGCCCTGGCCGAGCATTACCCCGACGAGGTCTACACCCGGGGCTTCCGCGTCTATACCACGCTGCGCCAGGCCGACCAGGAAGCGGCCTACGCCGCGCTGCGCGCCGGAGTGCTCGAGTACGACCGGCGCGCGGGCTACCGCAGTCCCGAGGGCTACGTCGAGCTGCCGGCCAACCCCGACGACGACGACTTCGAGGAGGCGCTCGCCGACCGCCCCGACAGCGACGACCTGATCGCCGCGGTGGTGACCGGGACCGACGGCAAGCAGGTGCAGGCCGCGCTGCGCAGCGGCGAGCGCATCGTGATCCAGGGCGCGGGGCTGCAGTTCGCCGCGCGCGCGCTCGATCCGAAGGCGGCGCCGCAGCGGCGCATCCGCAAGGGCGCGATCGTGCGCGTGCAGCGCGACGGGAAGCAGTGGCAGATCGTGCAGCTCCCCGAGGTCGAGGCGGCGTTCATCGCGCTCGATCCTCAGGACGGCGCGATCCGCGCCCTGGTCGGCGGCTTCGACTTCGGGCGCAACAAGTTCAACCACGTGACCCAGGCCTGGCGCCAGCCCGGGTCGTCGTTCAAGCCCTTCATCTACTCGGCCTCGCTCGAGAAAGGGTTCACCGCGGCCACGGTGGTGGCCGACGAGCCGGTGGTGCTCGAGGCCGAGCAGACCGGCAGCCAGCGCTGGGAGCCGAAGAACTACGACGGCAAGTTCGAGGGGCCGATGCGGCTGCGGACCGCGCTCGCCAAGTCGAAGAACATGGTCTCGATCCGCATCCTCGACGCGATCGGCCCGAAGTACGCCCAGGAGTACGTGACGCGCTTCGGCTTCGAGCCCGAGCGCCATCCGCCCTACCTCACCATGGCGCTCGGCGCCGGCTCGGTGACCGCGTGGCAGATGGCGCGCGCCTACTCGGTGTTCGCGAACGGCGGCTTCCTGGTCCAGCCCTACTTCATCCACAAGATCGTCGACGACCGCGGCAACGCGCTCGCGCTCGCCGACCCGCGCCGCGCCGGCGACGAGGCGCTGCGCGTGCTCGATCCGCGCAACGCCTTCATCATGGACAGCATGATGCAGGACGTGACGCGCTCCGGCACCGCGGCGCGCGCCGCGCGCCTCGGGCGCGTCGATCTCGCGGGCAAGACCGGCACCACCAACGAGTTCGTCGACGCCTGGTTCGCGGGCTACCAGCCCGCGCTCACCGCCGTCGCCTGGGTCGGCTTCGACCAGCCGAAGACGCTCGGCAAGAACCAGACCGGCGGGGTGGTCGCGCTGCCGATCTGGCTCGGCTACATGGAGCGGGTGCTGAAGGAATACCCCGAGATGTCGCGGTCCGTCCCGCCGGGCATCATCGCCGTGCCGACGATGTCGTATCCGACGCAGCCGGGCGAGGCCGCAAAGATGGTGCCCGAGCTGTTCTACCGCGAGGCGGTGCCGCCGCCCGAAGTGCTGCAGCCGCCGGCGGCGCCGGTGCAGCCGGCGCTACCCGAGCAGACGAACCCCCCGGCCTAGCTGCTCGGACACGAGCTTCGAGAGCGCGGCGAACAGCTCCGCGCCGCCGCGCGTGTCGCGCCAGGCGGACCCGTCCCAGCGGAAGTGGAAGCCGCCCGAGCGCGCCGCGACCCAGATCTCGCGCGCCGCGCCGTGGCGGTTGACGATGATCTTCGAGCCGTCGTCGAACTCGAGCTCGAGGATGCCGCCCGGCTTGCGCTCGCAGTCGATCTCGTTCGCCTCCAGCGCGCGCTCCACCCCCTCCAGCGCAGCGGCGGCCAGCCTTTCGAATTCGCGCTCGTCCATGGAGTAACATGATTTTATGCGCTTCCTCCTGGTACTCGTGCTGCTCGCGGCCGGCTGCGGACAGAAGGGGCCGCTGTACCTGCGCGACAACCCGCCACCGGGCGTCAAGCCGCCCAAGCCGAAGCCCTACGAGCCGGTGCCTTATCCGCGCGAGCTGCGCGAAGAAGAACAGAAGAAGTAGGCGCCGTGCCTTTCCCCTACCGCAACGGCGTGCTATGCGCCGATGAAGCGCCGCTCGACGCCATCGCGCGGCGCCACGGCACGCCGTGCTTCGTGTATTCGCAGGCTTCGATCGAAGCCGCCTACCGGGAATACGAGCGCGCGCTGGCGGGTCGCCCCTCGCTGGTCTGCTATTCCGTCAAGGCGAACTCGAACCTCGCGGTGCTGGCGCTGCTCGCCCGGCTCGGCGCCGGCTTCGACATCGTCTCGGGCGGCGAGCTGGCGCGCGTCGTCGCCGCGGGCGGCGACCCGCGCAAGACGCTGTTTTCCGGCGTCGGCAAGTCCGAAGCCGAGATCCGCTTCGCGCTGGAAAAGGACATCGGCTGCATCAACCTCGAGTCGGAGTCCGAGCTGGAAAGAGTCAACGCCGTCGCGGGTCAGGTGGGAAAAAAGGCTCCTGTCGCATTCCGAGTCAATCCGGACATCGACGCGAAGACTCATCCGTACATCTCCACCGGCCTGCGCGAGACCAAGTTCGGCGTTGCGCACTCCGATGCGGAACGTTTGTACAAGCGCGCCCTAGGCCTCCCAGGCATCAAGCTCGTCGGCATCGGCTGCCACATCGGCTCGCTGCTCGAGCACCCCGGGCCGTACGTCGCCGCCGCCGAGCGGCTGGTGGCGCTGCTCGAGCGCGTGGAGGGCGCCGGAATCCGGCTGAAGCACGTCGACTTCGGCGGCGGCATCGGGATCCGCTACAAGGACGAGGCGCCGCAGCCGCCGGCGGCGTTCGTCGCGGGGGTGCTTGCCGCCATCGGCAAGCGGCCGCACACCGTGATCGTCGATCCCGGGCGCTCGATCGTCGGTAACGCCGGCCTGCTGTTGACGCGCGTGGAATACGTGAAGCCGGGCTTCCTGGTGGTGGACGCTGCGATGAACGACCTGATCCGTCCCGCCCTCTACGGCGCCTGGCACGAGGTGCGGGCAGTGAAGGAATCGGCGGGCGGCGGCACTGTTTACGACATCGTCGGGCCGGTTTGCGAGAGTGCCGACTTCGTCGCCAAGGGCCGCAGGCTGGCGGCGGGCGAGGGTGACCTGCTCGCGATCATGTCCTGCGGCGCCTACGCCATGGTGATGAGCTCCAATTACAACAGCAGGCCGAGGGCGCCTGAAGTCCTAGTTGTCCAGAAAGAGGCCTATTTGGTGCGCCGCCGCGAAGAGGTTTCCGAGCTGTTTGCCCTGGAGCGCATCCCGGGCTGACAATCGCCGATTCCAATGACCTCCCGGCGTTTCGTGATGATCGCCCTCCTGCTGGTCGTGCTCGGCGGGGCGGGCCTCGGGACCTATTTCGTCACCGACGGGCGGGCGAAGGAAGGCAAGTCGACCAAGGGCAAGGGCCCGCCCCCGGTCCCGGTGACGGTCGCGGTGGTGCAGCAGCAAACCGTGCCCGTGCGCCTGCAGGCGATCGGCAACGTCGAGGCCTATGCCACGGTGGCCGTAAAGGCGCGGGTCGACGGCCAGATCCTCGAGGTCAACTTCCGCGAAGGGCAAGCGGTGAAGAAGGGCGAGGTCCTGTTCCGGATCGATCCGCGGCCGTTCGAGGCGGCTTTGCGCCAGGCCGAGGCCAACGCGCTTCGCGACCGCGCCGCGCGCGACCAGGCGCGCTCGCAGGAGAAGCGCTACCAGGAGCTGCTGCAGAAGAACTTCATCTCGAAAGAGGCCTACGCCCAGATCCGCACCAACGCCGAGACCGCGGAGGCGACCGCCAGGGCGAGCCAGGCGGCGCTCGAGAACGCGCGTCTCAACCTCGAGTACTGCACCATCCGCTCCTCGCTCGACGGCTACGTCGGCCGGGTGCTGTCGCAGGCGGGCAACCTGGTGCGCGCCAACGACCCGAATCCGCTGGTGGTCATCAACCAGGTGCGGCCGATCTACGTGAATTTCGGCATCCCGGAGCAGCACCTGCCGGACGTGCGCAAGCACATGGCGGCCGGCCCGCTCGCCGCCGAGGTGCTGCCGGTCGACGCACAGCAGGTCACGCCGCAGGGCACGCTGATCTTCGTCGACAACGCGGTCGACCCGAGCACCGGCACGATCCGCCTGCGCGCGCAGTTCGAAAACGCCGATGCCGCGCTCTGGCCCGGGCAGTTCGTCAACGTGAGTCTCAGGCTCTACGAGCAGGCCGACGCGCTCGTGGTGCCGGCGACGGCAGTGCAGACCGGGCCGCAGGGACAATACGTGTACGTGGTCGCCGATGACATGACCGCCGACGTGCGCCGCGTCACGGTGCAGCGCAGCGACGGCGAGCGCGCGATCATCGCCAGGGGCGTGGCGAAGGGCGAGCGCGTGGTCACGCGCGGCCAGCTGCGGCTCGGCCCGAAGACCCGCGTGCAAATCGGCAAGCCCGCGGCGGAGGCGTCGTGAACCTCTGCGAGATTTTCGTGCGCCGCCCGGTGATGACGGTGCTCGTCATGGTGGGCATCCTGATCTTCGGGCTCGCCGGCTACCGGCTGCTGCCGGTGTCGACGCTGCCGAACGTCGACTTCCCGACGATCCAGGTCAGCGCCGATCTGCCCGGCGCCAGCCCGGAGACCATGGCGTCGTCGGTCGCCACCGTGCTCGAGAAGCAGTTCTCGACCATCGCCGGGATCGACGAGATGACCTCGGTGAGCGGCCAGGGCGTGACGCGGATCACCATCCAGTTCAGCCTCGAGCGCGACATCGACGCCGCGGCGCAGGACGTGAATTCGGCGATCGCCTCGGCGGCGCGCCAGCTGCCCGCGACCATGCCCTCGCCGCCGTCGTTCCGCAAGGTGAACCCGGGCGACTTCCCGGTGTTCTACCTCGCGCTCACATCGGAAACCCTGCCGCTTTCCACCGTCAACGAGTACGCCGAGACCTACCTCGCGCAACGCATCTCGACGATCAACGGCGTGGCGCAGGTGAACGTGTTCGGCCAGCAAAAGTACGCCGTGCGGGTGCAGCTCGACCCCAACGCGCTCGCCGCGCGCTCGGTCGGCATCAACGAGGTCGAGCAGGCGGTGGCGAACGCCAACGTCAACATCCCCACCGGCTCGCTCTACGGCAAGGAGCGCACGTTCGCGGTGCAGTCGACCGGCCAGCTCTCCAACGCCGCCTCGTTCCGGCCGGTGATCGTCACCTACCGCAACGGCGCGCCGGTGCGGCTGCAGGAGCTCGGCCGCGTCATCGACAGCGTGCAGAACGACAAGGTCGCCGCCTGGTTCAAGGACAAGCGCGGCATCGTGCTCGCCATTCAGCGCCAGCCCGGCACCAACACCGTGGAGGTGGTCGACAACATCAAGAAGCTGCTGCCGACGTTCCGCGCCGAGGTTCCGCCGTCGATCGACATCGAGGTGCTGTTCGACCGCTCGGTGACAATCCGCGCCTCGGTGCAGGAGGTGCAGTTCACGCTGTACCTCGCGCTGATGCTGGTGGTGCTGGTCATTTTCCTCTTCCTGCGCAACATCCCGGCGACCGTGATCCCGGCGCTCGCGCTGCCGATGTCGATCATCGGCACCTTCGTGGTGATGTATGTCCTCGGCTTCAGCCTGAACAATATCTCGCTCATGGCGCTCACCCTGTGCGTCGGCTTCGTGGTCGACGACGCCATCGTGATGCTCGAGAACATCACGCGCCACATCGAGAGCGGCAAGAGCGTGATGCAGGCGACCCTCGACGGCTCGAAGGAGATCGTGTTCACCATCGTGTCGATGACGCTGTCGCTCGCCGCGGTGTTCATCCCGGTTCTGTTCATGCCCGGGATCCTGGGCAGGCTGCTCAACGAGTTCGCCGTGACCATCATCGCGGCGGTGCTGATCTCGGGCTTCGTGTCGCTCACGCTGACGCCCATGATGTGCAGCCGCATCCTCAAGCCGTACCGCACGGATGCGCGCCACGGCCGGCTGTACATGGCCTTCGAGCGCGGCTTCGACGCCTGGAAGCATGCTTACGCCGTGACCCTCGGCTGGACGCTGCGCCACCAGCGCACGGTGCTGGTGCTTTTCGTGGCCATCTGCGTCGCGACCGGGGTGCTGTTCGCGCGCGCGCCGAAGGGCTTTCTGCCGAGCGAGGACTCGGGCCAGCTCTTCTGCTTCGTCGAGGGGCCGCAGGATATCTCGTTCGAGGCCATGGCCGGGCTGCAGCGCCAGGTGGCCGAGATCATCCGCAAGGATCCGAACGTCGAGGCGGCGATGTCGTTCATCGGCGCGACCGGTTTCTCGCCCTCGCTCAACGTCGGGCGCATCACCATCACCCTCAAGCCCTTCAGCGAGCGCAAGCCCGCCGACCAGGTGGTGCGCGAGCTGCGGCCGAAGCTCGCCAACGTGCTCGGCGCCAAGGTGTTCATCCAGAACGTGCCGGCGATCCGCATCGGCGGCGGCCTCACCAAGAGCCCATACCAGTACGTGATGCGCAGCGCTTCGGCGGACGAGCTCTACCGGTGGGCGCCGCAGATCGAGCAGAAGCTGCGCACGCTGCCGGGCCTGGTCGACGTGACCAGCGACCTGCAGATCACGCGTCCCGAGGTCACGGTCGAGATCGAGCGCGAGAAAGCCTCGGCCCTCGGCGTCTCGGCGCAGCAGATCGAGATGGCGCTCAACAACGCGTACGGCTCGCGCCAGGTATCGACGATCTACACCTCGACCAACCAGTACTTCGTGATCATGGAGCTCGCGCCGCGCTACCAGACCGACCCGTCGGTGATGCCGATGCTCTACGTGCGCTCCTCGACCGGCGCGCTGGTGCCTCTCAACGCGGTAGCCAGGCTTTCCTACGGCGTCGGGCCGTTGCAGGTGACGCACCATGGGCAGCTGACCTCGGTGACCTTCTCCTTCGACCTGCGGCCGGGCGTCGCGCTGTCGCAGGCGATCGACCAGGTGAACGCCGGCATGCGCGAGCTGCAGGTGCCGGCGACGCTGTCGGGCACTTTTGCGGGCACCGCGCAGGCCTACCAGAGCTCGCTGCAGGGCATGGGCATCCTGATCATCCTGTCGATCGTGGTGATCTACCTGGTGCTCGGCATCCTGTACGAGAGCTTCATCCACCCGCTTACCATCCTGTCGGGCCTGCCGACCGCGGGCCTGGGCGCGCTGCTGACGCTGATGGCGTTCGGCATCGAGCTCAACATGTACGCCTTCGTCGGCATCATCATGCTGATCGGCATCGTGAAGAAGAACGCGATCATGATGATCGACTTCGCGATCGAGGCGCAGAGGAAGGACGGCAAGCCCCCCGAGGAGGCGATCTACCAGGCGGGCTTGGTCCGTTTCCGCCCGATCATGATGACCACCATGGCGGCGCTGATGGGCAGCCTGCCGATCGCGATCGGCTTCGGCGCCGGCGGCGGCGCGCGCATGCCGCTCGGCCTGGCGGTGGTCGGCGGGCTGGTGCTGTCGCAGCTCCTCACGCTGTACCTCACGCCGGTGATCTACCTGTACTTCGAAAGGCTGCAGCAGCTGTTCAGGCGCAAGCCCGAGCCGGCCGTGGGCGATGCCCGAGTCGCGTAGCCTCGCGGTCTTCTGCGACTTCGAGAACATCGCGCTCGGCGTGCGCGAGGCGCGCTACTCGCAGTTCGACATGGAGAAGGTGCTCGAGCGGCTGCTCGCCAAGGGCTCGATCGTGGTGAAGAAGGCCTACTGCGACTGGGAGCGCTACAAGGAGTTCAAGAGCACGATGCACGCGGCGTCGTTCGAGCTGATCGAGATCCCGCACCTGCGCCAGTCGGGCAAGAACTCGGCCGACATCCGCATGGTGGTCGACGCGCTCGACCTCTGCTACACCAAGGCGCACGTCGACACCTTCGTCATCGTGAGCGGCGACTCGGACTTCTCGCCGCTGGTGTCCAAGCTGCGCGAGAACGCGAAGACCGTGATCGGCGTCGGGGTGAAGAGCTCGAGCTCCGACCTGCTGATCAACAACTGCGACGAGTTCATCTACTACGACGACCTGGTGCGCGCCGACGAGCAGAAGCGCCGCGCGGCGAAGAAGCGCCGCGAGGCCGCGCCGGCGGGCGCCGCGGGCGACAAAGGCAACGGCGACAAGAAGCAGGAGGCCTTCGACCTGATGCTCGGCACGCTGGAAGCGCTGATGGCCGAGCGCGACGCCGACGAGCGCGTCTGGGGCTCGATGGTGAAGCAGGCGCTGAAGCGCAGGAATCCCGGCTTCAACGAGTCGTACTATGGCTTCCGTGCCTTCTCCGACCTCCTCGAGGAAGCCGAGAAAAAAGGCCTCATCAAGCTCGA
>Ga0187892_10005948_pt1 | contig 18618 bp, 22 predicted proteins | sample MA1701073metaG_FD_139345 | JGI IMG/M metagenome (GOLD analysis project Ga0187892, IMG submission 139345) | Bio-ooze microbial communities from a basaltic lava cave in the Kipuka Kanohina Cave System on the Island of Hawaii, USA - MA170107-3 metaG ...
CACTGCAATCCTTTGCAGCATAACGCCTGGCGGCCCAGCTCCCCTCGATGTTCCAAGCAGGCTATTTCTCGACGAAATCTCTCGCTCACGCCAGCGCGAGGAACCGTGCTATACAGCGGAAGAGCGGATCATCGGGGGCGGCTCCGGCGCGAGCGATCACGTTCACTTCGAACTGGATGCCGTGGGTAGCCTTGCTTCTGAGATGGAACGTCTCGGGATCGCAAGCGGCGACGATCTCCACGCGCCGGACCTCGCCGACCGCGTGTTCGCCGAGGTCGTCGCGAAGGGCAGCGTGGTCATTGGTCGCTCCGAGGTCGGTGCGTGGTGTCGGACGTGAATCCCCATAGGTTGCTCAACGACGATCCAGTGCTCAAGGTGGATGTCTAACTCGCGGTTGCACCCGACCGCTCGGCTTCGCCTCGCGGCGGGTGAACCGGCAGGTCGTTAGCGAGCGGCGATCTGGGGTGAGTAGAGGCGAGAGGATGATACACGATGCCGACGATCCTCCGAGTCGGTCCATACCGATTCTTCTTCTACGCGAGCGATCGGGCGGAGCCGAAGCATGTGCATGTCGAGGCAGGCGAGGGACGCGCCAAGTTCTGGCTCTCCCCGGTCCGCCTGCGGGCCAGTCGCGGGTTTGCTCGGCATGAGCTATCTCATCTTCAGCGGCTGGTGGTCGAGCATCGAGAACACCTTGTGAGGGCATGGCATGAGTACTTCAAGGGCTGAGGAACTAGCTCCGTCGGCGGTCCGGGCGCACATCGTCGACGACGCAGTCGTCATTGATCTGAGCGACGGGCGAACCGTCACAGCACCGCTCGCCTGGTACCCTCGCTTGCTTCACGGCACGGCGCGCGAGCGCCGGCACTGGCGACTCATCGGCGGTGGCGAAGGCGTCCACTGGCCCGACCTCGACGAGGACCTCAGTGTCGAGGGTCTTCTCGCGGGTAGGCCATCAGCCGAGAGCCAGGGGGCCTTCAAGAAGTGGTTAGAAAGTCGCCGGCCGCGCGCTAACAAGCGGATGCAGCCGGCGCGCGCAACCTCCCGTGCTCATCGCAACCGCCGCCGGGCGCGCGGCTGATCCGCTTCGTTAGACGGCACGGGGACGCCATGATCACATCGATCACAGTGAACCTCGCACTCGTCCTGTTCGGCCTTGTTCTGGTCGCTCGGCAGGTCAACTTTCCCCAACGTCGGCCGCTTCACTGGCCGACATGATGTTTGGGCGGCGCGCCTCTTCGGGCACAAGTCTGCATGAGGACCATCAGGCCCGGGGGCCTTCGCGTGGAGCCTTGTCCGTCGGAAAGGCCGGGGGGTAGAATCCAGTTTCGATGGTGTCGGATGCTGCGCGAGAGATGCTCAGGGCCGTCTGCTGGATCATCACCAGCGAGCGGGCATGGTCGTTGGCCGGCGTGATCTCCCCGAAGCCGACGCTGGTCAGGCACGTGAAGCTGAAGTAGAGCAGATCCCACCAGCGGGTCACGCCATCGGGATCGTTCGCGGCGTTGATCACGAAGGCGCGCGGCTGCAGGTGCTCGATCAGCGCATAATAGAGGTAGGCGAACACGAACGCCATGAGCACATAGAGCCCGGCCGCGGCGAACAGCTCGTCGCGCGTCATGATCTCGTCATTGAAACACCCGGACCGCCGCGGGCAGGCGGGTGTGCTCGAAGCGACCCGATTTCCCCGGCGGAAGGCCCGTTTGCCGCCCCAACGTCCCCGGCGATCGACTTCCGAGACCCAGTTTTCCTCTTGACCCGTGCTTTGTCCGCCGCGTATATCGGTTTTCCGGGAGGCAAGGTCTGATAGAGAGAGATTACGTCAACTCCGCGACCCCAATTCGGGCGTTTGTGCGGACTACGCTCCGCCGAGCGAATGCTCCAGCCTGCTGGACGCTCGGTACTATGGCGCTCGCCGCTCTCCTCGCTCTCCCCGTGGCGGCAGAGGGCGCACCCCCGGCGGTGGCTCAGAAGCCGAACTATCCGAACATGCCGCCGAAGGGCGTCAATGCGACCGGCCTCATCCTCATCACGCACGGCTGGATGGGCAAGCCCGCGGAGTGGGGTGACGAGCTGAAGACCAAGATCACGCCGCTCCTCGGTGGCAATGCCAATCTATGGGATATCGTTGTCTATGACTGGGAGGACATCAAGGTAGGCACGGTGCAGTACGGAGCGGCCACCGGGTACGCCGCGGGACCCACGCCGCTTCTTACCAGTCTCAAGCTCGCCGATCGGGCTCGCGTCAATGGTCAGAATATCGGCCGATTCCTCGGTCTGATGATCTGGGGGCGTGGCTACGAGAAGATCCACTTCATCGGGCACAGCGCGGGGAGCTGGCTGAACGATGAGGCGGCGGATATCGTCACAGCCCTCACCTTCTTCTTCGTCGGCCAGCAGGCGGTGATGCAGCAGACGTTTCTCGATACCTTCATGCCGATCAAGTTCAAAGATTTCGAGGCGTTATCGATACTCTGGGCGACTCCGCGACGTTCGCGATTCAATACGTCGATTGTCGCGAACTCGTTCAGAACAAGCCGTTCAGCAACGCAACCCTGAAATTTGCCTACAACCTGGACATCACCGATGTCGACCCGGTGCCTGGGCGAACATTTATTGGCGATGGAGATACTCCTGGCTCCCATGCGTGGCCCCACATGTGGTACCGCCAGACGGCTGCGAACCCGATCCCCGCCATCGCCCATGGCTGGGGTTACAACCGATCGTTGGAGAAGGGAGCGATGCCGGCCTTTGGGAATACCATCGACAACCGCGTAGTCGCGTCTAACGTGCGCCACGCCCTTCCTGCAGCAGCGAACCCGTGCCCGCCCAAGCAAGCGCCGGTGAAGCCTGCTCCGGCGCCGGTCAATTTTCAGGGAAGCCAGACGAGCCTGACTGGCACGACCATCACGCCGCCGGGCACCAGCTTCACGCTGGATGCCGACCTGGCCCATATGGAGCCTGAGGCGTGGATCGAGCAATCGGTCACGGTTTCGGGCTCGGAGCCGGCGAATCTCCTGCAGTTCAGCTACGACTTCAGCGGCGAGGGTCAGGGATGGCTGGCGGTGTATGTCGACGGCGAGGTTGCTTTCGATGCGGACGAGCGCTACGGGAATACGTACTACGATCCTCCGTGGGCTGAGACCATTATTGTGGGTAACCTTTCGCCGGGATCCCACACCATCGCCTTTCGGCTGGACCCGTTCTCCGACGATGCCTCCTTCGATACCACCTCCACGGTGACGGTGTCGGACGTCCGACTGAGCTACGCCGACTTTGACAACCCTGACGACGCTGATGACTCTGAGAATCTTTGCAAGGGGGCAAAGGCTAAAGCGACGGGCAAGAAGGCGCTCGCCCTCCTCAAGGCGTTTGGGAAGAACGGGAAGACGCCGAATCCGGGGGCCTTGACTTCGAATATCTCAAAAGCCCAATCGAAGTTTACGAAGGGGTTCACCAAGGCCGAGTTCACTAGTGCGGGCGTTTCGAAGGGCTGCGAGCCCATTGAAGACGCGGATGAGATTGAGGTCAAGGCCGATTCCTTCGTCGCGGATGTGCTCGATGACCTCGCCTTCCCATAGGTGGCGTGGTGCGGCCACGCCGGCCGGTCGCATTTCGTCTCACGGTCGGGCCTGGTCATCCTGACCCTCCTGCTGCAGGGATCTCGGTGTTGCGCCGCAGGCGGACGACCGATCCTCAGTGAAGGAGGGGGGGGTTCTCACCTTCCCCCTCCCACCACCTGCGCCAGCACGCCCCAGTAGTCGCTTCTGCGCACGCACGCGCTCATGTGGGTCCCGAGAAAGTGATCCATGGAGTACGCGAACGGCCACAGAAACGCCTGCAACGTAGTCCGCACAAACGGCGAGCGAACTCGACGGGATGCGACGCCAGCTTGCGCTCGATCGCAGTTCTCACCTGCCTCCGCACAACCCGAGGAAGCTTCGGGATATCCTCGCGAACGACGCTGTCGACAGCCAGCGGATGCTGATCCGGGTGCGAGGAGGCAAGGGCAACAAGGATCGGTACGTCATGTTGAGCCCCCGGCTCTTGGCGACGCTGCGGGCGTACTGGCGCCTGCGGCCACCGCGCGGGCCGTACCTCTTTCCGAGTCCGCGACCCGACAAGCCACTGTCGCGGATGGCCATCTTTCGCGTCGTGCGCCGGGCGGCGCGCCGGGCCGGGCTGCACAAGCGAGTGAATCCCCATGTGCTGCGGCACTGCTCCACGGCGAGGGCGTCGTCACGTGCAGCGTCCACCACCGTGACGATGCCTGCACGTCGCCACCCCCTGCCTGGCCGAGATGGCGGACGGCGCGACCAGCGCTTCGCGCGGTGTCGCCATCGTGCGCTCGCTGCCCGTCTTGACAACGACAGCGAACGCCATCGACGTGCTCGCCTGGCGTCTCGACGTGCCGCTCAACGACCCCAGGAGACCCGTCGATCGGTGCGTCCTCCCCGATCGACCCGTCGCAGCTCCCCGCATCGCTCTGCCGCAACCCGTTCTTTCCCCATAGCGTGATCCCCACCCCACGCGGCTCCGCTCAACCCCGGTTTGCCGCCGCCTCGCGCACCACCGCCGCAGCCTCGTTCCGTGCGGGCGGCGCGCTCGGCAGCCGCAAACCGCCTACTGATTTCGTCAACTCCGCGACCCCAATTCGGGCGTTTGTGCGGACTACGCTCTTCCTCTGCTCCATCTTGCTCTATCTCCTCCTCCTCGATCGTGTGCCGACAAGGCTGAGCGCTGTCTCGCGCAGGGGCTGCCTGCCGCCCGACGGTCGAATCGTCCGCTGTCCATGCGGCGAGATCCTCTCACCGGGAGCGCAACGGGGAGGGTTGCGCCACAGTGTCGCCGTCTGGTGACGCAGGGCGAAACGCCCTATCCTGCCTCGGCGACCAACAAGGCGAATGGGTGCGCTGGGGTGCGCTCACGCCGAGCCGCTGTGACGAAAGAACGGCCGACGATGGGGCGGGACCTTCTGAATGCGGTCATCATCGGCGAGTACGCGGTGGCGCTCGCCCTCGTGGTCGTCGGGGCCTTCGTGGTCGCACGTCGGCACGGACCGGGCCCCGCGAACGCGCTGGTCGTCCTCGATCTCGTCGTGATCTGCGGGTCCGCGATCCTGTTTCCCGTCTACGTCGCTCGCCACGCGAGCGTGCCCGCGGCGGCCGTGTTCGCGTGCGCCGTCCTCGCCGTGATGGGACTCGTGTCGCTGGCGGCGCTCGCGGGCGCGGCCGAGTCCGTGCTCCGGACCCTCGGCGCCAGCGCGCGCCGGCAGAACGGCGCCATCCTCGCCGCCTCGCTCGTGCTGACCGTCGGCGGGCTCGAGGTGCTGGCGCAGCTCACGACCCGCCTCGGGCTCGTCCCCTACTACGTGCCGTTGGAGACCCGCGTCGGCCGGCAGACCGAGGACTGGCGGACCGCCCACATCGCAGACGACGACCTGCGCGAGCCGGACCCGGTGCTCTTCTGGCGACCCGTGCCGCGCTACCCCTACAACGCGCAGCGGTTCAAGGGCCCCGAGCTGGCCGTTCCGAAGCCGACGGGGACGGTGCGCATCATGTGCTACGGCGACTCGAACACCGACGGCCCCAATCTGGGTCGCTCCTGGCCGGCGCGCCTTCAGGGGCTGCTCGACGCCGGGGCTCGCGGATCCGGCCGCCGCTACGAGGTCGTGAACGCCGGCGTCTTCGGCTACTCGTCCTACCAGGGGCTCATGCGCTTCCGCGAGGAGGTCGGCACATACCGGCCGGACGTGGTTCTCGTTTCGTTCGGCTGGAACGACGCCGCGAACGCGATCGGCACCCCGGACCACGAGTTCGCTCGCTCGGGCATCCCCGATGGTGTCGCCCGGCGCCGTACCCTCGCCCGCGGCGTGCTCTTCAACTCGCGTCTCTATCGTCAAGAAGTGGATCTTCTACCGTGGCGAGCAACGCCAGCGGTTCGACTCCGGCGTGGAGGCTATCCCGGTCCTGGACGGCCTTCGCGCACTGGCCGCGCTCTGAGGACTTGCCCGCTTGCCTCTCATCGTGGCTACCGGACACGCCACCGGGCTCACCAGGACGTTGTACCCGCGCGACGCCCGCCAGATCTCCTCCGGCGTGCGCGTCTTCGGCAGACAGCCTTCCACCCGGCTACTATCGGTGGTGCGGGCCCGCGCGGCAGGTGAAGCCTCGCCCTCGCCCACCCCTTGCGTCACGGCCCCGCGAGACGATCCCAGGCGGCGACCTGCTCCGCGTCAGCGCCCAGCATCTCGACCAGGTGACGGCGGACGAACGACCGGTCGAACCGGGGTCCCTGCACGGCCAGGAGTCGCTCGAGATCGCGGAGATCTTTCGCGCGGAAGAACAGCATCTTGAAGACGGCGAGCACCTCGGGCGACAGCACCCATGTCTCCCGGCCGGCGAGACGCACGCGGCGGCGGCCCTCGAGTGCTTCGGCGTAGAACGGAATGCTCGGCGTGAAAACGTCGATTCGGTACTCGCCGTGCCAGCCGACGAACAGGCCACGGTCGGCAGCCTCCGCTGCAGCGCGTCCCCGGTCGAGGGTGACGCCTGCCGCGGTGAGAACGTCGAAGGCCACCGTCAGCCGATCCGGCTCGACCCAGACGTTCAAGTCGATGTCGCGCGTGGCCCGTGGCTCGCCCCACGAGCTGTACGCGACGGCGCCGCCGAACGCGTAGGGCAGCCGAGAGACTTCGAAGCGGTCGATCAGCTGCGTGATGACGCCGACGAGGCTAGCCAGCGGATCGGCCATGCCGCGCCTCCCGAACGAGCCGGGCCCATGCGGCCGCCGCGACCGGCGGCATCGGGTCTTCGTCGCGAAGCACGGCACGTCGGTCGGGACGCTCTTCGAGTATCACGCGGGCGAGCTCACAGACGTCGACGAAGCACGCGAGGCGCTCGTCGGCGGTCATCGCCGCGTAGCGGGCAGTTTCGCACAAGTCATCGACGCGTCCGAGCCACGGAGGGGTATCGGCGGCCATGCCGCCATCATACGAGCGCGCCGGCGGGTCTTCAATCGAGCTGCCGTGCGAGCTGCCGTGCATGGAAATTCCTGCGCGGATCGGCGCGGTCTGACTGGAATCGCAAATTGCAAGGAACGTCCCCGAGCGGCCGTCGCACGTGAGAACAGAGCGACGTGGGCACGGCGGGTGCGGCGGTGGACGCGGAGTGGGCTGAGAGCGGAGCGGTTCGCCCGCCAGGAAGGCGTCGATCCGAAGACGTTGTCGTTTTGGCGCTGGAAGCTCCGGCACGGCGCCCCGGGCGGGTGCGGCCAGGGGGCGGCGGGGCAGACGACGGCCTCGCCGGTGGATTTCGTGGAGCTCGTGCCGGTGCGCCCGCCGCCACCGGCGGGCGGGGGTGGGCAGCTCAATTTGCTTGCGACGGCTACCGGCCATCATCGTTGCTCGGTAGGCGGATCCACGGGGAAGAGATTCTCGCCGAAGAATTCATGAAGCCCCATGGGCTCACTCAAACCCATCGCCGAATGCAACGAGCCTTGCCCGAGGTGGCGGCCGTCGCAATCCTCCATCTGCGCCGAGCTCGCCCTGGAGAACGCCGCGATCAAGGACGTCCTCCAGCGAAAGTGGTGACGCAGGCCGCGAGGCGCCAGGTGGGGCGATCCTGGTCACATGTAGAGCCAGGCAAAGGGGGCAGGGATGCAGAAGCCGGCGACCGCAAGCGTGAGGTACATCGTCTGCATCGCCGTCCTCCTCGGTCGTCGAGATGGCGCCCCTGACCGCGCCGCCGCAAGGGCCGGCGGGGCGCCGCTTGGGGCGCCGACGCCGGTACGATAGACTGAGCGCCATGAGGTCGATCGCCGACGCGCTGCGCATGCGCGATCGCGAGCGGGTAGTCGCGCTCCCGGTCCCGGAGCGCATTCAGCTGGCCTTCGCGCTCGGTGATCTGGCCGTGGAGTGCTTCAGCGCTTACAACGACGTGCCCGAGACGGTGGCCCGCGCGCGGCTGCGAGCGGCGTCCCAGTATGGCCGGCGCTCCTCTCGTTGTCTCACGACGGGCCCACAGTGAAGCTCCTGGCCGACGTCTGCGCCGCGCTGAGGCGGTCGCACATTCCTCACGCCCTCGTCGGCGCCACGGCGCTTGCGGCGCACGGAGTCGCTCGCGCGACGATGGATGTGGATCTCCTCGTGGTCGCCGACCACGAGCTGGACCCCGACATGTGGACTGAGCTCCGTCGAGAAGCGACGCGCATCGACATCCGCCGCGGCGACGCGGACGATCCGTTCCGAGCGGTGATTCGCCTCGACAGAGCCGGAGAGTTTCCAGTCGACGTGCTGGTCGGACGGTTCTCCTGGCAGCGCGACGTCATCCGCAGGGCGAAGGCCGTCGAGATCGGCGGCACGAAGGTCCCTGTGGTCGAAGCGGCCGACTTGATCCTCCTTAAGCTCTTCGCCGGCGGGACCCAGGATCTCTGGGACGTGCGGCGGCTCCTGGATGTGGTGGCCTCCCGAGAGGCCGTGGCACGGGAAGTCGACACGCGCGTCGAGGCCTTGCCTCGAGACAGTCGCGACTACTGGGAGCGCCTGCGGCGCGGCGATACCACCTAGGAGCCGCCGATGGGCGGAAGCTCCACCACGGCGACGCGGCCGCGAGGTTGCCCACGCGCCCCGCGTGCTCGGCGAAGATGCGGACGTCGGGACGCAGTCTGTGCACGTGCGGCAGATCGGACTCCAGGACGATGAGATAGTCCCCGGCGCGATCGGCACGCCCGAGGTCCCGCCGAAAGCTCGGAATCAGCCGGCCGTATATCGCGTCCGGAGCTATATCGGTTTTCCGGGAGGCAAGGTCTGAGATAGAGAGATTCGGAAACGCCGTCGATCATGCAATGATGCACCTTGGTGATGAGAGCCGGCCGCCTTCGAGGCCTTCTACGACCCACATCTCCCACAGCGGCTTCTCGCGCGCGAGCGGCTGGGATTTGATCGCACCGGCGATCCAGCGAAGCTGCCGCTCGGTACCGGGCGGTGGCAGGCTGACATGGCGGACGTGCTGGGTGATGTCGAAGTCGGCGTCGTCGATCCAGCGCGGCAAACCGGCAAGTGGAAAAACGAGGCGCTGCCGGTAGCGCGGTACCAGATGCAGGCGCGCCCCGATGATCGCCGCCTCGTGAGCCTGCGGCTGACGCCACGCGGCGCCGCACCCGCGGTCAGCGAGACGCCGGATCTCGATGCGGCACCGGACTATCGCGAGCGCCTGCGGGCGCTCGGGGATGTCGAGTAAGGAGTCGTGATCTATCCCACACGTCCCGGATGCGGGACGAACGGGATCCTCTTCAGCCACAAGCGGGCGGCCTGCAGGTAGATCGCGCCCGCCACCCGGGCCGGCATGAAGGGATGCCGCGCGAGGGTGCGCGCGAGCGCGGCGCCGGAGAGCTCGCGGCGGCGCAGCGCCAGCGTGGCGTCGAACGACCGCCCGGCCGGCGTGTGATTCTCCATGTGGACGAGCAGGGCGGGGCCGGGAACCGTCAGGCGCCAGTCGTAGACGAAGTCCATGCCCATGAACGGCGAGACGTGGAACGCCTTCCGAAAGCGATAGCGCTGCTTCGCGGGGCCGCCGAGATTGTGGGCGGCGTCGAGCACGTAGGCGTGACGTTCACCCCACGGGGTGTTGGTCACCTCCGCCACCATGGCTTCCAGCCGCCCGGCGTGGTCGAAGCAGTAGTAGAAGCTCACGGGGTTGAAACAGCAGCCGAACTGCCGGAGGTGGGTGAGGAGCCGGATCGGTCCCGTCGAGCGCAGTCCGATCCGTCGTGCGAGGACCGCCCGCACGGCGTCGGCGAGCGGGATCCCGGGATCGCCGAGATAGTCGGCGCGCCGGAAGCCGATCACGCCCGCGCGCGCGTAGCGGCGCAGCCAGGGTAGGGCGAGCAGGTACGGCAGCTCGTCGAGGTCGAGATACATCATGAAGAGCCGGTAGCCGAAGGCGTGCGGTCGCGGCTCGTAGCGCCGATGGCGGAGTCGGCCCACGTAGATCGCGCTCCGGAGAGCGGTCGTCATGCCGCGCTGTCCTGCACGCCCGCGTACGCGCCGAGCGTGCGTCTCGGCATCTGGAGATGGCTCACGACCGCGAGCGCGCTGCGCACGCCGTCCTCGTGGAAGCCGTGGCCCCAGTAGGCGCCACAGAAATACGTGCGGTTCACGCCGTTGACCTCGGCCCAGCGGCGCTGCGCGGCGATGGTGGCGTACGTGTAGAGCGGATGGTGATAGGTCATCCGCGCGATCACCTTGGCGGGGTCGACGTCCGCGGTGCGATTGAGGGTGACGCAGAACGGCTCGGGCGACTCGAGGTCCTGCAGCAGGTTCATGTTGTACGTGACCGCCGCCGCGTCGCTCGCAACGGGCGGAACGCAGTAGTTCCACGCCGCCCACGCACGCCGGCAGCGCGGCAGCAGGCGCGCGTCCGTGTGCAGGATCGTCTCGTTGCGCTGATAGGTCATGGCCCCGAGGACCTCGCGCTCGGCGCGGCTCGGGTCGCTGAGGAGCCCCAGCGCCTGGTCGCTGTGGGTTGCGATCACGACCGCATCGAAGCGCTCGGTGCCGCCGCCCGGCGACGTGATGGCGACAGCGGCGGGGGTGCGGGCGATCGCGCGGACCGGCGAGCGCAGGCGGATGCGGTCGCGGAAGCTCCGGATGAGCGGGGCAACGTAGCGGCTCGAGCCGCCGCGCACCACGCGCCAGCCGGGGCGGTTGCGGACCTGCAGGAAGCCGTGGCGGCCGAAGAACTCGATCAGGTAGCGCGCCGGGAACTCGAGCATGCGGCGCGGCTCGGTCGACCATACGGCGGCGCCGAGCGGCAGGATGTGCCAGGCGACGAACGCCCTCGAGTAGGCGCCGCGCTCCAAGTACTCGCCGAGCGTGAGCGACTCGTCGCGCGCCTGCGCCCGCACGTGGGCCGGCGCCTCGCGGTAGAAGCGCAGGATGTCGGCCACCATGCGGTGAAACGCGGGGCGGAGCAGGTTGCGCCGCTGGGCGAACAGGCGATTGAGATTCGTGCCGTTGTACTCGAGCCCGCTGCGCTCGCAGCGCACGCTGAAGCTCATCGTCGTCGGCTGCGAGGCGACGGCCAGCTCGTCGAGCAGCTGGATGAAGTGCGGATAGGTCCGCTCGTTGAAGACGATGAACCCGGTGTCGACCGCGTAGTCCCGCCCGAAGCGCCGGACGGGAATGGTGTGGGTGTGGCCGCCGACGTAGTCGTTGGCCTCGAACACCGTGAGCTCGTGCTGCGGAGCGAGCCGGTAGGCGGCGACCAGGCCCGCGATCCCGGTGCCGACGATGGCGACGCGCATCGGCTTCCTCTTCACCCGGCGGGCGATCCCGGCGCGGCATCCTCCAGCGCGCGGGCGAAGGGCAACGGCCGGCCGAGCAGCAGCTGCAGATCGTTGATGTAGCGCGCGCCGAATGCGGCCTCACAGCTGGCGAGATACCAGTCCCACGCGCGCACGAAGCGGTCGTCGAAGCCGAGCCGCCGCGCGTCGCGTCGCCGGCGCAGGAATCGCTCGCGCCAGAGATGCAGCGTGCGCGCGTAGTCGAGGCCGATGTCGCGCAGCGACTCGATGCGCAGCGTGGTGACCCGCCGCAACGACGCCGTGATCTCGTGCAACGAGGCGAGCAGGCTGCCCGGGAAGATGTGCTTGCGGATCCAGTCGAAATCGCGGGCGTAGGCGGGAAAACGTTGGTCCGGGATCGCGATGGTCTGCAGAAACATGCGGCCGTGGGGCCGCAGCAACCGCTCGCACGCGGCGAAGAAGGCGTCGTAGTACCGCAGGCCCACGGCCTCGAACATCTCGATCGAGACGAGGTGGTCGAAGCGCCCGGTCATGCGCCGGTAGTCGCAGAGGCGGATGTCCACGCGGCCGCCGAGGCCGGCGTCGGCGACCCGGGCGCGCGCGAGCGCGAGCTGGTCGCGCGACAGGGTGAGCGACGTGACGCGGCACCCGTACGTGCGCGCCGCATGGAGCGCGAAGCTGCCCCAGCCGCTGCCGATCTCGAGCACGTGGTGCTGGGGCGCGAGCCCGAGGCTGCGGCACACGCCGTCGAGCTTGGCGCGCTGCGCCTCCTCCAGCGTCGCCTCCGGGCGCTCGAAGACCCCCGCGCTGTATGTCATCGACTCGTCGAGGAAGAGCCCGAAGAGGTCGTTGCTGAGGTCGTAGTGCGCGCGGACGTTGCGGCGGCTGCCGCCGAGCGTGTTGGCGCTGGCGAGACGCTGGAGCGTGTGCAGGAGCCGCCGCGGCCGCGCCAGCGCCGAGCGGCCGCTCGCTGCACCCTGGTCCATGACGAACATCCGGCACAGCGCGACCACGTCGCTGCACTCCCAGTCGCCGTCCACGTACGCCTCCGCGACGCTGATGTCGCCTCCGGTGAGGAGGCGGCGAAAGAAGCGCCAGCGTCGGACGGCGACCGACACGCGAGGCGCGGCGCGCCCGCGACCGACGTCGATGCAGCGGCCGTCGGGGAGCTCGAGCGTCAGGGCGCCGCCCCGCCAGAACTCGAGCCCGTGCAGCACGACGCGCATCGCCACGCGGTCGACGGGGGATGCCTCGTCGGTGTGAAGCTCGGTGGTGGCAGACTGATCGATCATCATGGCTCCTCTGGCGCCCAACCGATCGAAACTTGAACGCGTACCGGGGTCCGAGGGGTCCCGGTATGCAGGCGCCGCCGTGGCTCGATCGAGCCGACTCAGGCGGCGCGCCGGAGGACCGCCCGCCCGCGCTCGGGTCGCGACATCCGGGTCCAGCGCTCGACCGCCGACCGCACCCAGTCGGGATCGAGGGCGAAGAGCGCGCACAGACGGAGAAACGAGAACGGCCACGCCGTGTCGTTCGAGCGGACCCACGCGAGCGCTTCGGCAACCTGGCGCCGGCGCGATCGCCGTCCGTGGTGCACCCGAATCTCGCTGAGCGCGCCGGCCAGCACCGCCGCCGCGAGCCGCATCTCCGGCGACCAGCTCGGGGAGGCGGCCGGCGTCTGCACGGGAAGGAGCGCGCCAGCGGCCATCAGGTCGTCGACCACCGACGGCACGTCCGTCTGCACCGTGCCGAAGCGGAAGACGCTCTCCGGTCGCTTCCGCCTCGCGGCGACTCCGGAAGGGTCGGCGGCGAAATTGGCCATCACGGACATGCCCGTCACTCGCCCACGGCTCATTGTGTCAGCTCCGACCCTGCACGGACGTCCGGATGCGCTCCAGCTCCCGATCGACCGTGCTGTCGTCGTCGAGGACGAGCGCCCGACTCCGGCGCAGCTTCTGCGTGAGAGCCCGGGCTCGGGCGCCGCCGAGCCACAGCTCGCTGTCGGTTGGGAGCCCGCGCTCGACGCGCCGCACCTCGTCCAGCGCCGTGGCATCGTTCTCGCCGTTGACGATTCCCAGCCCGACCACCACCGCCCGGACCCGGCGGGCGGACGCGGTGATCTCGGCCGCGGGCAGGTCGGTGCCGAGGTAGCAGAGGGTGAGCCCGGCGTCGGCAACCATCAGCGCCGCGAGCAGCAGCCCGAACTCGTGCCGCTCGCCCCTGGGGGTCGCGAGCAGGATGACGGGCCCACCCGCGGCTGCCCGGATCCGCGCGATCCCGGCGAGCAGATTGCGCAGCGATGCCGAGAGCAGGTGCTCGTCGGCGATCGATACGCGCCCGTCGGCCCAGCGGCTCCCGACCTCCTGCAGAAGCGGTCGGGCGATCCGGCAACAGAAGGCGCGGGCACCGAGCGCGATCAACGCGTCGCTCAACGTACGGTCGAGAGCGGTGACGTCGAACCGCGTAAGCGCCGCGAAGGCATGCTCGAACGTCTCCGCAGGCTCGCCGGACGGTCGGCTTCCCGCCCCGTCCGTCAGCGCCGCCAGCCGCGCCAGCTCGGTTTCGCCGAGCTTGGCCACGTCGCCAATGGCGCGGCCGGTAGCCACCACCTGGCGCAGCAGGCGGAGCCGCGTGACGTCGGCGGCGCTGTAGAGCCGCGCACCGCGGGGCCCGCGTCTGGGAGCGACCACCTGGTAGCGCTTCTCCCACGCGCGAATGACGTCCGGCGTGAGCCCGGTCGTGCGCGAGACCGTGCGCAGGGGAAGGGCGTCGCCGGGCACCTTGGGAGTGGCCATCTGGGAATTGTTCCTACGTCAGCCGGAGGGTGTTGTCAAGTATTGTCATAGACAAAACTTGACAACACGCTCAAGATGCGGCACATTGCCTCCGTCCGCCGGTCGCTCGTGCGACCAGGAGGCTCGCCGATGCAGACGCAAACCCCAGCCACGCATGTCGATCCCACCCGCACCGGTTCCCGAACTCCGTCGGAGCCCCTGACGGAGACCCTCCTGCGCGCGGCCGTGGTGGCAGCCGAGGGTGGTCTGGTGCCCGACGCCCTCGTTCGTCTCGGGGCGCGCCGCTTCGCCGCCGCCCGCCTGCGCGCGGCGGCAAAGCGGGCTGGTGCCGATCGCGGGCGCGATTTCGTGCACGATCTCAGGCGGAGTCCGATCGCGCTGCACGTGGACGCGGCCAACCACCAGCACTACGAGCTGCCGCCGGCGTTCTTCGCGCTCGTCCTCGGGCGACGTATGAAGTACAGCGGCGCGCACTGGCCCCCCGGCGTCGATGATCTCGACGCCGCCGAGGAGGCGATGCTCGACCTCACCTGCCGGCGGACCGGCTTGGAGGACGGGATGACCGTCCTCGATCTCGGATGTGGCTGGGGCGCGCTCACGCTGTGGATCGCCGAGCGCTACCCGAGCTGTACCATTCGTGCGGTGTCGAACTCGCGCTCGCAGGCGGCGTTCATTCGCACGGCGGCTGCACGGCGCGGCCACGGGCGCATCGAGATCGTCACCGCCGACATCAACGACTTCGATCCGGGCGCCCGCTTCGACCGCGTGGTATCGGTCGAGATGTTCGAGCATGCCCGCAACTACGAGCGTCTGTTGGCGCGCATTGCCCGCTGGCTCGAGCCCCGGGGGCGCCTGTTCGTGCACGTGTTCGCCCATCGGGCCCATGCGTACCTCTTCGAAGCGTCCGGCGCCGCCGACTGGATGGGACGTCACTTTTTCACCGGGGGCATGATGCCGTCGCACGATCTGCTGGCGCGCTTCCAGCGCGATCTGCTTCTCGAGGACAGCTGGCGCCTCGACGGCCGACACTACGCCCGAACGGCGGAAGCCTGGCTCCGCAATCTCGATGCACATCGCGATGCCGTCCTGCCCATCTTCGCGGCGGTCTACGGCGCCCGCGAAGCGGCGCGGTGGCTCAGGCGGTGGCGGATGTTCTTCCTCGCCTGCGCGGAGCTCTTCGCCTACCGCGCCGGGGGCGAGTGGGGCGTGTCCCACTATCGTTTCGCGGCGCGTCGATGAGGATCGCGGCAGGGCGGCCAATGCGGCGGCGCCGGAGGTCTTCCGCGCCGTGCGCGGGCGCGCACGGCGATGCGCAGTCCGGCGGGAGGCCGTCTGCACCGGCGAGAACGGCCGGTGAGGGAGGGATGCCAATGCGTGCGCTGCTCATCGGAGTGAACGTCGTCGGCGGCCTGGCGGTCCTCGGGAGCTATGCGCACGGGATCCTCACGCATCCCGGAACGAGCGGCGCGGTCTGGGGCGATGTCCCGGGCGCGCTCAGGCCCTGGTACGTGACGTCGATGCTGCTCGCCGCCGTCGGGTACTTCTTCTTCAGCTACTACGTGTGCTTCGTGCTCGAGCCTGCGCGGGTGCGGATCGGGGCGGACGTCGGCTTCGGCATGTTCGTCTGGTGCTACGTCGCCGTCCTCGTCGCATCCGCGCTCTGGATGCCGCTCACGTTCGCGATGCTCGACGCGCCGAGCGCCGCCCTGTGGGCGAGCATCCGCACGGTTCTGTTCGTGGTGGCGCTCGGCTCGCTCGGAATCCTGGCGGGGGTGCTGGCGGCCGCGCCGCGCCCCGAGGGGTGGGCCCACGGCCTCGCGATTGCCGGGGCGATCGCCTTCTGCATCCAGACGGTCGTGCTCGATGCGTTGATCTGGCCCGTCTATTTTCCGCGCTGAACGGCGCGTCCGGCGCGACGGGCGGAGGAGCGGGACGCGCGTCCGAGACCCGCCCGGGCGTCTTCAACGATCGCGTCCCCAGGTGGTGGCTCCCGGCGGCGGCCGCGGAGAGGGACATGGGTGTGGCGATGGCGGCCGGGGTCCGGACTCGTGGAGCGGCCCGGAAGGCACGGGGAGTGTGGAGCGTGGACCTGCAGCAGCTGAGCGCAGATCCCCGGGTCACCGTTCGGCGCAGCGGTCCGCCCGATCCGGCGGGGCGAGCCGTCGTGTACTGGATGCAGCGGGCCCAGCGGGCCACGGACAATCCCGCCCTGGAGACGGCGATCGCCGCGGCGAACGCCATCGGCAAGCCGGTGGTCGTCTACGTCGGTGTCGTCCCCGGGGTGGCCGGAGCCAACCTGCGTCACTATCAGTTCCTGGTGGAGGGTCTGTGCGACGTCACCGCGGACCTCGCGCGGCGCGGCATCGGCTTGGTCGTGCGCCGGGGTGCCGACGGCCTTCTGCGCTGCTGCCGTGAGATCCGGCCGGCGCTCGTGGTCGGCGACGAGAATCCTCTGCGGGCGCCCGAACGGGGCAAAAGCCGGATCGCTGCGCGCCTGTGCGTCCCGTTCTGGACCGTCGATGCGGACGTGATCGTCCCGTCGCGGCTGTTGCGAAAGGAGCAGTACGCCGCGCGGACGATCCGCCCCCGGATTCGCGCGCACCTGTTAGACTTCCTCCGGCCGATCCGCCGCCACGTGCCACGGCACCTCTGGGCCCCGCCGTGGCACCTCGAGTCCCTCCCCACGGATTCGAGCCTGCTCGAGGGCTTGCCGATCGATCGATCGGTGCGTCCGGTGGCGACGTGGCGAGGGGGCAGCCACGCCGCGCGTGCCGCGCTCCGCCGCTTTCTCGCCGAGCGGTTGACCGGTTACGCGGAGCGCCGCAATCGGCCCGAGCACGACGCGACCAGCCAGCTCTCGCCGTATCTGCATTTCGGCCACATCGGGCCACATGCAGTCGCGCTCGCCGTTCGCGACGCCGACGCGCCGGCCCGCGACCGGGAGGCCTTTCTCGAGGAGCTGATCGTCCGCCGTGAGCTGGCGGTGAACTTCGTCCGCTACAACCCGGCGTACGACCGCCTCGGGAGCGCGGAGCCGTGGGCGCTGCGGACCCTCGCGGCCCATCGCGCCGATCCGCGCGCGCATCGCTACACGCCGCGGCAGCTCGAGCAGACCGAAACCCACGACGAGCTGTGGAATGCGGCGCAGCGGCAGATGGTGTGCAGCGGCTGGATGCACGGCTACCTGCGCATGTATTGGGCCAAGAAGATCCTGGAATGGAGCGAGTCGCCCGAGGCCGCCTACGAGATCGCAGTCGCCCTGAACGATCGCTTCGAGCTCGACGGCCGCGATCCGAACGGCTACGCCGGGATCGCCTGGGCCATTGCCGGCAAGCACGATCGTGCGTGGGGGCCCGAGCGCCCCGTCTACGGCACGATTCGCTACATGTCGTACGCGAGCACGTCGCGGAAGTTCGACCGCGCGGCATACATCGAGCGGGTGGCGGCGCTGTGGGAAGGGGAGGGCCCGGCGACGTGATCCTGCCGGAGGGACTGGCGCCCTGGAGCATGTGGTGCCGGACCCGCCACGGCTTACCGAGAGCGGCCGCCCGGCTGGGATCTCACTCCATGTATCCCAGCGCGCGCAGCCGCTCGACGACCTCCGCTTCTTCCTCCGCCGTGAGCCCGGTTTCCTCGTGCCGGGCGGCGGGACGCGGCGCGCCGGCGACGCGGGCGACGTGCGGCGCCGTGACGAACATCTCGTCGAGGACGCGGCCGTCCATATCATCGGGAACAGGTGCAGGTGGATTTTGCCTACGGAGTGCGGGCGGTCTGTGTGGGGCGGCCGCAGGGTGTAAGGCGGGGCCGCCGTTCAGTCGAAGTCAGCAGGCAAGATCAGCGCTCGCAGCCCACGCCATCTCTGTCACGGTCGAAGCCGTGCCGATCCGGTCCCGTGACCGGGAAGCCACGAACTCCGATGTCCCGACAATCGAGATCGAGGGCACCTGCGGGAATGCACAGGGTGGGGTAGGAGGGGTCGCAATCCGAGTCGGCCCGCGTAGTAGGGGCGGGTGTGACTCCCCGGAATTTCGGCTGAGCGCCCGCGACACAAACGACGGCCAGAGGCGCGGCCAACCAGAAAAGCCGACGCATTGCCCTGAACATCGGTCGGAGTGGTCAAAGGCTTGAATCCGACTCAACCCGGCCCGCGCCGCACAGCGGTTCGGGGTGGCCGCGGCAGTGTGGGGCCGGACAGCTGGCGTGCGCAGCAGTCGATGACCATCAACCGCGGGTTGTTGCGCGTGCGCCAGTGGCGTATAGTGCCGCGTGCGGTTCGTCGAGACCCCAGTGTTCACCCGGGATGTCGTTGAGCTGCTGCCGAACGATGAGTACCGGAATCTGCAATTTGCACTCGCCCTGCGGCCGGAGGCCGGAGCCCTCATTCGGGGAAGCGGGGGCCTGCGGAAGCTCCGCTGGGCGCTGCCTGGGCGAGGTAAACGGGGCGGCGTCCGCGTGATCTACTACTGGGCGACCACGGAGAGCGTGATCTTCATGCTCATGGTCTATCCCAAGAGCCGGC
>Ga0187892_10005950_pt1 | contig 18608 bp, 11 predicted proteins | sample MA1701073metaG_FD_139345 | JGI IMG/M metagenome (GOLD analysis project Ga0187892, IMG submission 139345) | Bio-ooze microbial communities from a basaltic lava cave in the Kipuka Kanohina Cave System on the Island of Hawaii, USA - MA170107-3 metaG ...
CCAGCCGCTGCCTCAGGCCGTCTGGATCAATCCGCCGGGCCCAGCCCAGGAGGCTCCGACGCTACAGTAAACTCGTGAAGGCGGGTGTCTCACTATCGTTGACAACTTCCGTGATGGCCTGGCAGATCGCCTCGAGCGGCGGATCGTTCACGGCGCAGCCGACGGGGTGCGGGTCGCTCACCCTCGTGCCGGCGGGCGTGCCCGTGATCGGAGGGACCGTCACCTACATGCTCTCGGGCGCGGCCGGTGTCCCCGTGCTCTGGCTGGGGAGCCCGATCGTGGTCCCGCTCCCGCTCTGTCCCCCGGTCCCGTGCGCGCTCGGCGCGACCCAGGCCCTCATCGTCCCGGGCGCGGTCCTGACCGGCACGATCCCCTGCGAGCCGTCGCTGATCGGCGTGGTCTTCTCGGTCCAGGGGGCCGACGTCGGCGGGATCGGCGGGTGCGGCCCGGCGACCTTCGGAATCCCGGTCAGCGTCTCCTTCACGGTCCGGACCACGATCGGGTGAGGGCGTCGCGGCGGCTTCTCGCGCCTGCTCCCGGCTCGACCATCTCGACCAGCGGCGCTCTTTCCGTGACGTGGGCCCCGTGACATGATGCCGTCATGTCCGTGACCCCAGAAGAGGCTCTGGAGACGCTGCACAGCCGGGCCGTACGCGCCCGTGCAGCGGAGGAGGCACACGCCGCGGAGGTCCTCGCCCGGGTGCGCCGGACCGTCCAGGACCGGCTTCCCCCGGGGGTCCGCGCCTGGCTGATCGGCTCCCTCGCCTGGGGAGGGTTCGGCGTCCGGAGCGACGTGGACCTCGTAGTGCGGGGAGCCGCTCCGGCGGCGGCCACCGCGCTCGAGGTCGAGCTCATCTGCGAGCTGAAGCTCGAGGTCGACGTTCTCCGAATGGAGGACCTGCCGGGCGGTTTCCGGGAGAGGGTCGAACGGGAGGGGGTCCGGCTCGATGGTCCCGCCTGAGCCGCGGGCGATCACGCGGCTGGCACGGCTCCAGGCCGAGCTGCGTCCAGACCTGGAGGCGCTGGCCGCGCGGGTGGCCGAGACGTCCGAGTTGCTCGATCGGTGGAAGGAAGCAGGGCGCCTCGAGCGGGCCGACCTCGTGCTGGTCGCCGTCAACCTGCATGGCTACTACACAGCGTTGGAGACGCTTCTCGAACGGGTCGCCCGCCTCCTCGACGAGACGACGCCTCAGGGCCCCACCTGGCACGTGGAGCTGATCGGCCAGATGCAGGTCGAGGTCCCCCGGCTCCGTCCTGCGGTGATCGATCCCATCCACGTCGGGGACCTGCACGAGCTGCGCAAGTTCCGCCACTTCTTTCGAAACGCCTATGTCCTGGACCTCGATCCCGACCAGGTTCGGAACCATGCTGAGCGGCTGACCCGGCTTCACCCGCACCTGTCTCGCAGCATCGAGCGCCTCCAGCGGCACCTCCAGTCGATGATCGCTGCCTGCTCGAAGGCAGGATCCCCTCAGCCTCCCGGCTGAACGCCTTCGCGGCACGCCGGGGCGGTCACGAGGAGATCGGCCCGGACGGTTCTGTGGCTGCGCCCGCGAGGTCGCGCCGGTCCATGCGGTGCCAGAAGGCGGAGAGCCTGCGTCCGCGGAAGAAGAGGGTGGCGCCGATCAGCAGAAAGGCGGCAGGGCCCGAGAAGACCACGAAGTCCAAGGCGTGGAAGATCTCGCCCTCGTGCTGCAGCAGGTTCGTGATCCGGGGCACCGACTCGCGCAGGCCCTCGAAGGCGATGTAGGCACCCAGCACCGCGAACGCCGCGCCCTGGGCGTCGATCAACGTCCAGCCTCCGTCGGACGCTGCGTCGGGCTCGGGGTCCCTGAAGAGACGAAGAGCCAGACGGCGCCCGTCATGGATGAGCACGATTGCCAGGGCGATGAAGAGGAAAGGAGTGACCAGATAGACGGCCATCTGCCAGGTCTCTCCCCGCGACGTCGTCGCAGCATCGGCACCGTCGGCCAGAGCCATCTTGATCCACATCGCGAGACCGACCAGGCCGGGCACCAGCATGCCGATCGCCAGGATCAACGCGTAGAGTCCCACGACCCTCAGGGCGAGCGACCCGACGTCCTGCCGTGTCACCTCCGACCTCCTTCCCTGTCCCCGAGGCCGCGCGCGCGTCAGAGGAAGTAGTCCGCCTCCGCCGGCTCCCAGGCGCGCAGGCGCGCGAGGCGCCCGGGCTCCTCGATCAGCTCCTCGATCCACCAGTTCGCGTGGTTGTAGAGGCACGTCACCTCGCGGCACTGCTCGGTGGCGTCGAACGTGCGGATCAGACGCGCCGTCTCGCCGCGCGTCCCCTCCTGCGCGGCCGGCGTCGCGTACGCCTCCTTGCTCCCCACCTGCCCGTGCGGCTGATTGCGGTAGACCGGGCAGTTGTACATCCCGAGCGGGCTCAGCACCTGCCGGAAGAACTGCATGTGACACCGCCGCGGCTGGCGCGTGAAGTTCCGCCACGTGCCGTTGTAGAGGACCTTGAGGTTCGTCGTTTCGTAGACGCGGAACCGCGGCGTCGCGAACGCCTTCGCCTCCTCGATCAGCCCCCGGATGCGCTCCACCACCCCCGCGAAGTGCGCGTCGCTCTCGTGCAGGTCCACGATCTCCGCGTTGTTCCGCTCGGCCCTCGTCAGGAACGGCTTGAACGCGATGTAGTCGAACCCGTGCTCCCGCGCCCGCCCCGCCGCCATCGGGATCTCGTGCAGGTTCTCGACGATCGCCCGCTCTTTGATGCTCGCCCCCCGCCAGGTGATGATGAACGAGAACCCCAGCTTGAAGCGCGGGTTGATCGCCTTGATCTCCGGCACGCCCGCGCAGATCTGGTCCAGCGTGACCGCCTTCCGCGGCTTGTGCATCGCCTGGAAGACCGCGTCGCTCCCCGCGTCCAGCGAGAGCCGCACCCAGTCGTTCTCGTCGAGGAGCTTCGCCACCGCCGCGATCTTCCGGTTCCCCGACCCGTTCGAGACGATCGCCACCTGGAGCCGGAGCGACTTCAGGAACTCGATCGTCTCCTCGAACTTCGGGTACACCGTCGGCTCGCCCCCGCCGATCACGATCACCGAGCGGAGTCCCTTCCGGGCCATCAGCCTCAGTGAGTCCAGCAGCCGCTCGTGCTCGTACCGGATCCCCGTGTTCAGGATCTCCAGGTCCACGCAGTGGTCGCACGCGTAGTTGCAGGACGTGGTGATGTCCAGGTTGATCGAGACGGGCGCGAAGTCGGGCACCGGCGTCTCGCCCGCGCCCCCGGGGAGCGTCCCGCGCTCGCGCGCCTGCCACCGCACGTATTCCCCGAGCCGCGGCAGGAGGTCGTCCTGTCGGAGCTTGGCGGCGAAGTCGTGGATCGGCGTCAGCTCGACCGGCTTCTCCACGCCCCCCGGCGCGACCGTCTTCGGTTCCATCTCGTGCCCTCTGAAGGACCGCCCGCACCCTCTCATCCCGCTGCGGACGGGCCAGATCATACCCTGCCGCCCGCCGGAAGGTCCCTTGACCGAACCGCGCCCGGGCACTAGCTAGTGTCGCCGCTCGTCACGCCGACTGCCGGGACATCGGTCGGGGGGTCTCCTGGCGTTGCACCACCCAGCCCCGTCGAGAGGACGTGCCATGCACCGCCCGCTTCCGGCTCTCACGCTCGCCGTGAGCCTCCTCCTCGGTCTCCCTGGGGGAGCTACGAACTCCCGACCCGTGCCGGATTTGTCCCGGGCATCGCGTCCCGCGTCGCCGGGCTCCTGACTACCCCCGTTCGGGACGTAGCCGACTGATGTACGCCGCCTGGACTTGCAGGGCGCAGGCCAGGGGGTTCTTCAGGATCATCCGCCCCCAGTAGGTCAGAACCAGCCACCCATCCGTCTGGAGCTCGTTCCGCTTGCGCGCATCGCTTTCCAGCACCTCGCGTTTCCCATGGATCGCGTATCCGTCGCAATAGATCGCCAGTTTGACGTCGGGCCAAGTGAAGTCCGGAACGGTGACGACGCGGCCTGCCTTCGTTACTTCGTACTCGCGGTCAGCGCGCGGCAGGTCCTTGAGGGTCAGAAGAGCCTCCCACAGTGGCTCCTCAATGGGCCCCTTCCGATACCGACCAGTTCGAGGATCAAGGACTTGGTTCTTGGCGGCCTCTTCTTGCCGTTCCGCGAGCATCCTCTGGAGGAGTACCCCCCCGTCACCGCGCAGTGCCAGCGCAGGTTGGACCGCCCCCTGGGAGGCAATGGTCCACAGGACGTCACGCACGAGGTCCTTGTCGAAGAAGGCGTGCCAGCGCTGGTTTCCATAGTGCTTGAGGCACAAGTAGCAGGCTCTCGAGCAGGCGTGCTCGTACAGCCGGCGCTGTGACTCCGCCGCCACCTCCGGAAGCCTCCGTGCAATCTCTTCCACGTACCCCGCGCCACCCGCGACGGTCTCGTAGAGTATGATCTGATCGTCCAGCTTCCCTTTCGGCGCAGAACGGACGAACGCGCGTACCTCTCCGGGCTCCAACTCCAAGAGAGACGCCGCCCCTGCCAGAAGTGCCTCGGTGAGGGTCACGAGTGTCGGGGAGAAACGCGCCCGCCCGTGACTGGTGATGTCCTCCCACGTGGGGACCGTGACCACGAGACAATCGGTCTCGAATCGGTATCCCAGGACGAGCCATGCCGGCTCCCCCTTGCAGAAGCGCGCGTGGTATTCGCGCCAGCCCTTCAACCTGATCGCGTGCACAGGATTGCCGGGGTCTTGGGGCTGATGTCGTCCACAGTCGGGACAAAGCCAGAAGCGGTGCCCTTCGCCCGTCCGCGAGTCAGCTCGGCCCCAGTTGGTGATCAAGAGCCGCGCGAGCCTCCGGTACTCCACGGGCGACAGGCCGTAGGGGTAGAGACGGCACTCGACCGGATTTCCGGTCAGGAGCCCTTCACGGCGGACATGGAACTGTCTCTGCCGGCTCTCCTCGTCCGCGCCGATCCGCAGGTTTTCCTCGGCTTCGAAGGCCTCCACGAAAACCGTATCGATGCTCCGAAGAGAAGTCCCACCGCATCGCGAGCACGCGTTCGAGGGGGTGTCGAAGACCTCATCGCAGTCTTCGCAGAAACGGAACGTCTCCAGTCGACCGGAGGACTCGGCATCGGAGCGGGTCGTCCTTCCGACCGGACCTCCTGGCCCACCGGCGAAAAGAACGCGGATCGACTGGAGCTTGTGTCCATTCGCGTAAACGAAGTTCCCGGGCGCGAACTCCTCTATGGCAATGGCCGAGGGGCGATAGATCGTCGGCGTGTCGGAGACGCCGGGGTCGAGGCTGAAGGTATCCACCGGGAACTGGTAGGCAGGGAGAAACCCCTGGGTGGACAGGTAGTTGAGCGTGTAGGCCCTTTCCGCGTCCTGGGTGATCTCGAAGTACGCCCTTTCACGCGCCGCGGCCTTCTTCTTGTCCTGTCGGGGCGATCCTATCTGCGAATACTCCTCGTGCTCTCTCTGGAGCTGCGTCACCCGCCCCCACCAGCGATCCATGACTCTCAAGAGATCGTTTTCGAAAGCGTCGATGCACTGCGCGGCTTCCTCGGGCCCATAAAGGGACGTCCACCCCTTCCGTCGATCGTCCTCGAACAGCGAAGCAAGTCGGTTCACAAGAACCGGACGCTTCTCGCGGACCTCCCGCAGCAGATTCTCCAGCTTCTCTCGCGCCCACTTCGTGGGTCTGCGCAGATCGTCCAGGAGTTCTCCCATCCTCACCGGGAGCTGCTCCTCGACGCACTCGAGCAGGAAGGACCGGAGGTGTCGATGGACGATCTTCGGGTTGGCCAGACGAAGGCGCGGAGGGGTGAACTGTCCCGCAACGAACCACGTCGGGTCCTCGAAGGCATGGCGGTCATGGGCTCCGCCGGCGCAGAAGGTCGATACGAAGCCGATCCGCAGGCGGCGACCCGCTCGACCGACGCGCTGGGCGTAGTTCGCGGGTGTTGGCGGTGCGTTCCGGAGGAGGACCGTCAGGAGGGGGCCGATGTCCACGCCGAGCTCGAGGGTGGGAGTGCAGACTAGGACGTCTAGCAGTCCTTTCTTGAGGGCCGTCTCCTTCTCCGCACGATCCTCACCCCTCACTAGAGCGCTGTGTTCTGCCACTCTCAGGCGTTGAGGCTCACGATCTCGATAGAGACGGACGTAGTAGTTCTCCTGGTCCGTCTCCGCGGGTTCCAACCGCCCACGAGCGCACCGGGCATTGGGACAGACCGGAAGCCGATAGGGGCGCCAGGTCCGGCAGGATCGGCATCGGAAGCCTTCCTTGGTCGGAACGATCCGGAGCACTCTGGGTGCAATCTGGAGCGGCCGAAGCCTTGCCACCCTCTCCGTCTTGGGGATGTAGAAGTCCGGCACGGGCACGAGAATCTCCAGCTCTTCCAGGACCGGGACGATGTCCCGTACGAAGCGATCCGCGAGCATCCGATCTCCAATGACGCGCTCGACGAGCTTGTGCGTCGAGGTCAGATTCCCGGCCTTGAGATTCTCCTGCACGAATCCCATCAGACGGCCCGACTTCCGGATGTGATCAGGACGATCCAGCGCAAACGCAATGGGTTTCCGATCTCGTTCGGGAAAGTGGACTCCGTAGGGTTCCTTCTCCAACTCGCGGTACTGGGGAAGCCGGCTGGGGTCGAGGTAGATCCTGAAAAACTCCCACGCGACCGCGCGGTTCTTTCTCAGGAGATCGAGGAGTGCCCGAACGAGTACTGTCGCGTCGGACGGCTCGAGGCCGGACCGTGCGGAGGCCGACAGCAGGACGCGATGATCCGTGAGCTGGTCCAGGAATTCGTACTCGACCGCGATCAGGCCCAGGCTCTCCAGGGATACCCGTTGGCGTGCGTGCCGCGTGATCTCATTGGCCAGCTCATACTGCAGAGCCTGGTTCCAGCGCCTCCTCTCCCCTGCGGTGACGCGGCCCGAGTGGATCCCCAGTTTGCGGTAGCCGTCGAAGAGCTTCTCGATCAGCTCCTCCTCGTCCACTCCGGAGGCCCCAGCCTCCCGGGTGAGCCGGCAGACGAGATGTCTCAGGGCGAAGGAGCGGTGTTTGCCCTGCGTGTAGCCGGCCTGGTGCGCGACGTCCTGCCGGTTGTCGGCGAAGACCAGGAGCTTGCGGTCCTCGCCCTCCAGCCCGTCCAGGTGATGCGTCGTCAGCACGGAGACTGTGGACGCGGTCCCCGTTCGGAGCGGAGTGACGATGTCCACCCGGGGGTTGAGGTCACCGCATGTCGGACACGTGTGTAGCGCCCCAATCCACTGGAGCATGAGGCCGATCTCTCGATGTCCGTGTGGACACGAAGCACCCTCCTCGAGGAGAGCTCCGCACCGGAAGCAGACGGTCCGGGTCTCCCTCTCAGACTCCGACTTGCGCTTGGCACGTTTCGAAGGGCGCTCCGGCGTCTCATAGTCGCCCTCAAAAGAAGCAGCATCGTCGAGTTGGTGGAGCTTGTGGGTCAGGAATGCGGTCTGGTCATCGCTGAAGAAATCGGCGGTTCCTATCGGGACATGGTCGTGCTCCTTCTCGAACCGCACCTTGACGAAGTCCTGGCCACAGGTCCGGCAGAGGGCAGCGGGCCAGGCGGTGCAATCGCACTTTGGACAACGGGCGCCTCCTTGCGGAACGAGCGTGCGGCAAGCGGGGTTGAGGCAGAGAGAGACGTCGTAGATCCCGTGGAAGAAGGTGTGCAGCTTTGGGCGAAGTCGTGGAGGATCGTCATCGTCGCCCACACTCCCGACCAGGAGATACGCCTCGATCTCGCGGACCAGCCGGGCTTCCAAGAGGTCGCGCCGATCCGCGAACTCCCGGAGCATCGTCGCGGCCTCGCTGATCGAGTGGGGTTCTCGGAAGAAGTCCTCCAGGGCTCGTGCGACCGCGTTCTCGTCGAGGAGCGCACCGATCCGTTGCGCGAGGGACCCGCTTGGGAGCGGCTCTCGCCCAGTAAGGCGGTGCGCGAGGCGGGCCACGGCGGAATCGCCGCCAGGGTCCAGGACCAGCAGGTCCTGATCGGTGAGCTCCGCAGGTGGCGGGGTCCAGGCGCGATCAGGAGGAGGGTTGGAAAGCCAGGAGGCGCTCAAGACGTTCCTGGCCCCGAACGCCTCGCCGAAGAGGACCGAAGCGAAGGCGGCCAGTGCCGCCGGGCCTTGGTCTCCAGAGGCGACGGTGGCCGAGGTCCCGATGCCCACGAGCTGACCCGGTCCGAGTCCCGCGTGGGCCTTGAGCCGTCGAATGAGGCAGGCGATCTCCGTCGCCAGAGCCCCGCGGTAGGAATGCAGTTCGTCCAGGACGAGATAACGGAGAGAGGGCGTGAAGAGAGCGCGGTCCTCGGCGCGGACGAGCAGGAACTCGAGCTGCTTGTAGTTCGTGAGCAGCAGGTCCGGCGGATGGCGGCGGATGGCTTCGCGACTCAGCCGCTCGGTCTCGGCGGGGGCCTCCTGTAGCTTCTGTGAGGCCGCTTCGCTGTCGCCCGTGTAGAGGGCGAAGGACACCCCGAGCTCCGTTCCACGGAGCAGGCGTCTCAAGCGTTCGAGCTGGTCGTTGGCGAGGGCGTTCATCGGGTAGAGGAGGAGCGCCTGCACGCCCGAAGCGCCCTCTCGCTTGCGCCGCACGATCCCGTCCAGCACGGGAAGGAGGAAGGCCTCGGTCTTCCCCGAGCCCGTGCCTGTAGTCACCATGAAACTGTGGCCGGCACGACCCGCGTCGAGCGCTTGCTCCTGGTGTCGATAGAGCGGCTCCTCGCCGAACGGCCAATGTGCTTGGAGGAGAGATGGATCGACCCGTCCCTTCTGCGCCAGCTCCTTCAGCCGAGCACCATGCTCGAACTCCCGGGCCAGGGTCACGTAGGGCCCCCGCACGATGACGTCGGCGCTCTCCAGGTGTTCCTCGAACTGCCGGCGCAGCTCCGGGTCGAGGAAGCGATACGACGTCTTGAGGAAGCTCCGATACTCCCGGATCAGGCTCCGCACGGCGGCGACAGCGGACCTCATCGATCCTCCCCTGAGGAAAGGAATGGAAAGAAATGCGCGCGCGCATTTCGAAATGAGCGCGCGCATTCCCTAGACGGGCTCATAGCGCGCTCCCCGCCCCCGGCCGACCAGTCGGAGCTTCTTCTCGCCCAGGAGCTTCAGGAGCAGACGCCTAGCTGCGTTCCGGTCCACGCCGCAGAGCCTCTGGACCTGGTCGTTCGTCACGCCAGGGTAGTCGCGCGCGTGGTTCACGATCAGCTCCAGCATCCTGGGCTCCTCGATTCCCCTGCCGCGGCTGTAGCGGTCCTGGAGTCCGAGAACGTCGTAGAACCGGCGCCTCAAGCGATATGTGGCGCCGCGTCCGTGGCCGAATTGGTCCAGGAGCTTGCCCTCCAGCCGCGCCAGGATCGTGACGTCTCGGAAGCCGTCCGCTGCCAGAGGCGCGAGGCCTCCTCAGCGTTGATCTTGTCGTGCTCTGTCAGGTGCCGGAGCACGATCAGCTCCTCCACCGTCCAGCGATGGCCTTCCTGGCTCATCCGTCCGACAAGGCGGGCGACGCGATCGTCGAAATCCCCTCCCTCCACGATCAGCGTCACCGAGTGCTCATCGCCCCGATAGGCCGGAGGCGGTTTTCCGAGCGAGAGGAGCCCGCGGAACATCCGGTCCACGCCGATGCCGGCGCGGTTGACGACACCGAGTTGCTGGAAGGCCTCGGCGAGAAGCGGGTTCCGTCTCACGGGCTCGTGCGTGAGGATGTTCTCGGGCGTCACTCCTCCAGTGAACCCGCCCGGGCTCCCGATCTCCAGTCGGTCCGGATGAACACGGACATTCACGGAATCGCTCTCGACATAGGAGCGGTGGACCAGGGCGTTGAGGAGCGCCTCTCGGACGACCTCCTCGGGAAAAGCGGGGACCGGGATCTCGAAGAGCCCTTCCCGGACCACGGTGACCGGGTTCGAGGGTTGGATCAGCTCCCAGACCCGTTCGATCCCGCGTAGGAGCCCGCAACGAAGACTCACGGGTGCGGCGGCTGGCTCCCCTTCCGCCGCCAGTCTAAGGAAGAGCACCTCGGCCTGCGGAAGGTGCTGCTTGAGTACCGACTCCCGCCCCACGAGAAGGAGCGCGGCGACGGTCGGGCGTCCCTGGTCCATGAGCCCGAGAGTCGCGAGAAGCTCGGCATCTTCGTGGCCCGCGAAGTCCTCAGCCGTTCCCGGACGGAACCGGGACAGCCAGTCCCGGAGTCGCCCCATTTCGAGGGGATCGATTCCCTCCAGTCCGAGCCCTCGGACGTGCTTGGCCGTGAAGTCGCCTCCTTTCGCGACCTCCAACATGAGGTCTTGGTCGGGGTAGACGATCTGGCAGTCCTTCCCGACCCGGCGGAGCCGGCGGCCCGAGGTCGTCGCGTGGACCCGAGGGCTCTCCGGGACGACCATGACCAGGAACCGGCCGTCGGGGAGGTCGTGAACCTCGAACTCGACCGTCAGAGGCGGGCGCGTCCCCTCGTAGACGGTCCGCTTCAGGCTCTCCAGGTCCTCCGCGCTGCACCCTTCGATCGCGTCAGGCCCCTTGAGGTCGTCGCGGATTCCGAGGAGCAGCTCTCCGCCCTTTGCGTTCGCGAAGCAGACGGCATACTCGCGGGTCCAGCCGTCGATCCGCTTCCGATCGGGTCGAGGCCTGCCGGAACGCCCGGACGACTCGGTCGGCCAGGGCTTGATCTCCAGGCGTTCGGATTCTTCGCTGTCGGCCCGGCCGCCGGCCCGTATCCGGTCGAGGATCTCCTGCAACCGATCCCTTCTCATGGCCCGTCCGTGGGAGTCTCCGCCACCATGGGCAGGGCCTGCGCGGTTCTATCTTCCTCGGCGCGCCACTCCGTCAGCCTCTGGCGGAGGTACTCGTGGAAGGCAGCGCGTTTCCGGCGGAAGCCGGGGAAGCCGGTTTCGAGGATGTACGCGAAGTCACCCGCACTCAGTCCGAACGCTTCGGCCACTCCTCGGTTCGAGTCCCAAAGAACTGACCACTGAGTTTGATTGGCGGTCACGTGATGGATGCCCATCTCCCAGGCACGGATCGTGGGAATCCTCGGGAGCGATTTGAGGGTGACGGCGGGAGGAACCGGCATCGGTCGGATGTACGTGAAGCTGACGTTCGTTCCGGCTGTGCGCAGACGCAATGCCCAGTCGAAACAGAAGGAGTTCAGAACGACCAACGCCGCTTCGCCATCGACGCCGTCGAGGAGGATTCCGGAGAGTTTGTGGGAAGCCGCCACCCCCGCAGGGAGCACCGCGGCGATGCAAGTTCGTTCGTTCGTGTTGCTCGCCGTCTCCCGGAAGACGAGCGTCGGTGCGTTCCGGGGAAGCTTGCCGTATTTGGCTTGCGCCTGCGCGACCGAGAGCCACCAGCGGACGCGCTTGATCCCCACCACGAACTGGTCGAGGTGCTTCCCCTCGAACACGGGCCAGAACCCGCGGTCGCGCATGAGTCGGACAGTCTCGCCAAAGTCGTCCGGCTCGCGGCCGAGGACCTGCGCGGGCGAGTGGAGCCGGCCGGTCTTCGGGTCGGTCCAGAGGTCCTTGTCCTCTGAAGCGTTGAAGATGATCTCGTGGGCTCGCCAGCTTACGAACGTAGCACCCCACCCGCCTGATCTGGTACCCAGCGTCGGTCGCCCGGCGTGCATCTTCGCGACGATCCGCTGGTCCTTCGGTTCCCGGTACTCCAGGAACGCGAACGTCTCCGGGGAGAGGCGCTCGATCTCCTCCCGGGTGATCCGCACCATCCAAGGCTTCTCGCCGATATCCGCCAACTCCTGCAGGTCGTGCCGCATGAAAGCCGCGAGGAAGCTGTCGCCGCCCCCGCCCTTGCGGAACACGAGGTCGACGAACTTGTAGCGTGAGTCGATGGGGAAGTGCTTCCGCCGGTTCTCAAACCCGTAGAAGCGCTCGATCGTCGCCTTCTTCAAGAGGTACTCCCGAAGCCCCACGCAGCCGTCGCCGTTGTACAAGACGGAGGGAACGACGAGACCGACGCGTCCCCCGTCGGCCGCGAGCCGGATGGCCCGATCGACGAAGTACTTCGAGACATCCTCGTGGGCGGCCGGCGAGCGTGACCGCGCGTGGGCGAAGTCGCCGCCCCGGCGCAGGAACTGAGCCACGGACTTCATCCGCGACCGATACGCGGTGAACTCCTCCCGGAGTTCCGGGGTCTTCTCGACCAGCTCCCGGATGCGGCGGTCCCGATCCTGTCCCTTGTACGCGCGGATGAGAACGTCCCGGCGACCGTAGAACTCGGCCTTGGTCGGCAGGACCTTGTCCCAGGGAGGGTTTCCGAGCACCACGTCGAAACTGGGGCGAACCGGGTCCCGGAGGACCTCGGGGAATTCGAGCTCCCAGTGGAAGAAACGCTCGCGATCCCGGACCCGGGCAAACTCGTCCCACCACGGGCGGGACCAGGAAAAGGACTCGAGATCCCCCAGGCTGCCGATGTGCCCGAACAGCGTAAGCCAATCGCGCCAGATCTCCGGGACGAAGAGGGAGGCCGACCGCAGGTCGAAGAGCAGCCGCGCCCGCCCCAGGAGATCGTCCGCCTTTCGCCGCAGCCGGTCCTTGTGCGCCTGCTCCTCGACGCTCTCGGGTTCGATCCCTTCCCGTCGGAGGGCATCCGGGTCGTAACGGTCGATCCCGCGACGCGCCTCGGCGGCTTCCGCGACCATGTCCCTGAGAACCTCTCCCGGCAGCTCCAACTGGTTGCTGCTGATCCTCGCTTCCTTCTTCGCCAGAGGCGGGCGGTCCAGGCGCTTGAACCAGGTGCCGAGCAGGGAATTCCCGCAGCGGACGTGGTGCTCGAAGTACGTGAGTGGACGATCCCCGGCCAGGGACTCGATCCAGAGCGCGACCCGCGCCAGGGAGACGGCCGTCGGATTGAGGTCCACTCCGAAGAGGCATCGTTCGGCGATCCTTCTCTTGCACCAGGCCCTTGCCTCCGAGTTCGAGCGCCGCGCCTCCTCGTCCGAGGCCTGCCAGTCGAGGTCCCATCCCTGCCCGGTCGTGCTTCGGAACTGGGTCGGTGGACGGCCCGCCAGGTCCTCGACGTAGGACCGATGGAGCGCCTGTCCCAGGAACCGCATGGCGCCGACGAGGAAATGAGCGCTCCCACACGCCGGATCGAGGATGCGGAGGCTCTCGATCGAGTCCGGCTTCCTGCCCTCCACCAGCGGCTGCAGGGAATGGACGACCAGGTCCTGGACGAGCCGTGTGGGGGTATAGAAAGACCCGGAGCCCTTGCGCGCCGAACTGGAAATGAAATGGAATGCATGCGGCCCCAGCCTGCGGATCAGCAGAGCCTGGGCTCCCCGCCGGGGCCGATCCCCGCTCTCCGTTGCCCTTGGGGATCCGGCTCCGTCATCGTGGAGCGAGGCAACGGCGGGCGTCGAAGCCAGGATGGCGGAATCGCCCCCGACCCGCAGGCCTCGTTCTCCGCAGAGGCCGGCCAGCTCGTCGGCTTCGAGGACGAGGGACCTGCCGGCGACTTCGGCCTCGATCGCCGCCGGTCCCGCGATGCGAGGTTCCCTTTCGAGGAGACCTTCGTACACGCTGCCGAGGCTCTCGATGTCCAACTCGCGGAACGAAACCCGTTCGCGCCCGATACCGGCTCGCGGTTCCGCGGTCGTCAAAGTGAGGACCACGCGAGCAACGATCTGGTCCGGGAGCCGCGCGGCTTCGAGGGTCCGTCCCTCATGCGTCGATGCGTTGAAGAAGTCGCCCCCCCGGGGTGGGATGTTCTCCCATACGCCGATCGCCGGCAGGCCCACGTCGAAGATCCGAAAGAGGGCTTTCAGCCGCGCCCAGAGGAACGTCCGATTCTCCGGCCACTCGCGGGAGGGATCCCGGTTCAGGTCCTCGACCAACCCCTCCAATGAGTACGACTGCCGGTAGATCGGATGCTGCTCGAGGCGTGGATCCCTCGCCTCCGCGTAGAGAATGAACAGGATCCGATAGAGGCCGGTGAGGGCGGCATCGCGCCAGGACTTGAGCTCCGCCTCAGTGAGGAGGGTTCGATCGCTGAGCCGGCCCGCCTGCTCGGCGTCCCGAAGGAGGGCCTCGATCAGGGACTCGGCCGCCTCGAAGACGGCGCGCTTCAGGTCCTCCGAGACCTGCTGGCTGTGCTCGCGACTCTCGCGCTCGATCGTCTGGATGAGCGATGCCCGGCCGGGAGCCTCGAGCAGGAACGTCGTACACGAAACGAGACGCAGGAAGGCGGCGAAGGACTCCGGGTCCTCTTCCTCGACCAGGCCGGCGAGATCGACCTCGAGGTACGCCCTCCGTGGTCCGTCGCCTTCGGCACGCGTGAGACGCAGTCGCTCGCCGGTGATCAGGAGGCCATACGCGATCCCGTCTTGTGCGAGCCGCGCCGCGAATCTGTGCATGGGACGCTCGGAGCCCTGGCCCGCGTCGAGATCCTCATCCCAGGCCCCGGCGTACGCGAGGAGGAGCGGAGGATGGCCTTGGTCTTCCCGATCGGCCGAGGAATGGAGCCCGTGAACGCGTCCATATCCCGCACCCAGGTGGAAACCCAGGATGTCGCGCAGCAACGGCCGGATGAACTTCTCGCGGTTGAGACTCGCATCACCCGCCTTGCCTTCGGCGCCCCTCCAGAGCTTGTGGAAGCGGCGGTAGGAGAAGTCTGTGCTTCGATCGGAGAGCCTTCGCTTACGTCCGTGGGACGCTCCGAAAACCGTCCCGAGGTAGTAGTCCGAGAAGAACCCCCGGACGTTCCTGACGTTTCGGAAGGCAGCCACGACGCTTCGCTACTGTCCTGCGGGAACCAGGAGAAGGGCACCGAGGGGTTGGACGGAGGCCGCGTCATCCACTCGTTCAAACCCGTCGATCTCTTCGCGCCGGGCCGCGGCCTGGCTCTCTATGGCTGCGCGCCGGGTCTTGAAGCTGTTCGCCTCCGGATCGTCGAACAGAAGCAACTGGCCGCTGGTCTCCTCCACGCCGCCTCGGGACCGAGTGGCGGCCATGTCGATCTCCTGGAGCCGGTCCCTGGTGTCCTCCTCGAGCTCCCTCCGGAGGATCGTGGCCTGCGCGGAGCGATGCGTCCTGAGGGAAGTGCATCGTTGCGCTTGGAGAGTCTCGGCGGTGTCCCAGGCCTTCCGGGCGAGCTCTTCGAAGCATCCTTCGAACTGGTGCTGGATCGACGTCGGGTCCACTTCCTCGCCCTGAGCCTCTTTCTCGGGAAGCCCGTTCGTTCCCTGGGCGGTTCCCAGGACCTTACCATCCACTCCCATGCGCACCTGGAGAATCCGCTCCTCCAGCAGCCCGCCTCCTCCTCGGATCGTCGAAAGGAACGTGAAAAGAGCGCCGGCCATCGCGTCGCGCGGCATGCGGGCAACGGAAAGACGGCGGGCGGGCAGCCCGCGCTCGCCCGGGTAGACGAAGAGCAGACGCCGGAGAGCCTCGTCCGCGAGGGCGCGGATGAGCGGGTGAACCGGAGTAATGAACTCCACCTCTTCCGAGGGGAAACGAATCGCCGTGGAACGGCGGAACGTCGCCCTGGGGTAGACGGGTAGCACCGCGGGACCTCGATACGCGAGGGGGACCTCGATCCGAAACACACCTTCCGGCCCCGAGTGCGCGGTCATCTTCTGTGCTCCCAGGAGGGCTCTTGCGGCCTGCTCGAGGCTCGGGTCGTCGGCAAGCAGGGGCTCGGCCCGCTGCAACGATTCGAGAAGTTCCCTGGGGGCATCCGAGGTCAGAAAGGGTTGGACGTTGCGGACGAAATCCGCGGTCCGGTCCTCGAAGTGCCGGACCAGCGAGGACCGGCGCTCGGCCAAGTCCGATGCCTCGGGGTCCAGGTCGACCAGTCTCTGGCCCAGGTCTGCGTTGCCCAGGAGGATTCCCAGGATGTCCGGCGTGGAGACCCGGGCGTCTCGCATCTCCTCGATCTTCTCCGCCAAGCGTCCCAGTATCTCGTCCTCGGGGCTGTCCGGATAGAAGAGGTAGCGGATGAGAGGGCTGCGGGTCTGCCCGTAGCGATCGACCCGGCCATTCCGTTGCTCGAGCCGGTTCGGATTCCAGGGAAGCTCGAAGTGTAGGACCCGGCGGCACAGCCTCTGGAGGTTCAAGCCCTCGCTGGCGGCGTCGGTGGCAAGAAGAATCTGCTTCGACGGCGTCTCGAACTCCTTCTCCACGGCGCGGCGGCGGGGACCCGTCAAGCCGCCCTTCAGGATGACGAACCTCCCCTGGAACGTACTGTCGCGATCCCTCGCGCCATGAGCTCCAGCATGGCGAGTCCGGCCTCGATGGTCTTTCCCAGCCCCACATCGTCGGCGACCAGGAGGCTGGCTCTAGGTTTCGCCAGGAGACGCAAGGTCGGCGCGAGCTGATAAGACTCGGGCGCCACGCGGCCGAACCGTGCACCCGAGATGAGGCCGGACTCATCGAGGCGAGTGGCCTCCAGAATCCGATGCCAAGCGCTCCAGGTCCCCAAGGGCTCAAAGCCGCGCTCATCGAAGCGGAGTTCCTCTGGCGGAGCTGGAGCGATCTCTTCGGGGGGAACGACGACCGTCAGTAACCGAGGGGACTCATGATCGAGGGCGTCGACCTCGACGAGATGGACTCCTTGAGCGGGTTCGACGCGTAGCACGCGCCACAGCCGGTCGCGCAGCTGAACCCTGCCGCCGACGTGAGGGACCTTCTCCATTGATTGCCGCCGGAGGCCCCGCCCACAGAAGGGGCGGGGACGGCGCCACTTATATCAGTGAGAGAGAGCAGGAAAAAGGTGCATTTCGTGGTCACGTCCGAAGCCGAGCACTTCGGCGGCAGGTTCGTTTCAGGTGCTCATCAACGGCCCCGCAGGCAGCCAGATGTTCCCAGGGACGTTCGGGCCCCTCTCGAGTGCGACCACGACGATCTGGCTTTGGGCCGGAGGCTCTCAGCCTTGAAACCTCGACGCCGGGCCGGGTCATGCCGGTCAGAGGTATCTGGTGCTCGGCAGCCTGAGCGGAACGTCGCCCGGGATTCCAATCGAGGGGATGCAGGTGCTTCCGCTCAACTTCGACTCATGGCTCCTTTTCACGCTCCTGCAGCCGAACACGCCGCCGCTCCATGAGTCGGTCGGCAACCTCGACGCGGCGGGTAACACCCGGGCAGGCGGCATCGTCCTTTCGGCGGGACTTCCGTCCTCCATGTCGGGGATTCGGGCGCACCACGCCTTTCGTCGCGATCGCCCCCCCTTCCGACGTTGTGACCCTCGTGAGCAATGCCCTGCCTCTGACACTCGTTCTTTGATGGGCGTCCTGCGTGGCCGGCGGTCTCGTTCGTGAGACGGGAGGCCGGCCGCGCGACTCACGACGACGCGCGCGCGGCGTTGTGCAGGCGCTCGAGCCCGACCATGCCCCCGATCAGGGACGCGCGGTCGGGCGCCGCCCGCTGCCCGACCCGGCGCAGGAACTCCGCGACCAGGAGCTCGACCGGGTCGGGGACGGCAACGCTCCGTCCCTCCGCCTGGAAGGTCTGCTCGTAGCGCGGCAGCTCCACGCGCCGCTCCGCGCGGAGTCCGTCGATCGCATAGCACGCCGGCCGCGGCGGCCGCTCGCAGGTCCGGAGCGCGACGCGCGCCTCGGTCGCGCCCGCCGCGTGCCGCCAGTCGAACTCCAGCTCGAGGTCGTCGCTCGCGTGGAAGCGCGCCCACGCCCGCGCCACCTCGCCCGGGCCGCAGAGCGCCTGGAGCAGGCTGATCGGGTGCGACGCCGAGTCGAGCACCATCTCCGCCCCGCGCGAGACCGGCCCGAGCCACATCTCGAACCGCCGCGGGACCCGGCCGCGCGCGTCCGGGTGCAGCTCGAAGAAGGCCGGGAGCGTGAACGGCCATTGCGCGAGCAGCATCAGCGTCCGCCCGCCGAACGCGTCCACGAGCCGGGCGGTCTCCGCCGCCCGGTCGGGCGCCGGCCCCCACCAGAGCGGCTTCTCGCACAGGCACGCGAGCCCGGCGGCCGCCACCCGTTCGAGGTGCTCGCGGTGACAGCCCGCCGGCGAGCAGAGGGCGACCGCATCGAGTTGCTCACGGGCGAGCAGCTCCTCGACCGATAGATAGCCGCGCGGCCCGCCTCCGAGCGCGAGCCGTGCCTCCTCGACGGTCCCGCGCGAGGTCCCGACCACGGCCGCGACCTCCGCTCCCTCGCGCTGGAAAAAGCGCGCGACGTGCCCGCCGATCCCCTGCCGGCGTGCCCGGGCGCCGACCACGGCGACGCGGAGCATGGGCGCGGATTATAATCCGCGCCACTTCCATGAGTTCCCTCTGCCTCATCGTGGCCCTCCTCGCGCAGGACTTCGCTCCCCGGAAGAGCGAGTTCGAGGGCCGGCTCCGTTCCACGGACATCAAAGCGCGTCTCGACGCGCTGAGCGACCTCGGCCGCGAGACCGCCCCCGGCGCCCTCGAGCTGGTGGCGTGGGCGGCGGAGGAGGCCTTCCAGAAGGAGGCGATGATCGAGCGCGAGATCGCCGCGATCCTGAAGCTCGAGCGCGACAAACAGGACCATGACCGCCTCACGGAGCGGGGGAAGCAGCTTGAGGCGGAGCGCAAGTTCCGCGAGCGGGCGGTGCGGACCGCGGGCGAGCTGGCCGGGAAGGTCCCCGGCCCGGACGTGGAGCGGATCGCCGCGAAGC
>Ga0187892_10005951_pt1 | contig 18606 bp, 17 predicted proteins | sample MA1701073metaG_FD_139345 | JGI IMG/M metagenome (GOLD analysis project Ga0187892, IMG submission 139345) | Bio-ooze microbial communities from a basaltic lava cave in the Kipuka Kanohina Cave System on the Island of Hawaii, USA - MA170107-3 metaG ...
GAACATCGACAACACCGTGTCGGGCATCCTCGGCAACGCCAACGAGATCAACGCCACCGTCAAGTCCATCAACGGAACGGCGTCGGCCCTGCTCCCGGTTGTCCGCAACATCAACGGCGACGAGACCATGGATGCCCGCACCGGTGGCGTCGGCGCCATCAACAAGCGGGCGGCCGCCGCCACGCCGGTCGTCAGCGGCATCTCTGAAGACCTCGGAGCTGTCCTCGGCCACGTGGGCATCGGCGGCAACGGCGGCCACGGCACGTCGGGCCTCAACACCATCCACAACAACGTCAACTCCATCAACTGTGCGCTGACCGACCCCAGCGGTGGCCTCCTCGGCACCGTCGGGGGCCTGCTGAACACCATCCTGGGTGGGCTGCAGGGTGCGCCTCCGGGCTGCAACCAGTTCTAAGCGCTCACCGGCCGTAGCGACGGGCGGCGACCTCCGGGTCGCCGCCCGTTGTCGCGCCTGTGCACGATCTGGCTGTCGAGACGCTCAGAGCTGGTAAGCGGCGCGGGCGGCCAGGAACAGCCCACCGGCAGTGATGGCCGTCGCCGTCGCCAGGGGGAGGGCGTGGGTCAGCCATGCCAGGCGAGCAGTCCGCATCCTCGCCATCCGCCGCTCGATCGCCCCTCGGGCCCGTACCAGCAGCAGGCCGGCGCCGGTGAGGGTGGCGGCCATGCCAAGGCCGTAGGCCAGCACCAGGACCACCCCGAACCAGGCCCGCCCCACGGCGATGGCGCCGAGGAGCACCACCAGGGCCGAGGGGCTCGGCACCATGCCCCCGGCCAGACCCATGGGGACCAGCGTCCTCCACCGCACCCGGCCGCCGTCCACTGCGAGATGGGCATGGGCATGGGCATGCGCACCGTGCTCATGGACGAGAGCTGCGGCCGGCCCGTGCTCGGCGTGGGCGTGGCCATGGGCCAGGGCGAGGGCGTCATGGCCACCGCCGCCGGCCTTCGCCGGCGTCGGCGAGCTCGTCCCGAGACGGGGTACCTGGTGGCTGCGGGCGCGCAGGGCACGGCGGACCAGACCCATCCCGATGGCGGTCACCAGCAGGCCGCTCACGACCCCGAGCCACGGGTAGAGCGATTCGGGGGCCAGTTGGGTGGAGCCGGTGAGGACGACGGCCAGCACCAGCACGCCCAGCGTGTGGGTGAGGGTGACGGTGAGGGCGATGACGGCGGCCTGGCCCAGCGTGCCCCGCTCGGCCACGAGGTAGGCGGCCATGATGGTCTTGCCGTGGCCCGGGGCTAGGGCATGCAGCGCACCGAGGGCGACCGACAACGCCACCGCCACCGATCCGAAGGCGACGCCCAGGTGCTGGCGGGCCACCAGGTCGGTGAAGGCCCGCGTCGCCCCGTCGAGGCCGCGACGCGGCGCGGCCGGGGGCAGGGCGGTATCGGCCACATCGGGGGCGGGGGGGCCGCCGGGGCGGGCCCGCACGGTGGCCGATCGTTGATCGGGGGGTGACTGCAGCAAGTCGTCGGGGTAGGCGGTGAGGCGATCGCTTATCGAGCGGGGAGAGACGTCGCTCGAGACCAGGGTGGCTCGGTCACCCACCGCCGTCACCTCCCTCCAGCCGACGCGCTCCACGTAGTAGGCGTTGCGGAACACGATCTGCTCGTCGCCTCCGATCGTCCCAGTGGCCGCCGCCAGCGCGCAGGTGAGGCGCATCGTGGGAAGGCCGGCCGCGCCAGGGGGAAAGGTGACGCCGGCCGACAGTGAGCGGACCGCCGCGGCGCGCCCGCCCACGGCCACGGAGATCCTGGTCGCCGCCTCCCCGCAGCTGGCGGTGGCATACCGGGAGGCCTCGGCCTCGCCCACTGCTCCGTCTCCGTCGGCGTCCACCTCCGGGCGGGCCTGGAAGGTGGGGATCTCGGCCATGTCGACGACAAGGTCGATCACCACCCGGTCGGGCTGGACCCGCAGCCCGCTGTAGGTGTTGACCGTGAAGTTGCCGAGGGGGTGGGCGGAGGCCGGGGTCGCGCCGAGCACAAGGAGGGCGGCCAGTGCGCCAACCGCCACCAAGACGGTGTCTTTCGCGTTCGGCGCTGAGCGCCGAGGCGGCCACCTGGGACGACGGCGGCGCAGCGGCCGCGTCACGGCCCGGGCGGTCGGGCGAGGGCCAGCCCCAGCTCGGCGGCCAGGGCACGGGCCACAGGCAGGTCGCGAACGGTCAGGAAGGGGCTCACCTCCAGCGCTCGGGCGAGATGGACGCGAGCGTCCTCGACGAGGCCGAGATCGGCCTCAACCACCGCCAGGTGGTACCACAGGGTTCCGTCGGCGGTCCCCAGCCGCACCGCGTCCCGGGCGTGCGCCAGCGCCTCCTGGGGCTGGCCGGCTTGGCGCAGGGCCCATCCCAGGGTGTCGGAGGCGAAGATGGTGGGCCGGGCGGCGGCCGCCGAGCGGGCCATGGCCACGGCCGCTTCCGCGTCGCTGCCCGCGTCGCGTGCGTGATCGGCCTCGAAGCGAGCGAGCTCCAGGTCGACGTCCATCCCGCTGGCCCGGTTGAGTGCCTCGAGGTGCCGGACCAGCTCGTAGTGCGTGGCGGCGTCGGCCGGGCGGCCGGAGGCGGCGTAGACGTCGCCCAGCAGCGCGACCCACGCCGGCTGTGGTTGGCGCCCGACCACCGGCTCGAGATGGGCGGCGGAGGCTTCGAGGTCACCCCGGGCAGCGGCGACCCGGGCCAGGCCGACCTCGGCGGCGGCGAATCCGTCCACCGCGCTCAGCGCCCGGGAGTAGGCCGCGTGGGCGCGGGTGGCGTCGCCCCGCCCCAGGTGGAGGTCGCCGAGGAGCGCTTCGACGGCGGCCACGTCGAGGGTCGATCCCGATCCGGCGAGCGAGGCCTGGGTCATGGCCGTGACGGCTCCGGCCGGGTCGCCGTGCAGCTCGCGCAGGTAGGAGACCCTCGACAGGCTGGCCAGCGACGGCCGCCGGTCGACCATCACCTGGGCCGTCGCCGCCGCCTCGTCGTAGCGGCCCAGCTCGACCAGCGCATCGACGATCACGCCGAGGGGTTCGGGCGACGCCGGATCGAGGCGCTCCGCCCGGCGGCCGAGGTCGAGGGCGGCGGCGAAGTCGTGGCGGGCGAGGGCGAGCAGGCCCAGGCCGGTCAGCGTCTCGGCTCGCTCGCTCTCGATGGCGCCGCTGCGACCGAGGGCCTCGCCGGCGCGGGCGAGGTACCCGGGGTCGGCCGTCCCCCGGGCCCGCTGGAGGTACGCGATGCCGAGGCGGGTCAGGAGGTCGGGGTCGCGGGGGGCCTGGCGGACCCGGGCCTCGAGGTCGCCCACCGCCGCAGCCGAGCCGGCGGCGGGCCGCGGCGCGGCGGTGGGTGAAGGACTGTCGCTGCCGGCCAGCACGAAGCGGGCCAACAGGACGCCCACGGCGGCAGCCGCACCGAGGGCGCCCAGGGCTGACCGACGGGGCCCGGGCGAGCGACGCCCGTCGAACCGGGCCCCGTCACTGCGGGTCACACGTAGACGCACCCGGGCGGCAGGTCGGGCAGCCTGAAGCCGGGCGGCACGTTGGGACGCCGGATCTGGCAACCGGGGATCTGAGCCACTGTGGTCGTGGTGGTGGTGGGGCCGGCCGTGGTCGACGGCATGGGGGGCGGCGGCGGCCCCGCCGGCTGGGCGTTGAGGGCACCGACCTTGTGGTGGGGGTGGTCGTAGCCGGGCCAGGGGGCGGCCAGGTAGGGGAAGCGCTTCAGGAAGGCACGGTCGTTGTCGTTCACCCCGTCGCCCAGCACGTTGTTGGGCGAGCGGTTGAAGTCGGGCGTGAAGGGGGTGGCGCCGGCCAGGGCCCGCAACTCGATGTCGGTCACGTCGTCCTCGACCCGGCGCCCGTTGGGATACCCGGCGTTGTCGCCGCCCAGCACGCCCAGCTTGTTGCCCTCGCCCGCGTCGGCGGTGGGGTCGATGGTGGTGTTGAGCCGGATCATGTCGGACGGGTTCACCGAGGGCGGCTTGTTGAGCCCGGGGATGCCGGTCAGGAAGATCGTGGCCAGATCGTGCCGCGGGGCGGCGGGCACGCCCACGCCCGGGTACAGCACGGGGATGAGGCGCGCCGGCTCCGGGTCGAGCACGAAGGGCAGGAACTGGGCATCGCCGGACGGCTCCGACGCGTTGTACACGTCCTTCTTCCCCAGCGGGATGACGACCTCGTTGACCAGGGGGTTGGCCAGCCGGGAGACGTTGACGAAGGTGCCCGAGCTGAGCGGCGCCGGGTCACCTGGGACGATGCTGAGGACCCTGGTCTGGCGGCGCTTGGTCTGGGAGTAGACGCCGATGATGCCGCTCCCGTCGCCCCCGCCCGTCAGGTGCTCCTTGGGGACCTGGAGGGCCACGCTGTGCACGTTGAACCCGCCCGTGCCGTCGACGCCGGGCTGGGCCGGGAGCGGGGCGACGTGAGCGGGGTTGAAGGGGCGCAGCCCCAGCAGGTCGAAGGCTGAGCCGATGTCGACGTAGAACCCCTCGTCCCGCTGGCCGGCGAAGCTCTTCACGCCGCCGTCGAGGTCGACGATGGCCTCGTCGGCCAGCGACGAGTAGTTGGGGGTGGAGCGGGGGCCGATGTTGTTGGGCGGGACGGGAAGCCCGCTGCCCAGCACGCTGCGAACGCCGTCACGGATGACCGACAGGGTGTAGTACTGCCGGAAGTTGAAATCGGGATCGTCGAGTGACGTGATCGGCCCGGTGTTGTACAGGAACGTGTCAGGGTTCTGGATCTGGGTGTCGAACCGCCACTCGTAGGTCACGTCGGGATCGGCGTCGCCGTCGTTGTCGACATGCACCTGGTACAGCACGTCCTCACCGAAGTTGTAGAAGTTCGGCCCACCCGCGGGCTCCTGGAACGGAATCCAGTTGGCGATGAGCGTCACCGTGTCGGCCCTGTCGGGGCTGACGAAGGCGTAGACGTCGGTGTTGTCGGCCACTGGGTCCTCGGTGATCAGCGGTGCCTCGCGGTGGCTCGACGCCCCGGTAGGCATGACCGCCGCCAGCGCCATCGCCGCCCCCAGGAGCGCCATCCGCCGCCCGCCTCGGTTCCTGAACATGTCTCTCCCTTGCTCGTCGTGATGTCCGGCTCTTGTGGATTGATCGCCCTGCATCAGGTCCGCACGGCGACTCCCATCACCTTCCAGGTGTCGCCCCCGGGGGCCACCACGGCAAGGAACGGGCGTCCCGGACCCTCGACCGGCACCGCTCGGGCCCAGGTGTTGACCGCCGGCCCGAACGCGGCGAGGAAGTCCCTGGGGTCGGCGACGCGGTCCAGGCCGACGGGAGCGCCGACCCGCCAGTCGCCGGGCCGGGAGCACGGCCCCTCGACGAGGACGGCGGGGCCGTAGAGGTAGGCGCCCGCCTCGTACTGGGCCGAGCCGGCCCGGTCGCATGCTTGCAGCGGGCCGAGCCAAGCTCGCACGGCCGCGGCTGCGTCTGCGTCGGGAGGCAGGATCGGCACCGTGCCCTCGGGCGCAACCGCCACCCGCCATCGATCGCCTTCACGGCGCACCTGCCACAGGCTGCGGCTGCGAGCCGGGACGAGGCCTCGGGTCGCATCCAGCGAGGGCTCGTGCGTGGCTTCCACGTCGACCTCGACGACGTCACCGCCTCCACCGAACGCCGGGCGCGAGCTGCCCAGGGTGAAGCTGACCGGCTTCGCCAGGTCGGCCTGGGCATGGGCCCAGGACCCTGGGGTGGGGTAGCGCCGTCTGCTCGGGGCATCGAGCAGACGGTACGCATCGTCGAGCGCGCCGTCGACGAGGAACGTCAGGTAGGCGGCCAGTGCCTCCTCCGCGCCGGCCGGCTCGTCGGCCGCGGCGCCGCCGCCGGGGTCGGCTGGCGGTGGGGGCGAGACCGCCGGGAGCTGACCGGCGAAGAAGTCGAACCGGGTGACCGAGGGTGGATGATGAGCCGTGGCGGCGGGGCCCCCCGCTCGCTGGACGAGCACCGCCCCGCCGACGCCCAATGCCAGCCCTGCGACCGCAGCGGCCCATCTGGTCGGCCTCGCCACGCCTCGCAGGCCCGGAGGTGACGTCGCGCCCGTAAATCCTCCTTACGACAATCCGCCGACCCATGGCTTTGCCCTTTTCGGAAAGCCGCTGATCTCGGGACAGCCTATTCCTTTCGACGCAGCCCCGTCTACATCCATGCGCTAACCAATCGTGGGCACCCGTTTGCTGTCACCATGCAACGAGGATTTCCGCCATCAGACATGAGCCGGGTGGGGGCGGGGGCCTGCATGTTCCCGGGCGCGAGCCACCATGCAAGAGGTGAGGGCGACCACTGCGCCGATCTCGGCCGCCACGACCTCGAGCGAAGCGTCCGTCCACCCTTCGACGAAGCCGAGCAGCCCGACCGTCCGGCTGGCGAGGAGCGCCGCCAGCGAGCCCACCGACAGCAAGAGGCCGGCCAGGAGAACGGGCCCCCGGCCGGTCAGGGCCAGGGCAGCGGCGATGACGGCCGAGGCCACCACGTTGACGATGAACAGCGGCCCGATCGACGGGATGCCGCGGTAGCCGCCCGACCACAGGTCGTAGTGGATGACACCTCCGACTACGACCATCCCTGCGGCGAGCAGGCGCAGGATCGGCGAGAGACGCACGCCCGGTATACGGGCCGCCCCGCCGGTCCGTACGTCGGAAAGATTCCCGCCCGATCTCTCATCCCGTTGTGGCGCCGGTGCCGAACGGGTTCGGAGGGGGCACACCTCGACTCCCCGGCATCACGATCTTTGAGGAGGAGCAATGGCATACAAGTTCGCTTGAAGGGACGAAGGACACCCCTGCCGGTGGCAGGGAAGCGGGGCGACCGAGGAGGATCTGATCTCCAAAGTCGCCGTCCACGTGCAGAAGAAGCACGCGGTGAAGGTGCCGACGGAGACGATCGTCAACTACGTCCGGGCCAAGGCGCGCAACTCCTGATCGGGTGACCCTGGTGGCGTCGGGCCGGTGGCGTCGCCCCGGCCCGAGTCCCGGGCTGCCACCACCTCGGTCAGCCGGTGGTGGTGGGCGGCGTGGTGGTGGTGGCCCCCGGGCGAGGGGGCTCGGCCAGGAAGCTCTCGGCGATCTGGTCGAAGATCCCGGCCTGGCGGGGGAAGTCGTCGGCCGGAATGGACTGGAACACCAGCGAGAACATCCGCAGCCCTTCAAAGATGAAGTACTGGGCATGGATGCCCTGGTTGCGGGTGAACTCGTCCTCGAACGTGTACAGGTAGTAATAGGCGAGGCGCCCGTTGACTCGGACCAGCTGCTCCTGGATGAGCTTGGCCGACCCGTCGCCGAAGGCGATCGCATCGGTTACCGCCTTGAAGTTCCCGATGTTCTCCTCGGTGGCCTCCGTCTGGATGGGATAGACCCGGACCCAAAAGCCGTCGGTGTCGGGCGGCTGGATAGCCACCGCCAGGCGGTAGTCGCTCGCCGGCGGGACATACTTGATCCACGTCTTGGGGTACCGCAGCGAGAAGCCGGTGGCCTCGTCGCGGTAACCCTGGAACTCGGTGTCGGCCAGCGTGGGGGCGGTGCGGGAGGTCGTCGCCGTCGTGCCGCCTTCGCCCTGTTCCCCCTCGTCGAGGGCGCCCCGGCTGAGGATGAACGCCACCACCGCCACGGCCACGACGGCGAGCGTGGCCACGCTCAGGAGGATGACCTGGCGGCGGGTCTTGTCGGGAGCGGGGTCGCCGCCGGCCGGGGGCCGCGGTGCTGCGGCCTGCGCCGCCCGGCGCCGGGCCGCCACCGATCGGGAGCCGGCCGGCCGCGAGGGGGGCGGCGTGTCGGGGTCGTAGCCGGCGCCGGCGGCGCCGTTGGCGGCCGCTGACCCCACCGTGGCGCCGGCGGCGGCCCACGGGGAGGGGTCGCCGGCGGGCTCGTCGACGGCCGGGTCCTCCCAGTCGGGGCCGGAGCCGCCATCACCCGACGCCACGACCGGCTGCCAGGTGATGGCGTCGCCGGTGGAGACCGGCTGCCACTCGATCTGCTCGCCGGGCACGGCGACGGGCTGGACCTCGGTCTGGTCCTCGGGCGCCCCGGGCCCCACCGCAGGCGGGGTCTGCTCGACCCGCTCGGGCCCGGGCGCGTCAGTATCGGGGGAGGACGGGGGAGGGTCGCCCGGGCCGTCCGTCATCGGGCCCTGCGAGCCGGGAGTGTCGCTCATCTCGTCACCTCGGAAGCCAGGCCGTGGGGGGCCGGCCACGTGGGGATCAGGGTACCGCCGGAAAATTGCGGAGGGTGGCCATGCGGGTTCGCTGCGTGCCCCAGAGCCATTGACCCGCTAAGTGCGAAGTGTCTATTCTGACGCAGATTCGTCGGAAGGGGATCGCATGTTGGTTGGTGTTGCGCTCACGGGTTGGTACGTGGGCTACGTGATCACGGCAGTGGTGATCACGATCGTCGTCGTCCTCGTTGCCATCATCCTGTCGTTGGCCCGCCGCATCGGCGTCCAGGCCGACCAGATCACGTCGGCACTCGACGAGGCCCGGATCAACACGCTGCCGCTGTGGGACGTCGACAAGATCAACGGTGGCGTCCGTTCCATCATGAAGAGCGCCCAGGAGGCGCGTGCGATGCTCGGAGGGGGGCAGTAAGTGTTCAACGCAGCAGTCAACGTGGCTTCTGACCACGTGCAGTTCTGGTGGGTGTCGCTCGGCCTCGGCGCCGTCGTCGTCGCCGCCGTCATCCTGCTTCTGTTCCTGCTCCACACGTTCGTCAGCGACATCGACCGCAACGTGCGTGAGGTGTGGGAGACGGCCACCCGGGTGGCCCAGAACACGTCCACCACGTGGATGCTCAACCAGACCGGTGTCCTCACCGGCGAGTTGCGTGACGAGGTCCGCAAGCACGCCCAGCTGATGCAGTACGCGGCAGGAGGCAGGCGATGACGATCCAGCTCGTTCTCACCATCATCGAGATCGCGGCGCTGGTGATCGTCCTCGCCATCTACCTCACGGTCATCGGCAACCAGTTGCGCAGCATCTGCGCCAGCCTGGCCCGCATCACCTTCGGTGTGCGCGCCGTGGAGACGATGTGCGCGGTCATCGGCCCCGCCACCGATCGAATCAACGGCAACCTGCAGGATGTTGCTCAGAACCTGCAGACGGCCGCGGCCGAGGCGGAGCGCCTCGCCCGCTAGCAAGCCGGCGCACCCAGTTTCCGACCGGTCCCGCCCGCTGTGGGTGGGATCGGCCGCGTCTAGGCTGGACCGCCGGTGACCGACTGGCCCGCGCCTCCGCTCTACCAGCCCCACGGCCCTCGTGGGGACGACGAGGAGGTGGTGCGGGCCTACGTCCGGGGCGACGTGGCGCCCTACTCCGACACGTTTCACACCGAGGGGCCGGTCCTCATGACCGAGCGGGACGTGCCCACCGTGCTCCGGGTCGGGCCCCGCAGCTTCCTCGTCAACCGCGACATGCCCGAGCACATGGCCCCTGCCAAGGTGCTGGTGGAGTCGGTCCTCACCACCGAAGACCTCCGCATGTTCGACGAGGAGACGCTGTACGGCCCGGCCGTGGGCGTGCAGCTGGTGGGGGCCCGTTACACCACGTGGGACCTCTGGGGCGCCGACATCGACTCCGCCTTCGCCGACCTGCGGCTGGCGGCGGCGGGCGGCGAAGAGGACCAGCTCTTCGGCGGAGGCCTTCCTCCCACCGCCGAGTGAGCCCCCTCGAGGCCGTCGTCTTCGACGTGGACGGCACCCTGGTCGACAGCGAGCGAGACGGCCACCGGGTGGCCTTCAACCTGGCCTTCGAGGAGTTCGGCCTGCCCTACCGGTGGGATGTGGAGGAGTACGGCCGCCTCCTGCGCACGACCGGCGGCCAGCGCCGCATCGACGGCTACCTGGCCGGTCAGGGCGTGCCCGAGGAGGAGCGGGCCGAGCTCGCCCCCGCCCTCCACAGGCGCAAGACGGCCCTCATGTCGGGCCTGGTGGACGAGGGCACGGTCGGCGACCGCCCGGGCGTGAAGCGGCTGCTGGAGGAGCTGGTGGAGGAGGGTGTGCGGCTCGCGGTGGCCACCACCGGCAGCCGGGGCTGGGTGGAGCGCCTGCTCGAGCGCCTGCTGCCGGGCTTGGCCTTCGAAGTGGTGGTGTGTGGCGACGAGGTGGCCGAGCGCAAGCCCGACCCCGAGGCGTTCACCACCGCCCTGGAGCGGTTGAAGCTGGCCGCCGACAGGGTGGTGGCGGTCGAGGACTCGGCCGAGGGCCTGGAGTCGGCGGTGGGAGCGGGCCTGGCCACGGCCATCGTGGTCAACGGCTACACGCGCGGCCACGACCTTGACCGGGCCGGGCTGGTGCTCGACGGGTTCGGGGAGCCCGGCGCGCCCGCCGAGGTCATCCAGGACCGGGCTGGCACCGGATGTTCTGGCGTGCTCGACATGGCCACGCTGGCCCGACTGCTGGGCTTCGCCACGGGGTAACCTGGCACCGGTGACCGAGTCAAACGAGAACCTGTTCACCGTCACGACCCGCTCGAAGCTGCGGGGCCCGTGGTTCTTCCCGCAGATGATGATCGCCTCTTTGCGGGTGCGCCGCCAGCTACGGCGCGACACCGAGGTGGTGCGGTGGGCGAGCATCGTGGCCGGCCCGAGCGAGTTCTGGACGATCACCGTGTGGAAGTCCCGCCACGACATGCAAGAGTTCATGCGGTCAGGGGCGCACGACGAGATCATGTGGCTGTTCTCCAAATGGCTGCAGTCGTTCTGGTTGATGCGCTGGCGGCCCGGCCCCAACGAGACGGGGGCGTGGAAGGGCCTGGCGATGGGCCGCGGCGACCCCGACTACCCGGAGCTCACCCCCGGCGGCAACGGGGCCAAGCGCGACCCGCTGCTGGAGAAGGCGCTCGAGCACCTGCCCAAGCTGAAGCAGGCCATGAGCGCCGACGGCACGGTCAACTACGACACCACCGTGTTCGCCCGGCGCCGACGGGCCGAGGTGGGCGGGTCCGGAGGCGCGGTCATCCACATCCACACCGAGCCACTCAAGACCCTGCAGGCATGGAAGGACCTCAAGGCCCTCCAGCACGAGTGCGAGGGCGACGACGCCATGCTTCGGTGCGTGGTGGGCATGTCCAAGCCGGGCGACGTCTACCTGATGAGCGTGTGGCGCGACCGGGAGGGCGTGGAGCGGCTGCTCGGGTCCCCCAACGCCCGTGACCTGCGCGACCGGTACCCCGGCTACTGGGCCAACGACTGGGTCCCCGAGAACGAGTTCGGCCACTGGGACGGCCTCCGCCTGCGCCGGGCCCGCACCCGCTACGCCATCAACGTCCCCGAAGCCGGCCTGGCCGCCGCCGCAGACCCGGTCAGCTGACGGGGCGGACCCGCGACAGCGGTCCGCCATGTGGCTAGCTACACTCGCGCCGAGGTGGCCACGCCGGACTAAGAGGGGCGCGGAGTCGTTCCGGTGAACGTCAACCCGCGCCACGGAAAGGGCTGACATGGCGACACAGGCGCTGAAGTGCGAGCGCCACGGCGAGCTCACCCGCCTCACCTGCGTGGACTGTGGCAAGCCCATCTGTCCCAAGTGCGCGGTCCGCACCGAGGTGGGGCTGAAGTGCGAGGACGACGCCGCCCCCGCCTCCATCAACGAGAAGGCGATGGCCATGATGAGGCCGTCGCGTACGCCGCTGTACCTGGGCATCGGCGGCGCAGTGCTGGCCGTCATCCTGATCGCCGTCCTGCTCACGTCGTCGGGCGACGACGGGGGCGAGCAGACCACCACCTCCCTTCCCCCTACCGGCAGCTGGCGCCAGGCCCCCGACCTGGCCACCATCCGCGGCACCACCACGGCCATCGTCCTGGGGGACGGCAAGCTGCTGGTGGCCGGCGGTGGCGTCGGGGCCATTCCCATCGACGCGGCCGAGCTCTTCGACCCCGTCTCGGGCCAGTGGACGTCCACCGGCAACCTCCGCCAGGGCCGCCGCGGCCACACCGGGGTGCTGCTCAGCGACGGCAAGGTGATGGTGGCGGGTGGCCGTGACGCCGACGGCGAGCCCATGACCTCGGCCGAGATCTACGACCCCGCCAGCGCCACCTGGACGGCGCTCGCCCCCATGAGCATCGGCCGCCTGGGCCACTCGATGTCGGTCCTGTCCGACGGCAAGGTCCTGGTGGCAGGGGGCAGCTCGCGCGGCCCGTCGGGGGCCAGCGGCGGCCAGACCATCCGGCCCGACGCCACCGCCGAGGTCTTCGACCCCGCCACCGGGGCGTGGCGGACGACGGCGCCCATGCGCACCGCTCGCTTCGAGCACACCGCCACCGCCATGCCCGACGGCAAGGTGCTGGTGGCCGGAGGCCAGGGCCCGGCCCAGGGGGGCCAGGTCGAGGCGCTCAAGACGGTCGAGCTCTACGACCCGGCGGTGGACGGGTTCGTGAGCACCACCGACCTCGACGAGGCCCGTACCAACCACGCCGCCGTCCTGCTGTCCGACCGCTCGTCGGTGCTGGTCATGGGGGGCAACGGGGGCGACAACGCCGACATCTCGGTCAGTACGGCCGAGGTGTTCGACTCCCGGTCGGGCACGTGGACCCAGGTGTCCCCCCTCAACCTCGACCGCACCGGCCACACCGCCACCCTCCTGGCCGACGGCCGGGTGCTGGTGGCGGGGGGCGAGTCGGCCCAGCGGGGCCAGCGCCGGTCGCTGCGCACGGGCGAGGTGTTCGACCCCAACAGCCGGGAGTGGCGGTCGGCGGGCGACATGGCCTGCCCCCGCAGCGAGCAGTCGGCGGCCCTGCTGGGCGACGGCACCGTGCTGGTCGTGGCGGGCGACGGCGCCTTCCCCGGCCAGAACCCCATCGCCCAGGGCTGCGTCGACCGCTACGAGCCTTAGCTTTTCGGCGTCTCAGCCACGTTCGGCGCCGTCGCCACCGTCCAGGTGGTCGCGGCGCCGAATTGCCAGCGGTTTCTCGGGGATCGTCTCAGGGTTCACCCCCATAGAAGGTCGGCGACCCTTCGCAGTAAACTGCGTTGCGTTCGCCGGCAGGCGGCCAACTTCGGCCGGCGGTACGCAGCTGACTGCTGCTCGTCCGTAGCCTGCTCGAAGGAGGCCGACGTTCATGGCCCAGAACACCCGGCGGCGCCCGCCCAAGCAAGACGCCCCCAAGCGGAAGAAGGGCGACGACCCCGGTTCGGGGGGGCCTGCGGGCGATGCCGACCGCAAGGCGCAGATGCGCAAGCGGGGCCTGCTGCTGTGCATCATCGCCCTGCCCGTGCTCATCGCCTTCTACGTCACCCTGCTGTGGTGGTCGAACCCCCGCACCGCCGGGCGCGAGCTGCGCATCGACCAGTACGTCACCCTGCTCCGCCAGGGTCGGGTGCAGTCGGCCACGATCCTCGAGTCCGACCAGCGCATCGTCGGCCGCTACGACCGGGGCCAGTACTGGGTGGCGGTGGCGGCCGGCCGCGAGACGATCTTCTCCCGCCTGACGTCCGCCCTGGAGGATGCGGGCGTGGCCTACAAGGTCCAGCAGCAGCCACTGAAGAACCTGGTGGTGCCCGCCTCTATGATCCTGCCCGCCCTCATCGTGGTGGACGGCCTGCTCATCCTGTTCCTCACCCTGGGCCGGGGAGGGATGGGCGACGCCTTCGCCTTCGGCAAATCCCGGGCCAAGCGGGTGGCCACCGGTGAGTCGAAGATCACCTTCGCCGACGTGGCCGGGGTGGATGAGGCCATCGAGGAGCTGGCCGAGGTTCGCGACTACCTGGGCAGCCCGGAGAAGTTCCTGGCCATGGGGGCCTCGGTGCCCAAGGGCATCCTCCTCACCGGCCCTCCGGGCTGCGGCAAGACGCTGCTGGCCCGGGCCCTGGCCGGCGAGGCCAACGTGCCCTTCTTCTCCATGTCGGGCTCGGACTTCGTCGAGATCTTCGTCGGTGTGGGCGCCGCCCGTATCCGTGACTTCTTCGCGGTGGCCAAGGAGGCCGCCCCCTGCATCTGCTTCATCGACGAGCTGGACGCCGTCGGCCGTGGCCGGACCGCCATGGCGGTGGGCGGCCAGGACGAGCGGGAGGCCACCCTCAACCAGTTGCTGGTGGAGATGGACGGGTTCGAGAGCGGATCGGGCGTGGTCGTGCTGGCCGCCACCAACCGCCCCGACATCCTCGACTCCGCCCTCATGCGGCCGGGCCGCTTCGACCGCCGGGTCGGGATCGACCGCCCCGACGTGCGGGGCCGCGAGGCCATCCTCAAGATTCACTCCCGGGGCAAGCCGCTGGTGCCCGAGGTCGACTTGGCGGCGGTGGCCAAGCGCACGGTGGGGTTCACGGGCGCCGACCTGGCCAACGTGGTGAACGAAGCGGCCCTGCTGGCCGCCCGCCGCGGGTCGACCCAGATCGAGAACCGCAACTTGTTCGAGGCCATCGAGCGGGTGGTGGCCGGGCCCGAGCGCCGCAGCCGCATCCTCAGCCCCCAGGACCGCCACCGCATCGCCTACCACGAGGCCGGCCACGCCATCACCTCCACGTCCCTGCCCGGGGCGGACAAGGTGGGCAAGTTGTCGATCGTGGCCCGGGGCCACGCCGGCGGGTTCACCTGGCTGGTGCCCGAGGGCGACCAGGCCACCGTCACCCAGAGCCAGCTGATGGACCGCATCGCCGCCATGCTGGGCGGCCGGGCGGCCGAGGAGCTGGTGACAGGCGAGGTGTCGTCGGGAGCCACCGCCGACCTCGAGCATGCCGGCTCGCTGGCCCGCCGCATGGTGGGCGACTTCGGCATGAGCGAGAAGCTGGGCGCCTACATCATCAAGCCGTTCACCCCCGGCTACCAGGGCGAGTGGGGCCCCGGCTACTCGGAGCGGATCGCCTCCCTCGTCGACAGCGAGACCCAGGCCATCCTCACCTGGGCCGACGTGCGGGCCAAGTCGGCACTCACCGCCAACCGCGAGCTGCTCGACAAGGTGGCCCAAACCCTCATGGAGGTCGAAAGCCTCGAGGGCGACGCGCTCGACGAGCTGCTGGTGGGCGTCAAGCCACCCGCCGACGTGCCGCTCCTGGGCAACGGCCACGTGGCCGCCACCGGCGCCTCCACCACCGCCTGATCCTGCACAGACGCGTTCCGGGCCGGCGAGCCGCATCCTTGCGGCCGCCGGCCCGTTGCGCGTTCGGTACGCCCGCGCCCGTTGTAAAGTAACTACGTGGATACGCATATAGGTGTGGTGCCCGACGTGCGGAAGGTGGAAGGGGCCGTGGCCACCCTGAAGCTCCTGGCCGACCCAACCCGGCTGCGGGTGCTGTGGGCCTTGCTTCACGTCGAGCACTCGGTGGGGCCGCTGGCCGCCCACGTGGGCGTCACCACCGCGGGGTTGTCCCAGCACCTGGCCAAGCTGCGGCTGGCGGGCCTGGTCAGCACCCGCCGCGACGGCAACCGCATCTACTACCTGGCCGACGACGACCACGTCCGTCGCCTCGTCGAGGAGGCCTTGCGGCCGTGAGCGACCACGGGCACGACGACCAACATGCCCATGACCACGAACACCCGGCAGGGCTGAAAGGCTGGCTGCAGGGCGTGTTCACCCCCCACAGCCACGACTCGGCCGACTCGGTCGACCGGGCCCTTGAGGACAGCGGCAAGGGCATCCGGGCCCTCAAGATCAGCCTGGCCGGGTTGGGCGTCACCGCCGCCCTCCAGGTGGTGGTCGTGCTCGCCAGCGGGTCGGTGGCCCTGCTGGCCGACACCGTGCACAACTTCGCCGACGCCCTCACCGCGGTGCCCTTGGGGATCGCCTTCTGGATCGGCCGGCGAGCCCCGACCAAGCGCTACACGTACGGCTACGGCCGGGCCGAGGACCTGGCCGGCATCTTCATCGTGGCCATGATCGCCCTGTCGGCGGCGGTGGCGGCGTGGGAGGCGACGCGGCGCCTGTTCGATCCCCGGGACGTTGAGCACGTGGGCTGGGTGATGCTGGCCGGGCTGATCGGGTTCGCCGGCAACGAGCTGGTGGCGGTCTACCGGATCCGGGTGGGACGGGAGATCGGGTCGGCGGCGCTGGTGGCCGACGGCCTCCACGCCCGCACCGACGGCCTCACGTCCCTCGCCGTGGTGGCCGGCGCCCTCGGCGTGGCCGCCGGTTGGCGGCTGGCCGACCCCGTGGTGGGTCTGGCCATCACCGTGGCCATCGTGTTCGTGCTCAAGGGCGCGGCCCGGGACATCTACCGCCGGCTGATGGACAGCGTCGATCCCGACCTGGTCGACGAGGTGTCCGAGGTGGTGGCCGGGGTGGCGGGCGTCGAGGGGGTCGACCGGGTCGCCATCCGGTGGGTGGGCCACGAGCTGCGGGCCGAGGTCGACATCGTCTCCGACTGTGATCTCACCGTGGCCGGTGCCCATGCCATCGCCGAGGAGGCCCACCACCGCCTCCTGCACGAGATCCCCAAGCTGAGCCGGGCCACCATCCACACCAGCCCGTGCCACCACGACGGCCGCGACCACCACGCCGTGACCAGCCACCACTTCGGCTCTCGTGCCGAGGCAGGGCGCGACGAGGCCCGGCGGCCCCGGTAGACGGGGGCGCCGGGCCTCGCGTGGGTTCCCGCTTGACCTAGACCTTGGCCGTGGTCTTGGCGGTGGTGGCCCTGGGCGGGATCGGGCCGCCCGTGCGGCGGCGGGCCGACATGGCCACGACCAGCAGGATCAGCCCGACCACGACCAAGCCGGCGGTGGCCGCCAGCAGCACCTTGGCCGTGCTCGACGTACCGCCGCCGACGGCATCGAACTGGGCGACCGACGTGAACACGTCCTGGGTGCCGGCCCCGAAGCCGGTGGAGTAGTCGGCGTTGGACACGTCGGTGTTGCGGGTGTCGTCCCAGCCGAAGATGGCGTACTCGTCGATGGAGCCGACGCCCGGGGGCGAGTTGATGTCGTAGTTGACGCCCCAGACACCGTAGCGGCGGTCGACGCTGCGGTCGGTGATGCGCTGGTTCTTGCTCCACGTCTTCCCATCGTCGACCGAGTGGGAGTAGTAGACGTCGTTGGAGCGGATACCCACGTCGTCGCGGGTGTCCCACCACACCACGTCGACCCGGCCGTTGGGCGCGGCGCTGATGTTGGGGAAGTACTGGCCCAGCAGCGCCGCGGGCGGGTCGTCGGTGATCGCCTTCTCCTCCGACCACGTGGCGCCGCCGTCGGTGGATGCCCGGTGGTAGATCTCGCCGTGGCCGCCCACGGACGGCTCGGGGTTGCGCCCGTAGACCATGTGGATGGCGCCGCCGGCGGTCACCGCCACCCGGGGCGCGGCGTTGTCGTAGCCGAAGGGGATGGCCATGGTGGTGTTCCACGTGCGGCCGCCGTCGGTGGACTTGGACAGCATCTGGGCCGAAGGCGGCGACGGGCTCACGCTGGCCGTGCCCGACAGCCACAGCACGTAGGCCGTGCCCTTGCCGTCGACACCGGCCTGGATGTGGTTGCGGCCGCCGCTGCCGGCGAAGTTGGCGGCCTGGTTGGGCGTGGCCGCCCGGGAGCCGGCGGCGGGCGTGGTGGTCGTGGTGGTGCTGGCGTTGGGGGCGGCGGTCGTCGTGGTCACCGCGGCCAAGGCCTGGTCGCGCAGGGCCTGGGGCTCGAAGAACCTGTCGGCCAGGTTGGCGGGGGCCTCGAAGGTGCGGCCACCGTCACGCGACACCGCCACCATGGGCGTGTTGGGCCGCTGGTTGGGGGCGGTGAACCCCGGATAGGCGATGCCGAAGGTGACGTAGACGATGTCGTCGCCGCCCGTCTCGGTGTCGACGGCCAGCGTGTGGACAGGCCGGACGTTCTCCGCCGCCTCGCCCGTCTTGCCCCGGGTGGAGTAGACCTCGGTGGTCTCCCAGCTGTCGCCCAGGTTGTCGGAGCGGGCCAGGAGGATGGAGCCCCCGGTGCGAGAGGCATCAGACTCGTCCCAGCCGCCGAGCGCCATGTAGAGGGTGCCGTCCCGCCCGAAGGCCACCGGCGCCTGGATGACGCCACCCTGGCTCTGCGAGCAGAAGGGGAACGACGCCGGTGAGGGCGATTCCTCCAGGATCGTCCAGGTCTGGGCCCCGTCGGTCGAGCGCAGGAGGTGGCAGCGCCGGCTGTTGAGGTCGGCCACGCCGGCCACGACCCGCGTGGGGTCGCGGGGATCGACGGCGAAGTCGGGGCTCGAGTACATGCGCCCGGGTGCCTGGTCAGCCTTGGTGGCGTGGGTCGGACGGGTGGGCGTGGTGGGCGAACCGGCATCGGTCGCCGACGCCACCCCTTGGGCGAGCAGCGCACAAGCGGCCGCACCGATCCCGACCGATAGGGCGAACGGCCTCGTGCGAAGGCCTCTGCGTTCGCGACTGATCACGCGTGTTCTCCTTCCCCCAGCCGACAGCAGAGGCCGCAAGGATCGCAGCAATCTGCGCGCCGCTCAATAGGTGCATTGAACACTCACCGGCGCAGTGACGATCGGGAACGGAAGAGGCCCGGGAATGGAAGAGGCCCGGTGCCCCTACGGGACACCGGGCCTCTCGGACGTGCTGATCGGCTGCTAGGGCAACCGAACGTGGGTGTTACTTGCGCACCGTCGCGGCGGCCGGAGCCTTGCGGGCCTGGCGGACGAAGGCGATGAAGCCAGCGCCGAACAGGGCCAGACCAAGGGCGCCGAGGCCGACGGTCAGGGCGATGATGCC
>Ga0187892_10005952_pt1 | contig 18605 bp, 13 predicted proteins | sample MA1701073metaG_FD_139345 | JGI IMG/M metagenome (GOLD analysis project Ga0187892, IMG submission 139345) | Bio-ooze microbial communities from a basaltic lava cave in the Kipuka Kanohina Cave System on the Island of Hawaii, USA - MA170107-3 metaG ...
CGCACAAACGATCCGGCGCCGCCTAGGCCACCTGTACACTGCCGCCTCCGAGTATGCGAATGCGAATCTTGAGCGATATCCGGCCGCCGCCAGCCAGTTGTTCGTCGAGGGCTTCGCGACCGATCCTCTGCTGTTCTACAACCCCGGCGACGCCGACGCGGCCCCCACCACCATCGACAACGACGCACCCAACGGCCTCAACAGCGCGCGAGTCAGCTTCGATTTCCCGGCGGCGGGGCTGCCCTTCAATGATCCGTTTCGGGTGCTTTTCATCGACAACACCGCAGCCAACAATGCCGGTCTCGGCCGGTACGCCGTCTTCGGGGATGGACACCGCGAGTTCCTGTCGGAGCATCCTCATCCCTTCACCGATCTGCACGTGCGCGTACGAGATCCTTCGGAAACTTGGATCGCGCGTCGCGTTACGGGGTTCCAACTCGAACCGTTCTCGTTCGACTTGCCGCCCGGAACATCATGCGAGGTAGTTGCCGCCCCGCATTCCTTCCGACTCGCAGCGCAGGGTTCCGTGACGCAGGGCGTTCACGACGCATTCATGTCGCAGGGCTACGGGCCGTTTCAGAACTGGATGCTGACGACCGCGGCGGCGACGCTTACCGTCGCCTCGATGCAGCTAACCGGACCAGCGGGGCCGCCTCAGCCGCTGGTCGTATACTTGGTCTTCTCCGCGGTCTTGTCGCGCCCCGCGGCCCAAGCCGTCGACAATGCCTACTTGAATGTGCAGGCGGAATGGCGTACGGATTCCGGATTCGCCCGCGACACGGCGTTCGTGGCCGCCACGAACATCGCCACGTTCGCCGTCGGTCACGTTGCGATCCTCGAGCACCGGATGCTCGGACCGGCTGATGAGGGATACGTACCAGGCGCGGAAACGGTCGCCGTTCGCGGGGTCGCCCCACTTACGATTGCGATCCCCGTGATGACTCAACTGAGGTTTTTTGTCAGCACCGGCGTTCAGGCATCCCGCTCCGTCTTCCCCGACGGCGCCCTCGGACAGTTTGCCGGCGCTTCGGCGGCGATCGACCTACCCGTTACCCGCTCGATCGACCAGGTGAAGGTGTTCGTTCCAGCGGGGTACGCCCTAAGCATCGACGAGGTCGGCGGCCCGTCCGATCTGCTTCTAGCGGTCGTGCGCGGCGACGACAACCTCGATGAAACGATCGACGCCGCGGACCAGGCCGCGTTCGTTGGAGCTTACACCGGGCCGCTGACAAGCGTCGAATATGCGCCGACCGATTCCGGATCTCTTGCGACTTTCGACTTCGACGGTGATGCGGACGTGGACTGCGTCGACCACATGGCGTTCAAGAACGGCTGGTCGGGTGGGGGCGAACCCGCAGTTTTCGCGGCCTGTGATATGGACGGCGATGGCGATGGTCGACCGGACGGTGACGATGATTGTCCGGCCACCGCGGCCGGCACGCTCGTCGATCAGCGCGGCTGCCCGCGAGGCGATTTCGATGGCGATGCCGACATAGACGCGGAGGACTGGGCCGCGGCCGCCGCGTGCATGCGCGGTCCGTTTTTTGTTCCGTTCCCCCCGTCGCCGACTCTACCCGCGCACTGTCTCAACTCGTTCGACCGCGACGGTGATGGCGACGTGGACTTGCGCGACACAGCGTCGTTTCTCAACTCTCTGACGCCGCCGTAACGTGCTGCTCGCGGCGGAGGCGCCGCGGTCTTATGGACGCAGCAAAGCCTCGATCAGTTCTTCATCCTCGATGCCTAGATCGCGCAACCGTTGCCGCCGCTGGTCGTCGGTGAGGTCGGGGTCTTGGGCGATCTCCTCGATGTCCTCGAGCACGACCAGCTGCCCGTCGGCGCCGATCAGGCGATTGGGAAAGTCGATTTGCACCGCGTTGCCGCAGCCGCAGCAAAGCCAAGCGAACACGGACAGGCCAATGATGCCACGCTGTGTCATAAATAGGTCTCCCAAGGCACATAGCGCCATGTCGGCGATGGTATGGGTTGGAATCGCTCGTGGCAACCGGCGTTTTAGGCACTCTAACAAAACCAGTTACGACGGCGAACAAACATGGGTACGTCCGCGCGGGCTGAAGCCCGCGGCTCGCTTTTGTTAGAGTGCCTTAGTCTTAACGGGTCGCCAAAGGATTCGCGGTCATCTCGGCCTGTAGAACCCCATCGCCCGCAGTCGCGGAAACGGCGTCCCTGCGAGCCGAAGCTCGCCGCATGACGATGTCCGAAAGTCGCTCGACCTTGGAGAGCCACGAATCGTTCTCGACAACGCGACTGATGGCCGCGCGGCGTTCTGGCGCATCCGTGGTCAGAATCTCGTCGCAGGCCACGGCCATCGCCTCCGCGGTTTCCGCAATCCGAATCGGTCCGGCAAAGCGCGCAGCTTCGGGCAGAGGCGTGGATATCACCGGCAGACCGGCGGCCAGATACTCGTACATTTTGATCGGGTTAATGCTCTCTGTCATAATACTTCGCGCAAACGGCAACAGGCCGGCGTCAAAGTAGGCGCAATACGCCGGAAGGTCCTGGTACGGTCGCCGGCCGAGAAGATGCACGTTGGGAATCCGTCTTAGCGCGGACACGTCAACTTGGCAGTCGCCGATCAGAACGAATGAATACTGTGGCCGCAGTCGGGCGAGATTGGCCAGCAGTGGGCGGTCGATCCAGTGGTGGATCAGCCCGAAGAAACCAAAAATCGGCCGCTGTACGGCGTCCAAGTCTCGCGGCGGTTTCAAGGCGCCGCGCCAGGCAGACGCGAAATGGTCGTAATCGACGCCGTGCCGCATCAAAACGACGTCGGGCCTTCGGACTGCCTTTGTCCTTAGCAGCAATTCCGACGTCGTGACTACAACGTCGGCGCGATCAATCAGTTCATTCTCGCTCTCAGAGAGCGACGCAGCATCGAAGCCGTCAAATTGGCTGTACTCATCGACGCAATAGTAGATGAAACATTCCTCACCCAACTGTCCGACCAAAAAGGAAACATCGGGAGCGAAGCTCCAGACCTGAATCGGACGACCGCCGGCCCCGGCGGTACGGCGGAGGGCTCGGCGGATTTGAGCAATGAGAAGCCGGCGGTGTGCGTAGCGAAGGAGCGGGTGGCCGGCGCCGGGGATGACCAGCGGCGTCACCTGGACCATCGAAGGACCGACCCGGCGCAGCCCGCGGGCGAAGCGAAAGAGCGCCGACCCTGCGGCCCGGAAATCCGATGCGGTCGCCGCGGGTCTTCGCGTGCCGTGGTAGTTCATCCATACGATGTCATTGTGCCGGGCGAGGATTCTCATGATTTGGTGTTTGCTCGTGGGATCCAAGTCCCAGGAGCTGGCCAGACAGACGATGGTGCGGTTTTGGATCACGGCGAGCTCATGTATGCCCGGAAGACGGCGGCAGCCTGCAGCATCGGTTGGTCTTGATCTTGAGGTGGGCCGTGCACGCTCTATTTCGCGGCCTCTACGGGCTTCTTATAGTAGTCGTAGTATCGGTAATAACGGTTGCCGTAGCCGTAACCATAGCCATAACCATAACGACCCAACGGCAGATCCCTGCCGATCAGCAGACATCCGACGATAGGGACGTTGTTGACCTGCAAGAGACGGACGCATCGCTTGGCGGCTACTTCGTCGGTTCTATGGAGGCGAACAATGACGATCACCCCGGAGCACATTTGTCCGATAATGCCCACGTCCGTCACCGTCGTGGCCGGCGGCGTATCGACGATGGTGTAGTGGAAGTCGTTCTGAAATCGTTTGAAGATCGGTCCGGCGGCGGCAGCCGTCAGCAACTGCGCGGCAGCCGGATCGCGCGTCTTTCCTGCAGACAGAAACCGCAGGTTGGGATAGGGCGTAGGTCGGAGGACGTGCGGATATGTCGCCTCCCCTTTGAGCACCTCCGCCAGGCCGGGGCCGTCCGGTTCGTTCAACATGCGAGCCAGCGTACTCCTACGGAAATCCGCATCGACAACCAGCACGTTTAGATGCTTGATTTCGGCCAGGATGCATCCAAGATTCAATGTCGTCACGCTCTTACCCTCTTTAGGCACCGCACTGGTGACCGCCAGGACGCGGTGCTCATATTGGGGATTCTGGCTGAGCAAACGAGTGCGAAGGGAGCGGTATTGTTCCGTGATCAGCGACGAACGCTCGAAGAACGGGACCAGCGACTCGGACAATCCTTCGCGGATTACTTCCATCGGAGCGGAAGCGTCGTCGGAGGCAGGCGCCGGAATGGCGTTTGAGACGGGGGGCTCGGCGACGCCGCCTTCGATAGGCGCAGCGCCAAAGTCGGCGGCGAGGCGCCGCTCCCTTTCCGCCCGTTTCAGCGCATCGGCGATTCTACCCATCCCCGGCCCCATGGCGCATCATGGCGCCGCATCGAACCCCCGCTATGGCTGATAACTATAGCCGTACTGAGGTGTCACCGCGTTTTCGTCGTCGTAGACTTTGTCCACATCCCTCAATTGCGCCGGCGCCGTGTACGCCCGCAACAGCGGCGTAACGGGTGACAGAAACTCGTGCACACGCAGACCAAGCCATGCGACCGGCGTCGGCGGCACGTACACGATGTCGTCCGGCTCAAGCAGGAGGTTCTTGCTCCAGTCGCCCTTTTTGACCATTCGATCGACATTGACCATGATTGTTCGCACCGGGGTTTCCCCATGCGACGGCCGAATCACCTTGACGTGGCTGGTCCAAGAGGAATAATTGACGCCACCTGACAGAATAGCGTCCAGAAGGGTGTCGCGACCCGTGTAGCTCACCGGCCCCTGTCTCCCGACCTGGCCGTACAGGTAGTATTTCTTCGAGAAGTAGCCCAATACGCGAACGCTCACCTTGGGATCCAAGTAATAGCGGCCCAGCAACACCTCTAGCTTGGCGGCGATTTCCTTTGCCGTCATCCCGACGATCTTGACGTCACCCAGCAGCCGCAAATGGACTTTCCCATCGGGTTGAATCCGCTGCGACTCTCCGTCGATCTCCTGGGCTCGTGGCACGCTGATCCCCACGCTGTCGGGGATGCCCACGCGATATTCAATGGCCGAGACCTCGTGCTCATGCTCGCGAAGAAAATGAAGCATGTCGGCGTTTCGGGCCGTACATCCGGCAACCAGAAGAGGAAGTCCGACGGCGAGGCGACGCCACCTGGGCGGTGTGGGCATGAAACTTCTCCGCGGACGGCGAGTCTCGTCTCGTAGGGGGCGACTGGGTTTCCCAGGAGGGCCGCTCAGAGACCTCCCGGGGAACAGGGCGGGTCTACGCCTACCTGCGTATTTATCGGGTGGTCTCTGTCGAGTCTGAAACCGCGGAAACCGCCCCCTCAGGTGACAGATTCAGGGACCATGCGGGGACGCCGATAGCCTACCTGCGGGACCGGCCGGCGGGGTGCGGGCTCCCTTTCCACCGGGACTTGCTTCATGTATGCATCGTTCTTCGGGTTGCGCGAGCTGCCGTTCAACAATACCCCCGATCCGCGTTTTTTCTATCCGACGCCGGACCACGAGGAGGCGCTGGCCTCGCTGGTTTACGCCGTGTCCGAGCGGAAGGGGTTCGTCCTGCTCACCGGGGAAGTCGGCGCCGGGAAAACGCTTGTTTCCCGAATGATGTTGCGGCACTTCGGCACGCAGATCGCCTTCGCAGCCATCCACCACGCGATACATAGCGCCGACGAACTAATGGAGGCCGTCTGCGGCGAGCTGGAGCTCGAGGTCGAGCCAAAGGCGACCCGGACTCAGTTAGTCAGGCAACTCCATGATCTGCTTCTTTCCCGGTTTGCGCGGAACATCCCCGTCGTCCTGGTCCTGGATGAAGCACAGGGGCTCCCGGTCGAGGCGTTCGAACAAGTCAGGATGATCGGCAATCTCGAAGAGGAAAATGCCAAGCTGTTGCAAGTTGTGATCGTCGGTCAGCCGGAACTCAAGCGACGGTTCGGATCGCAGGCCATGCTTCAGTTGCGGCAGCGCCTGTTTCGCAGCTTTCATCTGCCGGCGATGAGTCGGGCGGATACCGAAGGATACATCCGCCATCGGCTCATCGTGGCCGGGGCGGGCGAGCGCGAAATCTTCGACGCCGGCGCTCTTAATGCCGTGTACCGAATGTCGCGCGGCCTCCCGCGCATTATCAACAGCATCTGCGACAACGCGATGCTGACCGCCTATTCCGCTGATCGACATGTGATCGACGCGGCGCTGATCGAATCGATGGAGGCCCCGCGGAGCCGCATAGATGAATCGGCGGTTCAGCCTGGAGAGCCGAACCGCTCGGTCGCACTTTCGCCAAGTCAGTCCGACCGGACCATCGAGGCGCCCGACTCACTCCCAGTTCGTCGCCAAATCCCGGCCCGATCCTCACCGACCTCGCCACGCAGTACAAACGTGTGCCGCCCGGCGACCCCCCAGCATACAGACGCAGTTCTCTCCGCGGTTCGGCGGGCTGTGGACAACCGAGCCCGCCATGTCGGCCTAAAAGTCGAAGAGGCCGTACGACGGCTGGCCGTTCTGGAAACGCGGTTCGATCGACCAAGCACAAAGCTCATCGCAACTCAGGATGGCGCGGCTGGTTCCAGGCAAGGCGTCGACTCACTTGCAACGGTATCCGACAGAACTCCCGGGGGGCGGGTCGAACCGCTGGTCACCCGGCTTCGGAACATCGTCGACGAAGCACGGGGTGTGTTGGCCGGCCTGGCGATGGTCGAAGGAGGGGCGGACGGGGCATTATGTGCGGCGGACGCCCGCCCGATCCGGCGATCGAACGGAATCGCACATCCCCGTACCGCCGTTGGACTCTTAGGCGGCAGGAGAAACCCGGACCACTGGCGGGAGGCGCTTGAAAGCACACGACAAAGTCTGGCAGACCTACGAACCCTGGCCGGCCGGCAGAAGACCCCCATTGGCTCGACGAGTCGTCGACAAACCGGTCTGGCTCGTTCGTCACCCGCTTCTGCTCCGGCCAATAACCTCACTTGCGACCGGGTGTAGTCCGCACTTCCACACCAGCTACACGCGAACCGCGAAGCTGGAAACGACCGACGTGCCTACTTCCATCTGACCGCACGCAGATCAAACCCGCGCCATTCGGCCTTTCAACCGACCATGTACCCAGAGCCGAATGCTCCGCCATGGCCTGCTGCAACAATGCCGGCGGAAGCCAGTCGCTCGCGTGTGACTTGAGTCCCCCGGCTTGCGCAGCCGCGAAAAACTCATCCACCGTTTTGAAGGTCTGCCTCTGGCTTGCGGCGCGCGCTAGGAAACCTGTTAACGTCGCGACCGTCGCCTGCGCATAACGGGTTTCGGTTGGGTTGTCCGGCAGCCCCTCCCAGTATTCGCGCCACCGCGATTCGAACTCATCGGCATAGCCGAAGTGCTGGAGCCAGGCCCCTTGCCAAGTGATGCGTTGGAGGCTGACCGCCTGAAGAAAGCCGTTGAACGCTGCGTCGTAACGGCCATCATCCCCGTGGGCCAGGAAATGAACCATCGACCATGCCTGGTCATAGTTCTCAGCCCGTAGGCTGTGGTTCCACTCACCGTGCTGCAGCTCCATCATTTCCTGGATGGACTTGAACTCCTTCTCTTGAATCCTCCGGCGAACTCGCTCCAACCGAGGCTGAGGAATCAGCCCCGTCTCGAATCCATCGCCAGTGAAGACGGCGTGCGAAAAATACTCGGCCAAACCCTCATTGACCCATATGGGGATATCGCCGCCGATGACTGCGTGAATGAACTGGTGAAAGCCTTCATGCTGAAGCACTTCCCACGTCCGCGGCCCGGCCACGTCACCAGCAACGGCCATAAGGCTCTGCCCGGTGTATACTCCGGCGCTTCCCGGCGGGCCGCCGGCCGCGCGATAGTCATCCGCGCGGCGGAACAAGTACACGGGCAGCTTGCTCTCAATCGTCCCGGCGAAGGGCGTCGTCCGGGCGTGGTATTCTTCACCCATGCGGTCGACTCGGATCGACGCCTCCCGAACGCCGTCAGGCTCCAGATCCGTATGCAGGACGTAGTATTTCGTCTCGAACCGGGAAAGCTGCGGCTCCGCCAGGCAAGCGTCAGGCCGACTACAGAGGGGCCCCGCCGAAACCAACGCGAGCCTTACGATTCTTACGGCGAGGAGCTGCGGCGCGAGTGGCAGCAGACTCTGGCTGGTTCGGCGGGCGGCATACACAACGAGCTATGCTAAAGCCGCCGTCACGACAGGGGAAGCTATCGACACGAATGTCTCTACCGCACAAGTGAACGGGCAAGCGTCACAGCGGTTCTTCCACCTCCGCGGATCTGGTGATCTTGACCGCGCGATTTTCCTTGTGCCGCCCGATGCGTCCGGCGAACTTGTTTTGCCCTTCGACCTGAACGACCACTTCGCTGTCCACCGGTTTGCGAGTCTGGAGGATGTCCCCCGCCTGAAGGGTCAACAGGTCGCGGACAGTCATCGTCGTCCCTGCCAAGAATGCCACCAGATTGACGGATGTAACTGCCAGGCCGCGGGCAATATCTTCCGATTTGTCATCCGCTGTTGATCGCCGCTGGTAGGCCAGCCAACCCTGCGACAGCAGCTTGCTCATGATCGGTTCGATCACCTTGAACGGATAGCAGAAGCTCATGGTCCCGGCGCGGCCGCCCATCTTGATCTCAAAGCCGAGCACCACGACGATTTCGTTGGGCGCGACGATTTGAACCAGGTGCGGATTGCTCTCCACTTCTGCGATCTTGAATTCGATGGCCACCAGTTCCGACCATGCTTCCGTCAGAGTCGCAAGCGCCCGGCTGGTAATGCGGCCCACCAGCCGCTGTTCGATCAACGTCAGGGGCCGCTGCGGGATGAACAGTTCCGAATTCGATCCGCCCAGCAACCGATCGATGATCGGGTAGATGATCAGCGGGCTGATCTCCAGACACATCTGCCCTTCCAAGGGGTGGGCCGTGAGTAGGTTGAAGTTCGTCGGATTGGGCAGGGAATGAATGAACTCGCTGTAGGTGAGCTGCTCGGTCGTGGCAACGCGGATCTCCACCATCGTTCGCAGGGAACCCGACAGCGACGCCCCGAAGTTCCGGGCGAAGGCCTCGTGAATGCCCTCCAAAGCCCGCATTTGCTCCTTACTGACTCGCTCAGGGCGCTTGAAGTCGTATGCCTCCACCTCCCGAGCCAAGACCGTTTGACGCTCAGTCCGGTTTGGGGCGGTCGTCTCCACCCCGCCCGCGTCCACCGCGGCCAGCAGGGCGTCGACTTCACTTTGTTCCAATACGTCCGGCATAGCACTCACCCGTCCCGGCATATGTCCCACGGCGCCGTATTCTCTTTATCGGGGGAAGCCGAAAACCAACTTGAGCCGGTTAGGCCCCGGCCGCTTCGAGCAAAACAAAACTGAGGATCACTTCGCCTGCTCGAGTCACGTTGACGGCGCTAAATCGCAGTCCGGCCGAGGTGCCACGGGCACCGCTCACCACGGAAGAGCTGTCGCCGTCGGCCGGCGTCCCAGTTCGCCGGGACGCCTGTGCGGCCATGTTCCCTTGCACATCGCGGCGCGCCCGACCACGATAACAACCGGGCATCGCTGACGCGGGTCACCGTCTAGACCGCGCTCGTCGGGCCGCTATGATTTGCTAAGGAGTCTATCATGCCCATTGTCGCCATCCTCGCATTCGTTACCCTTGGCCTACCGCAGGCTACTCCGTCTGCCGAGCCGCAATCGGCGGAGCGGGCGCCCTTCTCCGACCCCTATGTCAATCGCCTGTTTCAACTTTGTTGCACCTGGAAGAAAGTCAACTCGGACGATCGGACGGCCGCTTGCCACTTGCTTTCGTCCGCTGCACGGCATGAACATCGCTGGCGCATCATTCTCGAGGAACTTCGACAAGGTCGCGCGGAGGAGCGAACCTGTCTCCAGGTCCTGGGCAAGATCGCGGCCGTCGATGCCCGCGCCCGCGCCATCCTCGCAATGCCGCCGGAGGAGCGGAACAAGGTGGCCTGGATGGCCGACATCGCCCTGGACGACGCCGTCGTGCCCGAGCTTTTGACCCGCGCGGAGGCGGCCGATCGCCACATCGTGGACCATTATGTCATTGCCCTGGCGCGGGCACGGGACCCGCGAACGATTGAGTTCCTTCGGCACGTTCTCTCTGACGATCAAGGCAAGAACCATCTCATCGCCAGTCGCTTCCACGCCGCCGTGGGCCTGGCCAACCTGAGTGATCCCGCGGCCATCGAATGGCTGATCGCCAACGGCGACGCTCGCCAGGGAATGATCACGAATGCTTGGCCGGCAAAGGTTTGTGACACTGAGTTAAGCACTTCTTGCGTGCAGGCGCTGCGATACTTGACTCATCAATTCGGGTTGGCATCGAAATCGGACTGGCAAAAATGGTGGTTGGATAACCACGCCTCGTTCCGCCCGCCCGGCGTCATTGAACTGTACGAATCCACCGGCCCATGAGGCAAGAGACACTCATTGCTACTTGTCGGGTGAACCGGTGGTAGGTCAAGGGCAGGTGAACCAATCTCCGCATCCTGTACGGGTCACTCTGATGTCGTTGGCCTGAGGATTACAGATGGATGCGAAACCGCAAAGCGGCGAACTCTCGCCGCGCGAGCGGGCGTGGGCAGCGGCGGAGTTGCTGGTCGCCGCCGCGCTCGTCGTCGGGGCCAACGTATTCGATGTGGTTCCAGTCACCGAAACGCCCTGGCTGGTGGCTCTCGGCTGGTTGTCGCTCCGCCGCCGCGGCCTCACCTGGGGGACCCTCGGACTCCGCAGCCCGGTCCGTTGGAGCACCACCATCGTGGTGGCGCTCGTCGCCGCTATTGCACTCCAACTGCTCAGCGAATTCGTCACCGAGCCAATCATCGAGCGCCTCACGGGTGAGCGCCCCGACCTATCGGACTTCCGGTCTTTGGTCTGCAATCTCCCAGTTGCGCTCGGCTGGTTGGCCCTCGTCTGGACGCTTGCCGCCTTCGGGGAAGAGATGGCGTATCGCGGCTACGTGCTTGAGCGTGCGGCCGCCCTCGGCCACCATTCGTCGGCGGCCTACGTCGCCGCCATGGTGATCGTTGCCCTCCTGTTTGGTCTTGGCCACGTCTATCAGGGTGTGGCCGGCGTGGCCGGTTCAGCCGTGTCGGGCCTGTTCTTCGGCGTACTCTACCTCAAAGCAGGGCGCAACCTCTGGTTGCCCATCCTCACGCATGGGTTTTCGGACACCATCGCGCTCGCGCTCGTCTATTCTGGCCTCGTGGAATTGCGGGCGTGAAGACCTGCCTTCCATCATAGTGTTTGACGGCAAGTGAGACAGTTGGCTCGTCGGAGATATCAACGATCTTGAGGTAAGGCAGTCGGAACTACCGGCGTTCCCAGATTTCCACCTCTGCCGGATCGCCGATGAAACCATGATGCCACGCTACGAACTAATGCTTCACCGGGGACTTCGCTTTGTCCTTCTGGCTCTTCTCGATGATCTCTTCTTGAACGACGGTCGGCGTGCGCCGGTAGCAGAAGAACTCCATCGTGAACGTCGCTCGGCCCTGGGTCAGGGAGCGAAGGTCCGTCGAATATCCAAACATGTTGGCGAGCGGTACTTCGCCGGTAATGATCACGACGTTGCCCTTCACGTCGCTGCCGGTAATGAGCCCGCGGCGCGAGGCCATGTCTCCCGTGACGCTCCCCTGGAACTCACTGGGCACTTCGACCTCGACCTTCATGATCGGTTCCAGGAGAACCGGCTTGGAATCGCGCACCGCCTGACGAAATGCTGCCCGAGCGCAGAGTTGGAATGCCAGGTCCGACGAGTCCACCGCGTGCGACGAGCCGTCTTCCAAAACCATCTTGACCCCGACGACCTCGTACCCCGCCAGCGGGCCTCTGGGCCGGGCCATCTGGAACCCTTTGTCCACCGACGAAATATACTCCGTCGGCACCCGCCCGCCGGTGACCTTGTTCTCAAACTCGTAGTCGTCCTCCCCATTCGGGTCCAGAGGAACGAGCCGTCCGGCGACATGAGCATATTGCCCGGCCCCGCCCGTTTGCTTCTTGTGCTTGTAATTGTACGGTGTTTCCACCGTCGGCGCCTCGCGATATTGAACCTTGGGCTGCCCCACCTTGACGTTGGCCTTGTATTCCCGGCGCATCCGTTCGACGTACACCTCCAGATGCAACTCCCCCATACCGGAGATGATGGTTTGGCCCGCCTCCTCATCAAAATGCGAGTGAAACGTTGGATCCTCTTTAACGAACCGATTGAGGGCCTTGGACATCGGGTCCCGGTCCGCGGCCCGTTCCGGCTCGATCGCGATCGAGATCACCGGCTCCGGGCAGTGAATGCTCTCCAGAGAGACATTGGTCTCAGGGTCGCACAGCGTATCGCCGGAAACGCACTCGATCCCCGTCACACCGACGATATCGCCCGCCTGGGCGGAGTCCGTATCCTCCCGCTTGTTGGCGTGCAGTCGATAGACCCGCCCGACCCGCTGGCTCTTGCCCGTGCGCGAAATCGTATACGAACGACCCCTATGCACTTCGCCCTGGTACACCCGCGTATACGTCACTTGTCCAAAGGGCTCGTCCACGATCTTGAACGCCATGGCCACCAGCGGCCCGCCGGTATCCGCGGTGATCGTAATCTCCGCGCCGTCGTTGGCGTTGTCGCAGGCGAACGCCACTCGATCGATCGGCGAGGGAAGGTACCGATTCACCGCATCGAGCAGGTCCTGAATTCCTTTGTTCTTGTAGGCGGAGCCCAGAAAAACCGGCGTGACCTCCCGGCTCAGTGTGCTTCGGCGGACGGCGATTTGAATCTGCTCGTCGACTAACTCCTTTCCCTCCAGCATCGCCTCCATCAATTCGTCGTCGTAAAGACTTAGGACATCGAGCATACCTTGTCGCGCCCGGTCCGCCTCGTCGTGCAAGGCCGGAGGGATGTCCTCCACGCGAATGTCCTCGCCGGTCGGCCCCTCGTTGTAGACCGCCTTCATCCGGATCAGATCGATGATGCCCAAGAAGTCCGGGCCAGTTCCGATCGGAATCTGCATGGGCACGGCCACCACCCCCAGCTTGGTCTCCAACTCCGAAATCACTTGCCGCGGATCGGCGCCCACCCGATCCATCTTGTTGATGAACGCCACTCGCGGGACGCGGTACCGCTTCATCTGCCGGTCGACCGTGATCGATTGCGATTGCACGCCGCCGACCGCGCAAAGGACCAGAATCGCTCCGTCCAATACCCGCAGCGATCGCTCCACCTCGACTGTGAAATCCACGTGTCCGGGCGTGTCGATGATGTTGATCTGCTTGCCATCCCACGACACCGTGGTGGCCGCCGACTGGATCGTAATCCCCCGCTCCCGCTCCAACTCCATGAAGTCCATCGTGGCGCCGCCGTCCTTGCCCTTCACCTCGTGCATGCGATGAATCCGCCCGGCATAGAAGAGGATCCGCTCCGTGAGCGTCGTCTTGCCGGAATCGATGTGCGCTGAGATGCCAATATTACGAATGTTGCTTAACCGTTCCATATCTTGCTGCTCGTTTTCAGTCGACACCAACTCGTGGCCTGAGTCTTGTGCGTTTGCACAAAGCTCTGGCGAAAAAACAACCTCGGCCGGTTCCCACCGAGAACCGGTGCGAGGCTCTCATGGTTTCCTAAATCCCGTTTATCTAGGGGGGAGCGTACATTTTCGGCTTCACCCGGCCCGTCCCAATCGAACTACAGAGGGTAGCAGATCCCCCCTGCCGAATCAACTGCGGTCGGGCCTCGCCACCGGGCGATAGGGCAGGTTATCGGCAAAACCGCGCGCGACGAGGAGTTTTCAGTACTTCCGTAGTTTCAGAAACCGCTGAAAACTGTCGAATCCCCAGAGTTATCGGTCCTTGTTCTTAGAATCCTCCCACGTCTCCCCCCCAGCGTCGATCCACTGTTTTCGTATCATGCGACCCTGCTCATCGAATTGGATGACGGCCATCAAGTGCTGGTCTGGTCGGTCATACATCCACTGGTCACCCACTTTTGCGCTCGGCTGGCCGAGGGCGGCAGCCACCTCGGCCTCGGTCGACGAATGCTCGCGAAGCTGCGAGTAATTTGAATATGAGAGTTGGTCCTTGGCTCGACATCCGGCAAGCGCGGCAAGGAGGATAAAAGCCGCGGCCGTAGTTGCAATTCGCCCGTTCATTCCAGTCTCCAAATAGTTCACTTTCTCTCGGTCACGATCTTCGGGAGCGCAGACCGCTCAGCGGAGCGGTCATCGTCCGCCACTCAATAGAGCACTCATCGACCAGATGTTGGCCGAGAGGCGAAGTGTATGTGACCGCCAGGATGTACTTGTCCGCCGGGGCAATGCGGGCCGGGTCGACCCCCAATCGAAACTCGTACATCTGCGTAAGTTGGTTCCAATGCGTCATTTGGTTCTTGGACGTGGCCAACTCAACATCCCAGTATTCCAAGCGGCGGCCCTTGGGTTCGCTGCTGGCGGGGATGTACTCATAAAGCTCGACGCGGACCTGGCCCACGATCATGAGTCCGGGATTGTCGAGCGGGTTGACCGCCTGGAGCAACAGTTCGATGCCGTCGGGAACAAGGTCGTCGTCAAAACTCTTGACCCGCGTGAACGGCTCGACGATCTCAATCCGGCTGGGCATCAGTAGATTGAGCATGTGCCGCTGCCCAGCATCGTCCGGCAGGAACACCCGCCTCGCGCAGCCGGCCAGGCCGACCAGGACAAGAACAATCAAAGTAGCTAACGGACGACGAATCATCGGCCCGGTTCGACTCCATGCCGCCTCGGAGCGGCGCACGATAATCTAGTCAAGGGTCGAGGCAGTCGCAAGAATCGTCAAGTTCGGACCCCAAGACGGGCAGTCGTATCAATCGTCCTTTGTTGGCAGCGAGCGGGAGAAGGCGTGGGACGATCGTAGGTTCTGCAGTCAATCCGCCCCCGTCCATCAGATCACGACTTCTGGAGCGATGGCGCCGGAGTGAAGATCAAGCCGCCCAAACGCAACCGTCAAGTTCCGGGCATGAAACTGCGCAATCGCCGTCTCGGCATCTTGTTCAAGATTCAATTGCACAACCAATCGGGCGTTCGCCTTGAGGCCCCGACGGAGTCAGGTCTGATTTGTTCGGCACGATTCCGGGCGGGCCGGCCTATCGATCGGCGGGGCCGGCGGGATATCTCCAAATATTTTTCGTTCACCTGTCGGCCGGCCGCGTAGGGCTGTTGGCGAGGACGAGCAACTCATCGTTCCGGCCGGATAAGAAATCGAGCCCGTCGAGTGTTGCGACGGCGATCCGGTGCGGGCCGCTGAACCTCCCCTTGCATGAACGAAAAGGAGATTCCGATGTTTACGATTCTTAACAGCCGTTTGTTTGGACAAATCCGCGGTTACGCTCTGGCCGGCGTGCTGGCCCTAGGCGGATCGACCGTCCACGCGCAGTCGAAGATTGATCCGCTTGGCCCGCAGACCTTTGAGAAGGTCGAGACAGCGCCGGTTGAGTCCGTGTCTGACGACCAGACTCTTGCCGACCTGCAAGATTCCGCGATTCAATTGCTCGCCGGCGACCTTGGCGTCGATCCCACCGGCCTGTCGGCCGTCAACTCGACGGTGGCCCGGTTCCCGCTGCAAGGCGTGACGGCCTTCGCCTACAAGATCCTGAATGAGGAAGATGGCACCATGCACAGCCTGGTCGTTGACGAGGTCGGTTTGGAGCTCGACGCGGCCGAACTGGAGGCCAATGAGGCAGTTGCCTACGAAGCTAATTTCGGCAAGCTGCACCCGGATCTGGCCCAGCACCTTGCCATCCAGGGCCAAGGCGGCCTGATTCCGGTCATCGTGTGGATGCACGAGCCCGTGACACCCGCTATCGAGCGCCCCGAGCCCTCCGTGCCATTGGGTAAGGAGGCTCAGGAGGCCCTCGTCCTAGAGGTCGAAACGGCGCGGCAGGAAACCGCTGCGGCAGCTGTCGGCTCGGTCGTGGCCCATCTTGGCAATGCCGGTTTCGAGGCCGTAGCGGACACCTTCGCCCCAGCGGTTTACACGGCAGTGGATCCCATCACCATCGACGAATTGAGCAAGCTACCGGACGTGCAGTGGATTTACTTGGATGTTCAGAATGAAGGCTCGCTCAACGTGGCCCGTTCCACCATCAAGGCTGACCTTGTTCACAGCCTTGTCACCACCCTGGGCCAATATGTCCGGGGATACGGCGTAAGAGTCGGCGAAATCGAGGTCGGCGGGCGCATCGCCACGGCCAATCCCTACCTGGCAGGTGTGATTCAGGACCTGACATTCTCCTGCCTGGACCCACACGCCACTGCGGTGGCCGGCATGATCCGCAGCACTCACAGCACCCATCGCGGCATCGCCCCTAACTGCACCCTGTGGGTCGGCGGTTCCTGCGGCGGCTGGAGCTCTGAACTGCAGAACCGGGCATCGGCGGCGGCTGCCTGGGGCGCCCGCGCGATCAACAACAGTTGGGGCTACGGTCCGAACTGTGGTGGAGCCAGCCCCAGCCTGGTCCCCAATGCCGACGCTGCATTTTTCGATAACCTCGTGCTCAATCAGTGGCGTACGGTTGTGTTCGCCGCCGGAAATCGCGGCAACTGCGACGCACGCGTGATCAACCCGGCCCTGGCGTACAACGTAATCTCCGTCGGGGCCTCCGATGATAGGGGTACTACCGGAACCGCGGATGACACCATGGCGTCGTATTCCAGCTTTGTAGACCCGACCTCTACGCATGGCGACCGTGAGAAGCCGGAAGTGACTGCGCCTGGGACGAACATCACCAGCACCACGAACTTATTCCCGTGGGTCGCAAACACAGGTAGCGGTACGAGCTATGCGTCCCCGATGGTTACCGGCACCGCGGCCCTGCTCATCCAGCGCAACAGCTCGCTAAGCATCTGGCCGGAGGGCATCAAGGCCATCCTGATGGCCACCGCGATGCAGAATCTCGAAGGGCCGCTATTTGGCCAGAGTGACAAGGATGGCGCCGGCGGAATCCAGGCCGATCTGGCGGATCGCGTGGCCCGCGGCATCAACGGAAACTGGGGCGCCATCAACTATAGCTGCAGCAGCCCGGCGAGCCTGAATGTGATGTCCATGAGCCTGGTAGCTGGCAAGCGGACACGGGTCGTCATCGCGTTCGACAGCGACCCGGCCTATGGTAGCTACACTTCCCGGCCCTGTGCCGACTTGGACATGCAGGTGATCTCGCCGACGGGCGCCTTTGTGGCGGGTTCGGCTAGCTGGGACAATACCAATGAACTCGTGGATTTCACGCCGGCCGTCAGCGGGATTTATACCCTAAGGGTAACCAAGTTCCGCTGCGATCTGAGCCCGAGGTACCTGGGCTTCGCGTTCTATCGCGTGCCGTAAACCGAGCGGCACATTTCCCCAACCCTACTCAGCCCGGGGGTGGAGCGATCCACCCCCGGTTTTTTTTGCTTACGAAGAATGCGGGACCTGCCGTTTATAGGGCGCCCGCCTCCAAGTGCCCTAAAAGGGGGCAGTCCCCCCAATGGTCCTACTCAGCCCGGGGGTGGAGCGATCCATCCCCGGTTTTTGCGCTGTCCACGTCGAGTCTCACACCACGAAAGGTCCGCCGTTAAAAGTGATGCCCGCTCGAATCCGGCGAAGTGATCTCTTCCGTGACGCCCTGGGAGGGGTTACGCTGGGACGCTGGACGCCGGTGGTCACGGGGAGAATGCGATGAAGTTGGTTCGCGCGGGGTGGGTACGGTCCTCGGGGTTGTTCTTGGCGGCGGTCGCCGTGCACTCGGCGGCCTGGGCTCAAACAAACGAAGCTCTCAAGCGTTTGGCCGACAAGTATTGGGACGCAGCGATGGAGCGATCCCCCACCTGGGCCACAACCTTGGGCGACTATCGGTTCAACGACCGGCTGGACGACCTGAGCGAAGACGGTCGTAAGCGTTGGAAGGCCACTCTCAATTCGCTGCTTGGGGAGATCGAGCGTCTCGCGCCGGAGGGACTGTCGCCGGAGGACCGTCTGACTCGCGATCTGCTTGCGCGTTCCATCAGCGACACATTGCTTCGTCTGGAATGCCTCGGGCACTACACGCCGCTGGATCCGCTCGAGGGGGCGCACATCCAGTTGCCGCTGCTGCTGGTGTCGCAGCCGTTTCGCGATGCGGCGGATTTTCGGGCGTACGCCGCCCGACTTCGTGAGTTCCCCAAGCAAGTGGCGGACTTGATCCGGAACATGCGGAACGGTGTGGAACTGGGCATCGTCTCACCCTGCGTGGTCGTCGAGAAGGTAATCCCCCAGATTCGGACGCACATTGTCCGCGATCCCGCCCAAAGCGAGCTCTACGCGGCCATAGCCAAAAGCTCCAAACTTTCCAAAGCGGAACGCACGGTCATCACGGCCGAATTGGTCAACGCCATCACGTCGAACGTGGTCCCTGCGTACCTCACACTGCTGGCGTTTGTGGAAGACGAATACCTGCCCGCATGCCGTTCCACGGTCGGCCTCAGCGCGATCCCCAACGGCGAAAAAATCTATGAGTCACTAGCCTATCTGAACACGACGGTCCGCGTGAAACCGGCGGCAATTCACGAACTCGGCCTGACCGAAGTCACCCGCATCCGCGGGGAGATGGCCAAGGCGCAGAAGGAGATCGGCTTTGA
>Ga0187892_10005953_pt1 | contig 18602 bp, 25 predicted proteins | sample MA1701073metaG_FD_139345 | JGI IMG/M metagenome (GOLD analysis project Ga0187892, IMG submission 139345) | Bio-ooze microbial communities from a basaltic lava cave in the Kipuka Kanohina Cave System on the Island of Hawaii, USA - MA170107-3 metaG ...
ATGGGCGGCCCTCTACCCGGACTTCGTCGAGCGGGTGATCCACGTCATCGGACCGGGCTTCGACATCCATCCGTACGTCATCGGGCTGCTCGACCTGTGGAGCCAGCCGATCATGCTCGACCCGAAGTGGAACGGCGGCGACTACTACGGGCGGGAGGAGCCCGTCGACGGCCTCGCCCACGCGCTGAAGGCGGTCACGCTGACCGCGCTCGCGCCGGGCTGGGCCGAGAAGGCGCACGGCTACAAGCCCGCCGCCGAGGGCAAGAACCCGCTCGATGCGGTGAGCAATCTGTACTCGATCCAGGCCGGTCTGAACGCCTCGGGCCAGGCGCGGGCGCGGACCACCGACGCCAACTCGGTGATCTACGCCAGCAAGGCTTACCAGCTCTACAACCTCGGCGACGACGTGAAGCGCATCAAGGCAAAGGTGCTGTTCGTGCCGGCGCGGACCGACCTCATTTTCCCGCCCGAGCTCTCGCGCCGGGCGATGGAGCGGCTGCGCACCCAGGGGAACCAGGTCGAGCTGTTCGAGATCGAGGGCACGAGCGGACACCTCGACGGGATCTTCTCGATCGGCAAGGCGGCCGACGCGATCCGCGCGTTTCTCGACCGATAGCGCCGGCGCCGCGGCGCGGCTTTGGTCGGCGCGCGCGCCCGTGGTAGCGTTCGCGCGTGAATCTCGCGCACCTCCTCGCCCGGTCGGCGCGCGCCTTTCCCGGGCGCCCGGCGGTCGCCCTGGGCGAGCGCACCGTGGCGGACTACGCGGCGCTCGCCCGCCGCTGCGCCGCGCTCGCCGCGGGCCTGCGTTCGACGCTCGGGCTCGCGCCCGGCGACCGCGTCGGCATCTTCGCCGCGAACTGCCCCGAGTACGTCGAGCTCGTCTGGGCCGGCTGGTGGGCCGGCCTCGCGGTCGTCCCGATCAACGCCAAGCTCCACTCGAGCGAGGCCGAGTACATCCTCGGCCATTCCGGCGCACGCGTCTGCTTCGTCGGTCCCGACCTCGCCGACGCGATCGCTCCGCTCGCCGGGCGCGTGGCCGGGCTCGACCGGGTGCTCGTCACGGGCGGCGACGAGCATCGGCGCCTCGGCGCCGTCGACGCGTCGCCGGAGGTGGCGCCGGCGGCCCCCGACGACCTGGCGTGGCTCTTCTACACCAGCGGCACGACCGGCCGGCCGAAGGGCGTGATGATCACGCACCGCAACCTGCTGGCGATGACGCTCTGCTACTTCGCGGACGTGGACGAGATCGGGCCCGGCGACTGCGTCGTGCACGCGGCGCCGCTCTCGCACGGCTCGGGGCTCTATGGCCTCCCGCACGTCGCGCGCGCGGCGCAACAGGTCCTCCCGGAGAGCCGCGGCTTCGACGCCGCCGAGGTCTTCGAGCTCGCCCGCGCGCACCGGGGCATCGCGATGTTCGCCGCGCCGACGATGGTGAAGCGGCTCGTCGAGCATGCGCGCGCCGCGCGGCCGTCCCTCGACGGGATCAAGACGATCGTCTACGGCGGCGGGCCGATGTACCTCGCCGACATCCAGGACGCGCTCGCGGTCATGGGCAACCGGTTCGCCCAGATCTACGGCCAGGGCGAGAGCCCCATGACGATCAGCGCGCTAGGCAAGCAGCATCTCGCCGACACGGCGCATCCGCGCCATCTGCAGCGGCTCGCCTCGGTCGGCGTCGCGCAGTCGGTGGTCGAGATCCGCATCGCCGACGGGGCCGACCGCCCGCTCCCGGCCGACGCACCGGGCGAGGTTCTCGTGCGCGGGGACGCCGTGATGAAGGGGTACTGGCGGAATCCGGAGGCGACGGCGAGCGCGCTCCGCAACGGCTGGCTGCACACCGGCGACGTGGGCGCGCTCGACCCGGACGGCTTTCTCACGCTGCTCGACCGGTCGAAGGACCTCATCATCAGCGGCGGCTCGAACATCTATCCACGCGAGGTCGAGGAAGTCCTGCTCCGCCACCCGGGCGTGTGCGAAGTCTCGGTCGTCGGCCGCCCGCACCCCGAGTGGGGCGAGGAGGTCGTCGCGTTTGTCGTGCGTCAGGCGGGGACCGGCGCCTCGGAGCAGGAGCTCGACGCGCTGTGCCTGCAGTGCATCGCGCGCTTCAAGCGCCCGCGCGCCTACCGGTTCGTCGACGGGCTCCCGAAGAACAACTACGGCAAGGTGCTCAAGACCGAGCTGCGCGCGCAGCTCCAGGCCGAGGCCGAACGGACCTAGTCGCGCAGGCTGGCGACCAGGCGCAGCGGATGCACGAGGAGGTCGAGGGCATCCGCGATGGTCGGAACGACGAGATCGGCCGCGGCAAGCGTCGCGGCCGCCGCGCCTTCGCCCTGGACCACCGCGATCCCGAGGCGCGCCGCGCCGAGCATCAGCCGGTCGTTGCGCCCGTTGCCGATCGCGACCAGCCCCGCGGTGCCGAGCGACTCGACGAAGCGCAACTTGGCTTCGGCCTGACCGGCGGCCGGAACGACGTTCACCGCGCACGGAATTCCGGCGAGCGCGCGGGCCGCCGTTCCATGGGTGTCGGCCGTCAGGACGTGGATCGCGAGCTGCGGCGCCAGCGCCGCGAGCCGCGCGGCGACTCCCGGCAGCAGCGCGCCGTCGAGCGCGAGCGTGCCGTTGAAGTCGAGGACGAGGCGCTCGAGCGCGAGCGCGCCGAACCCCGGAACCTCGATCGCGATCACGCGCCGCTCACGCCGGGTCGTCGGGAATCCGGCCGAACTCCACCTCGGAGCGGACGAAGAAGACCTGCACCCGCTCGGCGCGGACCCGTTCGAGCAGGCGCTCGGCGAGTTCGGGCGTCGTCACGAGCCGCACCTCGACCGGAAGCCTGCCCGCCTCCTCGAAGAAATGCCCGTAGTGCATCTTGCCGTGGCGCCCGAACCCGGCGATCGCGCGGAACACCGACCCGCCCTTGATCCCGCAGTCCCGGGCCGCCTCGAGCAGCCATTCGTGCAGCAGGTGGTGATGATGCCGCGTACCTTCCGGGAAGTAGAACTGCAGCCGAACGCCCTTGCGCATGGCCTCACCTGAGGACGAGGCGGAACGCGACCACGCCCACCGCGGTGGCCGCGACCGACCCCGCGAGATGCCCGAAGGAGTGCAGCGCCGCCCAGGCGTACTGCCCGCGGGCGATCAGCGTTACCGATTCCGCGGAGAACGTCGAGAACGTCGTCAGCGCGCCCAGGAACCCGGTGATGATCGCCAGTCGCCACTCCGGCGCGATGCCCGGGTAGCGCGCGAAGAACGCGATCGCGGCGCCGATCGCCAAGCCGCCGACGAGATTCGCGGCGAGCGTGCCGAGCGGGACCTCCGGCACGACCGGGTTCAGCCAGGCGCCGAGCCCCCAGCGCAGCCATGCCCCGAGCACCGCGCCGACGCCGACCGCCGCGAGACCGAGGGCGGTCATCGCGCGTCAGGCGACGTCCTGCTTGCGCCGCACCCAGCGGTCGGCCGCGGCGTCGTCGGAGGCGCGCGCGTCGACCCACCGGGGACCGGCCGGCGTGTGCTCCTTCTTCCAGAACGGGGCGCGGGTCTTGAGGTAGTCCATGACGAACTCGCACGCGGCGAACGCATCGCCGCGATGGGCTCCGGCGACCGCGACGAGCACGATCTGGTCGAGCGGCTTCAGCTCGCCGACGCGGTGGACCACGGTGACGTCGATGATCGACCAGCGCGACCTCGCTTCCGCGACGATCGTCTCGATCGCCTTCTCGGTCATGCCGGGATAGTGCTCGAGGGCAAGCGTCGCGACCGCGTCGCCGTCGTTGCGATCGCGCACCACGCCCACGAAGCTCGCGACCGCGCCGATCGCCGGGTTGCCCGCGCGCAAGCGCGCGATCTCGGCGCCGGCGTCGAAGTCCTCGGTCTGGATCCGTACCGCCATTCGCTTCAGCCCCCGGTCACCGGCGGGAAGAACGCGACCTCGTCGCCCGCGCGGACCGGCGTCGTCGGCTCGGCCATCTCGTGGTTGACCGCCACGCGCAGCGCCCGCCCCTGCGCGAGCGCGGTCGCCCACGCCCCGCCGCGCGCGAGCAGATGGGCCCGCAGGGCCGCGACCGTGCTGACGTCGCCGGGCAGCGTCAGCTCCTCGGCGGCGGTGCCGAGGTCCTCGCGCAGCTTGGCGAAGAAGACTAGCCTGAGTTTCGCGCTCAACCGAGCAGCTCCGAGAACGGCAGGAACCGGACCGCGTCCCCGCGCTTGATCGCCTGCTTCGCCGGGTTGTCGACCAGGCCGTCGCCCCAGACCGTCGAGGTGAGGACGCCGGAGCTCTGGTTCGGGAACAGCTCGAGCCCCCCGGACGCGTTCAATTTTACGCGCAGGAACTCCCGCCGCGCGTCGGGCTTCGGCCAGTCGAAATCGGCCCGGATCGAGTACGCGTGCGCTTCGAGCCGGCCCACCCCCTGGCACCGCAGGACGAATGGGCGGACGAACAGCACGAAGGTCACGAAGCTCGAGACCGGATTCCCCGGCAGGCCGATGAAGCTCGCCTCGCCCCGGTCCGGCCTGCGGACCGCGCCGAAGGCGAGCGGCCGGCCCGGCTTCATCGCGATTCGCCAGAGGTCGAGCCGGCCCTCCGCGTCGACCGCCGGCTTGACGTGATCCTCCTCGCCGACCGAGACCCCGCCGGAGGTGAGGATGAGGTCGCTCGTCGCCGCCGCCCGGCGCAGCGCAGCGCGCGTCGCCGCGAGCGTGTCGGGGACGATCCCGAGGTCCTCCACCTCGCAACCGAGCATGCGCAGCAGCCCGGTGAGCGTGAAGCGGTTGGAGTTGTAGATCGCGCCCGCGGGCAGCGGCTCGCCCGGCATCACGAGCTCGTTGCCGGTGGAGAACAACGCCGCTCTCACCCGGCGGTAGACGGGAAGCGTCGCGAGCCCCACCGACGCGGCGAGGCCGATCTCCTGCGCCCGCAGGCGGATCCCGGCCTCGAGGATCGTGCTTCCGGCGCGGATGTCCTCGCCCGCGCGCCGGATCCACTCGCCGGGCTGCGGCCGGTGTTTGACGACGACGTGGTCGCCCTCGACGCTGCACGCCTCCTGCATCACCACGGCGTCCGCGCCGGGCGGAATCGGCGCCCCGGTGAAGATCCGGGCGGCGGTCCCGGGCGCGAGCGGCTCGCCGACCGCGCCCGCCGGGATCCGCTGGGCGATCCGCAGCCGTGCGTCGCCCGCGGCGCAGTCGGCCGCGCGCACCGCATAACCGTCCATCGAGGTGTTGTCGAGCGGCGGGACGTCCAGCGTCGAGGCCTGGGCGCGCGCGACCACGCGGCCGGTCGCGGCGAGCGTCGGAACCGTCTCGACTTCGCCGATGGTGGACGCGCCGGCGAGGAGCTTCGCCAGCGCCTCGTCGACGGAGAGCATGCCGTTCGTCATCTTGCGCGACTCACTTGAATCCGCTGTGCGTGAGAATGAAGTCCGCGATCCCATCGTACTCGCCCAGATCGAACCGCGGCAGCTTGGTCGCGAGCGGCGCATCGGCCGCGATCGCGACGATGTGCGGATCCTCCGGATGCAGGAGCGGCTTGCCGTTCGCCGCGCGGTAGACCTCGAGCTTCGGCATCGGGTGGCGCTTGTAGCCCTCGACCAGCAGGAGGTCGCACGCCGCCATCCGGCGGATCTGCTCCTCGAGCCCCGGCTCGGGCGCCCCGTGCAGCTCGTGCATCACGACCCAGCGCTTTTCCGAGCTGACCAGGACCTCCTTGCAGCCGGCCGCGCGGTGCCGGTGCGAGTCCTTGCCGGGCTGGTCGACGTCGAACGAGTGGTGGGCGTGCTTGATCAGCGACACCGTCAGCCCGGCGCGGACGAACCGCGGGACGAGCTGCTCGATCAGCGTGGTCTTGCCGCTGCCGGACCAGCCGGCGAAGCCGAACACTTTCATGGACGCTGGCGCCAGCCACACGCCGTGCGCCGGCCTGCCAAACCTCTTGATTGCAAAAGGCGAATTTTAGCAGGGCCAGCCCTGCGCCCGACCCGTACGCGGCGCCGCCGATCGCTGCTGCAACGGTCCTGCAACCTTGCGCCGCCATACTTCTCGGGTTTGCGTGCGCGACCCCAACGGAGATCCGATGAGCACCCCACAGACCGGACACGTCTACAACGTGCTCTTCCTCTGCACCGGAAACTCGGCGCGCTCGATCATGGCCGAGGCGATCCTGAACGACATCGGCAAGGGGCGGTTCAAGGCGTTCAGCGCCGGCAGCCACCCGAAGGGCGAGGTCAGCCCGTACGCCCTCGAGCAGCTGCGCCGCGCGCGCATGCCGACCGAGGGCCTCGCCAGCAAGAGCTGGGAGGAATTCGCCACGGTCGGCTCGCCGCGGCTCGACTTCGTGTTGACGGTCTGCGACCAGGCGGCCGGCGAGGTCTGCCCCGTCTGGCCCGGGCAGCCGATGACCGCCCACTGGGGCGTGCCCGACCCGGCAGCCGCGCGCGGCGGGCCGGAAGCGACCCGGCGGGCATTCTTCGTCGCCTATGACGTCCTCTTCCGGCGCATCAGCTTGTTCACTGCCCTGCGGTTGGGAAGCCTCGAGCGACTGGCGCTGCAGAAGCGCCTGGACGAAATCGGCACCGTTCGCGGCGACGGCGCGGCGGACCGCGTCGCGTGATTCGAGTCGACCGGCGCGCCTAGCTCCGCAGGCGCTTCGACATGCAGGCCGAGCTCGCGGGGCAGAGCTCCGCGAATTCCCGCGTCGCGCGAATCGCCGGCGGCGTCGAGTCGCGCGGCGTCGCGGCGTAGCCGCGCGCCGCGAAGAAGCGGTCTGCCGTGGTCGTGAGGAGGTAGAGCGTCTCGACGCCGAGCGCGGCAGCCTGCGACTCGGCGTGGGCTAGGAGGCGGCTGCCGAGGCCGCGGGCTCGCACACCTTCCCGCACCGCGAGCGACCGCAACAGCGCTACGCTGCCGTACGGCTCGATCCCGACGACGCCGCCGATGCCGGCCGCGTCCCGATGCACCCAGTAGTAGCGCAGATGCCCTGCGGTGACGTCCTCGCTCGGCAGGCCGCTGGCGGCGAGCAGCGCCCGGATCGCCGCCAAGTCGGCGGACCGGGCTGCGGGCACGGACGCTGCCGCAGCGTGCTCGCTCATCCGCAGCACGCCGCTTCCGGAGCGACGCTGGTGGAAGCGCAGCACGCGACCTCTTTGCCGTCCCCCGCGGGCCGCGTGCCGACCCCGTACACCGGGATCTCCTCCAGCGTGTGCCAGGCCTCCCAGGCGATGCCCTGCGGGTCCTGGATCCAGTACTTGTTGGAGCGGGCGTAGCAGCACGCCGCGTCCTTCTGCTCGACGAGCGCCCGATCCGCCGCCGCGAGCCGGCCGTGCAGCTCTTCCAGCTCCGCCGCGCTCTCGGCCTGGATGCCGACGTGATCGACGCCCGCCTTCTGGATGCGCGTCGAGATCGCGAAATTCACCCGCGGATCGTCGAGCATCCATTTCGCGTAGTCGGGCTTGAGCACGGTCGGCTCGGCGCCGAAGAGCGTCGAGTAGAAACGCACGTTGGCTTCGAGGTCCTTGACCGCGACGTGCATGTGAAAGCGCTTCATTTCTGGGTTCCTTTGCGATCGAAATGGATGGCCTTTGCCGGCGCGCACGCACCGCGCGCGCAGCAGTTCTCGGTGAGGAAGCCGAGCAGGCGGTTCATCGCGGCGAAGTCCGGCGCGTAGTAGATGAAGCGTCCTTCCTGCCGCGCGCGCACGAGCCCGGCGTTCGCGAGCTGCGCCAGATGGAACGACAGCGTTGCGGGCGGGAGATCGAGCTCCGCCGCGATCGCGCCCGCCGCCATCCCCTCGGGTCCCGCCTCGACGAGCAGCCGGAAGACCGTGAGCCGCGTTTCCTGGGCGAGCGCCGCGAGCGCCTGCACCGCCTGCGTCGTTTCCATATTTCCAATAATATGGAAATAAAGCCGGTTGTCAAGGGGGGATTGCGAAAGCCCCCGTTAGGCGGTCACCACCGGGATCTTCCCGATCTTCGCGCGCCACTCGGCCGGGCCGGACTTGTGCACCGCGTTCCCCGTGCTGTCGACCGCGACCGTCACCGGCATGTCCTTGACCTCGAACTCGTAGACCGCCTCCATCCCGAGGTCCGAGAACGCCACGACCCGCGCCGAGCGGATCGCCTTCGAGATGAGGTAGGCGGCGCCGCCGACGGCGATGCAGTACACCGCGCCGTGCTTCTTGATCGACTCGGTCGCAGCGGCACCCCGCTCCGACTTCCCGATCATCCCGAGCAGCCCGGCGGTCGCGAGCATCGGCTCGACGAACCTGTCCATCCGCGACGACGTCGTCGGGCCCGCCGGACCGACCGCCTCGTCGCGCACCGGATCCACCGGGCCGACGTAGTAGATGAACCGGTTCCGGAAATCGACCGGCAACCGCTCACCCTTCGCGATCAGGTCGGCGAGGCGTTTGTGCGCGGCGTCCCGGCCGGTGAGGATTTTCCCGGAGAGCAGCAGCCGGTCACCCGCCTTCCAGCTCGCGACCTCCTCGCGGCGGATGCCATCGACGTTCACGCGCCTGCTCGTCGAGAGGTCGAGCGCGACCTGCGGCCAGTCGTCGAGGCTCGGCGGCTCGAACCGCGCCGGGCCGCTGCCGTCGAGCGTGAAGTGGATGTGCCGCGTGGCGGCGCAGTTGGGGAGCAGCGCGACCGGTTTCGAAGCCGCGTGGGTCGGGTATGCGGTGACCTTCACGTCGAGCACGGTCGTGAGGCCGCCCAGGCCCTGGGCGCCGATGCCGAGCGCGTTCACCTTTTCGTGGAGCTCGAGGCGCAGCTCCTCGTAGCGGTCCTTCGGGCCGCGCGCGCGCAGCTCGTGCAGGTTGATCGGCTCCATCATCGCCCATTTCGCCATCAGCATCGCCTTCTCGGGCGAGCCGCCGATCCCGACCGAGAGGATTCCTGGCGGACACCAGTCGGCGCCCATGGTCGGCACCTGCGAGAGCACCCAGTCGACGACGCTGTCGTTCGGCAGCAGCATCGCGAACCGCGACTTGTTCTCCGAGCCGCCGCCCTTCGCCGCGAGGATGACCTCGACCTCCTCCCCTGGCACGAGTTGGACGTGCGTCACCGCAGGCGTGTTGTCCTTCGTGTTGACGCGCTTCCCGTCGGGGTCGGCCAGGATCGACCCGCGCAGCGGGTTCGTCTTGTCGGTGTACGCGCGCCGCACGCCCTCGTTGACCATCTCCTCGACGGTCATGTCGGTGTCCCAGCGCGCGCCCATCCCGACTTTGAGGAAGGCGATGCAGATCCCGGTGTCCTGGCAGATCGGTCGATGCCCCTCGGCGCTCATGCGCGAGTTCAGCAGGAGCTGCGCCATCGCGTCCTTCGCCGCGGGCGAGCGCTCGCGCTCGTACGCCTCGTGGAGGGCGCGGAGGTAGTCGGCCGGGTGGTAGTAGGAGATGAACTGGAACGCGTCGGCGATCGACTCGATGAAGTCGGCCTTCTTGATCGGGGTCGGCATGGCGATGGCTCCGGGAGCGGCCTGGGGAGTGTAAGCCACCGGCGGTCGGGACGCTCAGGCCGACGCCCGCGCCGGCAGGCAGACGCGCCCGCGCCTGCCGTCCGGCAGCGCCGCATCGACCACGTGCACCTCGACGCCGTAGAGCGTGCGCAGCGACTCCGAGGTCAGCACGTCGTCCGGCCTGCCGTCGGCGACGAGCTCGCCGCCGCGCAGCAGCGCGACCCGGTCCGCGCGCTGGAACGCCTGGTCGGGGTCGTGGGTCGACAGCAGCACCCCGATCCCCGAGCGCGCGAGCGCGACGACCTGCTCGAGCACGCGCAGCTGGTTGCCGAAGTCGAGGCTCGCCGTCGGCTCGTCCATCACCAGCAGCGGAGCGGCCTGGGCGAGCGCCCGGGCGATGAGCGTGAGCTGCCGCTCGCCGCCCGAGATGCGGGTGTACACGGCATCGGCGAGCGGCGCGAGCCCGAGCCGTTCGATCGCCTCGTCTGCGAGCACGCGGTCGCGGCGCGACGGGCCGGCGAACGGCGCGAGGTGCGCCGTGCGGCCCATCAGCACGACGTCGCGCACGGTGAACGGAAAATACCCGGTGTGCGCCTGCGGCACGTAGCCGATGCGCTTCGCCACGTCGCGCCGCGCGAGCGTCCACAGGTCGGCCCCGTCGAGCAGCACCTCCCCGCCTTGCGGCGGGAGCAGCCCGAGCAGCGTGCGGAAGAGCGTCGTCTTGCCTCCGCCGTTCGGGCCGAGCAGGCACACGATCTCGCCGGCGCCGAGCGCGAGCGAGACGTTGCGCCCGACCGGGTGCCCCCGGTACCCGAATGCGAGGTCGCGCGCCTCGAGCCTCACTGCCAGCTCCGGCGCGCGGTCGCGAGCAGCCAGAGGAAGACCGGAGTGCCGACGAACGCCGTCAGCACGCCGAGGGGAATCTCGATGCGGGCCGCGGTCCGCGCGAGCGTGTCGACGCCGAGGAGAAAGCCGGCGCCGAGCAGCACGGCCACCGGAAGCAGCCGCCGGAAATCGGGGCCGACCAGCAGCCGCGCGACGTGCGGCATGATCAACCCGATCCAGCCGACGATCCCGGAGATGGACACCACCGCGGCCGTGACCAGAGTGGCTGCGGCGACCACAAGGGCCCGGACGCGGCCGGCGCGGATGCCGAGGGAGGCGGCCTCTTCGTCGCCGAGCGAGAGCACCGTGATCCGCCACCGCAGCAGCCACAGCACCGCGAGGCCGGCGAGCACCGGCAGCACGGTCGAACGCACGTCCCCGGGATCGGCTGCGGCGAGGCTGCCGAGCAGCCAATAGGTGATCGCCGGCAGCTGGTTGTACGGATCGGCGAGATACTTCACGAGCGCAATGCACGCGCCGAGCAGCGCGCCGAGGACGACGCCCGCGAGCACGAGCACCAGGATCGGATCGTGGCCGCGCAGGCTCGCGGCGATCGCGTACGCGGTCGCGACCGCGCCGAGTCCGAAGACGAAGGCGAGCCCCTGGATCGCCCAGACTTCGAGCGAGAGGAAGATCCCGAGCACCGCGCCGAACGCCGCACCGGCCGACACACCCAGGATGTCCGGCGACACGAGCGGGTTGCGGAAGAGGCTCTGATAGGCCGAGCCCGACGCCGCCAGCGCCCCGCCGACGAGCAGCGCCGCGAGAACGCGCGGACCGCGGATGCCGAAGACCACCGTCTCGACCGTGGCCGGCACCTCGGCCGGCGTGCCGAAGAGCTTCGCCTGGACGAGCGCGGCGAGCTCGCCCGGGCTCACCGGATAGCGACCGACCGCGAACGCGCCGATGACGAGCGCCGCGAGCAGCACCAGGATGCCGCCGACCGCGAGGACGGCGCGTCGCACCGTCAGCCCCGGCGCGGCTCCGCGGTCCGGACGAGGGACTCCAGCTGCTCCGAGGTCGGCGTCTGGTGGTAGGCGCGGGCGTAGAAATCGCGCACGAAGGGGCGGAGGTCTTCGGGAAAGGCCTCAGGATACAGGCTGCGCGCGAGCCAGCGCAGCCCGACCAGCCGGTTGAGCGACGGCGGGAAATCGATCCAGCCGAACGGGACGTTCGGGGACAGGAAGACCTTTCCGGCGCGCACCGCGGCGAGCCCCTGCCAGAGCGGGTCGCGCCACACGCTCGCGTAGAAGTTGCGGTCGATCGTGACGATCGCGTCCGGATCCCACGCGAGCACCTGCTCCACCGACAGCTGCACGAGACCGCCGCGCCCGAGCGCGGCGGCGACGTTCGTCGCGCCGACGCGCTCGATCGATTCCATGTTGATCGAGCCGGCGAGCCCGGTGTTGAGGCCGCGCGGGCCGCGCCCGTAGTACACCCGTGGCCGGCGCTCGGGCGGGATGCCCTGCACCCGGGCGGCGATGTCGCGCAGCACGTCCTCCCCGTAACGCGCCCACTCCTCGCCGCGCATCGGTTCGCCGAGGAGCTCGCCCAGCCGCCGCAGCGCCCGCGGCATGCGGTCGAACGCGCCGTCGAGCAGGAGGTAGGGGATGCCGATCTGGCTCTGGACGCGATCCGCGAGCGACGCGTAGGTCGGGCGGATCGAGCCGTAGTCGACGATCAGATCCGGCCGGGCCGCCAGGACGACCTCGACGTTGGCGGTGTTCCCGCGGCCGGTCAACCGGCCGAGCGTGGGGAGATCGGCGTAGCGCGCCGGAACGAACGGGCGCTCCTCCGCGCGAAACGGCGTCGTCCACCCGAGCAGCTTCGCGGGCGCGAGCGCGAAGGCGAGGATCGACGCGGGCGGGCCGGCGGCGTAGACGCGCTCGACTCGGGCGGGCACGGTCACGCCGCGCCCGGCGTCGTCGGTGAAGACCCGGGTCGGCTGCGCCCGCAGCGACGCCGGCGCAAGTGCGAGCGCCGCCGCGCCGAGAAGGAACCCGCGTCGCGAGCCCACCTGCCGCTACTTGCCGACGATGATCTCGGAGGCCTTGATGATCGCCGAGACGCGGTCGCCGGGCTTGAGGACGAGATCGTCGACCGCCTCGACGGTGATCGACGCCGTGACCGTGTTGCCGCCGCCGATGTCGATCTTGACCTGGGCGGTGGTCTGCCCGCGGGTCACGGCCGTGACCGTCCCCGGGATGACGTTGCGTGCGCTCAGCTTCATTTCGCGTCCTGTGCCGGTGTGAATCCGTGGCGCGAGGATAGCCCGGCCCGCGCCCGGAAGCAGTGACGCGGGAAGCGCACGCCTCAGCCGCCCTGGGCGTTCGGGAAGAACAGCTGCTCGCCGCCGATCTTGTAGCCCGCGATGGCGCTCTGGCCCTCGGGCGACACCACCCAGCCGATGAACGCGTTGCCGAGGTCCTTCTTGACGTGGGCGTGCTTCGCCGGGTTGACCAGCATGATCCCGTACTGGTTGAAGAGCTTCCGGTCGCCCTCGACGAGGATGGCGAGCTCGCCGCGATTCTTGAACGAGAGCCAGGTCCCGCGGTCGGCGAGGATGTAGGCGCCCATCGCAGCGGCGGTGTTCAGCGCCGGCCCCATGCCGGAGCCCGTCTCCCGATACCAGGGGCCCTTCCGCGCAGCGATGTCGATCCCCGCGGCCTTCCAGTAGCGGAGCTCGGCGGCGTGCGTGCCGCTCTTGTCGGCGCGCGACACGAACGGCGCCGTGGCGCCCGCGATCTTCTGCAGCGCCGCGAGGACGTCCTTCCCGCCGGCGAGCTTCGCCGGATCGGCCTTCGGCCCGATCAGCACGAAGTCGTTGTACATCACCTCCTTGCGCCCGACGAACCATCCTTCCTTCACGAGGGCGATCTCCTTCGCCTCGTCGTGGACGAAGACGACGTCCGCGTCCCCGCGCTTGCCCATGTCGAGCGCCTGGCCGGTGCCGACCGCGACGACCCGTACCTGGATGCCCGTCCGCTGCTGGAAGATCGGCAGCAGGTGCTTGAACAGCCCCGAGTTCTCGGTCGAGGTGGTCGAGGCGACGGTGATGAACTTCTCCTGCGCCGCGACCGGGGCCGCGGCGAGCACGCTCGCCGCGGCCGCCGCCGCGAGTAGGACGCGCCGTCTTAGGTCCATGGCAACTCTCCTTTGATGAACGCCTGCGCTTCGGGGGAGGCGGGCTGGTTGAAGAACTGGTCCACCGGCGCGCGCTCGACGAGGCGGCCTTGGTGCAGGAAGAAGATCTCGTCGCCGAGCCGGCGCGCCTGGCCCAGGTTGTGGGTGGTCATCACGATCTTCGTGCCGGTGGCGCGGATCGTCTGGATGATCCGCTCGACCTCCGCGCTCGCGCTCGGGTCGAGGTTGGCCGTCGGCTCGTCGAGAAACAGCACCTCGGGGCGGAGCGCCCACGCGCGCGCGAGCGCGAGGCGCTGCTGCTCCCCGCCCGAGAGCACGCGCGCCGGCCGGGCGGCGAGCTCGGCGAGGCCCACACTCTCGAGCGCGGCGCGCGCCTGCGCCTCGCGCTCGGCCCACGGGATGCGGGCGACCTTCAGCCCGTACTCGACGTTGGCGAGCGCCGAGCGGCGCAGCATCACCGGCCGCTGGAACACCATCGCCTGCCGGCGCCGCTCCCCGGGACGCTCGCCCGCCGCCCACACGATGCGGCCCGAGCTCGGCGCGAGCAGCCCGTGGCACAGCCGTATGAGCACGCTCTTCCCGGCGCCGTTGGGGCCGAGAATGATCGTGCGCGGCCCGCGCTCGAGCGTGAGCGACACGCGGTCGATGATCGGCTTGCCGGCCGCGACGAAAGCGACCTCCTCGAGGCGCAGCGGCAGGAGCGAGCTCGGCGCTCGCATCGGCGGCTCATCCATAGCGCCGCTGCGCCGCCTCTTTGAGGGTGTACGCCGCGGCGTTCAGCAGGAGCACCAGGGTGACGAGGATGACGCCGAGGCCGAGCGCGAGCGGCAGGTCGCCCTTGCTCGTCTCGAGCGCGATCGCCGTGGTCATGACGCGCGTCACCCCGTCGATGTTTCCGCCGACGATCATCACCGCCCCGACCTCGGCCGCGGCACGCCCGAGGCCGGCGAGCACCGCCGTCAGCAGCGAGAAGCGGATGTCCCAGACGAGCGTCAGCGCCGCGGTCCAGCCGCCGGCGCCCAGCGAGCGCAGCTGGTCGTGGTACTCGCGCCACGCATCCTCCACGGCCTGCCGCGTCAGCGCGGCGATGATCGGCAGGATCAGGACGGTCTGGGCGATCACCATCGCCGACGGCGTGAACAGCAGCCCGAGCTCGCCGAGCGGCCCGGCGCGGGAGAGCAGGAGGTAGACGAGCAGGCCCACGACGACCGGCGGCAGGCCCATCAGTGCGTTCAGGATGACGATCAGCGTCTGGCGTCCGCGGAACCGCGACACCGCGATCGCCGCCCCGAGCGGGAGCGCGAGCGCCGTCGCGATCGCGACCGCGCTCAGGCTCACCTGCAGGCTCAAAGCCACGATCCCGAGCAGCGTCGCGTCCAGGCCGACGAGCAGCCCGAGCGCGCCGCCGAACGCATCGACGATCACGCCCACGGCCCGCTCCCCAGTCGCCCACCGTCGCGTCGACCTAATATGCTATTTCCTGCATAATTATTCGGCGCCATCCTTACCATGTTACTGGCTCCGCCGAGCAGGCCAAATATTCACTGATTTGCATATATGCGACTGATCCCTGAGATCATGTGGCGCGTCGCGTCGCGCCGCCACGCCCCGCTCGACCGGCGCCTGCCCCGGCTGCTGGGCGCGATCCGCACCCACGCCACGCTGCGCGCCGCCGCCGCCGAAGTCGGCCTTTCCTACCGTGCCGCGTGGAGCCTCGTCGGGGATACCGGCCGCCTGCTCGGCGTGCCGGTGGTGGAGCTGCGCCGCGGGCGCGGCGCGCGGCTCACCCCGGCGGGCGAGCAGTTGGTTGCCGCGAGCGCCCAGGCCGCCGAGCGCCTGCGCGAGGCGGGCATCGAGGTGGATCTGGGCGCGCGCGTGGCCGGCGCGGCGCGGGCCGCGCCCGCGGTGGCGGCGAGCCACGACCTGCTGCTCGCCGCGTTCTGCGATGGCTGGGCGAAGCCCGCCGGCCTGGTCGGCGACCTCGCGTTCAAGGGAAGCCTCGAGGCCCTGGCTGCGCTCGCGCGCGGCGAAGTCCAGGTCGCCGGCTTCCACGTTGCGACGCCGACCGAGGAAGCGGCGGCGAGCGGGCTGCGCCGCCTGCTCGACCCGCGCCGGGACGTCCTACTCCGCTTCGCCGAGCGCGAGCAAGGGCTGATCGTGCCGCGGGGAAATCCCAAGGGCCTGCGCTCGCTCGCCGCCGTCGCCGCCAAGCACGTGCGCTTCGTGAACCGGCAGCGCGGCTCCGGGACGCGGCTCCTCATCGATCAGCTGCTCCAGGAGGCGGCGATCGATCCCGCGGCGGTTCGCGGGTACGGCACGGAGGAGTTCACCCACCTCGCGGTCGCGGCGACGGTCGCCGCGGGCCGGGCGGACGCGGGGTTCGGGCTGCGGGCGGCCGCCTCGCGGTTCCGGCTGGGGTTCGTCCCGCTGCGCCGGGAGACGTATTGGCTCGCGCTGCGGTCGAGCCGCCTCGCGACCGACTGGGGCCGGCGGATGCGCGAGGGGCTCGCGGGCGAGCCGCTGCGCCGCGCCGCCCGCGGCTTGACCGGCTACGCGATCCGCGACGCCGGCGCAGTCGCGGCCGTCGGAGCGGCGTTTGCCTGAAAGGCCGAGCAGGCGTTGCGCCCGCCCGGTATCGCCGGCTACGCTCCGTTCACCACCGTTCGCCGACTCGAGGAGACTCGATGCCCGCCTATGTCATCGCCGCAGTCAGCGTGACCGACCCGGACGCCTACGCGCAGTACGCGAAGCTCGCCGCGCCCGCCATTCAACAGCACGGCGGGCGCTACGTCGTCCGCGGCGGGAAGCTCGACGTGCTCGAAGGGGCGTGGCCGCACCCGCGCGTGGTCGTGGTCGAGTTCGAGAGCATGGATCGCGCGCGGACGTTCTATCGCTCGGTCGAGTACCAGGCGGCGCGCGCCAAGCGCCTCGGCGCCGCCGATTTCCACATGATCGTGGTCGAGGGCGCCTGAGGCGCGCGCCGGCGGCGGGCGGCGCCGCGCCGCAAAGAAAAACGGCGCCCGAGGGGCGCCGCCTTTCGCGATAACGCGACGGCTATTTCTTCGCCGCAGTCGGCGTGGCCATCGCGGGCTTGGCCTTCGTCGCCTGCGACTTCTTGTACCGCTCCGCGACCCGGTCCTGGGACTTGCCCAGGAGCTCCGCGTCCTTCTTCCCGGCCTCGGCGGCTTTCGCCGCCTTGGCCGCGGCCACGGCTTTCTGCTCCTCGGTCGGTGCCGGCAGCTTCGCCCACAGCCCGCCCCCGACGACGAGCGGCGCACCGATCATGGCAACCGCGATCGCGGCAACGATGGCTCCTCTCATGCTCTCCCCCTTCCCGTTCAATGCTGCACCTGGGGCGACGCGGGCGCGCCGGTGGCGGTCTCCGCCTTGACCTTGCCCGACTTCACGTCCTCGTACCAGAGCTGATGGTGCTCCTTCGCCCAGGTCTCGTCGGTGTAGCCGTGGCGCATGTTCCCGTAGGCGCCCTCGACCCCGATCGTGCCCATGTAGATGTGCCCGAGCGCGAGGATGATCACCGCGATCGCCGCGATCGCGTGGATGATGTTCGCCTGGATCATCACCGTCCGGACCTGGTCGAAGTTCGGGAAGTTGAGGATCAGCCCGGTGACGGTCACGACGAGGCAGAGCACGACGACGCCGATCCAGAACCACGTCTTCTCGCCGGCGTTGTACTTGCCCGAGGGCACGTGCTTCCCGCCGAACATCCCGCCGGCGCTCGCGAACCACTTGAAGTCGTAACCCCTGGGCACGTTGTCCTTGATGTACGCGACGATGAACACGACCAGGCTGAGGGCGAAGATCGGCCCGACGAAGTTGTGCAGGTTCTTCGACAGGCTCGAGAGCCATGCGAACAGCGTGTACCCGATCACGGGCAGCAGCACGTACTTGCCGAGCAGCAGGATGAGCCCGGTCACGCCGAGGATGCAGAAGCTGATCGCCATGACCCAGTGGACGTAGCGCTCGAACGGCGTGAACCGCCGGATCAATCGCCCGGTCGGCGCCTCGTGCAACTTCACCGGCCCCTTCCACCAGTAGAAGAGACCGATCAGCACCACCACCGCCAGGGTGAGCCAGCCGCCGATCGGCGTGATGAGGTTGTTCCGGAAGAGCCGCCAGGCCTCGCCCGCGGTGGTCGTCGGCGTGCCCGGCAGCCGCATGGAGGGCTGGATGAGGACGTTCGTCTCCTGCCCCTTGATCGAGGTGTAGGCCTCCTGACCGGACTGCACTTCGCGCCAGACCGGGGCGTTGTTGCCCGGCTGCACGAGCTGACGCTGGGCCTGCTGCTGGGCCGGGTCGGCCGCCGGCGGCTGCTGGGCGGTCCCGGCGAGCGGCAGCACGAGCGCCGCGGTGAGCGCAGACGCGCCGGCTAGTCGCAAGAAAGCGCGAGGCATCGGTGGTGCTCCTTTGGTGACGAGTCTCGGGAGGTCCGCGACCGACGGACCTCCCGGACGCTGCTCAGCTCGAACCGATCACTCGGTCCGGGTGTACTCGTTCTGGTTCAGGGCCCGCGCCTTGAGCGCGGTTTCCCAGGACGTCTTGTCGCCCTTGGTCCACTTCGAGGTGGTGTGCAGGGAAGCCGAGGGATCGCTGTCCCAGGGGTTGCTGTCGGGCTTGCCCTGGTAGCGGCGTTCCTTCTGCGCGAGCTCCTGCGGCGCATCGCCGCACCCGGCCAGGCCGAGCGCGGCGACCGCCGAGGCCAGCGCGAGCGAAACCAGCGTTCGCGCGCGCATGGCGCTCAGCTCTTCGGCTGCGCTGCGGCCGGCTTCTGCCCCGGCGCCCCGTAGGCGGTGCCCCAGCCCCAGACCTCGGAGCCCTTGCCCCGCTTCAGCACGCGCTGGCGATAGATGTCGGCGACGATGTCGCCATCGCCCCCGAGCAGCGCCTTGGTCGAGCACATCTCGGCGCAGGCCGGCAGCTTGCCCTGCGCGAGCCGGTTCGAGCCGTACTTCCGGAACTCCTCGGCGGAGTTGTCCTTCTCGGGACCGCCGGCGCAGAACGTGCACTTGTCCATCTTGCCGCGCAGGCCGAACGCGCCCGCCTGCGGGAACTGCGGCGCGCCGAACGGACAGGCGTAGAAGCAGTAGCCGCAGCCGATGCACAGGTCCTTG
>Ga0187892_10005954_pt1 | contig 18602 bp, 12 predicted proteins | sample MA1701073metaG_FD_139345 | JGI IMG/M metagenome (GOLD analysis project Ga0187892, IMG submission 139345) | Bio-ooze microbial communities from a basaltic lava cave in the Kipuka Kanohina Cave System on the Island of Hawaii, USA - MA170107-3 metaG ...
TGATCACGCTGCTACGGAAAGAAATGGTCGAGCATCCCGAACTGCTGGCTCCCCTCGATCTGCCCGTGACCGATCGCAGCCTCACCAGCGCCGCCGCTGCGTGATCAGAATGTAGAAACTCCATAGCGCAGCTTGCTGCGCCCAGACTCGAAGCCCGACCGTGGACGGGCCTGGCATTCCACGGTTTGCAGCGCCGAACTGGGCCGCAAGCTGGCGCGAGCCTGCTGGACAGAGAAAGCGGCAGCAAGCTGCCGCACCCCAGAGTCCACCACAGGCCACATTGAGCTAACGGAAGCTAATCAGTAACCGAGTTGCGAGCGAGTTGATGAGCAGATCGGGAAAGATCCCAAACTGAAGAATCCCCAAAACAGAGAGAGCGATGATTGAGGCTTCGGAAGGAGAGATCAAGACAGGCGACCCGTTGCCAGACGGTTCCTTATGCACAGGCTCTCTGCCGGCGGCACGACTGTCAGCACTTTCAGCATCCGCGAGAACCGAGAGACACGATCACCCTGCTTGATCAAAGGCTCGGCGATGAGGCAACGGGTACTCAGTACACGTACGTCAACCAGCCCTGCTTATCTTCTCCGGCGGCATTGACGATGGAGAAGAACTTCTCCTGGATCCTGGCGGTGATCGGGCCGCGCGAGCCTTTGCCGACTTTGATCTTGTCCACGCTTCGAATGGGAGTGACTTCGGCAGCCGTGCCCGTGAAGAAGAGTTCGTCTGCCAGGTAGAGCAGTTCGCGTGCGATGCCGGTCTGGTGCAACGGGAGTCCCAGTTCCTTGCAGATTTCGATCACGGCTTGACGCGTAATGCCGGGCAGCACCGATGAGGACAGCGGAGGCGTGACCACAACGCCATCCTTGATCACAAAGATGTTCTCACCGCTTCCTTCGCTGATGTAGCCGGAGGCATCGAGCGCGATTCCCTCGGCATAACCGTTGGTGAGAGCTTCCATCTTGATCAGCTGGGAGTTCATATAATTGGCGCCAGCCTTGGCCAGAGCGGGCAGCGTGTTGGGTGCGATGCGCGTCCAGGAGGAGACGCAGACATCCACGCCCTGTTCCAAGGCCTCTTTGCCGAGGTACTTTCCCCACTCCCAGACAGCGACCACAGCATCCAGCGGGCATCCCAGCGGATTGACGCCAATTTCGCCGTAGCCCCTGAAAATGACTGGGCGGATATAGCACTCTTTCATCTTGTTGGCGCGGATCGTTTCGAGAATCGCTGAGGCGATTTCTGCAGCCGTATAGCTCACGTCCATCCGGTACACCTTGGCGGAGTTCAGCAGTCGCTGCACATGCTCCCGGAGACAGAATACCGCCGAACCCTTGGAAGTGTTGTAACAGCGAATGCCCTCAAAAACGGAGGACCCGTAATGGATCACGTGCGACATGACGTGGATCTTGGCATCATCCCAGTTCACCAGCTTTCCGTTGAACCAGATCTTGTCTGACTTGGGGATTGGCATCGGGGCTCCTTCGTGAGTTACCGTATGAGTTCATAACCGCTGCAAAGCCCGCCCAGTATAGCACACGGGCCGCACCCGACGGCTACGCGCGCTGGATTTTCTGTTCGGGTTGAATGCTTGATAGACTGTGCTCATCGAAAGGCGTAAACGGATTTCTCGGCGCCACCGGAGACGCATGGCTGCAGCGCTTTATTTTTCTTCTACCGACTCGTTGCCGTCTGCAGCCAAAGCCGAGCAATGCGATACCGACGACCATTCCAGAGACACGGAGAAACAAGCACAAAACTCTTGTTTCAACCGAGACGCTGGCGAACCACGAATACGTCGCAGGTTTCCGAGTTTCACTCGGGAACACGCACCCTCGCTCGACTCTCAAGAGGAGGAAAAGCCATGGCTCCCTTTGTCAAAGCTGAGCATCAACTGGTGATCGAAGTGTTTGTCAGCGATCTGAAGCGCTCACTCGATTTCTACCGCCAGCTGGGGTTTCAGCTTGCCCGTCAGGAGACACACTTTGCTGCCCTCTCCTGGGAGAGCCACCGGTTCTTCCTGGATGAACGTCCTGAAATGCCGGCGGCCTCAGACGCTCCGGCGGTGAACGTTCGCATCCTGGTGCCGGACGTGGATCGCTTCTGGGAACTGGCCCTGGAAATGAAAGCGCGCATTGTGACACCCATCGGCGACCGTTACTACGGCCTGCGCGACTTCATCATGACTGATCCTGATGGCGTTGGGTTGCGGTTTGCGTCGCCCATGGCAGCAGGTGAGTTCAGCGACTGAGGCGCAGATACTGTTGCAGGGCCTTCAAACTGTCAGGAGTAAAGAGCTCCTTTTCAGAGCGGAGCGAAACTTCGCGCGCTGTCATGAACTGACCCGAGGCCACTTCTTCGCGTTGAAGCAACATCTCACCATCGTACCGGCAGGAGAAAATCCTCCCCCAGATGCAGCAGGCACTGTCCTCGAAGAAGAAGTCTCCGTGGGAGACAAGCGCCACATTTCGGATTCCTAGTTCCTCTTCCAGTTCGCGGCGGGCCGATTCCTCGTAGCTCTCTCCTGCCAGAACAACGCCTCCCGCAGCTGGTTCGTAGTACCCGGGGTAAATGTCCTTGCTGGCTGTCCGTTTCTGGACAAAGACCTCACCGGCGGAATTCAACACAAGGACAAAGCTGGCCCGATGCGGCAGCCGTTGCGCACGCATCTCTGAACGTGAACGCGTGCCCACGACCTGGTTGCTTCGGTCTACGATGGTCACGATCTCATCAGTCATTGTCGGGTGCGACAGGCATTGCCAGGGACTGAAAGACTAACGACGTTCCTGATATCTGAACCGAAGCGGCCATTCCCCCGCGGACGTTGCTTCCTCACCGGTGTGCTGCCGTGGAGCCGCTAGCGATGTTGGTTGATGCCTCCAGCGCACGGCCAGGGCCTGAATCACCTTGACGCTCCAGAACTCCCCTGTTAACATGCAGCTCCGTTAAATGGCCTTGAAAGCCTTGTCTGACGTGGGTTTTCAGTGATGACGCAGCGCAGTTCATGTCGCGCTGCCGGGAGAGAGAGTCGTTCCATGGCTGAGCGCTACGATCCGAAACATTTCGAAGCCAAGTGGGCGGAACGCTGGGAAAACGACCAGCTCTACCGGACTGCGTCTGTCGCTGACCGTCCCAAAGCCTACATTCTCGACTTCTTTCCATATCCTTCCGGCGACGGTCTGAGCGTCGGCCACTGCCGCAACTATGTGCCCACCGACGTCTTGAGCCGCTATTATCGCATGCACAACTACAACGTGCTGCATCCCATGGGATGGGACGCGTTTGGGCTGCCGGCCGAGAATGCGGCGATCAAGCAGAAGACAAATCCAGCCAAGCTTATTGCGCGGTTCTCTGCAAACTACAAACGGCAGTTTCGGCTGATCGGGATCTCGTTTGACTGGACACGGGAGATCAACTCATCGACCGAGGACTATTACAGGTGGACTCAGTGGATCTTCTTGCAGCTTTATCATGCCTGGTATGACCCGCGGCGGAACTCGGCTCGCCCAATGGCCGACCTGGAGCGCGAGCTGGCGGAAAAGGGCAGTGCTGCGATTCCTGGGGCACCCCCTATGGCTGCCGGCAAATGGAACTCCCTCGGCGCGCGGGCTCGGAAGGATTTTTTGAGCAACTTCCGGCTGGCCTACCGCTCTGCCTCGACGGTGAACTGGGATCCAGTTGAAAAGACCGTGCTCGCTAATGAGGAAGTGATCGATGGACGCGGCTGGCGCAGCGGCGCGCTGGTTGAAAAGAAGACTCTCATGCAATGGTTTTTCCGCATTACCGCCTATGCAGACCGGCTTCTGGCTGACCTGGATCCACTCGACTGGCCTGAGAACATCAAGCTGATGCAGCGCAACTGGATTGGACGCAGCGAGGGCGCTGAAGTCAACTTCCAGACAGATGCGGGCAATCTGCAGATCTTCACCACGCGACCCGACACGCTCTGGGGCGCCACGTTCATGGTGCTTTCACCGGAGCATCCATTGGTCTCGAAGCTAACCTCGTCCGAGCGCTGGGCCGAGGCGCAAGCCTACCTTGCCGAGGCAAGGAAGAAGAGTGACATCGACCGAACTGCCGAAGGCAGGGACAAAACCGGTGTCTTCATCGGGGCGTACGCAACCAATCCGGTCAACGGCGAGAAAGTTCCCGTCTGGGTTGCAGACTATGTGCTGATGGGCTACGGCACTGGCGCGATCATGGCGGTGCCGGCTCATGACCAGCGTGATTTCGAGTTTGCGCGCAAGTTCGGGTTGCCGATTCGCGTGGTGATTCAGCCGGTCGGCAAGGAATTGCTTGATCCCGCGACAATGAGCGAAGCCTGGCCCGGAGAAGGGAAGATGGCGAACTCGGGCATGTTCGATGGCACGCCGACGGATGTCTCGGTTGCCCGAGTCACCGCCTGGCTTGAAGAGTCCGGCAAAGGCAAGCGTCGCATTAACTACAAACTGCGCGACTGGGGCATCAGCCGCCAGCGGTACTGGGGAACGCCTATTCCGATGATTCACACGGAGGAAGGCGAGGTTCCAGCAGCCGAGGACGATCTGCCCATTCGGCTGCCTGAAGTCCAGCATTACGAGCCGACCGACACCGGTGAATCGCCGCTGGCCACGATTTCTGATTTTGTCAACGTTCGCCTGCCGGACGGGAAAATGGGGCGGCGCGAAACGGACACGATGGGCACTTTTGCCTGCTCGGCCTGGTACTATCTCCGTTTCGCGGACCCACGAAACAACGCCGCCGCCTTTGACAGGCAGCAAGTGGCCTATTGGCTGCCGGTGGACATGTACGTGGGCGGAGCCGAGCATGCGGTGATGCACCTGCTTTATGCGCGCTTTTGGACCAAGGTGCTGCACGACCTCGGACATGTGCCGTTTGTCGAGCCCTTCAAGCGGCTGCGCAACCAGGGCATGATCCTGGCGCCCGACGGCAAAGAGAAGATGTCAAAGAGCAAAGGCAACGTCATTACGCCCGACGAAATGGTGGAAGAATGGGGAGCCGACGCTCTGCGCGCCTATGAAATGTTCATCAGTGACTTCGAAATGGCGACGCCCTGGAATACCAATGGGCTCTCGGGAACCCACCGCTGGCTGCGCCGGGCGTGGGATGTGATTCTGAATCCCGCGCCGCGTCCGCCGGCCGATAGCAAGACTGAAACGGCTGACCGGGACTTGAGACGTTGGACCCACAAAACGATCAAGAAAGTGTCGCAGGATATCGAAGGCTTTCGCTTCAACACGGTTGTCTCTTCGCTGATGGAGTTCACCAACGCGCTGCTTGATGCACAGCGGCAATCCGTCAGCGACGCCGCTTTTTTTGAAGCTACCGATGCATTGCTGCTGATGGTTGCTCCCATTGCCCCTTTCATGGCTGAGGAGATTTGGATGTTGAAAGGGAGAAAGTATTCGATACACCAGCAAGCCTGGCCAAAGTACGATCTGGCCTTGGCCGCCGACGAATTCATCACGCTGGTGCTGCAAGTCAATGGAAAGGTCCGGGGACGGATCACGATGCCTGCGGGCCTGACTGAAGAACAGGCGCGAACCGTTGCCCTGCACAACGAAGCTGTGCTGCGGCATCTGGAAGGCAAAATGCCGAAGAAGCTGGTCTACGTGCCAGGCAAGCTTGTCAACGTCGTCGTGTGAAGCAGTTTGAAATGCCAAGGCTGAGCCTGGTTACTTGAGATGCGCACCAAGAGACAAGCGCGAAGCTGGACAGCCGGAGCCGCAGGTGAGAACAGCGGGCCTTGCCCGGCAGATCGAGCTTCGCACTTCGTACGTCGTACCTCGAACTTCCGACACCGCACTGGGTACTTTGCCCTTCGAACTTTTGGAGTGCTGTCGTTGCTGGCGGTGACATCCGCTTGTGGATATCGCCTGGCCGGGAAGGCAACCGCGATCCCGGCGAGCGTCGACTCCATCGCGGTTCCCATTTTTACGAACAAAACAACGAAGTACCGTCTGGAACAGCGGTTGACTGCGGCTGTGGTGGACGAGTTTGTCGCGCGAACAAAGTATCGAATTGTTTCCGATGCCAGCCAGGCAAAAGCTTTGCTGACGGGTGACGTGACTGAGTTTACGGCGACACCCGTGATCTTTGCCGGCGGTGCGGGATCGACATTTCTAGTGACAGTTCGCATGCGGGTCCTGTTGAGAGACACCACAACGCAGAAGCTGCTGTTCGAGAACACCAATTTTTATTTTCGAGAGGAATTCGAAATCAGCCGCGGATCAAAGGAATTCTTCCCTGAGGAAGGCCCGGCTATGGACCGCCTCTCTCGAGAATTTTCCAGGACGCTGGTGAGCAACATTCTGGAGTCGTTCTAGGCGCGGCGCATGAGGGCAAGCGTTCTGATTGCCCGGAAAGTGCTGAGTCTTTCTTTAGCCAGGCCGAAGGTCCGGCCTTTATGACCACGCGATACTCCGAGTTCCAAGCAAGCCTGGCGAAGCGGAAGTTCCACTCCAATTACTTCCTTTTCAGTGCGGACGCTTGTCTTCTGGAACTGGCCAAGCAAACATTCCTGCGGACTGTTGAGACTGCCAGCGAGACACAGATTGCCGAGACAATGCTGGACCTCGATGAAACATCAGTCGATGGTCTTCTCCATGCAGCCCAAAGTCTTTCGATGTTTGCCCCGCGACAGGTCATTGTCGTCCGCGGCGTCATGAAGCTGCGGGAGACTCAGGGGCGGCGGCTGGCTCAATACTTTGCAGACCCGAACCCGCAAACGATCGTCGTGTTTCTTGCTGGAGAGCTGGACCGGGACCAGCGCAAGAAGAAGATCTTTGAGATTCTGAAAGCTGGGACCCACGTCGTCGAACTCGCTCCGCTGGATGCCGACGAAGCGGCGCAGTGGCTCGAGCGGCGCGCGCACGAACGTGGCTGCTCTGTGGAGCCGAGTGCCGTCGAATTCCTGCTGGAGGTGCAGGGCAACGATTTGGGGCGCCTCGAGCAGGAACTGGAAAAGGCGTTGCTGTTTGCAGGGTCGCAGAAGCAGATCACATTGCCGATGGTCGAGGCTGTTTTCGGTTTTGCCGCTGGGCACACGCTGTCTGAATTTGTCGATGCAGTCGTCGGAAAGAATAAGGCCAAGGCTCTTGAACTGGTTGAGGAAATCTTTTTCACAGGGCGGGAAACGGGGCTGGCGTTCTGGTGGTTTGGCCAGCAGTTGCGCCAGTGGCTGCAATTCCTGGAACTGGGAGGAAAGGTCCCAACGGCTGAGATCGGCCGCAGAGTCGGGGTGTTCTATCCCAGTGCAGCCAGCCGGATAGAAAAGCAGGCACGAGGGTTTTCGCGGCAGTCGTTGATTCAGGCGCTCCAGCGGCTTGCTGCCGTGGACAACAAGCTGAAGACCAGCAGCGTGGATACACAATTCACGATGGAACTGCTGGTGCACGAATTGACGGGCAGCGCTCACTTGTGAGAGCCCATCTCTTGCTGTTCCCAGCGCCGGACGCAGAGATAGGGCAGCCCGAAGAGGACGGCGAGCTCGCAGTCACATATCTTCAGCCTCTCAATCGGATCCATGGCCGCCGCTGTCATTGAGGTCTTGCGCGGCTGCCCAAGAATTGCTTCCCACCTTTTTCAACCCCTGCTATATTGCCGCCGTTTTCCCCCTTTCTCTTTCGACTGAAAACCGAAGCTCACGGAGGCTCCATGGCGCGCACCAGCTTGAAGCAGGAGATTCTTGCGGAATTTCTAGGCACGTTCATCCTGATTGTCTTTGGCGTCGGGGTCGTTGCGCAGGTTGTATTGAGCCGGGGACAGAATGGAAGTTATCTCTCGATCAATTTGGCCTGGGGGCTGGCAGTGGCCATGGGAATTTACGTCGCAGGCGGCGTTACCGGAGCGCACCTGAACCCTGCAGTGACGCTGGCGCTGGCCGTCCGGAGGGACTTTCCCATCTCGAAGGTTCTGCCTTACTGGGTTGCGCAGACGGGCGGCGCCTTCGTAGCTTCCGCAATTGTTTTCCTGATTTACCATGACGCCTTTATGGCCTTCGATGGCGGCACACGCGCCATTGCGGGAGAGAACGCTACGGCAGCGATCTTTGCCACCTATCCTCAGCCCTTCCTGTCGACTCTCGGCGGGTTCATCGACCAATTCATTGGCACGGGCCTCCTCGTGCTGGTGATTTTTGCAGTCACCGACTCGCGGAATTCAGCGCCCGCGGGCAACATGGCGCCGCTGATTGTCGGCTTGCTCGTGGCACTGATCGGAATGACGTTCGGCTTCAACAGCGGTTACGCCATCAACCCGGCGAGAGATCTTGGACCGCGATTGTTTACTCTTGTGGGCGGGTGGGGCCCGCAAGTTTTTGTGGCGGGTAATTTCTGGTGTTGGGTGCCTGTGGTTGCTCCGCTCTTGGGAGGAATCACCGGAGGTCTGATCTACGACCGGATGGTCGGTGAAGGACTGGAGGCAGCGTGACGCGCGATTCTGATCAGTGACGTTGCTCTGGCGTGTGTGCGGCTTCTTTGGCCGGACCTTCGCCTTCTGGTTTGAGCTTGGTTTCAGGGATCACTGGCTCATTGCTGTTTTCCTGCCTCCGAAGAGGCAGCACTAGGAGGGTGATGCGCCGATTAGAATCTGCGTAGGGATCTTTCTGGTTTAGCAGCTGCGTGTCGGCATAGCCGACCACACGGTCAATTTGCTTTGGCTTGAGCCCGTTGTCGACCAGCACTCGGCGAGCGCTGTTGGCGCGGTCTGTGGAAAGCTCCCAATTGGAATAGGTCCGTGAGTCGGAGTAAGGCCGGCGATCCGTGTGACCCGCGATCACCGTGTGGTTAGAGATCTTGCTGATTTCCTTGGCAATCTGGATAAGCACTTCCCGAGTGGAGTCGACGGGAGTGGCGCTGCCCACCTCGAAAAGTACTTGCTTAGCTTTCTCCGTCAGCTGGATTTCAAGTCCGTCCGGTGTCATCCGGATCTGTATTTGGTTGCGAATGGTCCTGAAGGCCTCCAGTTGTCCAAAAACGTGCTGCAGCCTCTCGCCGGAGCGTTCCAGCTTGGCCATTTCGCTTTCCAGGCTTGGCGTTTCGTTCGGCTTCGGCTCCAGCGCCTCGTTCACACCCTCGTTGCCCGGTAACAGGCCGGATCTTGAGCCATCGAGGATTCCCGGCGGATTCCGAAAATGGCCGGCCACAGCTTCTTTCACCTTTTGGCTTTGCCCGACAAGCCAGAGCACCAGAAACAGAGCCATCAAGGCCGTAATGAAATCGGCAAACGCAACTTTCCAGGCGCCGCCGTGATGACCGCCGTGTCCCCCTTTTTTCTTGATGATAATGATAGGGCGGTTGTTGGTGCTCATGAACCACCGCTCTTAGCTTGTTTGCAGGCCTCTTCCATTTCACTGTTGGAGGGACGATTGAAGGAGTAGATTACTTTCCGGGCGAACTCAACAGCGACAATCGGGTTAGCGCCGCCGGTAAAGGAAATGACTCCGGCTTTGATCGATTCCAGGAATTTGCTTTCTTCGTGAGCGATATGCTCCAGCTGGGCCGAAAGAGGCTGAACATATCCGTAGGACATGAGGATTCCTAAAAAGGTGCCGACCAGAGCGGCTGCCACATGGTGTCCGATTTCTTCAACCGGGCCGTCAATCGACTGCATGGTGATCACGATGCCCAGCACCGCGGCCACGATTCCGAGCCCTGGCAGGCCGTCTCCCACCTTGGCCAGGACGCTCGAAGGCAAGGCGCCTTCCTGGTGATGGGTGTCCAACTCAGCATCCATGGCCTTCTCGATTTCGAAGGTGTCAGTAACGCCGTTCACCATCAGTTTCAATGTGTCACATAGGAAATCAACCGCATGGTGGTTTTTGAGGAACTGCGGATACTTCTTGAAGATCTCGCCTTCATGCGGATTGTTCACTTCCTGCTCAAGCGCGATCAGCCCCTCTTTTCGCGCCTTGCCGAAAACCTCGTACAGCATTGACAGCATGGCCAGATAACTCTGCTTGTTGTAAGGTGAGCCCGTAAAGACCATCGGAAGCTTGCCCCCCAGCATTTTGAGGACGGAAAGAGGCGTGCCGATCAGAACGCCACCAAGAGATGCTCCCCCGATGATCACGACCTCGGCCGGTTGAAATAGAATCGCAAAGGGACCATGCGCCATCGCATAGCCACCCAAGACGCATCCGGTGACGACAAGCACGCCGATGATGGCGAACACATTACACCTCGCAGGTTTCTAAGGCTTCAGGGTTCCGGGTTTCAGGTCCTCGCCGGTCACCAATGGCACCAGCAACGAAGAACTGGCTGCGAGGCAGTATTCGCCTCGGAGCCGGGCACCAGAGTGTTCATCGGTTGGTTTCGGCAAAATCTATAAGGAAAAAGTAGTTGATCGTTGAGAATGCAAGATCGCACAAGACGGTTTGACTGGCGCTGACAGCATAGATCCGCGTCTTTCTGGGCGAGCACGCAATCGGGTTTGCCGAGCGAGGCACATCGGTTGCATCTGACCAGTCCGTGGGTAGTCCAGCGCCGGCCAGAAAAGACCAGGAATTCGGACCTGCTTTTGATCAAAAGGAGACCTGACATGAGAACCTGTCGTATTCCCTTCATCTGTTTGTTAGGCGCGATTGTGGTCTCTCCCACACACGCCGACGCTTCACCTTGGACACCGGAAGTTTCGATGAAGATCAAACGAGTCGCTCATGTCCGCGTTTCTCCGGACGGAACCCGTGCAGCCTATGTCGTTGGGCGTGCTGTGATGGAAGGCGAGAAGAGCGAGTGGCTGTCACACATCTTCATCTCCTCAGCTGACGGCTCGCGTTCGTTTCAGTTGACCCAGGGTGAAACGTCGGCAACTTCCCCGGAATGGTCTCCCGACGGGCAATGGCTGGCTTTTCTCACGTCGCGTGGCGGTGACAAGGACGCGAAGACCAACCTTTGGCGTATTCGTCCCGATGGAGGCGAGGCCGAGCCGCTGACTGACGAAAAGAGCAACATCACGGGATTCCAGTGGTCTCCGGACGGTTCGCAGATCGCCTTCTCGAGGGCAGACAACAAGACGAGCGATGAGGAAAAGGCGGCCAAGGAGAAGCGTGACTGGCGCGTTGTTGATGACGACCTCAAGCCAATTCGGATCTATGTGATTGCCCTCGATTCTCCTGCCAGCAGCCAACGTAAGGTTCGTTGCCTGACGCCAACGATGGCGGCTAGCGTGGATGCCGGCGGCTTCGACTGGTCTCCCGATAGCCGGCAGATCGCGTTCTCGCATCAACCCACGCCGAAGGCTGACGACTGGACACAAGCCGACCTCTCGCTCGTGGAAGTGACTTCGGGCGAGCTCCGCTCTCTGGCGGCAACTCCCGCGGCTGAGCGGGATCCAGTGTTTTCACCCGATGGGCGTTGGCTGGCTTATCTTGCCAGCGATGCCCCGCCAACCTGGGCAGGTGCAGCCCGGGTATTGTTGGTGCCCATGACAGGCGGTCTGCCTCGAAGCCTGGCTGCCACCGCGGATGAGCGTCCCGACATCGTGGGCTGGTCGGCGGACGGAAAGAGTCTTCTGGTCTTGGAACCCTATCGAACGGTGCAGCGGCTCTGGGCCCTCCCGGTGGATGGGGCACCAGGTGTCGCCGTTTCGCCAACAGATCAGTATTTAGAAGGCGTGGCGCTGAACCTTTCCCGGACTCGCATTGGCTTCACTTCCCAAGCTCCAGAGCGCCCGGTGGAAGCCTTTGCCAGTAGCCTCGAGCGATTCTCACCAGTGCAAATAAGCCGGGTTCAGGGTCCTCCAGAATCAGAAATCGCCAAAACCGAAGTTGTGCAGTGGAAGTCGTCTGACGGGCGGAGCATTGAGGGTCTGCTGACATATCCTGCGGGTTATCAAGCAGGCAAGCGGGTACCGTTGCTCGTCGTCATTCATGGCGGGCCGGCCGGGGTTTGGCTTCGCACCTTCATCGGTTCCTCTTCGCCCTATCCGGTTGCCGCCTTTGCTTCCAGAGGATACGCGGTGCTGCGGCCGAACGTGCGCGGTAGCAGCGGCTATGGTCGCGAGTTTCGCCACGCCAACAAGGCAGACTGGGGTGGCGGTGATTACCGCGACATCATGGCCGGCGTCGACTATCTGATCGGCCAGGGAATCGCCGATCCGGAACGGATGGGCGTCATGGGGTGGAGCTACGGAGGCTATATGACGTCCTGGGTTGTCACTCAGACCAAGAGATTTAGAGCCGCATCCGTGGGGGCGGGGGTGACAAACTTGATGAGCTTCACCGGGACCGCCGATATCCCCAGCTTTGTTCCGGACTACTTCGGCGGGGAGTACTGGCACGTCTTCGACCGCTGGAAGGCGCATTCCGCGATGTTTAACGTAAGAGGGATCTCAACGCCGACACTCATTCAGCACGGAGAAGCCGACGTCAGGGTGCCCATTTCCCAAGGCTACGAGTTCTACAACGCTCTGAAGCGCCAGAACGTCCCCGTGAAGATGGTTGTCTATCCCAGGCAGCCCCACGGTGTTCAGGAGCCGAAGATGATGCTCGACGTCATGCAGCGGAATGTGGAATGGTTTGACAGATGGATTCATGGCAAAGGCGATAACCAAAACTTGCATCACTTGTTTACGCCGAAGTAGTGTCTTGCGTCTTGATTGTGAGGAGTGCAAAAGTCGTGACGAAACACACTGGAGCTGTGAAGCAGTGGATTCGACAGCGGGAACGGCCGCTGCTGACGCGCGCGGTACTGATAGGCAGCGACTCATAGTATGGTGACCGCTAGGGAGCGGCTTTCTTATCCTCAATAAGACGGTGATGCCGTAAATCTGCCGTCAGAGGATCCAACCTCTGTTTCAATTTCATGCACCAGCAAGCGCCCCTCGAGTGCCAAGGAAGGAGACGATTATGCAAAGCAAGAAAATGTGGGTGGCCTCGTTGGTTTTGCCGAGCCTCTTGTTCCTTTCGGGCGGACTCTGTGCCAACGATGGGAAAACCAAGCGCCCTTTCAGGCAGTACACGATCGAACAGTTCATTGCCACCACAACGGTGGCAGGCGCCTCGTTTTCGCCGGATGAGAAGCAGATTCTGGTTTCTTCAAACCAATCGGGAATCTTCAATGTTCACGTCGTGCCAGTTGGGGGTAGCCAGTTAGTTCCCATCACGAAATCGACAACCGACAGCACCTATGCGGTCTCCTACTTCCCGGCTGATTCGCGCGTGCTGTACACGCGGGACCAGGGCGGCGACGAGAATAACCATCTTTATGTCCTGGGAACCGATGGGCAGGAGCGCGACTTGACCCCGGGGGAGAAGCTCAAAGCGCGATTTGCAGGGTGGGCGCGGGACGACAAAGCACTCTTTGTCCTGACAAACGAGCGTGATCCTCGCTTCTTTGACCTTTACCGGATGGATGCCTCTTCCTATGAGCGCCGCCTGCTGTACAAAGATGACGCCGGTTACGAACTCGGTTCGATTTCCAACGACGAGAAGTGGATTGCTTTCGGCAAGTCCAAGACGACTTCCGACAGTGACATCTACCTCTATAGCATTGCCACCGGCGAGATGCGGCACGTCACACCCACAAGGATGCGGCAGATTACGACGTCGCCGATTTTGACGCAGAGTCGCGCTGGCTCTACTACGTGACAAACGATGGCGGAGAGTTCCGCCGCGTGCGCCGCTACGAACTTGCCAGCGGAAAGCATGAAGACGTGGAGAAGGCCGCTTGGGACATCATGTTTACCTCCTTCTCATACAACGGAAAGTACCGTGTGACCGGCATTAACGAAGATGGCCGCACCGTGATCGAAGTCCAGGAGACGCGAACGGGGACGCTGGTGCCACTGCCCAAACTGCCGGATGGGGAGATTACCTCCGTGCAGATCTCTCGCAGCGAGCGACAAATGGCGTTCTATCTGAACGGGGATCGGGCGCCGAGCAATCTGTACCTGTATAGCTTTGCCACCGCAAAGGCGTCACGCCTTACAGACACTTTGAACAAAGAGATTGACGCGTCAGACCTGGTCGACTCCACCGTTGTCCGCTTCAAGTCGTTTGACGGCCTGACAGTCCCCAACATCCTCTACAAGCCGCACCAGGCGACAGCTGAGCAGAAAGCGCCCGCCCTGGTCTGGGTGCACGGCGGCCCCGGCGGTCAGACGCGCAAGGGCTACAGCTCTCTGATCCAGTATTTTGTCAACCACGGCTACGTTGTGCTCGGCATCAACAATCGTGGCAGCTCTGGATATGGCAAGTCGTTTTATATCGCCGACGATCAGAAGCATGGCCGCGAGCCGCTTTGGGACTGCGTTGAGGGTAAGAAGTATTTGTCAGGCTTGCCGCACGTCGACCCGAAGCGCATTGGAATCATCGGCGGAAGCTATGGTGGCTATATGACACTGGCTGCCCTGGCGTTCAAGCCGGAGGAGTTCGCGGTGGGTGTGGACATCTTCGGAGTGGCCAACTGGGTGCGCACACTGGAAAGCATGCCGAAGTACTGGGAAGCTTTTCGGCTGGCGCTGTACAAGGAACTGGGCGATCCCGTCAAAGACAAAGAGATGCTGCGGGAGATCTCACCTCTGTTTCACGCTGACAAGATACGGAAGCCGCTGATGGTCCTGCAAGGGGCGAATGATCCGAGGGTGATCAAGCCGGAGTCTGACGACATCGTTGCTGCGGTGAAGAAGAATGGCGTGCCTGTTGAGTACGTCGTGTTCCCGGACGAAGGTCATGGGTTCTCGAAAAAGAAGAATCAGATTGAGGGATATCAGGCGATCCTTCGGTTCCTGGACAAGCACCTGAAGGGCGAGAATATTTAGACTTCACCTGCCCGCCCGCTCATTTGGTAGAGACACTCGAAGGTGAGGGCTCTGCGTGAAAAGTGAGGAACGCACCGTCACCGGTCCGTGAACCCGGCCGGTCGCCATCGTTAATGACGGCGTAGGCAATAAACGGGTTGGATCCGGCTGTCTTTGTGACGCGAACGTATGCGTTCTGGGTGCCAGGAGCATATCGGTTGATTACCGATCCGATCTGTATCCATCGCCTGGCCTCCACACCAATTTCTTGAGTTGTGCTGACGCTCCGAACGGTGTCTCCGTCAAAAAGCTCAAGCTGAAAAACATCAGACTCGTTGCCCGTTTCTCCGGTATTGACTAAGGCCAGGTTGGTCCGATTCTGGTCGTTTTGTTGAAGCCCGTAGATCCAGACGGTCTCAATTGCCGCGCGCCCGAACGGTACGCCGGCATAAGAGAGGCAATAGCGCAGCGCCCCTGAAGTACTGGTTCTGGCGCCAACGAAGACTCCGCTGATATCACCTTCCACAGCTCTCACAAACAAAGCGCCAACATAGTCAATACCGCCGGGGCCAATGCCGGACACCCCACTGTCTCTAAGAGCATTAACGACATCGGGATAGTGCAGTTGCTGACCCGGCTTGAGTTCGAGCGAGAAGCTGGCTACCGAGTCAGCAGTCCAAACAGTGTCTGCCACGTAGTCGAGGAGCAGCGTTTTGGAGGCATCTGACAGGTTTGTCAAGACGAGTTCGCTCTGAAAGCCGGAGTTCTTAAGAATGACCGGAATCGTCACACCAGAAGTGGGCTTCAGCGAATCTCTTGGGTGCGGTGGCACAAACGATCCATCGGAGGTCACCTGGTCGTTAATGACAGCGTAGGCATAATACGGCGCGGAGCCTTGAACTCTTTCAACGCGCACGTAGCCGCTTGCGAGGTCTAGCCCGTTTGTAGCCAGGACCCCGTTGATCTGGTAGAACTCTCCCGGTCCAAGCTCTACTTCCGGAAGCGTCACCGACGAAGCTGCCAGTGGGTCTCCAGAGAGGACAGTCAGTCGGAGGAGGATGTTCCCGTCAGAAGGCTCACCGGCGTTTTGCAGCGCAACGTTGGTGCGATCCACGGCATTCTGCCGCAGGCCGCAAAGATAGGCAGGTCCGCTGAGAAGACCAGACACAGGCAGTCCGGAATAGGCCAGGCCAGCGCGTCCATTTGGATCGAGTGTCGTAGTACGGGCAGTGACCATGACAGTGGAGGGATCTGAAATGCCTGTAAATCGGACTTTCAGTGTTCCCCCCCGGTTGCCCGAAGTGCCGATGGGAATTCCGATAGACCTCAGATAAGCAATGGCATCCGGGAGAATGCGCTGCTGACCCGCTGCTACGATGTCTGAAGCCGAGCCGCCGCCCGTTCCCAGCGCTGCAACATAGCTGAAGTCGACTACGGCAGTCGCGCCTCCCCGGTTCGCCAAGGTGAGCTCGGTAGTATAGAAGGAATTGTTTATCCCTGCCGTGCTGAGGACAATCGGTACAAAGAGCGTTGTCGAGGATGCCGGGGCGACAGCCTTGCCCAGAACCAGATTAGCCGTCAACGTCACTTCCTTGTAGGAACCGGAGATGGCCACGAGTACAACCTTCTCAACTCTGCGCGTCCGGATCTCAAATATCGCACTCGAAGCTCCGGTCGGAATGACAAGCGTTTCAGGCAGCATGGCCGATGAAACGTCACTGCTGGAAAGTCTAATCGTGATGCCGCCAATCGGCGCTGGTGAATTCAGTGTCAGCGTGCCAGTGGCGGTCTCACCAGCAGCCGGGGAGCTTGGGCTTAACGTCAGTGAAATCACTCCGTGCAGATCCGTGATCGCTAAAACATGTTTGTTGGATACTCCTGCATCCGTGTTGAGCACAGTGATCAGGGCCGAACCGGCTTTTGCCAGATCGGAAGATGGGATGCGCGCACTCAGCTGGCGACTGCTGACGTATGTAGTGGGGCGGTCGCTCCCGTTCCAGCGGACAATCGATCCGGCGACAAAGCGGTCTCCGTGCACCGTGAGCGTGATCTCAGCGCTCCCTGCCGTGATTGAAGCGGGATCCAGTTGTGTAATGACGGGTGGTGGGGGCTGGATGGCCAGCAACCGGGGAGTCGACAGACCCCCTCCCGGGGCGGGACTGAAGACCGTGATTGAGACGGAGCCCGGATTCACGATATCACTGTCAAGCACACCTACCGTCAGCTGGTTACTGCTCGCGTAGCTGGTAGATCGGTCGCTATTGTTCCAGCGAACAATTGAGCCGCTCACAAAGTTAGAGCCAACAACAATCAACCTGAGGCCACGTGTTCCGGCGATAACGTGCTCTGGCAGGAAGCCCGTAATTACGGGCAGGGGTATCAGATCGACTGCCGTGCAGTCGAAGCTTACGGGGCTGCCGCTGAGCCCTGTCGAGGTGGCCGTGACGGTGTAGGGGCCGGTTCTGCTGCCCAAGGTTAGAGTCGTAGCCGCTTGTCCGTGTGTATCAGTCACGGCGCTGGTAACGCTCAACGACTGGCCCACCGCTCCAGCTGGAAAAGACGCAATCGTGAAGGTCACATTGATTGCTGATACGGAGCTACCGGCCGCGTCCGTGACGGTAACTACAAGAGGACTGCCAAGGACGGTGTTGAGGACACCGATCTGATTGTTGCCCGACCTCAAGGATAGAGTCGTCGCGCCGGTGATCGCTTCACCCACCACGAAGTCACTGAAGCTTGTCATGCCGCTGGTCTGTATGAGGGCTGGGCCTTTGGCAGCGATCGTCGGTGTGGTCCAAGAGGCATCCTTCTTGGCAACAATAAAGCGGCTCGCATCCGCTCCCATTGGAATATCGGTGGTCGCGAACTCAAGAGTAGCGCTGCAGGTGTCGAATGTGGCGCCTCCGTTGGTGATCGTCCAATACCGCGGGATCGTCCGGGCGACTTCCAATCCTGAGTTGACGATGTCAGGATGGTTTCCAGGCGCCATGCCCACGGTGAGATTGCCAGCCCCTGTCACGTTGCCAAACAACAGGGTTACGGGCAGGTAGTTGGACGCATCACCTACTTCGAAAACTGGAGTCACCGCCGCGCCCGGAATCACGTTCTTTTGCAGATTCCCGTTGACGTGACCGCTGACACGAACCACCGTGCCTGCCGGATCGATAATCACTTTGCTGGCTCCAGTCGTGATCGTGCCATTAGTGAAGGTGAGTATCCCACCTACGTCCACTGGACCTGGCAATAGTGCGACGCCGCTGCCATTGTCAACTGTGACGTTGTCGAAGGTCGTTGGGACAGTTCCTCCAACAGTCTGAGTTGCGGTTCCTGCAAAAACGACCGTAGAAGGGGTTACACTGACCGCCCCGGCTGTGTAAATCCAATTGCCACCTGTCCGGATGATGCTACTGAGAGAGAGTGAACCACTGAGCTTGTTGATATTGATGTTTGGTAGACTGCCGGCAGTAACACTCCCGCCTCCCGTGAACGTCTGATTGCCAGTCCCATTGATCAGGATAAGACCGGTGCCTCCATCGAAGCCAGTAACCTGCGTGATGTTTCCCTGCGCATCGAGTGTCCCTGAATCGAGGTAACCGTTGGTGAGAACGGTCGTCCCGTTGACTGTCAGGTCTGTCCCGGCTGCGATGGTTTTGTGGCTGGACGTGGTGAGTTCGACGTCGTTCAGGGCGTGGGAACCCGTGATCGTGAGCGTCCCGGCGAAGACCACGTTGCTGGTTCCAGCGTCGAGTGTACCGGCTGTGTAGGTCCAGTGGCTGGTAGTTCGGATCGTGCTGCTAAGAGTCAAGGTGCCTGAGGGTTTGTTAATCTCTATGGGGGGCAGCGTACCTGAGGAGCTGCTGCCA
>Ga0187892_10005957_pt1 | contig 18591 bp, 19 predicted proteins | sample MA1701073metaG_FD_139345 | JGI IMG/M metagenome (GOLD analysis project Ga0187892, IMG submission 139345) | Bio-ooze microbial communities from a basaltic lava cave in the Kipuka Kanohina Cave System on the Island of Hawaii, USA - MA170107-3 metaG ...
ATCGGTCGAAACACCGAGAGGATTCAGCGCAATCTGCAAGCCACGCTGACACGATCCGACGTCACACTGATACCAGCTCATCAAATAGTCTCACGACAGTGCCGAAAACCCGCGAAAGTCCAGATCCTAAACTCCCTCCGGGCATTGACGTTCAGGGAGGGAGTCGGTTCTATGGGTCTCGTGGTCAAGGACGACGGCTGGCGAATCCCGGACGACGTGTGGGAGGTGCTGCAGGTTCTCCTACCTCCGCGCAAGAAGCATCGCTTCGGCGGGCACAACCCGCGGGTCTCGGACCGAGACGCGATGAACACCATTCTCTTCGTACTCCGTACGGGGTGCCAGTGGAACGCTCTGGACGGGACCGGCATCTGCTCGTGCTCCTCAGCGTATCGTCGGTTTCGAGAGTGGACGGAGGCTGGAGTCTTCCGGAAGTTCTGGCAGCAAGGCTTGCACGTGTACGACGGGATGAAGCACTTCGACTGGAAGTGGCTCGCGATGGACGGCGCGATCACGAAGTCTCCGCTCGCGGGGGAAAAAGACAGGCCCAAACCCTACGGATCGGGCAAAGCAAGGAACCAGGAGAAGCGCGCTCACGGACGCGCGCGGAGTCGTCGTCGGGCTGGCCGTCGACGGCGCCAACCGCAATGACTTCAAGATGGCGAGGGATACGCTCAAGAGCATTCCAATCGGGAGACCTCGTGTGACAAGATCGAACCCACAGAATCTCTCACTCGACAAAGGCTACGACGTACGAAGAGGTTCGAGAGCTGGTCCGTGAGTTCGGCTTCACCACACACATTCGCTCTCGTGGCGAAGAAGCACAGGCGCTCAAGCGCAGGCTCCGATACAGGGCGCGCAGATGGGTGGTTGAGCGTACGCGTAGCTGGATGAATCGCTTCAGGCGAATCCTCATTCGGTGGGAAAAGAGAGCCGAGACCTACATCGCCATGCTCCACCTCGCGTGCGGTCTCATCGCATGGCGCGCGACGGGGCTACTGGAATAGGCTCTTAGCCAATGCTACCGTCGCCAAACACTACGTTCATTCCATTGCCGGATCGTTTGATGCCGAAGTTGAATTGCGCCAGTTCAGATGTGCCCATGTGCACAATGCGGCCGCAGTGGCGCGCATCCTTTTCAAGAATTACTTGAACTCGTGCGCATGAAGCACTTGAGAGTGAGCAATCAGACGTAGAACATAGCAATAGAATATCGCAATGACGTTCGTTAGTTGTGGTAGCTCGATGCGCCGCTACTCTGAGCAGCATTCCACTTACACTCATGGCCACGCCGCGCGCATCGATGACATGAATATGGTCCTGATTTGGAAAAACATCAACATAAAAGTATGGATCCTCAGATGGGTGATATGCCGCACGCAGTCCGTGCGGATCGATAGGCGAGTAACGTTGCGGATGTGATACACCAATGAGTCCAGCGAGTACGCGGCGACGCGGAAGCAGCATGAAGCCAGCATCTACCGAGGAAGCAGTCACTCGAGGGGCAGAGACTATGAAGCAGAAAGGTAGTTCTCTAATACCTATCGCTCTAATTGGGGCATCTACACGGAACAGTTGTGCGAGTTTCGCACTGCATAGGATGCGGTGAAAATGTTCGGCGACATCCACAGCGGATATGCATTTGCCAGAGGTATCAAACACGCACCTCGTCTCTGGCCACAGTAAGGATGCGAGCTCGGTGGACCGTCTAGTTGAATATATGTATCCGATCGTATCCTGCGCCGGGTCGACGAGTGCGTGGGCTGTGAATATGTGCGAGGAGCGACTCAATGAATAATAGTGCCAGATAGTGCTGTTGTTGGCCATGTCAGTCGTGACCACTGGCCAAGGGATCTCTCCTGGACTCGCTTGTCCGGGAATGATGAGTACCCGGTTGGCTGGGTCGAGACCGCTTCGAATGGTATCCGCTGTCTTGTTTAGTAAGGTGTGGCGATGCATATGTACTCTAAGATGGTATTGAGTATGTTAGTTGATCGTACGCCGTCTGCTTCGACCGGAAGACGCGGCTCAGCTCCGCGTCGCGCTTTGGATTAAGGAGCTGCGCGTAGACGAGGATGTTGTTGATGCTCTCGTGGCCAAACCAGTCGCTGACGGTCAGCACCTCGACGTCGGCGTTCACGAGGTGGACGGCGATTGAGCGCTGCTTCGCGTGGAAATACCGCCGGTCTTCCGGGATTCTTGCCGTCTCGGCGTAGGTCGTCATGTGCTCGTCAATCCGGTTCGGCGAAAGCGGCCACTTGTCCATCCCGAAAATGCCGTAGCCAGAGCGGTGAGCGCGAAGCGCTCGCCCTCATCGGCGCCGCGGCCGGCCCCGTCCTGCGGTAGGCTGGATCCATGCTTCTCCTACTCCGAACGCTCCTCGCTGCCGTCCGTGCCGTTGTCCGTCCCGAAAATTCCGTAGCCAGAGCGGTGAGCGCGCAGCGCTCGCCCCCATCCGGCGCCTCGGTCGCGGTCTGCCATTCGTCGCAACTCCTTGCCGTCGGCGAAGATCGTACCGCGCTTCGGCATTCCTGCAAGTGGATCGCGGGCCGCGGTAGGCTGGATCCATGCTTCTCCTCCTCCGAACGCTCCTCGCCGCCCTCCGCGCCCTCCTCCGCCCTCGTGCCGCGCTCGTCCTCGAGAACCTCGCGCTCCGCCAGCAGCTCTCCGTGCTCAAGCGAACCGCGTCTCGGCCCCGGCTTCGCCGCCTCGACCGCCTCTTCTGGGCTCTCCTCGTTCGCCTCTGGTCCGGCTGGCGCTCGTGCCTCCTCGTCGTCAAGCCCGAAACCGTCGTCGCCTGGCATCGTGCCGGCTTCCGCCTCTTCTGGCGCTGGCGATCGCGTCGACGAGACCGGTCTCCGATCGCGGCGGACACGATCTGCGGAAATCCCGGCGGCGGCAATTCCATGGTTCTGGGGCGCGGCTGCGGCGACGATCGGGGCGGCCGGGCGGGAAAGGGAGTTCGGGGTCACCGCCGCCGTCGAGGGGTGCCGGAACCGGCTACATGTCAACGAAGGGGATGGCGAGCCGCCGGCACCGCGAGGGCGGGTGGTTCCAGCAGATCGTCGTCGCGCTCGCGCCGTTCGAGCGGCGACGTGGGTCGGGAGAGCGCCACGCGGGGAGGAGCGGTCCGGGAGTCCCACTCCTTGGATCCGGACCGCGGGACTCACGTCATGGCGGGCCCGCGTGAGCGCGACCCGGCAGCGGACCTTAGCGCCCCGGATCGCGACGGGCGTCGCTGGGCGAGCCCGACCCCGTCCATCCAGATCCAAACCCCTCCCGGCCGTCGGAACCCGCACGTGACCGCGGCCGCCGGCGCCGAGGCGGGACGTTCGAGCCCGAGCGCGACGCGTCCAGCTCGAACGGCGCGGGCGACCGCCGGCCGTAGGAGCGCACGCTCGGTCGGGTGAACGACGGGCGCGGTGACGCGGCGGTGCGGTCGAAAGCGCGACTCGTTTCCCGGCACGTGACCAACGGGCGCGGACGGCGCGGCCGTGGCGACGGTCGGCGCTGCATCGGAGTTCAGGTCCGGCCCAGGAATCAGGGAACACCCACGTGGCGGAGCACCTCGGCGCTCAGGATTGCGCCGGACGGTGCCCGACGACCCGGAGCACGCCCGTCCGGTTTCGGACGCCTCCCTGTGCTCGGAATTCGCACTTGACCGCAGCTGGCGTCGCCAACTCGCGGATCCACGCGACTTCGAGCCGCCTCCCGAACGGCCGCGTCGTCGCCGAGCCGCGAGTCGGCGGGCTCCATCACCGATACCACCGCGTGGCCTGAGCGGCTCCACCGAGCCTCGTCGGAGTTGGTCGAGATGCACACACTCCCGCGTTGCGCCTCGTGGCTTCGTTGGCGCCGTTCCTACGACCCTGAAGTTTCGCGCTGCTCCACAACCAAAGCCGATTCCGCCCGGCCGCTGTCCGACAATATCGAGGCTGCACGCTCAAGTCGTTTCCAGCGTCGACGTCTTCCCCTGGGAGAGCCGGCACGTTCGAGAAGAAGACTTGATCCCCCTTGACAGCGGACGTGCTCTGGACTAATGTTTGCGCCCGCTAACAAAAGTTAGCGCGAGCAAATAAAACCACTGCCCAGCGAGCGCGTCGGCCCCCGCCCCCTGCGGTGCGGAAAACCGTTCGGGCCCGATCAGCCAGCGAGGTCCACAACCCAGGTCCCCGGCATCCGATGCAGGGACCGGAGAAAGGATCCGCCGGCCCGTACGACCGACCCGCTGGATCGTCGAGCACCGCCTCGACCTTCCCCTGGCCACCGTCCAGCCAGCCCGGCGACGGCTTTCTAAATCCCGTCTCCGCGCCAGTCGTCCTTGCCAGCGAGAACCGCGCGAGCGGTCGCAGGTGACCCGCGGGAAAGAGCGTTCACCGATCTCATGACCGTCCGAACTCAGGCGCGGAGCCGATCGGGAGTGATCACGACATGCGCAACACGAGACGTCTCGCCACTTTGACTACCATCCTCGCCCTGGCGCTGATGCTGGCGCCGGCTGCCCTTGCCACTGAACTGTCCCGGGAGACAGGCGGAAACGGGGTCGTGACCGACTTACCCTGGACGACGACGTCCTTCCTCACCCAGACGCTGTCCGCCCAGGCGCGTAATGCGCCGTCCGGCGACGGTCGCGCTCTCCGGCTTGCGATCGATCTCTCCGTCGGCGGCGTATCGACAACCCTCGTCGACGATCCGCTCAACGAGACGGCGGACGGTCGGTTCGCGGCCGACATCCACGTCCTGCCGGCCACGGCACCCTTCGGTCCCCCCGCCCGGAGAGGGATCGTCTTCCGTGCGAATCCAGCGACGATGTTCGGCGACGCGTATCAGTTTGTCTTCGACTTCGACGGGACGCTCGTTTTCCGGGCGTTCGTGGGCGGCGCTGGGATGACGCTCCGTCGCTGGGACGCGACCGAGATGCCGGGCGGCCTCGCCCAGCCCTTCTCGTGGCACCGGCTGGAGGCTATCGCGCTGGGCGACTCGTTCCGCCTCCTCTACGACGGACGCGAACTCCCCTCCTCGCCCGTCCTCGATTCAACGCTGATGTCGTCGGGACGATCCGGGTTCTACACGTTCCACTTCAGCGCAGACTCGGCGGCCGAGATCGGCATCTTCGACGACTTCGTCGCCGAGGATCTCGGTAACGTCATCCTCTCGGTCGGCACGCCGCTCGATTACGTCCGGCGCGGAGACGCGGCTCAGATCGCCGCCTTCGCTTTCAACGCGAGCGGAGAGGATGCGACGCGCACCTTCCGGCTCGTCTTCGTCGATCGCGGAGGAATCGAGACCGTGATCGCAGAGCGCACGCTCACGCTTCGGGACGGACAGCGGGTCGCCAAGGAGCTTCCCTCCGTGCGTGTGCCTGTCGGCGCACACGTCGGTCCAGGGCGGTTCCGATTCGAATCGGACCTGGGCGAGTCGGCCGAGGTCTTCGTCGAGGTGACGCCGTGATCTCGGCGATCGTGCTTTGCGCGGCGATGCTCGCCGCACCGGACGGAGGCGGCGGCGGGAACGGAGGAACTCTTGCCGCAATCCCTGCCGTTCCGTTTCCAGGCTGCCAGGTCTCATTCTCCGTCACGGCCGACCCCTCGACGCGCGTCGTGCTGGCAGGGAGCCTTTCATCGGGGCCGACGACTCGGCGCGGCGTCACGCTGTGCCTGGGGTCCGACCTGCGACTCGTTGCGTCCGGGCGCGCGGACGCGTTCGGCACGTTCGTCGCGCGACTGCGGGTTCCGCTAAAGCCACCGATCCTCGGTCGAGACGTCTTCTTCCAGGCCGTCACGCGCCCCTCTGGCGCAGAGTCCTTCGCGCCGACGAATGCCGTCGCCATCCAGATCGGAGCCGCGACACCCTCCTTCGTGGATGGCACCGACCGGCTCGTCATGACGCATCGGCAGACCGAGGCTCTTGCCGCAGCCGACATCGACGGCGACGGAGATCTCGACGTCATCTCGGCCGCCAGCCTCGCGAACTCCCCGGAGGCCTTGCAGATACTCGTCAATCTGGGTGGCGAACAGGGCGGCGCTGAGGGGGTTTTCGTCGAGGAAACCGCATCGCGACTCCGCCTCGATGGAATCGGCGACGGATTTACCGATGGGTTGGCCGTCGCGGTCGGTGATGTCGACGGTGACGGGAGCGTCGATCTGCTCCTGGGCTCGGACGACAACTTCGGAGGCGCGCTGAACCGGCCGAACCTCCTCTTCCGGAACCGGGGCGACGGCACGTTCGAGGCGGATCCGACGTTTCCCGGGGGGTCCTTCGAGACGCAGTCGATGGTCCTCGCGGACCTCGACGCCGACGGCGATCTTGACGCGATTCTCGGTAACGGCGTCGAGCGTTCGTTCCCGGAGCCAAACGCACTCCTCGTCAATCAGGGTGGCGCGCAGGGTGGGCTCGAGGGGACGTTCTCCATCGACCCTTCTTTCGACCCGACTCCCGGCGAGACGGACGGAGTCGTCGCGGCGGACCTAGATGGTGACGGAGCCATGGACGTCTTCTTCGCCCGCGACGGCAGGAATCGTCTCCTGCGAGGGGTTGGATCGGGTGGATTCGAAGACGCATCCTCCCTTCTCCCGGCGATCGAGGACAATTCGACCGCGGTTCGCCTCGCGGACCTCGACGGCGATGCGCTGGTCGATCTTCTCGTGATCAATACCGGCGACCCGTCCTACTGGCTCAGGAACGGAGGCGCGTTGTCATTCGAGCGGCGTCTCCTCCCCGCCATCGGGTCGACGTCGTTCATTCGACTCGGCGGAGACGCAGCCGACATCGACGGCGACGGAGACACGGACGTCGTGATCGCGGTCCACACGCTCGGAACCGAACCAAGCGGCGCGCTCCTCCTCAACCAAGGCGGCCTCCAGCAGAACGAGGAGGGCGTGTTCACTTGGGCGCCCGAGGCGTTCGGTGCCGCGGTCCGCCCGTTCGTCGCCACCGATGTCGTGCTCGCCGACTTCGACGGCGATCGCGACACGGACATCTGGCTCGGAAGCAACGGGGACGTCGGCGGTGCCGACGATTTCCGCGATCAACTCCTCGTCAACAAAAGCTGCGGGACGGAGGAGCCATGAGCCCTCGAGTCGCCGCGTTCGCTCTGTCGGTCGTCTTCGTCGGACTCGCCGCGCCCGTGCTCGCGTCCGCCGGGCGCGGCGACATCAGGCTCGTGCTTCCCGATCCGATCATCCGGTCGGGCCGTCCACTCGAGGTCCGAGTCGTGGAGGTCGATTCGAATCGCGGCGCTGCTGTACTCGGTTCCCGCCGCGGCGGGCCTTCCGAATGGCCCGGTCTCGGCATTCTGCTGTGCCTCGGCCCCCCTCTTTCTGAACGCAACGTGCTCGCGCGGGGAAGGGCGGACCTAGATGGTGTGGCCCGCTTCCGCCTCGTGGGACCGGGCTGGACCGCGCCGGACGGGGTCCGTGCTTTCATGCAGGCCGCGGGGCGCGACGAGGATCAGCCGGGCGGCGTTGGCGTCTCGCCGTCGCGGGCGATCCCTGTCGTTCCCGATGCCCTCTGGCTTGCGGACGGATCCGGCCAACAGGTACTCAAGGTGGACGCCGCGACGGGAGTCGTGCTCGGCGCATACCCCGTGCCGGGTCGTCCCCTTCGCATTCAGCACGACTTCGAAAACGCCCGCATCGTGATCTTGGTCTCGAGTTCGCCGTCTCGTCTCGCGGTGCTCGATGCGCGCGACGCCCGTGAAACGGCGCTGATCGAATTCGATCCCGGCTTTGCTCCCGACTCCTTCGCGCTCGCCGAGAGAGGAACGCGCGCCATCGTCGTCGAGAGTTCGACCGGACGTGTCGCGAGCGTCCCGCTGTTCGAACCGGATTCACTCGTGATGACGTCGCTTCCCGACGGCTTCTTCCCGACCGCCGGCGTCGTGTCGGCACGTACGGCAGAGGGGGAGGTGGCGTTCTTTCCCCACGCTCTTCGCCTCACCGTCGCCGTCGCCGATGCCGGCACGCTCTCGGTCATCGAGACGATCGATCTCGATCCCGAGCGAACGATTGATCCCGCGGAGCAGGGGACATTCGTTACTTGGCGGGGATCCGCCGTCGGCGAGATCGACGGGGTTTCCCGTTCGCTCCTCATAGCACCGCTTCTACTCCATTCGGCTCGAGCCGTTCTCGTGTCGGTCGATCTCTCGCGCAGACCCTTCGACGCCTCGCTCTCATCCGGCTCATTCTCTACGTTGGGCCCGATCGCCGGGCTCGTCGCAACGCCCGGAGGCTACGCCTACGCGCTGGACGCGGCGGGAGAGACTCTCGTCGCGTTTCGAACTCAAGCGACGCTCGACGTTCTCTCGGCTACTCCCGTTCCGCGAGCGACCGTGGGAATCGTTCGCACCGATGTCGAGCGGATCGTGGTCGCCACGGACATCGGTCACGCTGCGATCTCGATCGTCGATCCAGCGGCTCCGTTGGTATTCGGGCCGGTCGTTTCGGTTGGAGGCCCGGACGACATCGCGCCATGACAGCCGTCGATGGAAGCGGCGACGCCTCGCGCCGGGAGCGCGGAGAGCCTCCGCGGACGCGTGTCGTCGATTCGCAGGACCTCTTCCGCGGCGACGTCGAGATCGTGATTCTGCACCACGGCCTAAAGTACCGGTTACGGCGAACAAAACAAGGAAAACTGATCCTGTACAAGTAGAAAGGGAGTATTCGATGACCTTCGCCTTGAGGACGTTCGCGATGCTGCTGTCCGTCGCTCGGTCGAATTCGCAGAAGTGCCACACGAAACTCATCACCCACGACGCGGCGCGAAGACAGATCGACGGATTCTGGCGGCGGTTTCTCCATGGCCCTGGCCGCATTCAACTCGTCGTGGGTCGACGCCTCTGGTCGATTGCATCGAGCGGCCTTCTCCTCCCGCTCGCGTTCCTCGCGGGCAGTGGCAACGTCTACGGGCAAGCGACGGAACGAATCGCCGCCGACGTCCCGTCGCCAGGTCCCGTTCTCCCGTCCCAGGAGTTCGGCGTGCTGGTCATGGCCCACGGTGGACCCGACGAGTGGAATAAAGCCGTTGGCGCCGCGATGCATCCACTCGCGAGCCGGTATCCCCTCGAGGTCGCCTTCGGAATGGCCGACGCGGCGACGATTCAGTCCGCCGTCGGCCGGCTCGAGGAGAGAGGAGTCAGGGAAATCGGTGTCGTTCGCCTCTTCGTGAGCGGCAAGAGCTGGTACGAGCGCACGGAGCAGATCCTCGGTCTCAAAGAGGGCGCGCCTCCGAAGTCGGATGAGACCGAGTGCGGTTCCCACGCATCCGGCGTTCACCACGGGCCGGACCATTCCATGGAATTCTGGCGAATCCAGACCCGGTCGCGATTCGTCCTCAGCACCGAAGGACTTGCCGAAGCTTCGGCGACGGAGACCATCCTCCGGAATCGGGTCGAGGCGCTCAGTCGTGAGCCCCGGATCGAGGATGTTCTCATCCTCGCGCACGGACCCGGCGACGACGTCGAGAACGAGGAGTGGATTGCGACGATCGATGCCCGCGCAGATGCGATCCGCGCTGCTCTTCCCTTCCGGCGGGTGAGGACCATGACATTGCGCGAGGACTGGCCCGAAAAGCGAGAACTCGCCGAGACGGAGATCCGAGCGTATGTGCGCGGGGCCAGCGCCGAGGGCGGGCGCGCCCTCGTCGTTCCTTTCCGCGTGCACGGCTTCGGTCCGTATGCGGCCGTGCTCGAAGGTCTTGACTACGTGGCCGACGGCTGCGGCCTACTTCCCCATCCCCTGATCACAGAATGGATCGAGAATCAGATCGCTCGCCTTCGCGGAGGACCGTTCCGCGGGACGCTGCCCGATAGTTCATCGGTCCCTGCGATGCCCTCGCCTGTCGAGAGGCCGTAGTCCGAGCTGTTCTCGGAATCGGTTCGTGGAGAACGCCCTCCTCGGCTCCGTACGGACGAGGGGATGGACTCCCGTTTACCAGCCCACTCTCGACGGATACTCGGACAACGTCTCCTCACAGAATTGCGCCGGGCGGCGCCGGACGAGTTGGGCCATGTCCGTCCGGCTCCGGACGCCTCCCGGCTCCCGGGACCCGCACCTGACCGCGGCCGCCGCGGCCGCCGTCGCCGCGGCGGAGCGCTCGATCCCGGGCGCGACGCGTCTACTTCGGCGAACGCGGTTGAACACCGCGAGTCGGATCGCGCGGCTGAGTCGCTCCACGCCGATCGGCGACGCGGCGGAGCGGCGAGATGCGTGCCTCGCTCTCTGGCAGGTCATCGCTCGGATCTGAACGCGAGACCGAACCAACGGACGGACGGCGTCCTCTACTGGGTGAGAGCCTTCACGGGCATTCGGGGGCTCGAGCTTCCAGGTGCCGTGTCGGGTTTGGGTTAGGGTCCTGGCACCCGTCGCTGCCGCTCCTTCGTTTCCGAGCCTCCCAAGTTTTTCGGAGAATCTCATGGACCTTGTAGGTTACTACAAGACGTAGAACACCTCCGGAAAGGACGGTCGCGATGAGCGCGATGAAGCCGTTGACTCGAGGCGAGCTGGCAAAGCGGTGCGAGGTCAACTTCGAGACGATCCGCTACTACGAACAGAGGGGGATCATCCCCCAGCCGTCGCGGACCGCTTCGAATTATCGCATCTACGACGAGGACACCGTCCGTCGGGTGCGCTTCATCAAGCGCGCGCAGGATCTCGGCTTCACGCTGCGGGAGATCAAGGAACTGCTCTCGCTGCGCGCTCGGCCGCAGGCGCGGTGCGCCGACGTTTTCGAGCGGGCCGAGAGAAAGATTCGAACCATCGACGAGAAGATCCGGGCGCTCCAGGCCATGCGCCTTGCGCTCTCGAGGCTCATGTCCGCGTGCCAGGGCCGCGGCGAAATCTCGGCGTGCCCGATTCTCGAGGCCTTGGAGATCGACGAATCATGACCCCCGATCCGCGGAGCATGCGGGGATTGTCTGTCCTCGCCACGACACGGATCTGTTCCTGAAAGGAGTCCATCATGCGCACGAAGAAATGGATGGCGTTGGCGTTGCTCGCTCTGCCGGTGGCAGTGGCGGCCGGGCTGACCGTCGGTCCGACACTCGTTCGGGCGGCCCATCCGCAGAAGAGCGCGGGGTACGTCTGCCCTCTGACGGGGGAGGAACTCCCCTGCCCCAACTGCTGCCCCGTGAACGGGAAGTAGCCGGCCGTCCATGAGACCCCGGCGGTGCATCCCATCGCCGGGGCGCTCATGACCGGCAGAAAGGACGGAAAGGGCCGACATGTTGACTTCCGATCGACAGCGTACGCTTCGCGAGACGTGTCCCGCGTGCGGCACGAAGGGCAAGGCGGTCCAGCCCATCACGATCGAGTCCTTGGTCGTCGACAAGGCTCGCCGCCAGGTCGGCCGCACGGACGGGTTCCGCTTCTGCGCGGCATCGACCTGCGAGGTCGCCTACTTCCACCCCGAAACCGGGGCGCGCATCTCGAAGGATGAGATCCGCGTGCGCATTGGGCAGAAGGCGACCGAGTCGCCGCGACCAGCCTGCTACTGCTTCGAGCACTCCATCGAGGAGATCGAGGCCGACGTCCTCGCGACCGGCAGGTCGAAGGTCGCCGACGACATCACCGAGAAGTGCCGACAGGGTCTCGATCGCTGCGAGGAGACCAACCCGAAGGGATCGTGTTGCCTGGGGAACGTCCGGCGGGTGATCCAAGAGGCCCAGGCGCGGCGAGCGGGTCAGCGCACGGCGGTCGGTGCCGCAAGCGATGGGGGCAAGAGATGCTGCGCGGTCGCCGACGGAGAGCATCCTTCGGCCGGGACCCGCCGGAGGCGGAATGCTGGACTCTGGACGACCGCGGGCGCCGTTCTTTCGGCCATCCTCTCGTCGGTCTGCTGCTGGCTGCCGCTCCTACTGATCGCGTTCGGCGCGTCGGCCGGCGGCGTCGCGGGCGTCTTCGAGGCCTACCGCCCGTGGCTCCTCGGCGCCACTGGATTACTCCTCGCAGGGAGCTTCTACCTCGTCTACTTCCGCAAGGGGACGTGCGGGCCGGGCGAGGCCTGCGCCGTGCCGAACTCGCGTCTTAAACGCCTCAACAAGATCATGCTCTGGGCGGCGACGACCGCCGTTGTCGCCTTCGCGTTCTTCCCGAACTACGTGGGCCGCTTCGTCGGGAACGGACGTCCGAGTGCGCTGAGCGCCGCCTCGGCGACGGGCGACAGTCGAGCGTTCCGAATCGATGGGCTGACCTGTGAGCCGTGCGCCGTCGCGCTCTCAAAGCGCCTGGAGACGGTGCCCGGCGTCGCGCGGGCGGAGGTGTCCTTCGGCTCGAAAATCGCTCGTGTGTCGCTCGCGAGCGGGCTCGACGCTCCGTCCGATGAAGCGCTGCTCGCGGCGATCAGCGAGGCTGGCTATTCAGGCACGCCGGAGTCGAGGGTCCGGACGGTCCGGATCGCCGTCGGCGGCATGACCTGCGCGGGCTGTGCGAGAGGGCTGGAGGCCCATCTTCGGATTCTCGCCGGAGTCGAGGAGGTCCGGGTTGACGACGAGTCGGCCCGCGCCACGATCGCGATCGCTCGCGATGCGCCGCTGGACGCCGTCCTCGAGGCGATCGCGGGGGAGGGATTCAAAGGGCGCGTCGTCCGGGAGAGCGAATGACGCGGCGATGAAGAAACCGAAGCGCCGCCGCTCCGTCCGGGCGACCCCCTAGAAATCCTCGGACTCCCAAAGAATGGAATGAGCCCGGTCGGAGCCCGCGATCCCACGGCCGGAACGGAGCCGGGCATCGAGTCGCTCGGGGCCTCTCGTCGTCTTGGGATCGTCGGATCTCCCTCAGCTGGATGGAGATTCCCTGATGCGCCTCCCCACACTCGCGTGGCTTTTCGTTCTGGCGGCCGGCGTTCGACCGGCAGCGGCCCAACCCGCTTCGAAGCCGGACAATCGTCCTCCCACTCCCGCGTGGTCATTCAACGCCACGATCATCGAGGCGTGCATTCGTCCGACGTTCTGGCAGTGTCACTTCAACACGTGACCGGCCGAGGCTCTCGGGTGCTGCCCGGAGTCCGCGACGGGCGACCGTTTCTGCCAGTTCAACAATGCCTTTTGCGTGAACCGCGGCGATTTCTGCGCCGTGAAGCTCGATGGCCTCGAGTTCTGGGTCGCGGGCGATCTCGGCGGCGACTTCTCCGACGGCGAGATGAACTGGGCGGTCGTCCAGTTCGAGCGGCGGCCACGCAGGAGCAGTGTGACGCCGTCAACACGATCCTCGGACGGCTCTACCCGGTGACATGGCGGGCGTTCCGGGTGGGTCCGGACGCCGAGATAAGCTGGAGCTACACGAAGGAGCGGCCGAAGCCCGGCTCGGCGGCGAGAAGATCGCCGAGGTCGTGCTGAAGCAGAACGAGGGGACGACCAAGGACTCGATCGTCATTCACAATCTCCGCTACTGGGGGGCGCCGCGCAATAACGGCTTCATCCTGATGGCGAACGAGATCGAAGCTTATCGCGCTGGCGACAAGCCCTACGAGTTCATGGAGACGAACGGCTTCATGATCACCGTGGACATCGACTCGCAGTGCGCCGCCTCCGGCTGAGTTCCGTTCCGGAGCGTCATCACCCGGCCGCGGTGGCGGCAAGATCTTCGCTGCCGCGGCGCAGTGTCCCCCCTCAATCGCGCCGACGCGAGTGCGTTTGAGCGCGAAGCACTCGATCCGATGAAGAGTCGATGCGAAATTGCGCATGCGTGGCAACTCGCTGCATCGGCTCAAGATCGAATGGGCGATCGTCCCGTCGCTTCCCTCGTCGGGTGGCGAGAGCGCGAGGTCGGCCTTCGCGATCGTGGCGTCTGCGGACGCGGTGGCCGCGAGCCACGGTTCGAGGGGGTTCGGCCGAGACTTCTCGCTCGCCGACGACCATCGCTGACGCGGCAGATCTGGCTGGAAGGCCGGAAGCGCTCCGTGTAGGATGCGGCTCAGAGCGGCTCATCCTCGCTCGCGCGACGACCACTCGTGGCGCGCGAGACCGCTCCACTCCTGCCGCCGAGCCCGCCGGGCTGGGGCCTCAGCCCACGGTGGCTCGTCCTTCCACATGGGACGGGCTCGACGGCTCTTTTCCACGAAAGCCACGGCCGGCACGACCCAAGCCGCCGAGAGTGCGGTGCGCCACTGGCGACCGCGGCCACGCCGTTGCCGGCGCGAGTGGCGGCGTACGTAGGCTGAGTATCGAGCATCCGTCCTCTTCGCGACCGCCGCGGGCCAGCTACGCCGGTGGAAACCCTTCACTCAGCAGCGCGAGGATCGCGAGAGCGACAGCGATCGCAAGGAGGATGACGCGCACGATCGGAGATCGTCTCCGCCGGATCCCTTCGCGGGAGCCGATCACGGCGCGGTTCCCCAGACCTGGCGGAGACGACGGAGGTAGACGGTTTCGGCCTTCTTCACGCCAGCGAACCCTCGATCAGCGCTCCGACGGTCACCAAAAGCGCCTGCGGGCCCTCCGCTCGAAGGCAGACGCGCTCGCCACGGAAGACGAGTATCCCCTTCTCCAAATGCGAGTCGAATCGGAAGATCGTCTCACCGTCAGCGTCGTGCTCGACGATGGGCCGGACTTCCGCGAGCACGCGGCCGGCAGCGAGAACCTCCAGCTTCAATCGACCCGGATCGAAGTCGCCGACGCACGCCGAGGTGGACGTGACGTCCCTGAGCAGCATCCCTTCCGGCGACGTGCCGGCACCCAGGGGCACTTCGCGCCCCGGCACCGTTCGCACCTCGAACGTCACGTCGTGGCTATTCACCTTTCGTGGCAACGGCTCTTGTCCCACGAGACTCCTATTCCCGGGTTTTCCCTCATCCGTCTCACGAAATCGCCGAGAATTCCGGAAGGAGCCGACGGGGCGAACCGGTCGAGCGTTTCGGAAATCCCCGGCCGGTGGGGCGTGCGCCCTCGGTGCGGCGTCGTCAAACCTCGACGTGCGTTGAGGATCCGCGACATCCGAACAATTCCCACGGACCCGCTGTCCTGTCCCTCTTCTCAGTTCTGCGAGAGTACCCAGAATGCCCGCGGCGGACGATTCCGCGGGCATTCGCTCCATCTTCGGCAGCCGGCGCCTCGCCTCGAGGGATGACCGGTCGCGGCCGGGAACAGGCGTTGCTCGCCGTCTCGTTGCATGAGTTCTCCTCCTCCCCAGCGCAACTGGTCGCTCGGCACCTGCGAGTTTCCCTCCTGCCGGAAGAAGCGCGTCCCCGTAACGCTCGTCATCCCGGAGGGCCCGGACGGCCGACCGCTCCGCGAGTTCTACTGGCTCCTCGTCTGCCGCGCGTGCCTCGAGAGGCGGGATCGCGGAGAGCTGGCGTTCGCCTGAGCGCCCGAGGCGCGCCCGAGGGGCTGCAAACCGCGCCGCTCTCCCACGACGAACGGGAGGGATCCGCGGCCGTCCGTCAGGGGAAACCCCAAGAAACTTGTCGCGCGCCACGGCGCGCAATGCGCTACGCTCGGGGAGACGTTCGTCGAGGGCGCCGCGGCCATCAACCAGCACAGGGTGGTTTACACGTGGGTTCCACGAGTCCGCGGCCGCGGCGCGCCTCATCTTGTCGCGCGGACGCGCTCAGAGCGCGTTCGACCTCCCACTCGTATTGACGCCGAGTGCGGCGGCGCGCCATCTCGGATCAGCCGGGAGCCGTCGAGAGCGACTGCGGCCGAGCGACTACCCGCGCGTGACCACCCCGTCGACGAAGTACGCGGCGGACTCCGCCCGGATCGTCGTCCTCATCGCGACGACCACCTTCCCGCTGGAATCCCGGACCTCCGCGATCTGCCCGTCGGGCTGCACGACGAGGTCTCGCGGTCCGGGCTCTCGGCTCGCCGTCGCATGTGCCTCCGGCGACGCGAGCGCGACGATGCGCGCGACGAACTGCGCGTCCGGGACAACGGACGAGTAGCACGGCCCGGCCACCATGAGGATGAGAATCGGCCGAGGCGCACCGGACGGGTCGACGACGCGATGCCCTGCCTCCCGGGGCGCGTAGAAGTCGAGCGCCGTCTCGTCGCTTTCCATGCCACACCGCGGGAGGACGCGGATTCCGTCTGGGCGGATTTCGATCGGCGGCCACCCAACTTCATCGGTCCGAATGAGGAGCTTCGGCGGTTGACCGGGCTCGACGAACGCAACGAGGCGCGAGTTGCGCCCGCCGTCGTACACGAAAAAGACCGGCTGCTCCGACGGCGCCACGCCGATCACGAGCCGGCCGTCCGACTCGGTGATGAAGTCCTCGGCGTCGACGGCGAACTCGGGCCGCGGGAGGCCCATGAGGGCTTCGAGATCCTCGATGGGCGATCCCTGGCTGAACGCCGACAGGCGTCGAAGTCGCTTCGGATCCTTCGGCTGTGGCCGGCGCAAGCGTCTAGTTTCTTTGACGGCGAGGATCATTCGGTCCTCTGCGGTTCCGGCGCTCGCCAGCTTGCAGACGCCGTCGGGGCGGAAGACGAGCTGCACGATCGGGCGGATGGAGGCCTCGGCCGGGTCGAGGGGGCGACGCGTGTAGACGTGGGCCGGGATCGGATCAGTTGGCTCGCGCCTCGCCGTGCCGAGAACGTAGATCTCCTGCCAGGCCCCGTCAGCGTCGCGGTAAGACCAGACGAGGGAATCCTCCGCCTCGTCTCGCGTCGCGATCTCCTCGGGCCAGCCGGCGGGGACTGGCTCGTGGCCGACGATGAGTGCGACGCCGGCGTGCGCGGCGAGGAGGCTCCGGATCTCGTCGCTCTTGAGGCCGACAAGCGCGTCCACATCGAGCCCGAGCGCTTCGGTGTCGGGGATCGAGTTCTTTCGATGCGCCAAGGTCCCACTCCATGTAGAAGGAGCCGCAGACACGGGCGACCGACGCGCTCGACTGGACCGGGCGAGCCGACGATCGGCTCCCGGCGGACGAGCGGGCGCTCCGCAGGATTCCGGAACGCCCACATGGCGCGCAACCTCGGCGGCGAGGATCGCCTTGGGCGCCGCGGGACATCCCGGGTTACGTGCACATGGATCCGGACGCCTCCAGGCTGCGGGATCCCATGTGGCTCAGCATGACCTGCACATCGGTAGCTCGGATGGAGTGGCGATTGACACTAGAATGAATCAGATCGCTTGCACCTTTTCCGGGTCAGAAAGCGGCAAGTTCTGCGGGGCTACGTCAACTATGCTCCTGTTCACGGCCGATTGGCAGATGTCCGCTTTATTACCCAGTCCAATACCATATCCCAGACGCCGGGGGCGAGAGGGCGAGCAACCTGGAACTCGCGCCTACCGCCTGTCGTCGCCACGCGCAGAAGATGGTCGGCCTTCGGGACAACCTCGATGGTGGATCGCGAGTTCCCGGCCTCCGCTAGGAGCGATCGCGTCCGGGCCAGGCACTCCGGCAGGCGGAAGTTCCAGTCAAACTCCGCGTAGACGACGAGCACGGGAGTCTGGAGGCCCCGCCAGGCCGAAGCTGGATCGTAGGAAAGGTGGTCCTGCCAATGTCGGCGTAGACCGACAAGCGTGTCGTCGTGGTCGAGATGATTGAACCACGATTCGGTTTCGATCTCACGCCGAAGGGCCTCGAGACGGGCCCAGCCCTCGCCCGTGCGGCCCACTTCGAATCGAACTTGCATGTACTCGGTCGCTCTATCGACGTCGCGCTCGGAGAATCCGTCGCCGCGCATTTGCGTCTGTACGCGGGAGAGGTCTACTTGCCAGGGCGCGAACGGCGCGCACACCATGTTGACGATGAAAGCGATGTGTTGATTCCGCGACGCCGCAAGGGTGGCGGTCCACCCGCTGTTGCTGTACCCGGACACGCCGACACGACCGCTGTCGATGTCCGCTCTCCTCGACAGGGCGTCAACAGCGGCGAGCGCGTCCGCGGCCATAACGTCGAAGCGAGTCTCGGCGGGGTCGCCCGTCGAGCCGTGCCAGCCGCGCCGGTCATAGACGAGCGCGGCGACACCCCTGCTTGCATACGCTTCTGCGGGCCGACGGAGGAGGTCTCGGGCTGACGCCGCTCGGTCTGGAAACGTGTTCGGGATCAGCACGACGGCCGGGTGCGCGCCGGGAAAGTTCGGGAGGATGAGGAGGGCCTCGATCGTCGCACCATCAGTGGCGATACGCACGGCCTCGGAGCGCAAGTGCGAGTCGCCAGGGGGAGATGCGTCTCGGTGCTGTTGCGGGCCACTGGGCGGGGGCGAGCCGGGGCGTGGTCCGGGTGCGAACGCGACGGCACTGCGGGCGAGGATCGCCTCGGCGCGGATCGACTCCTCTCCGGCTCTTTCCTGGCCGTGGATGATGGGCCCCGCGGACGTGGTCATCGCGAGCCCCGCGAACGCGACTCCGATCATCTTCTTTCGGTTCATGGTTGCCCTCCGATCTCGTCGTCGTCGGCCTTCGTCGGGCCCGAAATGGCCGTGCCCGGCTGGCTCAGCCCTGGCTCCTCGATCGTACCGCCGATCTCCCTCGCGGAAATTGGGTTCTCCTGACCACAAACGACGGGGCCAGAACCGCTCGAATCGGCGATCTGGCCTGCTCTGCAGGCGGGAGCGCCTCTTTTCGATCGCGCCGAACTCGACCCTAGGTGCCAGAAAGCGATCGCAATCGAACCACGTTGGGACGGGAGGCGCCACCCCTCGCCCCGCCCCCGATC